>Ga0079225_10001581_pt1 | contig 12861 bp, 18 predicted proteins | sample Poulit2012_FD_76344 | JGI IMG/M metagenome (GOLD analysis project Ga0079225, IMG submission 76344) | Agricultural soil microbial communities from Georgia to study Nitrogen management - Poultry litter 2012 | ecosystem: Environmental > Terrestrial > Soil > Agricultural land | place: USA: Georgia...
ATTTCAGTAATTGCACCCTTGGCATTGTCTTGCATTACCTTTGCCATTTCAGCAGCTGCGCCCTCGGAGTTTTGGAGTTCTTCTGTGTATTCAGCTAATTCGTCTGAACCCCGATCAAGTAGTGCGGACCAACCAGCTGTCGATTGCGCCCCGAAAAGAGTAGATAATGCTGCCGCTTTTGTTTGTGCATCCATGCCTTTTAGGCCTTTTTCAAGTTCAGCAACAACGCCGTCCATTTCTTTCATATTACCGTCAGCGTCAAACACATTTATACCTAACTCTTCGACTAAATCTGCTGCTTTTCCAGTCGGATCTGCTAGCCTTAGGAAACCTTGTCGCAACATACGACCAGCTTGTTCACCTTGAATACCCGCATCAGACATTAACCCAACAGCCGCTGTCATTCCTTCTATTTCAAGACCTAATGTGCTTGCAATTGGAGCAACCACTTGCATCGCTCCACCAAGTTGTTCAACGTTAGTGTTTGCGGAAGATGCACCTTTTGCAAGAACATCAGATACTCTTCCAGCTTCTCCTGCTTCCATACCGAAACCACTGATTATATTTGAAGCAATATCTGCGGCTCTACCTAAGTCCATATTAGATGATGCAGCTAAATCTAATAGACCAGGCATTGCAGCGGTAATTTCATTCACTTCAAAACCGGCCATTGCCAAGAATTCCATTCCACTCGCTGCTTCGGTAGCACTAAACCTCGTGGTTTCACCCATTTCTTTAGCTTGATCTCTTAGTTGTTCTAGCTCATCACCAGAAGCTCCAGAAATTGCTTGAACTTTGGACATTCCTTCTTCAAAATCCATACCTACCTTTAGAGCGGCAACGCCGGCAGCAACAATTGGAGCAGTGACTCTCATAGTGTACGATCTACCAAACCTAGATGTAGCGCGCCCCATGTCTTGCATCTTCTTTCCGTACGTTTCCATACGAGCGCCCAATTGTGTCCATCGACTCTCCTGTGTTCTTATCAGTGTATTAAGTCTCTCTAACTGTCCTTGAGTCTTTTTCATTTCTGCTTGAGCATTGTTATATTGCGCCGCTAGCTCTTTTGTTTGCTTCGAGTTTTCGCCTGTCGTTCGTCTTGACTCTTCGTATCTTCTTCCAAGTTCTGCGACTGTTTCTCGTTGCACCTTTAATCTACGTGATAATATATCTGACTCTTGTCGCATGCCCTTCATACTTGTTCTGTAATCTCTTCCGCTTGATCTAAAGTTGTTCATTTCAGAACGAACACCTTTAAGGTCACGCTTTAAATCTGTTATATTGGAATCTCCTGTTTTCTCAAAAGATAATCTCGTTCTTAAATTACCTATCTCTCTAGCCACTTTATCACCCCAATCGTTACCACATATCAGATAAGTAGACTTCTTTTTCTGGTTCTTCGAAATTTATAACCTCATAAAAAAAGTGGACATCTAACTGATCAATTTCAGTCAAAGTCCACTGTCTTCCGTTAGGGTTATTTGGAAACATCATGTTGTTATACAATTGTTTAAGGGAAGTATATGACTCTTTCCAAGTCACTACTTCCCCTGGTTGTTTCCCTCTTCATTCTCTATTTTTCCGAATATAGCTTCTGCTAACTTTTCGTCAAAGTAGTCGTCACTTACACCATCTATTAATTCATCCGCTGTAAACTGATTGCCAAATACTACATCTACAAGAATGTTGATCATTTCGTTTTCAAACTCAATTTGTTTCTTTGTAGGTATTGTCGCTTGTTTTTCGAGTATCTCTTCTTCCTTTGCTCTGATTTCCATAAATTTACGTCTAGCCTTCATCGTTACTTCTGATGTAACGAAAGTTTTCTTTTCTCCATCAACAGTGATGTCAATCTGCAATTTATACACCTCACATTATTTTATCTCTAACGTACTGCCTATAGCCCCTTCTCCGATTGGAAGGGGGCCTTTAGGGAGTGGGGGCCCAGTTTTTGTCAACAACTTCATCGAACCACTCATCGAAAATCGCCTTGTCTTCTTCTTCTAGTTCTGGATTGCCATCCCACAACTTATAACGCTCTTCACCATCATTTAATCGTGGAACTGCTTCACCTGTTAAGTTTGGTGTTTGATAAGCTGGTGTTTCTTCTAATGTTTCTTTATTCTCTTCTCCTGGTGCAAACTTGATACGGTATACCCAAAACCATTCATATGTTCCATTTCCCCTAGCGCTTAACGCTCGTCCGCCGATTGCCACATAAGGAGCATCGTCGCTTGCGTTATCTGCTACACCGCCACGAGAATCTAACGACTTACCTAATATGTCAGCTTCAACTTCCGCATCTAAATAAGCGGTATTCAAGGTAATTGCAGACGGACCTTTAGCGCTATCGCTAAACAAAACAGTGTCATCCGCTCGTAAATTAGCACTGTTAACAGATGGTTGAATGTTGAAGGTCCTTGCCGGTCCTAGTGGCTTAACGTCTCCATATACAGTCTCTTCCTTGTTCTCTTCGGTGATAATCGCATAATGTAAATCTTTTAATCCTTTAATAGCCATTTATAAATCCCCCTTGATATAATTTTCAAAATTAAAACGCATGATCGAGCGATACATGTTCATATCCTCGTCATACGTTTCGCTTTCAAACATTCGTTTAAAACCTACGTTAGTTAATTCTTTTCTTACATTATTCACTAAGTTTGTAAAGTCGCTTGTAGAAAATACATCTACTTGATAAAAGTATTTAGTTATAAACTCTTCGTCATTTGCGTTCATTCGTGGCGCTTGATTGTATTCCGTAAACACAATATAGGTGTCTGCCTTTTGGTTGTACCTCATCTTAGCTACTGGATAACCCAGCGGAGACAGTGTATCAATAATTAGCTTTCCTAGATTCATAATCCATACCTTCTTCTAAATATTTCTGCATATTTTTCCAGTATTGCGCCGGTACTAGCCTGGTACACCACAGAAACAAGTGGTTTAGGAGCGATAAAACGTTTTGCCCTCACATTGTAAAATCCGAACTCGTGCATGTAAAGATAGTAACCTGGAGCTTTCCTACCACCTTGCGCTCCAACAAACAACTCACCATTGACTGGATCTGTTCTTACTATTGCTTCTTGAGCTTGTCCACTCCGTCTAGTTAATCCGTGAGAATAAACCTCTGCCTTGATCCTATCTCGTAGCAAGTCGCCACCAGCAATCAGCGCCTCATCTTTTGCATCCTCTGAAACTTGTTCTATTCTTTCTAGTTCATCTATTAAATCATCTAATCCTTCTAGTTCAAGTTCCATGTTCATCACCCCAATAAGACGTGACCAACTCAACATAACCATCTTTATTTAGAAATGTACGTTCTATATTGTAATCTTGGTTTTCATACCGCAACGCTCTTTCACCGCTGTACTCAATCTCATGAATTTCAAACACATGAGATAGTTCAACCACATTTTGTTTAGCTAGCCAAAACTCTCTAGAATGGACGCTTAATTTGTTCGCTAATACTTCGTCTTTATAAACTAGCGTTTCGACTTCAAACCCATTCTCATTAATCCCTTTTACTACATCAGCAAGTTGTATTTCGTAATCCCATGTCCTACTCATTTTTATTGCCTAGATTCTTTATAATCATGTTGTGAAGTCTGAATTGCAAATGCCTCGGCATGCCTTTTTCACTATCCCGATTCGAATATCGCCAGTCTGCGAAGTCTACCACAAACATTAAGTGGTACGAGTTGTCACTTTCTAATGACAACCCATGACTTTCACTTAATTCTGTAATTATACTTTCAACAATTTTTTCTAAATACAAGTCACGGACAGTTGTACTGAGTCCGATTCTTGCCTTAGTTAGTTCTAGTGCCGATACCTTGAATTCTTCCATTATGAACCAGCGCCCTCAAGTGCATCTAGCCTCGCAATGATGTCATTATACTGTTCCTCTGTTCCAAATCCATCGGCTCCTGCAGGACCTTGTGATCCGTTCGTTCCATCCTTACCTGCAGGACCTTGCGCACCGTCTTTACCAGCTGCTCCAGTTGCTCCTTTTTCCCCCGCTGGACCTTGTGGCCCCTCGACACCTTCAATCAAATCAGCAAAGTTATCACCCGTGGGAATTTTACCAGTGCTAAACATTTCCTTTAACTCTTCTTTTGTTTTAGCCACCCAAAATCACCTCTTTTTTATTTTATTTCTAATGTACTACCTATAACCCCTTCTCCAATTGGAAGGGGACCCTTAGGGTGTTTCACCTTCGATCGTGATTACTACGAACGATTCTGTGTAGATAGGCTTACCATCATAACGTGCTGTTCCTTTGAATACAGTCTGATCTTGAATGAAACGTACATCAGTAGATACAGCAAGCTTAACTCCAGCACGTTCTCCAAGTAGATACTTTTTAAAGTCACCTAAAACAATAGTGTCTTCTGGTGCATACTGCGAAAATACGATTCTTGTACCATCCGGTAAACGTGGCGATTGTGCTGTCTGAACAACCAAGCGACCATCAGATGTAGGTAAGAAGGTTTGTGGTGCTAATTTAGCGTAATAAGTGCTACGCTTCATAACCGCAATCACTTCACCTAATGGAGCTCCGTCTTCACCGTCATCGATTAAAGCCATGTTCCCTACAATGTCACCCAATTCACCAGTGGATGTAACGTTTCTTTCTACAACCCCACCTAAAGCAGGGATAACTCCCTCTGGTTGCTTTTGAGTTGCACCTTCACCAATTAAGATAGCTTTATCTAATGATTTAGCAATAGCCATAGCTAAACGTTCCTCAATAAAGTTAGCAAGGTTAATCATGCTATCCTCAAGAACAGCGTTACAAACTGGAATGAACCCACCAACCTTAAATCCGTCTAATTCAGTTTGACTGAACGATGTAGCCAATTCTTCAACCGGGTCACACATTTCAGTCCAGATTGCTTCCGGAATAGCACCATCCATGATAATGCGTGCAGTACCGTTTAACGTTTGAACTGTAACCTCTTTATAAAGATTCGAATAGTCACCTAAACGTTGTTGAATCATGTTGATTACTTGTTCTGGAATAATAATGTTTGTTTCAGTTAATGCACGCTTGTCTTTAGCAGCTTCTGATACTTTCGTGTAGAAGTCTCGGACCTCCGGTTGATTTAATCTATCTAAAATTTGTGATCGTGTTTCATACTTGTTATGAGCCATTCTTGTATCTCCCCCTACATTTATAATTTGTTCATTGCTCCGTTTTTCTTCATTGTTTTTTGGTGCGTTTTCGTTTAATTCTTCTAACTCACCTTCTAGTTCTACAACTTCATCCTCTAATTTCTTCTTGTTCTCATCATGATCGTTTTGTTCACCTTCTAACTTAGTCACTTCATCTTCCACAGCTTTCATTTCTTCATCGGTTTCAGCTTGTTTAATTGATTCCTCTAATTCCTCTGAACGAGTTTTAAAAGATGTATCTTCTTCTCTTAACTCTTCCAAAAGTTTATTAGCATTATCAATCTTTCTTTGAATCATTAGTTGTTTTAATGCCATTCTTCAATCGCTCCCTTAAATTATTTTTACGTTTTTCTAATTTCCTTTGTTCTAATTGCTCAACTTCCTTCATTCGTGCTTGTACACTTGTTTCTCCATATGCCGGAAACGTCACAATTGATACTTCGTGTAGATCAATTTCTCGAATGGTCCACTTAACCGATCCATCATCACGAAAATCGGTGTCTTCTTTCAGAATATTAAAGCCAAAAGAACAATTATCAACATCGCCACGCTTTACCCTTTCGTAAAGGTTTACGGCATCACTGTCCTTTTCGTTTATTTTAATTGCTCCCCAAAGACCACGACTATCTACTTTTAAATCTAATGTGTTAGATTTGTTCCTACCTAAAACAAAGGCCGTATCGTGGTTAATTAACGCCCTAATATCATTAGATAACGTATTGTCAAATGCACCTGTAGATACTTCTTCAAGTGCTCCGGGGAATAACTCTGTTTCTGAATTAAACACAGCAAAATAACCCTCAATCACCTTTTCAGATTCATCTGTTCTAGTTTGAAGGTCTGTTTCTAAACTACGTATGTGTTTGTCTTTAGTTCTTATTTTCATCGCCTCCTTTCAGCTTTCCTTGATCTCCAATTTTGTCGGAAGGTATGAAGTTCTCTAATATAACTAACTCGTTCAACCCTTCGCTTGGTGGCATCCCAACCCAGTCTAATACTTGGTTTCCAGTTAATAAACCTCTCACATACATGTTAGAGCCCACCTCCGCCAACTCTTTCAAGTCATATGCGTAAAGGCTTCTTGAGTTAAACTTAAAATACATGTTAGATGCATAAAGCAACTTTCTTGTAAGTTCTTGTTCAATTCCTTTAGCGAAAGGCAAAATAGTGGAATTAATGAAATTGTTATATTCATCTTTGTTATAATTACCTACACCAAGAAAGAATGCTGGCACACCAATAATTCCTGCTACTGTTTTTTTATCCAACTCTACTGCTTCGTTTAATGCTAAATCTCTCAATGACAAAGGCTTGACTTGTTCGACCTCTATCATGTCTGCCGGGACAATCCAAGGCGCTCCTGTTTCATGAGCTGTCAAATACTTGTCATAAACAGCTTTCTTTCCATCGTCTGTAGTTAATTCATCCACATTACCATCAACTCTTACTATCAACGACGGAGAATACTTACCGCTCATAAAACCCTTTTTAGTGGCAGTTGCTTGTTTTAAGTTATGAACAATGTCCTTTAACACTACTCGATAGCCCGTGCCTAAATACGGTTTTTCGGGATCGGGGTTAAACATAAAATGAAGAACTTCATCATGATTGTAAACCCTACCTTGATACTTGATTTTATAAGCGTCATACGTATCAATAAACCTTATTTTAGATGGAGATAAAGGTTTTAGTTCATCAATCAATCCGTCTTTTAGTTGTGGATAAACAACACTGTTTCCATCGCCATGTATTAATAGGTTTTGAACAATGTTATAAACCCATGTCTTCCTAGTCATGAGAGAATAAGGGTTTACATCAATCTTTCGAGATAAACCATTTTTAACCCTTACATCACCATCGTCTGTGTTTTCCATTAAATGAATTGTCATAGACGAGATAAGATCAGCAATCTTATGAACCGCTATCTTTACTTCTGGATTATCTGACAAACGAGTGTAGCCTGGTATTGCCAATGTGTTATAAGCATCTTGCGATAAAAACCAATTCAATGCATCATCTTGTGGATCAGAACGTGTTTTCCTTCTAGAAAAAAATACACTCAAATTTAATCACCCCCAAACTGGAATAAAAGAAATGCGAATAAAACAAGCATTGCACCGGTCACGTAAAACCCGATAACAACGCTTGTTAAAAATGCCGCTATTGAAATAGATATAATGCCAAGAATCAAAACAATGTCCATTAAATGGTTGCCTATAAACTTCATCCCATCAACTCCCTAACCAGCTACTGGCCGTTTGTGACTTCTGCATGTCGTTCAACATTCTCATACATGCAAATACAGATGCATCGAATACGTCAATGCGTGCGTTGTCTGTAACCTTTTCATACTTAATAGCATCGTCTGATTGCTCAATCGCTCTTACGTTCTGTACGCAATATTCAAATGCTTGATTACCTAAATAATATAACTTCTTGTTCTTGGCTTGCCTTTCTATTCTTCTAAACCCTTGTGATTTCAAATGGAAATACTGCGGTTCATTAATAATATTGAAACGAGCCTTTTTCATTTTCAAGAAGAACTCTTCTCCGAACTTAACGTCAAAGCCGACTTGTTTAATCTTGAATCCCATTTTTCGCATGCTCATGAACCACTTAACTATATCGTCATAGCTTACTGTTGGTGTGTTTGACATTGTTAAAACTCCATCATCTTGCCAACCGAACAACGGAATGTTGTCATCGTCCGCCTTTGTGTGCGCTGCAACTATGGGAAAGAACGCATGCGACACGATTATGTCCACACCTTTATAGTGTCCGTATAAAGCGCCAGCTGTTAAGTCATGCATTTTCGATAAGTCAGCACCGCCATACCAATTAATAGGTAACTTAGCCAACTCTTTTAAAGACCACCTGTGTTTTTGGTCAGAATGTTGGAACTCATCTATATTAAAATAAGCCCTCATAGCCGATGTATAGATGTTTAGTGACTTCGCTAAAAAGGCTTTTCTTTGTTGTGGATCGTTTTGCGCTTGTAAAGCATCGTTCATTATCTCGTTAGCAGATATAGACACATTGTAGTTTGGATTAGCTTTCTCTTGCTCAATCGCACTTGTATAATCCACATGACCGTTTTCATCTTCATCAGCCTTGGCAATAAACACAAAGTATTGCTCATCTTCGACCGATCCGTTTAATATCTTTTGACAATAAAGCATACGATTATAACAAAATGAGTTCATATCGTCACCAGCTGTAGTAATACCGATACACATACTATTTCTGTATGCCTTACCGGACTCTTTTATCGTGTTGTATTGCGATGCGCTCTTATATAGGTGCAATTCATCTAGTATCTGTATAAGTGTGTTTAAACTATCCATTCGGTCACTATTACCAGCAATTGTTTCTATCCTCATGTAACCATCGCCTAGTTCACCGCTTATGCTGTGTTCTTGGTTGTTATCAAGTATTCTAAAGTTATCCGCTTCACCCATATTCTTTAGGTTATAGTGAAGGAAATTAAAGCTTTGCATTGCCTGTTTCAACAATGCACCGACAATAACTATTTCAGCGCCGGACTTTCTTTCAAGTAAGCCTAATCCCAAAGATAATGCACTCATAAATGGAGTCTTTCCTTGCTTCCTAGGCAACATCATAAATGATTCTTTATACTTTCTTAGGATTGTTCCCGTGTGGAAGAAACCTAACAAATTATAAACAACGAATTTTTGCCATGGTTGCAACAAAAAAGGAGTACCCCTTAACGGATACCCCTCCATGTCTTCACCTTTTTGATGCACGAATGTTTTTTCAATTATTTGTATAACGAATTCAGCATCTTTCGGGTTGAAGTCATATCTTTCATTGCCTAAGTCATTAAAAAACCTTTCACAAGCTTGTATTCTTTCAATGTTTGCGACTTTCTTTTTATCAACTATCGATTGTGCATACTCCATCACAACGCTATAGTTTTTATGCTTATCTTTCAAGTTTGCTTAACACATCCGATAGAGTCGATCTGCTCTTCTCTTCTGACGTGATCGACTCCAAACTTTTAGGATTGAGTCCAAGCCGATCAGAATATTGGAGTATGTCCTTTCTTAAGTTTTCCATCGTACTGACAATGGATGACTTCTTAGGGTTACCTGCAGCTGTTTCTGTTTCGTATTCGTAATCGCTCAATTCAAAATCTACTGTCGCTCGTAAATATTGATGAACTAACCCTGCGTAAATGTCGATAAGCCTATTGTATTGCGGTTTATGGATGCCAAGCTCTTTCATGTCCTCGATTGTCCTTCGCTTGATCGTTTCTTTAGTTGTAACTCTTCTCGTCATGTACTCACTCCTTTCAAAAAAAGTTTTTCGGAATGCGCTCTATTGGAATTGTCTCCCCTCTTCGCTCCTGTTGTTTTTCTTTCCCACACAATTCAGAGGGGGGGAATCGGAAATTATTTTATTTTTTATTTTTTCTTGCCACTGATTTCCTACTTTTGTAATTTCGTTTGTAATTCTGTTATGCATTTTCTCATGACAAACATTGCATAAGCTAACGAGGTTATCCCTGTTCGTCCTTAGTTCCCAGTGAGTTTCGATAGGGAAAATGTGATGAACATGAGTTGCTTCTGTTGTTCTTCCAAACCTTCTGCACTCTCTACACATGTACTCGTCCCTACGCAGTATGTTAGACCGTACCCTAGTCCACTGTACTCTACCATAGAACCTATTAACTGTAGTCATAGGTCTGCCACTCCATACAAGATTAGGTTGCTCTTTAGTCTACTCATTGTATCTTCTATCTCTGTTTGTTCTTTCGTTCTATCTTCTTTGTTGTTCGTGAAACGAATTCCTTTCTGCTTCATCTTGCGTTGTACCTTTCGTACTCTCTTGTCCGTTACCGATACAGTGTAATGGTAGTGGCACTGTCCACACTTGAAGTACACCTCTCTTATATCTCTAGGGTGCTTCTTCTTTTGTAGTGTGATGTCCATGTAAGTGCTGCACTTGTCGCAGTATATATTAGGTGTAGTCATCCTATACACTCCTTTATGTTTCGTTCATTAAAAAATACACCTACAATTAAGTAAGTGTCTTATGCTTATTCCAACTTATTAGTTAACCAATCTAATGCTTTAAACATACCAAGCGTTTTACCTAATTCAGTAATGAGGTCGTTCCACGCTTTGTTAAATTCATTCACATCAGGTCAACCCCTTCTGCTTTCGTCCTTCAACATATTGCATATAACTCGTTCATACATTACGTCACCACCTATTCACCGGCGGCTTTTCCTGTTTCAATGAACTCTATCATAGTGTCATAACTTTCTTTTATGTCTTCTTTGTCAGATTCAAGCGATGCTCCTTTGGCATACTTAACCAATGACCCAGAAGCCATGACGTTCACACTCTTGTCCACACCTTCAAGGTCAACCGGAATGGTGTCAGATTTATCAATGTACTTATTAGTGAACCTCTCAAACAGTTCATGGTCATCATCTTCGACATCTTCAATAGGTATGTCTTTATCTATGTTGTAGATGATCCTATCCATTACTTGCATTGAATCTTTAGCCACTTGTTCATCTACATTCTCATGTATCTTAACGTTCCCACACGCCACCAAAAACATAGCAGCCAATAATAATATAAGTGTTCTTTTCAATCCTACCAACCCCCTAATATGTTATTTACATTATCGGTCAGTTGGTAATATTTATCAAATGTGTTTACCCTTCTACACATGCGAACTTCGTATGACAACCGTACGACAAGATTATAATAGTGCCAATTGATTTTGCCTTATCTTTACCACCTCTATCTTTTCTTTTGCTCTTTCAATATTTGTTTGTACAGATGATTTGCTTATTCCTAATTCATCTGCAACCTCTCCCATGCTTTTCCCTTGAGCAATATGAAGTATGAAGCAATCCCTCTCTCTACTTGACCAGGCATCAAACAACATGAATACTAATCTCTTTTGTTCTTGTGTTAATTCAAGTGGTTCTCTTTCTTTTATTAGTTGATTTGTTATGTCTGGTAGTATTTCCATGCTAGGTAAGTATTTTATATGATAAGCGTTCTTTATGTTTGTTCCTCGTAATTCATCGGGATTGCTTCCACTCTCTATCCAATCAATGATATAGGTAACATCCCTTATCATGCTATTGATCGTCGACTTATCATCTATATCCATTTCAGTTTCATTCAGCAAGTCAAGCATATCTCTCAGCTCTTTTCTAGCATTTTTATACTGATGCAATAAACTTATCATTGACTCACCTGCCTTTTGTTTTTTGTTAAGTGTCATAGATCACTGTCAGAGATAAAAACTAATGAAACCTTATACGCATCAACAGTTCATCTCACTGTCAGGGATATTTAATTTATAACTTTTATATATTTTAATATCCTTCTTTTTTCTTTCTTTTTTTATTTTATTTTATATATACTACTTTATCTATGACAATAAGAATAAATAATACTATAAAGGTATATATAATAAGGGTCTATGACTGTCAGAGATGCATTTTTGATCTATGACAGTTTCATAGTGTAATAATCACTCTGAATCCTTTGCTCATATAGAACCATACGACTGTCAGAGATAAAACCTTTTTTATTGTCACCATCCATGACAATCGACTATTTTCTATATACTTCTGGTCTTTTTCCATCTATTGATATTCTTTTTTTGCTATAACCAGCACCATGAACCCTTCTACCAAATTCCGAATTACCCACAGCATTCAAACCCAACTCTTCACAGTAAGCAACATATACTCTATATGCATCTTTCGTTATTTTCTCATTAATATCATGCTCTTCTAAGAAAGCTACCACACTATCAGACTGTACAAAGTATTGCCTTGTTACATCTTCTATTGTTTTAGATTTAGTTAGATCACCACTTTTAATAATACGATTTACTCCCGCAAGCGCTAATTTTAAAAGGTATGATTTAGCATTTGATGTAGATAAATTTTCATCAATGTTTACATCCCTCTCATCAACTTTCGCATCACAAGGAATAATCTGCATACGTCTTTTTATACCGCCACTCTTGTCCTTAAATACTGGTAACTCATTACATGTAAAAACAAGTGTCGCTTTGTTACTGAAAGCAACAGCAGTTTGGTAGATTGGTCTAACCATCACAGGATCCCCTGAAGCAATCGTTTTAAAGTTACTAGACTTATCTAAATAAGAAGCATCTATATCATCTGCCACATTAAGTAATGTACCTATTAGACTGTAAACACTGGTGTCATCCTCAAATTTATCTAATGGAACATTCGTATGTAAACCATCAGCGAATGATTGCAGCATCTTTATTAATGTAGACTTACCATTACTACCAGATTCACCCCAAAAGAAGAATGACTTATGGGGAAAACCTTTTGTCATTAAAACATGGCCAAACATTTCTTCAATGACATTACGTAAATCTTTACGATTGCATGTGAACCAATCTAAGAACTGATCCACATGTTTGTCATAAGCATCTTCTACATAGTCAACATCTAAATAATAAGGTGTAAATCCTGGGTCCACTTCTACTACTTCATTTTCATAAAGCACATATCCATTTGAGAACTGTACAGGTAGATCATCATCATCTTGTAATGTTGATTTTATTTGGAATAAATCAAGCAACTGTTTATGTTGGCTTGGTTTAAGTTGTATCAATTTATCGATTGCTCTAAGTAATAAATTATTATCG
>Ga0079225_10001585_pt1 | contig 12844 bp, 12 predicted proteins | sample Poulit2012_FD_76344 | JGI IMG/M metagenome (GOLD analysis project Ga0079225, IMG submission 76344) | Agricultural soil microbial communities from Georgia to study Nitrogen management - Poultry litter 2012 | ecosystem: Environmental > Terrestrial > Soil > Agricultural land | place: USA: Georgia...
TCGTCAGTAGCGAGTTCGTTATTTTTTAATTGGTGAAATAGCTCATCCACTTCGACGTGTTTTACTTTCACTACGTAGTCGCGCATAAGTTGTTTTGCTCGTTCTACTTTTGGCCATGGAGTATTGATGAAATGGTTGCTAATGGAGTGTGTGCCGGATGGAACACGCATTATGTCATTATTACGGTTACTATAGTAATAGAGTGAGCGCGTCGTACCGACGAGTATGTTGAAGCCGTTATAGGCGTCTTTTTTGCGTTGAATGTCTTCTAAATAACTTTTTGGTTCGTCACTACTCGTTAAAAAGTTGGCGACGATATGACCTCTCGATTGCTTCTTTTTATGAAATTCTTTCGGGTCGCGAAAGTTCGTTAAAGCTGCAAAGCGTCCGGTCGTCGTCATGCCGAGCCATGTTCCCATCGCTTCTAAATCTCTACCAGCTAACACGTTATGTTTATCTTCCCAAAAATGTGCTCGTGCTGTAGGGCGTTCATAAAATTCATCACGGTTTGCTGCGACAATTAGTTTATAATGAATATGGTCATTATAATGAAATGTAATGATACACATATGCGTCCCTTCTTTCTTATTTAGACTTTGAGACAACGCCTAATGTACAGCGTGACACACAAATAATCTCGTTTTTTTCATCAGTTATGTTAATTTCCCAAACCATCGTCGATCTTCCGATGTGAAGTGGTTTTGCTGATGCAGTGACTGTTCCGCTTCGTTTGCTTTTTATATGGTTAGCGTTAATTTCCATACCAAAAACTGCTTGCTTTTCTAAATCGACATGTAATGCACCGCCGATGCTAGCAGCCGTTTCTGCTAGTAGGACGCTTGCACCACCGTGTAAGTATCCGTACGGTTGATGTGTTCGTTCATCGACAGGCATCGTCATGACGACTTCGTCTTTTTCTTTTTTGACGAGTTTAATGCCGAGTGAATGCATGAGTTCATACGACATATCATTTCCTCCTTGTAAACTGCGGCGTTACATCGTGACGAATTTGTCTAGGATGAATGCGATAATGAGTAAAAACCCGTACATCGAGTTCGTTTTACCGGTGTTTACCATCGCCGGCATCATTTCAATTGGCTCTGTTTTACCTTTAAAACCGAGGATGACTTGGGCGGCTTTCATACAACTAATATACGTGAGCCACGCCCATACCGGCAAAATGTCAAACAATATAAAGAGTGCGGTAAAACCATATGCAACAATGAATAAACTAGCTAAAAAATGAATAGCGTTTTCCCGCCCCATTAAAATCGCTAACGTTCTGCGACCATTTTTCGCGTCGTTATCTAAATCGCGAATGTTGTTTGCGAGTAAAATGGCGCCGATAAATATAGCGATCGGAATGGAGATCAGTAACACTTCTTTCGTTAGTTGTAACGTTTGGATGTAGAAACTAATAGCGATCATGACGGTTCCCATTAAAAAACCGGCGAACAATTCCCCAAATGGTGTATAAGCGATCGGAATTGGTCCACCTGTGTACAAGTAGCCAATCAACATCGATGCGGCACCGATGACGGCGATCCACCAACTTGATAAAAAGCAAATATATAGACCGAGTAAGATAGCGATGCCGAAAAATATTATGGCTAGACGTAAGACGGTTTTTGGTTCAATTCCGTCACGTACGATCGTGCCACCGATTCCGACAGAATGTTCGTTATCTAAGCCTCGTTTATAATCGTAATATTCGTTGAACATATTCGTTGCAGCTTGAATTAAAATAGAGGCGATGAGCATCGCGAAAAACAAACCGAAATGAAAAACTTGCATTTGTGTATGGGCGACAAACGTTCCGATGAGAACGGGGATGAATGATGCAGTTAATGTATGGGGACGTAAAAGTCGCCACCAAACTTGAAAACCGTCCCTTTCATTCAATGCTTCTTTTATATCGATATTTTTTTCTTTCATGTTGCTCTCCTTCAAAAAAATGAGTCGTTCTTGCATCTTCATCTTATGGAAAAATGAATCATAAGTCAACGGTTCTTGCCTCATCTTTAGTGCATTTGTCGGTTTCTTGGAATTATACATAGCTAAGAAGTTTCATATGGAAACGGTACCAACGTACAACATAGTTGTATTACAGTTTTATTCTGTCATGATAGGTTTTTAGAAATGAAAGCGAAATATAAGGCTTTTCTTGAGAAACGTGTAAAAAGGACATAAAATAGAGTAGTAGCGTATATGCGATTTACCTATTGGAGGTTAACGATGATACAATTAGAAAAAATGACGTTCGAGTCATTTTTATTACGTATAAATGAGATGCTAGTAGATAGTGAAGAGTCTCATATTTTTAGTTGGACGGAGAAAATTGAACCGTTTGCGCCGATCGCTCTTTTTCAACGGGCGGAAGAGACAGGGAAAGACCGTATTTTTTGGATGAATAGTACGCATGATTTTTCCATAGTCGGAATTGGTGCGACGGAAAAAATTATAGCTGAAAAAGATCGTTATACGACATTACAACGAAAGTGGTCAGACGTCATCAGAAGTGCAATAGTTTTCGACCCTTATAAAAAAGAAGGGACTGGCCTCATCGCATTAGGTGGCATGACGTTTGATCCGTTACACGAAGAAAGTGGCGTGTGGGAAAGTTTCCCAACGAGTCAATTAACCGTGCCAACATACAGTTTCGTGCAGCATCATGATAATTATTATGTTACCGTGACACAAAAAGTGACTAGTTCGATCGATGTGCAGCAAGTTTTATCCGAGTTTGCATCGTACAAGCAGTTTGTACATGCAACATATACCGATAGCGACTATCATACGGTCCTTTCAAAAGAGGAAGAGGATTGTCCGGGATGGTTGCAATCAGTCGAAGAAGCGATCACAGAAATTAAGCAAGGACGTGCGGGAAAAATTGTTCTTGCTCGTTTGTTGCGCGCTCATCTATCGGACAAGGCGGATCTTAGTGGTATGTTAGCACGACTGAAAAAGACGCAACCGACGAGCTATTTGTTTGCGGTAGAACATGGAGATGATTGTTTTATCGGGGCAACGCCCGAACGCCTCATTCAAGTAAAAGGGGACGATGTGTTGTCAACGTGTCTTGCGGGCACTGCTCCCCGGGGTAAAACTGCAACGGAAGACGAAAAAATTGCAGACGACTTGTTTAAAGATGAGAAAAACCGAGAAGAACACGAGCACGTCGTACAGATGATTCGTCGTGCAATTGAACCGTTTTGTATGAATATCGATATTCCGGATGAGCCGACTGTGTATCGCCTTCGCAATTTACATCATTTATATACACCGGTACGGGCAACGCTCAAAGAGAAAGGTTCCTTATTTGCAATGATTGAAGCACTACACCCAACACCAGCGCTCGGCGGTGTACCACGCGATTATGCGCTCGAGTTCATTCGAGAGCATGAAAGTGTAAATCGTGGTTGGTATGGAGCGCCAATCGGTTGGGTTGATCATAGTGGAAATAGCGAGTTTGCTGTTGCGATTCGTTCCGGTTTAGTCCGAAAGGATGAAGCATTACTATTTGCTGGTTGTGGTGTTATGCGCGATTCGGATCCACAATTAGAATTAGAGGAAACAGGCATTAAGTTTTTACCGATGTTGAACGTATTGGAGGACAAATGATGAACTATACGGAGAAATTGACACGATACGTCGCTAATTTCGTCGATGAACTTGCCCACAGTGGTGTAAAACATGTCGTCATCTCACCAGGATCGCGTTCAACGCCGCTAGCGATGCTCTTTCGTGAACATGAACAAATAACAGACTGGGTTATTATCGATGAACGCTCTGCTGCTTTTTTTGCACTTGGTATGGCTAAGTATACGAATAGCCCTGTTGCGCTCGTCTGTACATCGGGAACAGCTGCGGCGAATTATTTTCCGGCTATTGCAGAGGCAAAATATGGTCGTGTACCCCTTCTCGTGTTAACTGCTGACAGACCGCACGATTTACGGGGCGTTGGCGCACCGCAAACGATGGATCAACTTGCGATGTATGGTAGTTACGTAAAAGAGTTTATCGAAATGGCACTACCAGAAGCGACAGCTGCTCAATTGCGATATGTACGTAGCCGTGCAGCTCGCATCGTACGAATTGCATCGATGGGAGAACGAGGTCCGGTTCATGTGAATTTTCCGTTCGCTGAACCACTTCTGCCTGATGTTTCACTTCCAAACGTATGGGGTGACAGGCAAGTCGAGTACAACCCGTCATACGACGGAATAAAAACATTAAATGAAGAACAGTTGACCGCACTTGCTCGTAACATAGAAGGAAATAGGCGAGGATTACTCGTCTGTGGTCCACAAGTAGATGGAGGGCTTGCTTCCGCAGTCGTTTCGCTTGCGAAGACGTTAAATATACCTATTTTGGCTGATCCGTTATCACAAGTGCGCGGAGTCGGTGGGGCAGAGGAGTGCGTTATTTCATCTTACGATACGATCTTACGTTCCAAAAAGATGCGTAAACGGTTAAAACCCGACTACATTATTCGTTTCGGTGCGATGCCAGTTTCGAAAAATTATATGTTTTACGTTCAAGATCATGAAGCGGCGTATCAAGTCGTCGTGGAAGAACATGAACACGTTCGCGAGCCGACGAACCATGCGAGTGAATACGTATTCGCAAATGGTGTGCAGTTTTGTCATACGTTAGCTGAAAAACTCAAATCTAGTTCAACTGTATCCGATTGGCTTGACTATTGGCAAACGTTGCATGAAGCGGTTGTAGCTAGTTTTCAATTTAACGAGGAAGATTCGCTAACAGAGGGAATCGCTGTGCAAACAGCGCTCACGGAAGCGCCAGAAAACAGTATTATTTTTGCTGGCAATAGTATGCCGATTCGTGATATCGACACGTTTTACATAGCACGTAATAAACATCTCGAAATTCATGGTAATCGTGGCGTAAGTGGCATTGATGGTGTCGTCTCTAGTGCGCTCGGTATGGCGGCGACTGCAAATGAACGGGTTACGCTCATTATCGGTGATTTGAGTTTTTACCATGATTTAAACGGATTGCTTGCGGCGCTCCATTATAGACTCGATATGACCGTTTTACTTATCAATAATGATGGTGGTGGCATCTTTTCATTTTTACCGCAAGCGACTGAGAAACGTCATTTCGAACCGTTATTTGGAACGCCGATCGGTATCGATTTCCGCCATGCTGCGACGCTGTATCAAGCACATTATGAAGTGGCAAGTACGCAAAAATCGTTGCGTGAAGCACTAAAGTCATCGTATAAACGTCAAGGGCTTTCGATCGTGGAAGTACAGACGGATCGTGAGGAAAATGTTCGTTGGCATCGTTCTATATTAGATAGCGTTGCCAAAAAGGTGGAAACTTCCGATGCGTAAAAAAACGGGTTGTATCGACGTTCACGGTGCAACATATGCATATACGACGTATGGTAGGGGAGAAGCGCTCGTCTGTTTGCACGGATTTACTGGTAGTAGAAAGACGTGGGAACCGTTTTTATCTATTTTTGGAAAGTCGTTTCAAGTGATCACGATTGACTTACCAGGTCATAGTGAAACGAAAGGCGCAAATGAGCGAACGATGGAGACGTTTTGTCGTGATTTAGCACAATTATTGACAAAACTTGAAGTGAAAAAGGCGCACGTTCTCGGTTATTCGTTCGGTGGTCGTGTTGCGTTATCATTTGCAAATATTGCGCCAGAACGGGTACAAACGCTCGTGTTAGAAAGTGCTTCACCAGGGTTGCAAACGGAGAAAGAACGAACGGAGCGCCGACAACATGATGAACAATTAGCACGAAAACTTGAAACTAACGGTGTGGAGAAGTTCGTCGATTTTTGGGAAAATATAGCTTTATTTGAATCACAGAAATCATTAGCCAAAAACGTACGAGATGTGATTCGACGTGAACGCCTTAGTCAAACAGAGAAAGGACTAGCGGCATCGTTACGTCATATGGGAACAGGTGTACAACCGTCGTGGTGGGATACGCTTGAACAAATAGATGTGCCTGTAGCACTCATTACAGGTGAGCTTGATCCGAAGTTTGTCAACATAAACGATGCGATGAAAAAGCGGCTACCGTACGCGACGCATTTTGTCGTAAAAAATGCCGGTCATGCCGTACATGTTGAACAAGTAAAAAAGTTTGCTAAAATAGTAATGACGTTCGTAAAACAAAATAGAAAAGAAGGTGCAATAAATGACAGTTCAATGGGAAAAAGCTAGAGAATATGAAGAAATTATGTATGAGAAATATAATGGCATTGCAAAAGTGACGATGAACCGTCCGGATACACACAATGCGTTTACACCACGCACGGTAAATGAAATGATCGATGCATTTGCGGATGCTCGTGATGATTCTTCGATTGGTGTCGTCATATTAACAGGTGCTGGCGATAAAGCGTTCTGTTCCGGTGGAGACCAAACAGTACGTGGACATGGCGGTTATGTCGGATCAGACGAAATCCCACGTTTAAACGTACTCGACTTACAACGCTTAATCCGTACGATTCCAAAGCCAGTCATTGCGATGGTAAATGGTTATGCAATCGGTGGTGGACATGTTCTTCATATCGTTTGTGATTTAACGATCGCATCAGACAATGCAACATTTGGACAAACAGGTCCAAAAGTAGGTAGTTTCGATGCTGGTTACGGTGCGGGATTGTTAGCGGAAATGATCGGACAAAAGCGTGCCCGGGAAATTTGGTACTTGTGCCGTCAATATACAGCAGAAGAAGCGTACGAAATGGGAATGGTAAACAAAGTAGTTCCGCAAGAAGAGTTAGAAAAAGAGACGTTACAATGGTGTGAAGAAATTTTAGAAAAGTCTTCGACAGCGATTCGTTTCTTAAAAGCGTCGTTTAACGCAGCAACGGACGGTTTAGCCGGTTTACAACAAATGGGTGGAGATGCGACATTACTTTACTATACGACAGATGAAGCGAAAGAGGGACGCGATGCATTTAAAGAAAAGCGTAAACCTGAATTCGATAAATTCCCACGTTTTCCGTAAATCGAAAATGAAAGAAGTGGAAACCTTTGCTCGGTTGTGGGCAAAGGTTTTTCGCACTTTATAAAGAAGGTGAATGTGAGATGGATAAGGAGACGATGAGACACTGGTTGACAAAGCAGGCTGAATTAGCGCCGGAGCAACTTGCAGTCGAAGCGGACGGACATGTGTCGCTTACTTTTCTTGAGCTACAAACAGAGAGTGAAGCGTATGCGAAAAAATTAGTTCATATCGGAGTTAAGAAAGGCACGCGTGTAGCAATGTTAGCGACGAATAACGTTGATTTTGTGCGTACTGTCTTTGCTTTGTCGTACGTCGGGGCGGTTGTAGTTTTGTTAAATGTTCGTTTGACAAACGAGGAGCTTACGTATCAATTAGAACAGTCTAAAAGTGAGCTCGTCATTACGACAGAACAGTTGCGGGAAGAAAAGCAATTGGACATAAAGAAGCAATTAACGTTTCAAGAGTTACGTTCTTTACCGGAAGCTAATGTAACCGTTCGAACGGAAATATCGCTTGCCGAACCGTTTACGATGATGTTTACATCCGGGACAACTGGAAAACCGAAAGCAGTCGTTCATACGTATGGGAATCATTGGTGGAGTGCTATTGCTTCGGTATTAAATTTAGGGTTAACGGATCATGATAAATGGTTATTGCCACTACCGTTATTTCACGTCGGTGGGCTGTCGATTTTATTTCGAAGCGTCATTTACGGGATGCCGTTTTACCTCGTGGAGCGGTACGAAAAATGCCACGTATTCGACGTTATTCATGAAAAGGAAATTACGATCGCATCATTTGTCACGCTCATGTTACGCGATTTTTTAGAGCAGTTAGGTGATGCGCCGTTTCCAGAGCACGTGCGGACGATTTTATTAGGTGGTGGATCAGTGCCGGAAACGTTGTTAGATGAGGTGAGGTGTAAAGAGGTCCCCCTCTTTTTATCGTATGGGATGACGGAGACGAGTTCGCAAATTGTCACGTTACATAAAAAAGATATATTTCATAAATTAGGTTCTGCTGGGAAGCCATTATTTCCCGCGCAATTAAAAATTGCAAATGATGACGAAGATGGCGTTGGCGAAATTTACGTAAAAGGACCGATGGTCATCGAACGTTATGCAAATGATGTGAGCGCAAATGAAAAGAGTTTTCATGACGGTTGGTTAAAAACAGGAGATTTGGGGTATGTCGATGAGGACGGATTTTTATTCGTCGTCGATCGGCGGAGTGATTTAATTATTTCCGGGGGAGAAAATATATATCCGACAGAGGTGGAAAATGCACTTATGTCGATTGACGGAGTGAGTGAGGCTGCTGTCGTTGGCAGAAATGATGAAAAATGGGGGCAAGTTCCCGTAGCATTTATCGTGTTAGAGGTGGGTACTTCTTTATCAGAAGAAAAAATCAAGGCACAATTAGCTGATAAATTAGCATCGTACAAATTACCGCGTGCATTTTATTTTATCGATTCCTTACCTCGCAATGCGGCGAACAAAGTGATGCGTCATAAGTTAAAAGAACGTTTAGTGCCATAATGTGCGATATCGTTTGCATGAATTTTTTTAAATGTAGCCATAGTATACGTAGGAGGCGAATAAAATGGAACGCAAACGATATTACGTTAGTTTACAATCGAAAGAGATATCACAAGTGCAAGTAGGGAACAACGCCGATTTTACGATTTATGCGACCGATGCGGAAATACGTACATTAAGAAACATATTTAATGCGATAGAAACAGCAGAAATGGGAACATTTTGGCGGGCGCACGTACCGTTCAAACCGTATCATGACGACACGACAAACGATACGCACGATAAACGTTTAACGGAAGCGTTTCAACTGTTGTATGAACTTGGAGATGAACAAGCGAAGCAATTCATTGAACAAAGTGGTGTGTTGCACGACCGTCCGATCGATACCGACCTTTTATAAATGATTCGCTATGACAGTATATCTTTTCTATTTTTGAAAGGAATACGTTACAATTGTAGTAGACAGAGATAGAAGGTTGATGGATGCATGGAATATATTTTTCAAGATTATTATAGCAATGAAGTAACGTTATCGTTTTCAAACGAACCGTTTTCTAAAACACCGAAACACGTTTGGGTCATTTGTATGTTTGCGGGAAAATGGTTACTAACGGACCATAAGACGCGGGGATTAGAGTTTCCTGGTGGAAAAGTAGAAGCGGGTGAAACAGCAGCGGAAGCGGCACGCCGTGAGGTGCTTGAGGAAACGGGTGGCGTCGTCGATACGATGCATTACGTCGCGCAATATCACGTAGCAGGTAAACATAAAACGATTATAAAAAATGTTTATTTTGCAACGATTCAATCGCTAGAAGAACAAGAAACATACTATGAAACGCATGGACCTGTCTTGTTACGGGAAATTCCAGATGATGTGCGGATGAATAAACGTTTCAGTTTTATGATGAAAGATGATGTACTAAGTCGTTGTATGGACTTTATAAAATCCCATTACGTGTAAAAACGTCGGTTACGATCGTTCACGTTAACATGGATGAGTGAATGATGTTGTACCGACGTTTTTATTTGTATATTCATTTTTACGTATAGAGCGATGCTAGTTACGTTTATGCGAAATAAACTTTCGCTCCAGCTTTTCAACTCCGATATACATAAATGTTGCAAAAATAGCGATAATGAATAAGCTCGTCATAACGAGTGTAAAGTCGAATACTTGGAATCCATAAATAATTAAATAACCGAGTCCTTGATTGGAAACGAGAAACTCGCCGACAATGACCCCAACCCAACTTAACCCGACGTTTACTTTTAATGTGGAAATCATCGTCGGCATCGTGGCAGGAAAGATTACTTCTTTAAATATTTGTCGACGTGTCGCACCAAAGCTACGTAAAACGTTGACATAATTCGGTTCTACTTCGGTAAAGGCCGCATAGACGACGAGTGTCGTAATAATGACGGAAATGATTGCGCCCATCATAATGATCGATATAAGTCCGGGACCGAGGGCGACAATTAAGATCGGTCCGAGCGCGACTTTAGGCATGGCGTTAAAAATGACTAAATAAGGATCAGCAATTCGCGAAAGTTTTCGTGATGTCCAAAGAATGGAGGCCGCGATGATGCCCGCAGCTGTTCCGAGTAAAAAGCCGAGAATTGTTTCGAAAATGGTATATGATAAATGAGTTAAAATAGACTTGTCGATGACTTTTTCGACGAGTAATTGTAATACACTCGATGGTGAACTGAAAAGAAGCGGGTCGATCCAGTAATTCGTACTCGCTATTTCCCAAAGGGCGAAAAAAAGGATGAAAAGGATGATACGCCAAAAGTAAATGATTCGTTTTTCTTTTTTTCTTTTCGTTAGAAAGTTTTCGTGTAAAATGTGACTAATCGTCTCTTGCATGCGGCTATTCTTTCCATTCGTGCTGTCGTTTCGTAAAAGGATTTCTTCCTTTTTTCTTTTTTGCTCGTTGGGATTCGTGATGTGCTCCGATCGTTCGGTATCAACTTCGGTACTATGCTCACTCGGTTGTCGTTGAAGTTTTTCATTATCGTAACTATCTGCATGAGTTGGCTCTTTTTCGGAATGTATCTTCTTATCATCATTTGCGTCTGTCATCCGCTTCCCGCCTTTCTTTGTTGGGCTTGATCGTCGTGTAAGTAACCCCAAATTTCATCGAACAGAGCTTGGTACTTTTCGTGTCTGCGGACGTAAAACGGTTCTTCTTCTCGTAGTTCATCCGGAACGATAAATTGCTTTACAATGTTACCTGGTGATTGTTGCATAAGAAAAATACGGTCGCTCATCGAAATTGCTTCACCTAAATCGTGTGTGACGAGGATAGCTGTTTTATTGTAGGCTTTCATCAGTTTTGCAACGACGTTTTCTAAATTTAATTTCGTTACGTAGTCGAGAGCAGAAAACGGTTCATCGAAGAGTAATAGTTCTGGGTGCGTAACGAGTGTGCGTACGAGTGCAACTCGTTGACGCATACCTCCAGATAGTTCATCCGGATACATATTTTTCGTGTGAGCGAGTTGAACTTCATCTAAAAGGGCGTCTGCTCGTTCTGTCATTTCTTTTGTCACTTCGTGCTTTATTTTCGGTCCGATTAAGACGTTTTCCCATACCGTTTTCCATGGGAAAAGATAATCTTGTTGTAACATGTAGCCGACCGGATAATCCGTTTCGTGTAATCGCTTATGTTTTATATAGACATCACCTTCTGTTTGCCGGATGAGCCGAGCGATAATCGATAAAATAGTTGATTTTCCACAACCGCTCGGTCCGATAATCGAACAAAATTCCCCTGCAGCGACAGAAAAGGATACGTGCTCAATCGCTTTTGTAAAACTGTCTTTTGAAAAATAGTAGTGGGAGACGTTGTCGAACGTTAAAAAGCTCATCTTTTTCCCCCTATTCATTCGTAACTTCGTTTGCAATATGTGTATTCACTAATTCTTCATATGGTGCTTCTTGTGGTAATTCACCTGCTTCATCCATAATTTCTAGTAAGTTTTCCCATGCTTCTTCTGTAAGCAGTGGAGACGTTGCAAAAGATCCTTGGTCACGATAACGTTCAATCGAAGCCGCTAATATGTTTATTTCAGCATCTTCGAAGTAAGGTTGCACAACTTTGGCGATATCTTCTGCATCTGCTTCGTCTACCCATTGCTGTGCTTTATAAATTGCCTTTGTAAAACTTTTGATGACGTCTTCGTCCTCATCAATCATACTCTGTTTCGTCATAAAGACGGTATAAGGGATTAAACCTGACTCTTCTCCAAAGGAGGCGATGACGTGACCTTTCCCTTCTTTTTCAAACATACTTGCAGTCGGTTCAAACAGCTGTACGAACTCCGCATCACCAGAGACGAATGCACCCGGAATGTTTGCAAAGTCGATGTTTTGAATAAGTTCTAAATCTCCATGCGGATCGATGTCATATTTTTTTAAGACGTACTCCCCAACCATTTGCGGCATTCCACCTTTTCGTTGTCCTAAAAAGATACTTCCTTTCGTATCGTCCCATGTGAAGTTTTCATGTGGTGATTTTGCGACTAAAAACGTTCCATCCGTTTGGGTAAGTTGAGCAAAGTTAATGATTGGATCGGTTGCATCTTGGGCGTAGACGTAAACGGAAGTTTCAGATCCAACTAGCGCGATGTCAGCCTGGTCTGAAAGGAGAGCAGTCATCGTTTTATCGCCACCCCACGTCGTTTGTAATGTCACATCTAGTCCTTCATCTGCGAAAAAGCCTTTTTCTAATGCAACGTATTGAGGTGTATAAAAAACGGAGCGGGTCACTTCTGCAAGAGAAAGATCGACCATTTCCTCTTTCTCAGCGCACGCACTTAATGCAACGAGGCAACTGACGAAAAGAAAAACTATTACGGCACGTAACTTCATCCATCTCGACTCCTTTATGTGTCAATATCAAGATTAGCGTATGCATTTGCGACGGATGTGTGATTCGTCTAGAAAAAGTTGTTGGGGAAAAGTGAATAGTTGTCGGCATTCGTATATTCGTAGACTTTTGGTTTGTACTTTTGTTTTCCTTTGCACGTGCGTGTTATTTCAGGATTGCGTAGAGGGCGTGCTTTGTTATGCTCTACACGAGGGTGTATTTTCGGTGTTGTGTAGAGAGTCTTCTTGATTATCCTCTACGCATTCGTGTTATGTCGGGATCGTGTAGAGGATGACGTTTATTTATCTAAGTTTTTTTACAGTTTTCTTTAAAGAGTCGCTCGAACTTGTCCCATCCTTGCTCGGCTACAAAGTTACATACGGTTTGTATCACTAGTGTCAGATGTATCGCTTACGTCTTGCAGATAAAAA
>Ga0079225_10001586_pt1 | contig 12842 bp, 11 predicted proteins | sample Poulit2012_FD_76344 | JGI IMG/M metagenome (GOLD analysis project Ga0079225, IMG submission 76344) | Agricultural soil microbial communities from Georgia to study Nitrogen management - Poultry litter 2012 | ecosystem: Environmental > Terrestrial > Soil > Agricultural land | place: USA: Georgia...
ATGATCGCGCCGAACATCACGATCACGCCGCTGAGCTTGTGCGGCACCACGCGCAGCATCGCGTAGTACGGCGTGTAGTACCACACCGGTTTGATGTGCTCGGGCGTGACCATCGGGTTGGCTTCCACGAAGTTGTCGTGCTCGATGAACCAGCCGCCGAACTCCGGGACGAAGAAGATCACGAACGCCGCCACGATCATCATCGCAGCAACGTAGAACAGGTCCTTGACCGTGTAGTACGGGTGGAACGGCACGCCATCGGCCGGCGCGTCAGGCGACCAGCGGTTGCCCTTCGGGCCCTTCTTGATCTCCACGCCGTCGGGGTTGTTGGAACCCACCTCGTGCAGCGCGCCCAGGTGCAGCACCACCAGCAGCAGCAGCACCAGCGGCAGGGCGATCACGTGCAGCGCGAAGAAGCGGTTGAGCGTGGCGTCGGACGGCAGGTAGTCGCCCATGATCCACTCGACCAGGCCGTTGCCGATCACCGGGATCGCTCCGAACAGCGAGATGATCACCTTCGCGCCCCAGAACGACATCTGGCCCCACGGCAGCACGTAGCCCAGGAAGGCCTCGGCCATCAGCACCAGGTAGATCAGCATGCCCAGGATCCACACCAGCTCGCGCGGCTTCTGGTAGCTGCCGTACATCATCCCGCGGAACATGTGCAGGTAGACGGCGATGAAGAAGAACGAGGCGCCGGTGGAGTGCATGTACCGGATCAGCCAGCCCCACTCGACGTCGCGCATGATGTACTCGACCGAGTGGAACGCCTCGGCCGCCGACGGCTTGTAGTGCATCGTCAGGAAGATGCCTGTGACGATCTGGTTGACCAGGATCACCGTGGACAGCACGCCGAAGATGTACCAGATGTTGAAGTTCTTGGGCGCGTAGTACTCGGTCATGTGCTTGCGGTACATCGGCATCAGTGCCGGTGCACGCTCGTTGACCCAGTCCATCACGCCGTTGGCGCTGCGGGTAAAGATGTTCGACATGGTCAGGCGGCCCCCTCGGGATCGACGCCGACGACGATGGTGCTGTCATCGGCATAGTGGTGCGGAGGAACGACCAGGTTGGTCGGCGCGGGCTGGCCGGCGTAGACGCGGCCGGACATGTCGAACTTCGACTTGTGGCACGGGCAGAAGTAGCCGCCCTGCCAGTTGGCGTCGAAGTCGGTGGGGCCGATCTCGGCCACCATTTCCGGCGAGCAGCCCAGGTGGGTGCAGATGCCCACCAGCACGAGGATTTCCGGGCGCAGCGAGCGCATCGCGGGGTTCTCTTCGAGCACGTAGGCCGGCTGCTGCTCCGGGTTCTCCGACATCGGGTCGCTGAGCCGGTCGTTGAGCGTCGGCAGCGCCTGCAGGATCGCCTCGGAACGGCGGACGATCCATACCGGCTGGCCGCGCCACTCCACGATCAGGCGCTGGCCCACCTGCAGGGCGCCGATGTCCACGGTCACCGGCGCACCGGCCGAGACCGCCCGTGCGCTCGGGTTCCAGGACTTGATGAATGGAACCGCCGCGGCGGCGACACCAACCGCGCCGACCACCGCGGTGGTGCCGGTCAGGAACCGGCGCCTGCCCAGGTTGACTGTTTCCTCGCCGGTGGCGGGATCGATCACCGCTTCATTGGCCATCAGGCACTCCGCAAACCCTTACTGTTCGGTTGCTGAAAAAAAACTCGCTGCCGCGACGCGCCTGTTCACCGGAGCGCCGCCAAAGGTATTGGAGTGTAACGGAACCCTGAATCGGCCGACAATGCTTGACACCCTTGCCCGCGTGGCCAGTGGATCAGGGCGCACCGCTCGCGGCCACCAGCCCATGGCTGCGGTAGCGCTCGGCCAGCACGCCCACCCGCTGCACGTAAGTCTGGGTTTCGCGATAGGGCGGCACGCCCCCGTGCCGGTCAACCGCACCCTCGCCCGCGTTGTAGCCGGCCGCGGCCAGGGTCAGGTCGCCATTGAATCGCTTGAGCAGCCAGGCCAGGTAGCGCACGCCACCGCGGATGTTCTGCGCCGGGTCGAACGCGTCGGTGACCCCGAAGCGCTCGGCGGTGGCCGGCATCAGCTGCATCAGCCCCTGGGCGCCGGCGCGGGAAATCGCGTTGGGGTTGAACGCGGATTCGGCATGCATCACCGCGCGCACGATCGCCTCCTCGACCCCGAACTCCCGCGCCGCCGCGGCCACTTCCTCGCGGAACGCATCGGTATTGAGGCGCACGTTGGCGAAGCTCACCCCGGGCGAGCCGCAGGCATAGCACTGCTCGATGAAACTGTAGCGGATGGTGCGCATGGCCGTGGCGCCGGCGGCGGCCGCCCCGCGGGGCGGCGTGCTCGAGTAGTGGCGCACGCCATCCTTGATGTAGGAGTAGACCTGTCCGCTGACCCTGCGGCTGCCCTTCGACGCCGCGGGCGCAGGAGTGGCCGGGGCCGGCGATGTGCCAGCGGCGGCACCGGCCGCGGATGAGGCGGGCGCAGGCGTTGAGGCCGCCGGGCGCGGGCGCTCGGGCCGGTAACTGGCCGCGACCGTGCAGCGCGCGCCGCTGACCCGCTTGCTGACGTACTGGGTGATGCCGTCGTTGCCGATGCAGCGGTAAAGGGTGCCCGCCGCCGCCGGAAAGGCTGCGCAGGCCAACAGCACTGCGGTGAGTCCCCAAGCCCCCTTCATCGGCCGCAGTGTCCCCCGGATGCCCCGCTTTGCCAAGTACCCGCACCGCGCCGGGGCGTGACGCACTACACTATCCGGCCAGAAAAACCGCCCATCCGGCCCGGATTCACCGCCGCGCCCCCGGAAACGCCAATGACCAGCACACCCGCCCAGGGCGACGCCGCCCTCGCCTCCCCCTCGCCCGCGCCTGCCCGCGGCAAGCTTTTCATCCAGACCCACGGCTGCCAGATGAACGAGTACGACTCGGCGCGCATGGCGGACGTGCTCGCGGCCGAAGGCCTGGAACTCACCGGCGACGTCGAGGAAGCGGACGTGGTGCTGGTCAACACCTGCTCCATCCGCGAGAAGGCGCAGGAAAAGGTGTTCAGCCAGCTCGGGCGCTGGAAATCGCTCAAGCAGGGTGGCAAGCCGGTGCTGATCGGGGTGGGCGGCTGCGTGGCCAGCCAGGAAGGCGAGGCGATCATCAAGCGCGCGCCCTATGTGGACCTGGTGTTCGGGCCGCAGACCCTGCACCGCCTGCCCGAGATGATCCGCGCCCGGCGCGAGCAGGACCGGCCGCAGGTGGACATCAGCTTCCCGGAAATCGAGAAGTTCGACCGCCTGCCCGAGCCGCGCGCGGAAGGCCCCAGCGCGTTCGTGTCGATCATGGAGGGCTGCAGCAAGTATTGCAGCTTCTGCGTGGTGCCCTACACCCGCGGCACCGAGATCAGCCGGCCGTTCGAAGACGTCCTCGTGGAAGTCATGCGCCTGGCGGCGCAGGGCGTGCGCGAGGTCAACCTGCTGGGCCAGAACGTCAACGCCTACCGCGGGCCGATGGACGGGACGGATGAGCTGGCCGACCTGGGCCTGCTGATCCGAACCATCGCCGAGATCGACGGCATCGACCGCATCCGCTTCACCACCTCGCACCCGCTCGAGTTCTCGGACTCGCTGGTGGAGGCCTACCGCGACGTGCCGCAGCTGGCCAATTACCTGCACCTGCCGGTGCAGTCGGGCAGCGACCGGGTGTTGTCGGCCATGAAGCGCGGCTACACGGCCCTGGAGTTCAAGCAGAAGATCCGCAAGCTGCGCGCGGTGCGTCCGGACATCTCGATCTCCTCGGACTTCATCGTCGGCTTCCCCGGCGAGACCGATGCCGATTTCGAGAAGACCATGAAGCTGATCGAGGACGTGGGCTTCGACCAGAGCTTCTCTTTCATCTATTCGCGCCGGCCGGGCACCCCCGCCGCCGAGCTGCCCGATGAAGTACCGGAAGAGGTGAAGCACGCCCGCCTGTCACGCCTGCAGGCGCACATCAACGAATATGCGGCGGGCATTTCGCGGTCGATGGTGGGCACGGTGCAGCGGGTCCTGGTGACCGGTCCGTCGAAGAAGGATGCCAACGAGCTGACCGGCAAGACCGAGAACATGCGCTCGGTGAACTTCCCCGCCCCGCCCCGCCTGATCGGGCAGTTCGTGGACGTGGTGATCACCGAGGCGCTGACCAACTCGCTGCGCGGACGGGTCCAGCAGGTCGCCTGAACCCGCGGCGCGGGCTGAGGGCGGGCGGTCGGGCCCGCTCAGTCCAGGCGCTTGCGGAACTGGCTGATCGCCACCGCCATGGTGACCACGGTGAAGGCCACCAGCGCAAGCACTGCCGGCCACAGCTCCCAGATGCTGGCCCCGCGCAGCATGACGCCCCGGATCAGCCGCAGGAACTGGGTCATCGGCAGGAATTCCGCGCCCCACTGCACCACGTCCGGCATGCCCGCGAACGGGAACATGAAGCCGGAGATCAGGATCGACGGCAGGAACACCAGCATCGCCACCTGGATGGCCTGGAACTGGGTGCGGGTGCGGGTGGAAATCAGCAGGCCGATGGCCAGGTTGGCGAAGATCAGCAGCACCGCCGCGATGTACACATCCACCAGGCTGCCGCGCAGCGGGATCGAGAACAGCCAGAACCCCAAGGCCAGGATCAGCGTGGTCTGGACCAGGCCGATCACCGCATAGGGCAGCACCTTGCCGATCATCAGCGCACTGCGGCTGAGCGGGGTGGCGATCAGCAGCTCCATGTTGCCGCGCTCGCGCTCGCGCACCGCCGCCATGGAGGTGAACATCATCATGGTCATGGTCAGGATGATGCCGATCAGCCCCGGCACGATGGTCACCGCCGAGCGGCGCTCCGGGTTGTAGAAGCTCACCACGTCGATCTGCGGCGCGTGCGCGGCCGGATGCACCCCGTTCGGCGCTTCCAGCGGCATCTGCGCCAGCTGGTTGGCCGCAGCCTGCACCACGGTATCGGTGCCATCCACCATTACCTGTACCGCCGGGCGGCCATCCACCAGCCGGCGCTCGTAATCGGGCGGGATCGCGATGCCCACGCTGACTTCCCCGCGCCGGAGCATGTCCACCAGCTGCTGCGGACTGTCGGCGACCCGCTCCAGGTCGATCACCCCGGTGGCAGCCATGTCCATGACCGCGGCGCGCGAGGTCGCGGTGGCCGCCTGGTCCACCACCGCGGCCTCGAGGTTGCGCGGGTTGAGGTTGATCGCATAGCCGAACAGCAGCAGGTCGATCACCGGGATCAGCACGATCATGATCACGCTGATCCGGTCGCGACCCATCTGCCGCAGCTCCTTGAGCGCCACGGCCCACATTCGCCGCAGGTCCTTCATTCGTCCGCCCCTTCCGCCGGGCGGCCATGGGTGGCGGCGACGAAGACGTCTTCCAGGTTGGCCGGTACCGGCTCCACGTCCGCCGCCAGGCCCGCGGCGGAGAGCGCCGCCGTGATCGCCGCCACGCTGTCCTGGCCGGGATCGGACAGCACCCGCAGGCTGTTGCCGATCTGCGCGGCGCTGATCACGCCGGGCAGATCGGCCAGGGCCTGCTGGGCGCGCCGGGGATGGCGCGCATGCACCTGCACGCTGCGCCCGGCCAGCGCGCCGGCCAGCTCGCCCGGCGCGCCATCGGCCACCAGCACGCCGCGGTCGAGGATGGCGATGCGGTGGCAGCGCTCGGCCTCGTCCATGTAGTGGGTGGACACCAGCAGGGTGGTGCCGGCGTCGGCCAGTTCGAACAGCTTCTCCCAAAAGTCGCGGCGTGACTCCGGGTCCACCGCGCTGGTGGGCTCGTCCAGGAACAGCAGCTCGGGCCTGTGGATCACGGCGGCCGCCAGCGCCAGGCGCTGCTTCTGGCCGCCGCTCATGGTGCCCGCGAGCTGCTTCTGGCGATCGCCGAAGTGGTAGCGCTCGATCAGCTCATCCACCCGGCTGCGGGTCGCTGCGCGATCCAGGCCATACACGGCGGCAAGGAACTCAAGGTTCTCCCGCACCGTCAGGTCCTCGAACAGCGAGAACTTCTGGGTCATGTAGCCGATCCGCAGGCGCAGCGCCTCGGCCTGCTCGGGGACGCGCAGACCAAGCACCTCGATGTCCCCGGCGCTGGGGGTGAGCAGGCCGCACAGCATGCGGATGGTGGTGGACTTGCCAGAGCCGTTGGGGCCGAGGAACCCGTACACATTGGCGCGCGGCACCGTGAGGTCCACGCCGTCCACGGCCACCAGGTCGCCGAACCGGCGGGTCAGCCCGCGGGCACGGATGGCGGCCGGGGCATCGGCTGGTCCCGGGGTATCGCCATGGGCGCCATCCATTACCGCGCGCGCCCCCCGGTGTTGAATTCCACCTGGACCGGAAGCCCGGCGGGCAGCCCCTCGGCCGCCGGCTCCAGCTGCACCTCGGCCAGGTAACCCAGGCGGGAAACGTCGTCGCCGGTGAGCGCGTAATAGGGTGTGAAAGCAGGCTCGCTGCGGATCATCCGCACCTCGCCGGCGTACGAGCGGCCGCTGCCTTCCAGCCGCACCTGGACGGGCGTGCCGACAGCCACCTGTTCGCGGATCGCCTGGGGCACATGGACGCGGGCGTAGGGGGCGTCACCCACCAGCAGCACAACCAGCGGCGCGCCGACCGGGGCCTGGTCACCGCTGCGGTAAGGCAGGCTGTCCACGCGCCCGGCACGCGGCGCCACCACGCGCAGCTTCCCGGCCGTCGCCTCTTCAGCCTGGACGCGTGCCTGGGCCGCCTGCAGCGCCGCGCTCGCCTGGGCAAGCTGCTCCGGCCGGGCTCCGTTGAGCAGTTCGTCCAGCGCTGCCTGCCCCGCCCGCACCTGGGCGTCCGCGCTCTGCGCCGCGGCGCGCGCGGCATCCACGTCCGCGGCTGACACCAGTTGCTCCTCGCCCAACGGGGCCAGGCGCTGGTACCGGGACCGGGCGTCGCGCGCCTGCGCCTGCGCCGCCGCCAGGCTGGCCCGTGCCTGGGCGATATCCTCCTGCCGCGCTCCCGCCTGCAGCTCAAGCAACGCTTCGCGGCGCTGGCTGGCCTCGGCCTGGCTGGCCATCAGCCGCGCGTCTGCGCGGGTCCGCTCCAACGTGAGCAGGGTGGCGCCTTGGGCCACCTGCTGGCCTTCGCGCACATGGATGCCGGTGATGGTCTCGCCTTCCGGCGCCGGCACGGTGATGCGGTCGTACTCCAGCGTACCCACGGCCTGCGGGGTCCCCGGAGCGCAGGCAGCCATGACCGTGAGAATCGACAGCAGCGCGGCGCCTTTCGCCAGGCGGATTGCAACGCTCATTCGGGAATCTCCAGCCCGCGCTGCAACAGCGCAAGCGCGTGGGTACGGATGTGCTCGACGTCGAGCGGCTGGTCGGCAAACAGTTGCCGCCAGATCGGCAGCCCCGCCACCGGGAACAGGGTCAGGCCGACCAGCGACACCATCAGCAGCCTCGGGTCGAGATCCGCGTTGAGCCGACCGGCGCGCTGCTCCGCGGCAATCCGCGCTGTCAGGATCCGGGTGATTTCCGGTGCCATCCGGTCCACCAGCAGCCCGCGCAAACTCCCGCCTTCGCTCACCACCTCACGGATCCACAGTGCGGACAGCCATGGATGGGCTTCGACCAGCGCGCAGAGGTGATTGACGAAGCCTTCCAGCACCTGGCCCAGGCTTGCATCCGGCAGGCCGATCAGGCCGTCGCGGACCTGTTCGAACACCGGCATCAGGCGCTCGGCGATGACGGCTTCGCGAAGGCCGGCGGCGTCCTCGAAGTAGTAGTGCAGCGCGGCCGGGGTCACTCCCGCCTCGCCCGCGATGTCGCGCAGCGTGGTGGCCGCGATGCCGCGGTCGACGTAGCACTGGAGGGCTGCATCCAGGGCGAGCGCCCGCCGGTCCACGTTTCCCGCCGGCCGCCCGGGCAGACGGGCGGCTGTCGCGCGTTCCCCGGGTTTTTCAGGGGGACTTCCAGTCGGGGATTTCCTGTTCATGCGCCCATATTAATTGCTTCATCAATTAAAGAGCGAACGGCGCCTGAACTTGCTTCGGATGGGAGCGTCAGGCGCCGAAGCCGCGCCGGTGCGCTAACCTCCCCGCTTATGACCCAGACCACCCACCGCGACTTCACCCTTGATCCCGCCGACAGCGAGCGGCTGGCCAACCTGTCCGGGCCGTTCGACGGCCACCTGCGCCAGATCGAGCTGCGCATGGGGGTGGAAATCGCCAACCGCGGCAACGTCTTCAGGGTGAGCGGGCGCGACGCGGAGACGGTCGCGCAGGCAGAGCGGCTGCTGCGCAATCTCTATGAAGATGCCGCCACCGAGACCCTTGATACCGGGGCCATCAACGTGCGCCTGAGCCAGTCGAACCTGGAGCGCAACCCGGAGGATTACTCGCCGCAGGAAGTGACGGTGAAGGTCAAGCGCGGCACCGTGCGCGGCCGCGGCGCCAACCAGGCCCGGTACCTGCATTCCATCGCCACCCACGACATCAACTTCGGCGTCGGCCCGGCCGGCACCGGCAAGACCTTCCTTGCCGTGGCGATGGCGGTCGAAGCCCTGAACGAGTCCAAGGTTCAGCGGCTGGTGCTGGTGCGCCCGGCTGTGGAGGCCGGCGAGAAGCTGGGCTTTTTGCCCGGCGACCTGAGCCAGAAGGTCGATCCCTACCTGCGCCCCCTCTACGACGCCCTGTACGAGATGCTGGGCGTGGAAAAGGTCATCAAGCTGCTGGAAAAGAGCGTGATCGAGATCGCCCCGCTCGCCTACATGCGCGGGCGGACCCTCAACGACGCCTTCGTGATCCTGGACGAGGCCCAGAACACCACCATCGAGCAGATGAAGATGTTCCTGACCCGGCTGGGCTTCGGCTCCACCGCCGTGGTCACCGGCGACCTCACCCAGATCGACCTGCCCCGCCATGTGAAGTCCGGGCTGCGCGATGCCATCGAGGTGCTGCGCGATGTGGAGGGGGTCGGGTTCACCTTTTTCGAATCCCGCGATGTCGTGCGCCACCCGCTCGTGGCCCGGATCGTCAGCGCCTACAACAGCCGCGACGAGCGGGATGGAGCCAACGGTGCGGCGCCATGACCGACAGCCATGAACACCTGAACGTCGCCGTGGGATACGGGATGGCCCGCAAGGGGATCCCGGCCGCAGCCAGTTTCCGCAAGTGGGCCGTGGCGGCCCTGGCGGGGCGGGTCCGCGAGGCGGACGTGGCGATCCGGATCGTCGACAGCCGCGAGGGCCGGTCGCTCAACCGCCATTACCGGGGCAAGGACTATGCCACCAATGTGCTGAGCTTCCCCGCGGAACTGCCCGAGGGGCTGCCGGAGGAGTTCCACATGCCCCTGCTCGGCGACCTGGTGATCTGCGCCCCCGTGGTGGCCCGCGAGGCCCGCGAGCAAGGCAAGCTGCCGGCGGCCCACTACGCCCACCTGACGGTGCACGGGGTGCTGCACCTGCTCGGCTGCGACCACGAGGACGAACGCGAAGCCGAGGCCATGGAGCGCCTGGAGCGTGAAATCCTCGCCGGACTCGGCTTCGACGACCCCTATCTGGACGCTTGAAACCGGGCCGGCCGCCCCGACTTCCGGGCAATCCTTTCCGCTAGACTTGGACCGTCGCCCACACGGGCGCCCATGCAACCGCAATGCCAGAAGACGACAGTAGACCTTCACAGGAACCTCCAGACAAACGCCGGGGCTGGCTGGACCGCATCAGCTCGGCCCTTTCCGGCGAACCCACCACCAGGGAAGACCTGGTTGAAATCCTGCGCGATGCCCAGGCCGAGGGCCTGATCCAGGAAGACACGTTGCGCACCATGGAAGGGGCGATGGCGATCTCGGAGATGACGGTGGGCGACGCGATGATCGCGCGCTCGCAGATGGTCTCCGTGCCGATCGACGCGAGCTACGACGAGGTGCTGGAGCTGGTGGTGGAGTCCGGCCATTCGCGGTTCCCGGTGCACGGCGAGGACAAGGACGAAGTCCTGGGCATCCTGCTGGCCAAGGACCTGCTGCGCGGCGCCCTGCCCGGGGCCACGCCGCCAGGCCTGCGCGAGCTGCTGCGGCCTGCGGTGCTGATTCCCGAGTCCAAGCGGCTGGACATCCTGCTGCGCGAGTTCCGCCAGTCCCGCAACCACATGGCCATCGTGATCGACGAGTACGGCGGCGTGGCCGGCCTCATCACGATCGAGGACGTGCTGGAGGAGATCGTCGGCGAGATCGACGACGAGTACGACCTGGCCGAGGACAGCGAGGCGCTGATCGCCGCCCAGGCGGATGGGCAGTTCCTGGTGGATGCGCTGACGCCGATCGAGGATTTCAACGAGCGCTTCGGGTCGGATTTCGGCGATGACGAGTACGACACGATCGGCGGGCTGGTGACCGCGGCGATCGGCCACCTGCCGGAGGCGGGCGAGGAGCTGACGCTGGGGCGGTTCGGGTTCCGGGTGGCCCGGGCGGATTCGCGGCGGCTGCATGCGCTGCACGTGAGCGTGCATCCCGAGGCCGAAGAGGCGTGAGGATTCGCGCGGGTTCGCTGGCTTGGCGCGCGCCTGCGATGGCCACGGCCCTGCTGCTTTGGGCGTTCGCGTCCGTCGCGACGGCGGCCCCGCGCATCGGAGTGGCGACCATGCAGCCGGGCGAGGTCTTCTTCGAGCGCTTCGGGCACAACGCGATCGTGGTGGATGACCCGGCGTTCGAGGAGCCGATCTCATACAACTTCGGCTACTTCGACATGAGCGAGCCGGGCTTCACCCGCAACTTCATCCGCGGCCACATGGAGTACATGCTCGTGGCCCTGCCGCTGTCGCAGGACCTGGCGTACTACCGGCAAGTGGGCCGGGGAGTTTCGATCCAATGGCTGGACCTTGAGCCGGAGCAGGCCCGGAGCCTGGCCGATGCGCTGGCGGTCAACGCCCTGCCGGAAAATGCGCGCTACCGCTACGACTATTTCCTCGACAACTGCTCCACCCGGGTGCGGGATGCCGTCGATGCCGCGGTCGGCGGCGCGCTGTCCCGCCAGCTGCAAGGGCGCTCGCGCGGCAACACGTTCCGCGCCGACGCCGTGCGGCTGGCCTCGCCCACGTGGTGGATGTGGCTGGGCTTCGACCTGGGCCTGGGGCCGGCCGCCGACCGGCCCAACTCGCGCTGGCAGGAAGCGTTCGTGCCCATGCGACTGGCCGAGGGCCTGCGCGACACGCGGTTGCCGGACGGCCGGCCGCTTGTGGCTGAGCAGGTGGAACTGGTCCCGCACATGCTGCCGCCCGAGCCCGCCGAGGCCCCCCGCCGCTGGTGGCCGTGGCTGGTGGCCGGGCTGGCGATTGGTGGACTCATCGCCTGGGCCGGGGCGCGCCGCCCGGCCGTGGTGGCAGGCGCCGCCCTGCCCTTCTGGCTGCTGTGCGGGGTTGGCGGCCTGCTGATCGCCTACATCTGGTTCGGCACCGCGCACACGTTCGGCTGGAACAACCACAACATCCTGCTGCTCAACCCGCTGTGCCTGCTGGCGCTGCCGGGCGGCTGGCGGATCGTCCGCGGCCGGGCCCCGGGCCGGCTGCTCGGCTGGGTGCTGGCGTTGGTTGCGGTGGGCGGCGTGATCGCGCTGTTCTGGAACTGGATGCCGGTGCTGCCGCAGCGGAACATGCCGTGGATCTGCCTGCTGCTGCCCATCCACCTGGCACTGTGGCTGGCGCTTGCCCGTCCCCGTGCGGACGCGCGACCCGACCTGCAGGAGTGACCGTGGCCTGCCGCAGGCAGGACGCGGCCGGCATCACTGGCCGGCCATCATCCTCAGGATCTGGCCGGTGAAATAAGCCAGGACCGTACCGGTCGCGTAGCCAACCGTCCCCAGCAACACCCCGACCGGCGCCAGCGTCGGGTGAAACGCCGCCGCGACCACCGGTGCCGAAGCGGCGGCACCAATGTTGCCCTGGGAGCCCACGGCGAAATACAGCAGCGGCGCTTTCACCAGCCGCGCCGCGCCCCAGATCACCAGCACGTGCACGGCCATCCACAGGGCGCCGATCACCAGCAGCTCCGGACGCTCGGCCAGGCGGAAGAAGTCCATCTGCATACCGATGCAGGCAATCAGGAAATACAGGCACACGGTCCCGACCCGCGAGGCTCCGGCGTTCTCCAGCTGGCGCACGCGGGTGAAGCTCAGGCCCAGGCCGGCCAGGGTGGAGAGGACCACGATCCAGACGAAGCTGGAGTCCAGGCTGAACCGGCTGGCCCAGGCCATGTTCGCGGAGAACCACCCGGCGATCGGATTGGAGACCGCGTGTGCCAGGGCGACGATGCCGAACGCCAGGCCGACGATCACCATCAGGTCGGTCAGGGAGGGGATCCGCGCGTTGGCCGCCTCGTAGGCCGCGATCCGCTCGCGCATCTCATCGATCGCCGAGGTGTCGGCACCGCTGCGCCGGTCGATCTGCTCGGCGCGGTTGGCCAGGAACAGCAGCGTCGCCAGCCACAGGCTGGCAAAGGCCACGTCCACCACCGCGAACTGGCCGAACAGGGTGGCATCGACCTCATAGATCTCACGGATGGCCACCATGTTGGCCCCGCCGCCCATCCAGCTGCCCGACAGCGCCGCCATGCCGCGCCAGGTGTCGCCTGCCACCGCTGCAGGCCAGACCCATTCCAGGACCTGGAAGCTCACGATGGCGCCCAGGATGATCCCCAGGGTGCCGGCACAGAAGACGAACAGCAGCCGCGGACCGAGCTTAAGGATGCCCTTCAGGTCCACGGACAGCGTCAGCAGCACCAGCGCCGCCGGCAGCAGCACGCGGCTGCCGAAGTAATACAGCTGGCTGCCTTCGCCGTCGATCAGCCCGGCGGTGTTGTAGATCGCGGGCACGAAGTAGCACAGCAGCAGC
>Ga0079225_10001587_pt1 | contig 12840 bp, 12 predicted proteins | sample Poulit2012_FD_76344 | JGI IMG/M metagenome (GOLD analysis project Ga0079225, IMG submission 76344) | Agricultural soil microbial communities from Georgia to study Nitrogen management - Poultry litter 2012 | ecosystem: Environmental > Terrestrial > Soil > Agricultural land | place: USA: Georgia...
GTGCACGGGTTCTTCATCATCGGCATGCCCCCGATGTTTGGCCACGAGGGTGAGTCCATCGAGGAAATGCACATATCGTACGAATATGCGGAGAGCGCCGGATTCAGCAGTGCATCCTTCTTCGCTGCGTCGCCGATTGTCGGTTCCGAGCTACTGCGCGAATGTGTTCGACAAGGTTTTGTTGACCCGGGAGAGTCTCTCTACCGGATGAGCTATAAACAGGGAATCATCAACGTTCCTGGACTGTGGAGCGGTGAGGAAATCGCTGAGCTCGCAGCCAAATTCAACCGGGATTTCAACTCCCCTCGCGCACGTGCCTACACGCCACAGAAGCAGTGGAATGAAGAGCAGTACTGATATCCCTGAGAGGAAAATGATGGGTAACAGCACATTGGTGAACGGCTTCGGAGCTCGCCTCAAGGAGCGGCGCGAGCAGGTCAAAATGGACCACGCGGCCTTGGCCGGACTCCTCGGTGAAACACCTTCCACCATAGCTTCGTGGGAAGAGGGCGACGGCGGGGAGCTCACTCTCGCGCAGCTCTCGAAGATCGCGGACGCTCTGGGAACGTCGATCGGTGCCCTGACCCCGCCCGCCGAGTACGATCTTGATGGCGGCGTGGCCATCCAATTCCCCGAGGACCGTCCGATCCTAAAGGGTGTCCGGGACGACGTCGACTACTACGTCTACAGCTGTCTTGTTCGTACCAAGCACGCACCCTCCATGGTTCCCCTGGTAGTCGACGTCCTCACTGACGACCCTGGCGAGGCGAAGTTCAACGCCGGGCATGCCGGCAACGAGTTCCTGCTCGTCCTAGAGGGAGAGGTCCACATGAAGTGGGGCGATCCAGAGAACCCGCAAGAGGCCCTGCTTCCGACGGGGGCCAGCCTCTTCGTGGAGGAACACGTCCCTCACGCGTTCACCGCCGCCAAGGGAACTGGATCAGCGAAGCTCATCGCCGTAAACTTCTGACAACCAGAGCGTGAAGTCCCGCGCTCCTCTACCGACGGCGTTCATTGGCAATTTCTGGACCCCAGGTGATGGGAGGAAGATGAACACGAGTACTGATCCATCGCAGTCGAGCACTGGAGGATTCGACCACGGCACAATCGTCGAACGGCGTGATGTCCTGGATGGCCGCACGTGGATTCGTTACCCTGTACGTGTGGTGGTCGACAGCCCTCACTTGGTAGCCCTCTACCTCTCCCATGGAACGCGACTCGACTTCGGAAAAGGCCCGTTCAGTTGGGGGACCCACCCCTGGAAACGTATCGGCGACCACTGGCGCAGCGCCGGAGTACTACAGTTGCACCGGCCCGGGAGCCGGCATTCCGTGTGGGTGGTGAAGGGCCCTGATTCCGGCATCTTCCAAAAATGGTACCTCAACCTTGAATCTCCCCTGCGAAGGGATGCCACCGGATTCAGCACTCTGGATCACGAGATCGATCTCGTGGTGGCAGAGGGGTCAAATGAGTGCCAGTGGAAGGACCTCGATAAGTTCGAACAACGCGTACACGACGGACACTTCTCCGTCACAGAGGCGACCGCCATCCACGCGGAGGCAGCGGATTTGGCCAGGTCGGTCAGTGAGGGCACGCAGTGGTGGGACGCCGATTGGTCGCGGTGGGAAGCACCTGATGACTGGGGGCCGCTTTCCCTGCGTCCCACTAAGAGGAAAGGCCCTAGGAATGACCCCTGATATTTTGGCCGTCAAGGTGGGAGGTAGCCTATTCTCACGTAAGGACAAGCCGGGGGATATCAACGGAACCGCTATGTCACTCCTGGCCAAGAGTCTACACAGACTCAACCGCATTATGAAGGTACCCATGGTCCTAATCAGCGGAGGTGGGGCGTTCGGGCACGGTGCCATTCGTGATCACGATACCGCGAACGCCTTTTCTCTCGCCGGTCTGACTGATGCCACGTTCAAGGTCAAAACGGCCTGGGCGGAGAAGCTTCGCGAAGCTGGTTCGAATGCCTTTCCTCTGCAGCTCGCAGCCATGTGTGTACTTCGGGATGAAATACCGGAACTCGAGTCCACTCGACTCCAGGAGATGATAAACCAAGATGTCCTGCCGGTTCTTTCAGGTGACGTGGTCTTCGACGAGAAGGGAGGTATCCATGTCTTCTCCAGCGATCGGGTTCCAGAGATACTGTCGTCAACGAACACGGGGAACCTGCGAGTGGTGACCCTCACCGACGTCGACGGGATCGTCGTCGACGGAGAGGGGGGCGACCGCATCCTTCCCCATATCGACGCCCGATCACCAGAGGACGCCTACGCCGCCCTTTGGAAGAGCAACGAATGGGATGCCACCGGCGCCATGCACACGAAACTGGACGCCATGATCACCTGCGCCCGCCGTGGAGCGGAATGCTTCATCATGCGAGGCGTTCCCGGAACCGACCTGGACTTCCTGGCCGCGCCCTACCAAGAGTGGCCTATGGAGGTGAGGTCCACGCGGATCACAGTAATCGACCCCAGACGAAGGGAGAGCTGAACCGTGGAAAGCCTCACTCTGCGAAGCAGCAGACTCATCGACCTGGGCGTCCTCAGATTCAGACTCTCCTCGAACCTTGAGTCCTTCCCAGCTTACACGTACTTCTCTTCCTTCTGCGCTGACCAGCAGCAGGAGCACGATTATGAGGTCGTTTGCATCGACCTTGACCGGGACCTCGTTCCGGAGTCGACGTACATAGACAAGGCAGACGACACGATCCGGGGGAAGAGATTCCGATCCGGCTACTATCTCGTCCACTACTTCGGGGAACCCGCTCACCTTGTGACCGTCGGAAAGACGTTCTACGTATTCGGGAGAGCACTCGAGAAAACCGTCTGGCCCTACTTCGTCAAGCATATCCTTACCATCTTCTCGTCTGATCATGGCTTCCTCCACCTGAAAGCCGCTGCCTTTGATATTCCCGGCGCTGGGGCAACCCTGCTGATCGGCCGAAACGGATCCGGAAAAACCGTTTTCCTGACGAAGGCATGTCTGGGCGGAGCCCGGTTCATCAGCAACACCCACACGCTACTGCGCGCAGGGATCGCCCACGGTGTCCCGTCCTCGATCCGGGTACGGCGGGACCGCTGCTTTGATGAACTCATCGGCCGGCACGGGCTTACCCCTCACATGGAGTCCGGGGATTATATTACCGACGCGCCGACGCTCTTCGAGACCTCACACATCGACAGCGCACCCGTTCGGAACATCGTCGTTGCCGACTACGACCCGGCCTCCGAGTCGGGGCTCTTCCGGATCACTCCCTCCGCCACCGAAACCTTCATGGAACAGTTCTCGTTCGCCGTGACCACCTACGGACTCAAAGACGATCTGCTGGCACACCACGGCAACGACTTTGACCAGTACGTCGCGTCATTGTCCTTTATGCGCCAGCAATTGGCCGATCTGACCAGGAACGTCAAGTGTTACCGCGCGAACGTCGACATGCTTGACAACAGGTCGCGGGACGCAGCTCTTCAGCAGCTCGTCGAGCAGGCCAGCCACCAGGGGAGCGATCACACGTGAACATTCCTGTCGTCTATGTCGGCATGAGTGCGGATTTAATTCATCCCGGCCATATCAATGTCATTCGGCGAGCCGCAGAACTCGGCGACATCACCATTGGCCTGCTGACCGACTCCGCGATCGCCAGCTACAAGCGGCTCCCCCACATGAAGTTTGAGCAGCGACGGTCGGTGGTCGAAAGCCTCAAGGGCGTCTCAGCCGTGGTCCCTCAGCACACGCTGGACTACACGGAGAACCTTCAGAGGATTCGCCCTGATTTCGTCGTACACGGCGACGACTGGTGCACAGGGGTTCAGAGACAGACGCGCCAGCGTGTCATCGACGTGCTGTCAGAATGGGGTGGGAAACTCATCGAGGTCGAGTACACCTCGAACATCTCATCCACCCAGTTGAACAGGTCGCTCCGGGAAATCGGGACGACCCCCAGCCTCCGGCTGTCCAGGCTCCGTCGGCTCCTGGACAGCAAGAACATGGTTCGTATTTTGGAGGCACACAATGGCCTGAGCGGCCTGGTTATCGAGAATGCGAGGGTTGAGGTCGATAACCAGGTTCGCGAGTTCGACGGCATGTGGTCGTCCTCCCTGACCGATTCCATATCACGCGGCAAACCGGACACCGAGGCGGTGGATGTGTCATCCCGGCTGCTGACGGTGAACGAAATATTCGAGGTCACTACGAAACCTCTAGTGTTCGACGGTGACACGGGGGGAAAGCCTGAGCATTTCGGGTTCACCGTACGTTCCCTGGAGCGTTTGGGGGTTTCCGCGATCATCGTGGAAGACAAGGAAGGCCTCAAACGCAACTCGCTCCTAGGAACGGACGTTCCCCAAGCACAGGCCGCGATCGGGGACTTTTGTGAGCTCATCCGAACGGGTAAACGAGCTCAGATCACCGACGACTTCATGGTCATCGCACGTATCGAAAGTCTGATCCTCGATAAGGGGATGAACGAAGCTGTAAAGCGCGCCGAGGCTTACATGGATGCCGGGGCCGACGGCATTATGATCCACAGTAGGCGATCGGATCCCAGCGACATCTTCGAATTCTGCAAACACTACGACAAGCTTCCTCGGCGTGTTCCGCTGGTGGTGGTCCCGACCAGCTACAGCGGCGTTCATGAGGTTCGACTCGCCGATGCCGGAGTGAACATGGTCATCTACGCCAATCATCTCATACGCGCGATCTACCCGCAGATGAGCAGGGTAACCCAGTCCATCCTGCGCCACAGCCGGGCTCACGAGGCCGAGCCGATGCTCGCCTCGATCGGGGAAACCCTATCGATCATCCCGGAGAACATCGCATGATCGATCCTCGCGACCTAGTGGCCAAGCTGTCCGCCGAAGGCGTATCCCTGTACTGTGGAGTCCCGGACAGCCTACTCAAGGCGTTCAACACGTGTGTCGGTGATTCTGAGTCGGGCACCGTACACGTGATATCCGCGAACGAAGGCAACGCCGTGGGGCTTGCCATCGGCCACTACTTGCGCACTGGGACTCCCGCGCTGGTCTACCTGCAGAACTCCGGTCTGGGGAATGTGGTTAACCCTCTCACTTCCCTGGCCGATCCGGAGATCTACGGCATCCCGATGATCCTCCTCATCGGCTGGCGGGGGCAGCCGGGTGTGCCTGACGAACCCCAGCACCGGATGATGGGGCGGATCACATCGGCACTACTGAACTCATTGAAGCTACCATGGTCCGTGCTACCCGAGGAAACGGAAAAGGCTTGCAAAGAAATGGGGGAAGCCGTCTCCCTCTCTTTGTCCTCCAAGACTCCGTACGCCTTCCTCGTGGAGAAGGGGTCTTTCACCACCGTTGAGCCGAAGTCCGGTGCACCGGTGCACCGGTCACCAAGTCGCGAGGAGGCCTTGGTTAAAGTGGCCGATGCCTTGGGCCCCGACTGTGTTGTGGTCTCCAGCACCGGCATGCTCAGCCGTGAACTCGTGGAGTACCGGGAAAGGACCGGAAGCAGCGCGGCGATGGATTTCACCACGGTGGGAGGTATGGGGCACGCAAGCTCGATCGCCTTAGGCATCGCCATGAACGAGCCCGAACTCGAAGTATGGTGCTTGGACGGAGACGGGTCGCTGTTAATGCATATGGGAGCTCTCCCTGTTATCGCTCAGCATGCGCCGCGCACATTCTTCCACGTCGTCTTTAACAACGGGGTGCATGACAGTGTGGGCGGTCAACCCACGTCGATCAACCAGGTGGATCTACCAGCCCTGGCCAGGAGCGCGGGTTACAAGTACGCGGCGACCCTGTCCTCCTTGGACGATTTCCCCGGAGAGATGACCGCGCTAAGGGCTGTAGGAGGTCCCACCCTGCTGGAAATCCGCGTGCAGCCAGGCAACCGGGCTGATCTCGGGCGTCCAAGGAGTGAACCAGCACAGAGCACCATGACGATCATGCGGGCACTGACGGAACGAGCACGATCGTGAGCCACCGAAATCCGGTGATTCGCTATGGAAGGGGTTCCGTCTCGTCGGTGTCGGAGTTGATGGAGCGCCTGGGGGCGGACGAGATCCTCATCGTTCATGGAGCCCGTTCCTTTGACGCATCCGGAGCATTCAGGATGCTGGGTTCCCTGCGTGGCCGTACCCGGGTACGTCAGTGGCACGATTTCTCACCGAATCCGAACATCCTGGATCTGGAACGGGGCCTGAGCCTGCTTCGAAAAAACCGTCCGGACGCGATCGTCGCCGTGGGCGGTGGCAGCACCTTGGACATGGCCAAGCTGCTCTGCGCATTCGAGGATTTGACCAGTGGCGAGGTCGAGGAGCACGTGCGTGCCGGAAGGCGGATCGGTCACCGGCGTATGGGACTTGTATCGGTTCCAACGACCGCGGGTTCCGGCGCCGAGGCCACAAGTTTCGCCGTCCTGTACGTTGACGACGAGAAGTTCTCCGTGGAAGGTCAGACTCTGTTACCGGATGCGATCGTCATTGACCCCGCGCTGGGCGAGAACGCTTCCGCTCACCAGCGGTCCTCATCCGGGATGGATGCGATAGCCCAAAGCATAGAGAGCCTGTGGGCGGTCGGCGCATGTTGCGAGAGCCGGAACCTTGCCACACGTGCTCTGAGGCTGCTACTCCCGAGTATCGAGGAGTACGTTCTAACTCCGAACGCCCATGCCTCGCGGGCCATGGCTGTGGGCAGCCATCTCGCCGGGCGTGCGATTAATCTCTCCAAGACCACGGGCGCCCACGCCCTGTCCTACGGCATGACAACACGTTACGGGGTGAGCCATGGTCATGCGGTCGCATTGACTTTGGGCGCCTTCATGGACGCCCATGCTCGTGCGAACCGATCGGATCTGCGACCGGGCGTCCGGTGGCCGGTTCTCCAGCATGCCCTCAACGACATCGCGGATCTCCTGGGTGCCCCCGGGCCGCTAGAGGCAGGAGAGCGCTTTGTGAGGTTGGGACTCCGCCTCGGTCTGCCCATGAGTCTTCGCCAGGTGGGTGTGGAGTCCACGGTGGAAGTCCGTGAACTCACCACCACCGTGAACCCCGATCGGTTCCGGAACAACCCGATCGGCTTCTCCTCTGACGAACTCTTCATGCTCCTCTTGAGCTGCCATCGTGACCGGTACTACAGTTGCGCTTCCGTTTCGCCCTGACCTGGCGCTGCCTGAGGTGACATGACCCGGTATGGCCATATAATACTGAGGTGGGCGTTTACCGGACACAACAACGGCCACCGCCCGATGATCGTGTGTGAAGACAACAATCAACGAAGCGGTGGCCGCAGACCCCAGCATAGCGGCCCAGCGCTGGCCGCACCTGCTGAACGAACTCACCGACACCGTCATTGACCCGCGCCTGCCCCCAACACCGTTGTTTTAGGGTGTTGGGGCTGGTCACAGGCCAAGTACTGGCATAGGTGCGTGGTCCAGGGGCCGCGGGGATGTGCGCGCCTGCAGCCGCCTGCGGAATACTCCAGCGCGTGAGCAACGCAGCTGATCGTGCCTCCTTCGGGGTGCTGACCCAGACCTTCCACCCCGACCTGGTCCAGGCGGTGGCCGCCCAGGGCGGGGCCCTGCAGCAACGACAGCGCGAGCTGCCCGCACGGCTGACCCTGTACCTGGTGCTGGCGCTGTGGTTGTGGCGCAACCTGTCCTACAAGGAAGTCTGGCGGCGCTTGGCCGACGGGTGCGCCTTCAGCGGCGGGGCCCAGACCTTGCCCGTACCGGCCTCGGGTTCGCCCCAGGCCTCCAGCATCAGCCGGGCCCGCGAGCGGCTGGGCACCCAGCCCCTGGCGCTGCTGTTCAACCAGACCTGCGGGCCCCTGGCCGATGTCGGGACCCCGGGGGCATTCTGGCGCGGCTACCGGCTCAGTGCGGTGGACGGCACCTGCCTGGACGTGCCCGACACGGCCGCCAACCGGGCCGCCTTCGGCGGCCCCACCGGCGGGGCCTTCCCCCAGATCCGGCTTCTGGCCCACGGCGAGATCGGCACACGCGCGCTGATCGACGCCTCCTTCGACGCCTATAACACCAGTGAGAAAGCCCTGTGCGAGCGCCTGTCCGGCTCGTTCGCACCCGGCATGCTCACCGTCTTCGACGCCGGATTCTGCGGCAGCGACCTGTACGCCACGATCCGCGCTACCGGTGCCCAGGTCATCATGCGCGCCGGAGCCCAGTTCGAGCTGGCCCCCGTCCAGGTGCTGGCCGATGGCTCCTACACCGCGCACCTGAAAAAGAACGGGCCGCTGGTCCGGGTGACCGAGTGCACCGTCTACACCGACACCCTCACCGAACACGGGGCCACCAGCACGGTCGGGGAAACCATCACCCTGGTCACCAGCCTGCTCGACCCGGTGCTGGCCCCCATCGCCGACTTCCCGGGCCTGTACGCGGCCCGCTGGGAAGCAGAGATCCTCTTCGACGCGGTCAAGACCGAGCTGCGCGGGGGCACCACGGTGCGGTTCCGTTCCCAGAGCCCGGACCTGGTGCGCCAGGAGGCTTGGGCTTTGTTGCTGGTCTACCAGGCCCTGTCGGACCTGATCACCCGCGCCGCCGGATACCGACAGCTGGATCCGGACCGGGTCAGCTTCACCACCGCCTTGAACACCGCTCGCCGCTCGGTCAACTCCACCGGTCGGCGTTTCCCCCCTGAGTACCTGGCAGCCCTGGACGGATGGGCGTTCAGTGAACTGATGGATGACCTATTGCCTGCGCGACGCTGTCGGTGGGCGCCTCGCGAGGTCACCCGGCGCTCCTTCCGGTTTGCCACCCGCAAACCCGGAACGCCCGCCTCGGGCAGGACCCGACACCGCATCCATATCTGGCGCCTGGACCCACCAGTGAAAACGCCCTAAAACAACGGTGTTGGCACCTGCCCCGCCCGAGACCCGCGCCACCGCCCGCGAAGTCGAGCGTTCTTCCACGCCGCTGGTGTGCCGTGGGCGTGGGTGTGGGCGGCGGTGATCATCTGCTGGGCGAGTTCGGGTTTGGTTGCGAAGTCCACGCGGTCGGGGACCCCGGCCGCGTGGAGGTGCTGGGGCTCCTGGGTCCAGGCCCGGGGCAGGTAGAGACGGTGGTCGATCAGGGCGTGCCCTGCGCCGGTGGCATAGGCGAGGTAGAGGGCGGCCTGGGCGTTTTCGATCCGGCCGGCGGTGCCGGGGGTACCTCCCGGCCGCGTAGCGGCTGGGGGCGACTGGCGTTGGAGACCGACGGTTGTGGTGCCTTTCTTCAGGTCGCCGGTCTCGTCCACGACCAGGACCGCATCCTGCTCTCCCAGGTGGGTGCGGGCGTAGGTGTGCATGTCGGCGATCAGGCCTTCTTCGTCCACCCAGGCCCGTGCCAACAGGTGTTGGAAGCGGTACGGGCCGGGATGGCCGGCGTGTTCGGCCAGGGTCCAGCAGTTCTTACGCGCCAGCGGGGCGAGCAGGCCGCGTAGGAAGCCGCCGACGGTGCGGCGGGTCTCGGGGCGGGCCAGGCCGGGGGGGATGGTGTGGATTATTTCGTTCAGCCGGTGTGGCCAGCGCCTGGCCGCTACGCTGAGTTCAGCGGCCACCGCCGGGTTCATGATTTCAGGCCAGAGCAAACCGGATCTACAACTGGAGTAGTAGGGTCGGACCGTGGCGCCTTACCGTGATCACTCACGACAGGTTTCCACGGCCCGCCCTCCGAACCCGCCGTGCGCCTCTCAACGCAACGGGCTCTCCATGATTTCTCAGAGAGATGCAGATTTCAGGGACCATGGAGTTGGGATTTTACTCCCTCGACTCCTATACCGGGTCACCTCGACACTGGAAGCGCCGCGGTAAACGGCCCCATTGCAGACGAGCCTCCAGCCACGATCAGTGAACCGTCGACGAAGCTCTCCAAGATTGATGTTGGAATGCTTACGTCGAATCCAACTTGACAGTCTCCACCATGTAAACGAATCGATAGTGGAAAATATCTTCTTGGATACACCGTGCCTGAAGTAATTTGCCCATCCCCGGACTACGGAATCGACCTCTGAGATTTTCATCCCGGTCTCCGTGTTCCGAGCTGACCTGTTCGTCTTTCTCCGCACCGTGTCCTTGATCGACTGAACCGATTTCTTGGACGGTATGGTATAGACATGCCGCTTCCGGGTCCCCTGCTTCTGCCTACGGCGAATATGGAACCCAAGGAAATCGAACCCCTCGTCTATATGAACGACCCGTGTCTTCTCCTCGGCCAGGCGCAGTCCCAACCGGGACAGCACCTGCGCCACTTCTGCTTTGCGCTCTTGGGCGTGGTGTCGTTCTCCATGCACCATGATGACGAAGTCATCCGCGTAACGGATGATCTTCCAGTTACCCAACCCCTGCAGGCGCCGCTTGCGGCGGCGGTTGCCGTTCGGTTCCCACTGGGCCATGACATGCTCGTCCAGTGCCGTCAGGGCAATATTGGCAAGCAGTGGAGAAAGGACCCCGCCTTGCGGAGTCCCGGTTATGGTGTCCTCCCGATTCCCGGATTGGTCCATGACCCCGGATTTCAGGAACGCCTTCACCAGCGCGTTGGTCCGCTTGTCCTTGATCCGTCCCCGGAGGCGTTCCATCAACGCCGTGTGATCGATCTCGTCGAAACACGCCGCAATGTCAGCCTCCAACACCCACGTATAGTTCTTGGGCGCTGAGGCCAGACCATGGATCTCGGCGACCGCGTCTTGCGCACGCCGATTCGGACGGAAACCATAGGAGCAGGGAAGGAAATCCGCCTCGAACACCGGTTCCAGGACCGACTTCAACGATGCCTGGACCACCCGGTCGATGACGGTGGGAATACCGAGCTTGCGCAGCTTCCCATTCGATTTAGGGATAACTACCCGCCGAGTCTCGCTCGGTTGGTAGTCCCCACTCTTCAGCAGGCAGCGCACCTGCCCAAGAAATACGTCCCTTCCCATGCGGGATCGCACCGCCGCGACGGTGATCCCGTCGACCCCTGCCGTTCGCGACCCTTTATTCCTGGCCACACGTTCAAACGCATCAACCAGGAACGCCGGGTCATAGACCAGGTTAAACAGGTCATCGAACCTGCGTGCAGGATCTTCCTGCGCCCACTGATGCAGTTTGGTCTGCATCCTCCGTACCCGAAAATATGCCGAATTCTCATCCGGCCATACCATCGGAGCTCCAGTATTCACTAGCGCTTCTCCGGACATTGCACTCCTTGCAACTGACATGAAATCACTGCCGCCCTTCGCCATGTACACGGGCTTTCCCCGGCTCGGACTACTACGGCGGCTCCGCCCCGCACACCCTCTTCAGTGAGCATCGCACCTATCTCTTCCATCTCCGCTGGCAGGGGAGAAAGAAAAGAGCGATAATGCGCGGTTCCCACGTTCGCTGTCCTCCGATCGACGGGCGAGGCATCCGGCTTTACCCCCGCAGCATCGCCCTGGCTACGCCGTAGACATTCACCAAGGCCTCCCTGCCCGCCCTCAAACACCGGCTCAGGAGTTCCCCGAAGACATGCACCTTCGGGTACGCACCGCATTCCAGCCCGGATCCACCGGGTTCGAGCTGGCGAGATCTTAGGGGGTTTTATGACACCGGTTCCTTTCGTATACCGTCCCGTCTCGCTAACCACGGCATGACCCATCCGGCAGTGCTGGGCCACCCAGGCATTGTCAGGGCTGCTTCCCATCCTCGGCGGCGATCTCCGCTTCAGACTGCCCCTAGCTTCACCTTCCCGCTACGACGAGAAAGCAGCAGAGTTACTTCCACCTCCACTCGGATATATCGGACAGCGCCTCGTGGCGCACCTGAGGTGATCTCAGCAACTGGGAAGCAACAGGAAACCGACAATCAAGGCGATAAGTGCATTCACAGGTGAACTTCCGTTCCCCTGACACAGACGTGGAGCCCCAGGTAGAAGGCGAGGTGTCGAATCTCCACCGGACCACCATGAAAGGCTCCACGTGGTTCCCTATACTGAGCCTTTTTCATCCTGGGTGTGCAGGTCACAGCCGCGTACCGGTCTGACGAAACCTCCCCTGACAGCAAGAAGCCCCTGGTAGACGGGTTAACGACCAAGAAAACCTGCCACACCAGAGGCTCCACATGCTGTTCTACCGTGCCGCGCTGCCCCTGTCACGCCGGACCCTGAACCTGGCCGCCCGCACCATCCGCGCCCACCGCAAGAACACCGGCTCCCGATGGCGCCGACTGGACCCCGCACAACAGGCCCTGCTCGTACTGGTCCACCTACACAAAGGCGAGACGCTCACCCAGGTCGCAGCCGGTTTCGACGTGGGCACCACCACCGCCTGGCGCTACGTGCGCGAGACCACGGCCCTGCTCGCCAAACAGGCACCCACCCTCGAATGGGGCCTACGCCGCGCACGGCGCAAAGGGTGGGGATATGTGATCGTCGACGGCACGCTCATCGCCTGCGACCGCGTGGCGGCCGACCGACCCTTCTATTCCGGCAAGCACAAACGACACGGCATGAACATCCAGGTCGTCGCCGCCCCGGACGGGGCCCTGCTGTGGACCTCGGGAGCGCTTCTGGGGCCAGTGCACGATGTGCGGGCGGCCCGGATCTGGAAGATCGCCGAACGCCTCCGGGCCCAAGGACTGCCCGCTCTGGGCGACAAGGCCTACGTGGGCCTGTCCGAGGTGGTCTTCTGCCCGTTCAAAGGCCGGGGCAAGCCGCAGTGGAAGAAGGACATCAACTCCGAACACGCTCAGCTGCGCGGGCCCGGTGAACGGGCGATCGCCCAGCTCAAGCAGTGGCGCATCCTGCGCCGCCTACGCTGCTGCCCCCACCGCGCCGGCGAGATCGCTCGTGCCGTGCTCGTGCTTCAGCTCCGAGAAACAGGATGAAAAAGGCTCA
>Ga0079225_10001589_pt1 | contig 12835 bp, 8 predicted proteins | sample Poulit2012_FD_76344 | JGI IMG/M metagenome (GOLD analysis project Ga0079225, IMG submission 76344) | Agricultural soil microbial communities from Georgia to study Nitrogen management - Poultry litter 2012 | ecosystem: Environmental > Terrestrial > Soil > Agricultural land | place: USA: Georgia...
ATTTAAAAATGCTGGACCGGTGGGGGAAAAAAGACCCTCAAATATTAGAAGAGTCCATTGATGCATCGTTAAGTGAAACGAAACGAATGAAAACACTCGTTCAAGAAATGCTTGATTTATCTAGAGCACAAGAAATTGACGTCTATTATAAAAACGAGCTTACCAATATCACTGAGTTGTTAAAACAACTAGTGACGAATTTTAGAATGTTGTATCCTGATTTCGAATTTATTGTGGATAGTGACATAGAAAAAGATGTGTATGTCAATATGTATCGTAATCACTTAGAACAAGTTTTCGTCAATTTGTTTGACAATGCAGTAAAATATTCAACGGATCGCAAAGAAGTGCATCTTTCAGTTAGTGTCGTCGCTAATCAAGTAGATGTTGCGATTCAAGATTATGGGTCTGGGATTGCAGAAGAAGATTTAGATAAAATTTTTAATCGATTTTATCGAGTCGATAAAGCTAGGAGCCGTGAAAAAGGCGGAACTGGATTAGGATTACCAATTGTTAAAGAGTTACTAGAAAGTTATGGCGGCCGAGTTAATGTAAGCAGTCAAATGGATCAAGGTTCTATTTTCCGAGTACATTTACCGATTGTTGAAAAAGAGATGAATGAATAAAAACCAGAGAGCATTCGGGTCATTATGAACCGCATGCTCTCTTTTCATTTATTCGAAATTATAGTAGTTTTAGGAGGACATGTTGTATAAAGAAAAGCTCCACGATAAAGTATCGTAGAGCTTAAGTTATATGCGATGAAATTAATTATTTTTGTTTCGACGATTTCTTTGTTGTTTACCTGCGTTACGGTTTCTATTTCTGTTTCTGTTACGGTTTCGATTTGTTTCAGGCGCCTCTGCATTTCCAGATTCATTTTGAGGCGTAACGTCTCGTCGTACTCGACGTTTTCTTTCAATCTTTTTAACCGGCCCCATCTTTTCTTTCACTTCAGCTTCAATTTTAGGTTTGTAATAAAGCTGGTTGAACAATTGTTGTCCAATTGTAAATACTCCAGACACTAACCAGTAAAGCCCAATACCCGCTGGACCAGATACTGCGAACATAAACATCATAACCGGCGTGATGTACATTGTTGCTCCGGCAGTAGCCTGTTGTTCATCTGGCATCATACGAATCATCATCCGAGACTGCAAGAGATAAATTGCACCTGTAATAACCGCTAGCAAGATACTCCGTTCGCCTAATTCGATGCCCATAAAAGATGCATTTGCGATCTCTGGGGATTGGCGTAACACTTGGAACATCGCTACGAAGATAGGCATTTGTAAAAGTAACGGTAAACACCCAGCAGATAACTGACCGCCTATATTTACGTTATTTTCACGATAAATTTCCATCATTTCCATGTTCAGGGCTTGCTGTTCCTCTGGATCATCAGTCGCCTTTAATTCGGCTTGAATTTCTTGAGTTACTGGTTGAATAGCAGACATTTTAATCTGTGATTCAATCGTGCTTCGCTGTTGCCTTAAAGTTAAAGGTAATAAAATGAAACGGAATAGCAGCGTAAAAATGATAATCGCTAAACCATAACTACCTAAAAACTCAGCTAAAAAGTTCAATAATCCATCTAATGGTACAATTAAAAAGTCATAGACTAATTCTGATAGAAACCCTTGTGGCGCTCCACTTTCCGGGTCAAATCTCATACAACCTGACAAGAAGAGTACAGCACTGGAAAGAATTCCCATGAGCATATATTTTTTAAATCTTGTGTTTAATTTGCGAGTCTTCACATTTTTCATTCCAATCTACAATAATTATGACATTCCTATAATACACGAAGACTCTCTCATTTTCAATGTCGTTCTCCAAAACCTTCATAGTCCGTAATTGAATCATCATACTCAATAATCACTTTATCAACTACAGCACTCGGAGAAGGGCCCTTTGCAAGTTCTTGGATAAACTTGTTGATTTGCTCGTCTGATCCAACGGCTTCTACATAGACTGATCCGTCGCTTTCATTCCTTACAATCCCGTTCACATCCATTTGGTCAGCCACATGTTTCGTGGAATAACGAAAGCCTACACCTTGGACCACACCTTCGACTCGCGCTTTGATTTTGATGGTTTCTTTATCTTGAGGTTTTTCGTTTCTATATTCTATTTCACTAGGTTCTTTGTCTTTCCGTCCAGAATTGAAAAAATCCTTAAAGATCGAACTCATTTATACCACCTCTCTTCATTTATTCATTTTTATTCTAACTGGTAAATTCAAAAACCGTCAAATGATAGTCGTCAGATTCATAGAAGTATATAGAAACTATAGGAGGCTTTATAAAAAAATTACGATATAAAAGAAAAATAGTCAGTATTCAAAGAAGATACAAACTGATTTGTTCAATTTCAACTAAACCTATAAGAACATTCGTGCTATAATGAATAAGCAGTTCTAAAGAGATTGAGGAGAAAAATATGAGTAAAACACGTAGAAAGGGACGCAAAAAGAAAAAAGGCTATTCTTCCGAAGTGCTTGGAATTATTATTATTTTTATCAGCGTACTTGCTATCGGAGAATTTGGTTTTGTTGGAAATTTCTTCGCAAATATCATCCGGATATTTGTAGGAGATACTTTTCAACTCGTTGCTGTCCTTTTAGGCATACTTGGAATTTACTATTTATTCAAAGGTGAAACGCCAAAATTTAACAGGCAAAGATTTTTTGGAAGTATTTTATTGTTCACGGCATTACTAGTCTTTCTTCATCAAAGTGTCTTTGCTCCAATCATGGCTGCAGATGTGAACATCATTGCAGCAACTTGGAGAAATTTGATGAGTTTATTTTCATCATCTATTGCTACTCAGGATATTGGAGGGGGAATGACTGGCGCAGTTTTATATGCGGTTAGTTATTTTATGTTCGCAAATGTCGGAACCTATATTTTCATCTTCCTATTGACTTTCTTTGGGGTAATGAGCGTAGGGCAATTTTCATATAATTCTTTGTTTTCTAAGATTGGTGAGGGCATTAAAGTCTTTTTCAATGGCGTTAAAAACATGTTGATTAAAGGAAAAAATTCCTTACAAAAGAATATTCATTTTGATGATAAAAAAGGAAATAAGAAGAAACCGAAAAAAGAATCTACTAAAAAACCAGAAGTATCGACCGCTTCTGATGAGGAAGAGCCAAAAGAGGAGAAGCAGGAAAAAGAACGTCCAATTCCAGTTCCAATAGAAGGAATGAAACAAACTTCCTTGCCAATTGGTGACGTTACACAACAGGACAATGAAAGTGAAGAAGTAGATGACTCTGAAGATGACACTGAAAATATGGAAATCAACTTTGTTTCGGATGAAGAAAATGAAGATTATAAATTACCGCCGTTTTCTTTACTAGATAAAAATGCTTCGCCAGATCAATCGAATGAATATTCGATTATTGAAGAAAATATCAAAAAATTAGAAGAAACATTTGAAAGTTTTGGCGTGGACGCTAAGGTTGTCAAAGCGAACTTAGGTCCTGCAGTAACGAAGTATGAAATTCAACCAGCAACAGGAGTGAAGGTCAGTCGTATCGTTGGATTATCTGATGATATTGCCCTTGCTCTGGCAGCTAAAGATATTCGTATGGAAGCACCGATTCCAGGAAAAGCATTGATTGGTATTGAAGTACCAAACTCAGAAATCAATATCGTTTATTATAATGAAGTGATGAGAGAATTGGATCAAATAGGTACAGGGCATCCGCTAGAAGTTCCTTTAGGAAAAGATATTAGTGGAGATGTCGCCATTGCGGATTTATCAAAGATGCCTCACTTGCTTATTGCTGGAGCTACAGGATCTGGTAAGTCAGTAGCGATTAACGTAATTATTTCAAGCTTACTGATGCGCACACGGCCACATGAAGTTAAAATGATGCTGATCGATCCGAAAATGGTCGAGTTAAACACATATGATGGCATTCCACATTTATTAACCCCTGTTGTGACGAAGCCGAAAAAAGCGGCTCGAGCGCTTCAGAATGTTGTTGAAGAGATGGAAAAGCGTTATGAGTTATTTGCTATGAGTGGTACAAGAAATATTGAATCCTATAACGAACATATTCAGATGATGAAAGATTCTGGGGATGAGGATGTACCAGCCAAACTTCCCTACATTGTAGTTGTGGTGGATGAGTTAGCCGACTTAATGATGGTTGCGGCTAAAGAAGTTGAAGATTCGATTATTCGTCTTGCACAGATGGCTCGTGCAGCAGGAATTCATATGATTTTAGCCACTCAAAGACCAAGTGTGGATGTTATTACTGGCTTGATTAAGGCAAACGTTCCTTCTAGAATTGCTTTTGCGACATCGAGCGGTACCGATTCACGCACCATCTTAGATCAAAATGGTGCTGAAAAATTATTAGGTAGAGGAGATATGCTCTTCTTACCGATGGGAGCAAATAAAACAATCCGTGTCCAAGGGGCTTATATATCGGATTCAGAAGTCCAAGGAATTACTGATTTTGTAAGAAATCAACAAGATCCAAATTATGTAGAAGAAATGATTCCAACAGAAGAACCGAAAGCTGGTAATGGTGGAAGCAGTGATGAGTTATATGATGAAGCATTTGAAATTGTCAAAGAATTAGAAACAGCGAGTATTTCGCTTCTGCAAAGAAGGTTGAGAATAGGGTACAACCGTGCAGCAAATATCATGGATGATTTAGAAGCAAATGGTATAGTTAGTGAGCAAGATGGATCTAAACCAAGAGATGTTTTAATACCGAGTACAGAAGAAGAAAATGAACCATTTAACTCTGAAACTACCCAAACAGAACAATAGAATAAAATCTAAAGCGAACAAAATTCATTTTTGTTCGCTTTATTTTTGGAAAGAAACTTAAAATGCAATTTTTATTCGTTTATGTAACGCTTACAACAATGCGTTTTTTGATAATATCGTTTACATATGACATATTTCCTCTTTATTTTTTATGCGAACAATGCTATGATGTAATTGAAATAAAGTTACATAAAATTTACATAGCAGAGATACTATGTGGAAATTGGAGGAGTTTTAATATGGCAAATTGGAAAAAATTAGCTATGTTCGGGGCATCAGCTCTATTGTTAGCAGCTTGTGGTAACGGTGGAGGCACTGATGAGGGTACAGATAATGGTTCTGCACCAGAAGATGGTGGAGAAGAGGAACAATTTTCAATCGCAATGGTAACTGACACGGGTGGAGTAGATGACCGTTCATTTAACCAGTCCGCTTGGGAAGGTATGCAAGAATGGGCTGAAGAGCACGGTTTTGGTGACGACTCGGTTGTTTATTATCAGTCAGAAGCTGAAAATGATTATGTTCCAAACTTAAATACAGCAACTACAGATGGACATGATGTGATTTATGGTATTGGATTCTTACTAGAAGATCCTATTGCTACAATCGCAGAACAAAATCCTGACCGTATGTACGGAATTGTGGATAGTGTTGTTGAAATGGATAACGTTGTTTCATTAAACTTTAACGACCACGAAAACTCATTCTTAGCTGGAATGGCTGCAGCTCTAACGACTGAAACAGGTAGAGTTGGATTTATCGGAGGAATTGAAGGTCCGATTATTGACCGTTTCCAAACAGGATTCACTCACGGTGTGGAGTATGTAGATGACTCCATCGAAGTTGATATTCAATACGCAAACAGTTTTGGTGATACTGCAGCAGGTCAACAAATTGCAGCAGCGATGTACTCGAACGGTGCAGACGTTATTTTCCACGCAGCTGGAGCTGTAGGTAACGGAGTATTCCAGGAAGCTCGTAACCGTATGGAAGATGGATCAGATACTCAATTATGGGTAATCGGTGTGGACCGTGACCAAACGGCTGAAGGTGAATGGGAAGAAGGAAACTTAACGCTTGGCTCTACAATTAAGCAAGTTGGACAAGCGATTAAATTATCTGCAAATGAAGCCATGGAAGGTAACTTCCAAGGTGGAGAAAACATCTCTTATGGATTTGCTGAAGATGGTATTGACTTTGTGATGCATGAAGAAATGCCACAAGAATACGTCGATCAAATTGAAGAAGCTCGTCAAGCAATTACTGATGGCGAAATTGAAGTAAGAGAGTTTACTTATTCTCAGTAATCATAAGTAATTCTACAGTTATTCTACTTTTAATAAAAAACGTCAGTCTTAAAGGCTGGCGTTTTTTAAACGAATTAGCATGGTAATTTTCTAAATATATAAGAGACTATACTGTTGATGTTATACAGGACCATGTATCGAGCAGAAATTCTTGAGTAAATTATTTGTAAAATTTCCTTGCATTTCAATGGTAAGTTAATGATAATTACATTACTATATTTGTAATCTAAAATAGTAACAAAGTTTTGAAATATGTAGTTAGTAAAGAGGAGGAATTCGTTTGGCCACATCTGAGGTTGTCGTCGAAATGCGCAATATTGTAAAACAATTCGGCGATTTTAAAGCAAATGATAATATTAATCTGGAAGTTCGAAAAGGAGAAGTTCATGCGCTTTTAGGTGAAAATGGTGCCGGTAAATCTACTTTAATGAATGTTTTAACTGGATTATTAGAACCTACAGAAGGTGAAATTAGAATCAATGGTGAACCTGTGGTTATAGATTCACCAGATAAGGCTGATGAGTTAGGAATTGGAATGGTCCACCAGCATTTTATGTTGATTGATAAATTTTCGGTTGCTGAAAACATTATGCTTGGAAATGAAGAACATAAAATGGGTGTTATTGATGCAGATACAACTGCTAAAGGTATCTTGGAATTATCAGAAAGGTATGGGTTGAAAGTTGACCCTTACGCAAAAGTTGAAGACATTAGTGTTGGACAACAACAACGTGCTGAAATTCTTAAAGCATTATATGGTGGAGCAGATATTCTTATTTTAGATGAGCCTACTGCGGTTTTAACTCCCCAAGAGATTGAAGATTTAATGGAAGTTATTCGGTCATTGGCGGATGAAGGAAAAGCTATTATTCTTATTACACATAAATTAGACGAAATTAAAAAGGCTGCTGATCGATGTACAGTTATTCGCCGTGGACAAGGCATTGGAACAGTGGATGTTGCAGAAACATCACAACAAGAGTTAGCTGATATGATGGTTGGAAGATCTGTAAGTTTCTCTGTGGACAAAAAACCTGCACATCCAAAGGATGTCATATTATCTATAGAAAATATTGTTGTTGAAGATACACGTGGATTAAACGCTGTAAACAATTTAAGTTTTGAAGTCAAACAAGGAGAGATTTTAGGTATAGCCGGTGTTGATGGAAATGGACAGTCAGAGTTAATCCAAGCCATTTCAGGGCTTAGAGACGTTAAAGAAGGTACAATACGGTTGAATGGTGTAGATATTACCAACCGACCACCCCGTCGCATAACGGAGACTGGCTTAAGTCATATTCCAGAGGATAGACAACGCCATGGGTTAATTTTGGATATGGATTTAGAAGAAAATTTTGGCTTGCAATCGTACTATCATAAACCATTAAGCAAGCGTGGCATATTGAATTTTGATGCCTTTGAAGAAAATGCAAATCGTTTGATTGAAGAATATGATGTCCGTACTCAATCATCTAAAGATCCTGCTCGTTCTCTGTCTGGTGGAAATCAGCAAAAATTAATTATTGCTAGAGAAGTTGACCGTGATCCTGATTTATTGATTGCAGCTCAACCAACACGAGGATTAGATGTAGGTGCCATTGAATTTATTCATAAACGTCTGATTGAACAACGTGACAACGGAAAAGCCGTCTTGCTCATGAGTTTTGAATTGGATGAGATTATGGATGTATCCGATCGAATCGCAGTCATGTATGAAGGAAAAATAATTGACATTGTAGATGCGAATAATACAAATGAAACTGAGCTTGGTTTATTAATGGCTGGGGTCAATCGAGAAGAAATTGAGAGAATGAAAGAACAAGATCGTTTAGAGGAGGTAAGAGTCGATGATTGATGTAAAAACAGATAGTTGGCTTAAGAAATTATCAGTACCTCTTCTAGCTGTATTGTTTGGTTTCTTAGTTGGTGCCATCATCATGCTGATTTTTGGTTATAACCCTCTAGAAGCTTACTCTCACATGATTTTTGGTGTGTTTGCAAGTCCTTATTCTATTGGTGAGACTTTAACTCAAGCAACGTTGTTAATTTTTACAGGTTTAGCTTTTGATATAGCAAATAAAGCTGGTTTCTTTAACATTGGTCTTTCGGGTCAATTCTTAATTGGATGGTTAAGCACGATTGCTTTTGCTTTGCAATTTCCTGATTTACCAAGACTCGCTCTTGTTCCATTATCATTAGGAGTCGGAACGATTGCCGGGGCTTTATACGCTGGAATCGCAGGGTTCTTGAGAGCCTATTTTGGTACGAGTGAAGTTATCGTAACAATTATGTTGAATCACACAATGCTACAGATATCTAACTACTTAACGAACTTTGTTATTGGGACGAGTAGTCGTACAGAAAGAGTTAGTGAAAATGCAAGTTTAGCCCTTGAGTGGTTGACTGAAATCACGAATTTTTCTAGATTAAATATTGGATTCTTTATTGCACTTGCTGCAGTCGGTATCTACTGGTACTTTATGAAATATACGACGACTGGTTTTGAAATTAAAGCAGTCGGTTTAAACCCAGATGCTGCAGAATATGCAGGAATGAGTGCTAAAAGAAATATTATTCTTTCGATGCTTATCAGTGGGGGACTAGCAGGTTTAGGTGGAGCTATCAATGGATTAGGAACTTTTGGAAATATATTCGTCATTGGGGCTTTACCAAGTGAAGGATTTAATGGTATTGCGGTTGCTTTACTAGGATTAGGTAATCCTATCGGTATTGTATTGGCTGCAATTTTATTTGGAATTTTAAATACAGGCGCACCATTTATGGCAACTCGCGCTGGAGTTCCTGATGAAATGGCTGTTATTGTAACTGCGTCCATAGTATTCTTTGTCGGTGCTTACTACTTGGTTGAATGGATCTTTGAAAAAATTGGCCATAGTCGAGCACAAGGACCGCATAGTGCTGAATCAGAAGGAGGCGTAGAATAATGAATGTGATAGGATTATTACAATTACTAGTGACTAGTTCCTTAATGTACTCAGCTCCTCTAATTTTCACAGCCATTGCTGGTACGTTTTCTGAGCGTAGTGGGGTAGTCAACATTGGATTAGAAGGAATAATGGTGATGGGCGCTTTTGGCTCGGCCGTTTTTAATTTATTGTTTTACGATACATTTGGAGATGCAACACCATGGATCGCCATGTTATTTGGGGGATTCCTAGGAATATTGTTCTCACTGTTTCATGCGGTGGCTACAGTGAACTTACGAGCTGATCATATTGTATCTGGTACGGCATTGAACCTTTTAGCCCCTGGATTATCTGTCTTCTTAGTTCGTGTCATGTTTGGAGCAGCTCAAACGGGACCTTTACCTGAATCTTTTGGAATCACATCATTTCCAATTTTAAAAGATATCCCAGTTATTGGTGATATTTTCTTTACGAGTGTGACACCTTTAGGTTATTTAGGGATTTTAACAGGAATTGTCGGCTGGTTCATTTTATTCAAAACACCATTTGGACTGCGTTTGCGTTCTGTTGGTGAACATCCAGTAGCTGCGGAAACAGTAGGAATCAGTGTATATGCATATAAATATGCTGGTGTACTAATTTCTGGACTCTTAGGTGGTATTGGAGGAGCCATTCAAGCTCAAGCAATCGTTAATGAATTCGGAGTCTTAACAGTAAGTGGACAAGGATTCATGGCTATGGCAGCAATGATTTTTGGAAAATGGAATCCAATCGGTGTAACCTTCGCCGCAATTTTCTTTGGCTTCGCTCAAAGTTTATCTCGCGTGGGTCATTATATTCCGGTTATTCAAGATGTTCCATCAATTTACTTGCAAATCCTACCGTATGTCTTGACGATTGTCGTTTTAGTAGTCTTTATCGGTAAATCGGAAGCTCCTAAAGCACTTGGTCGTCCATATATTAAAAGTAAGTAAACTAAAAATTATGAAAGAGATTTACGTATTAAATCCTGCTCGCAAGGCGAATACGTAAATCTCTTTTTTATTTTTTCTCAATTATATATAAATAAGGTGGATGATTGACTTGATTTACAAATTTATAAGATAAAACATTATATTCTTCTTGCGATAGATTCTCAACAAAACGATCAACCGCTTCTTTTTCTTCAATGCCTCCTTCGTGTCCTGAATAAATCATAATAGTGATAATTCCTTGCTTTCGAAGAAGATTGAGTACTTTTTCAATCGCGACTAAAGTAGTTTTTGGTTTTGTGATGATAGATTTGTCTCCTCGCGGTAAATATCCTAAATTAAATGTTGCCGCACTGATCGCTTCATCATCATCAATGTGTTGATCTAAATTTTCATGGCCATCTTTTATTAATTCTACTTGCATTTTTTGGCCGGTTAATATTAATTTATCTTCCGTTGACTTGATGGCTTCCTTTTGAATATCAAAACCATACACTTTTCCGTATGGACCGACGAGTTGAGCGAGGAGCAGTGTGTCATTTCCATTACCAACCGTCGCATCAATTACAGTATCTCCAATAGTGACCATTTCTTTTAATACTTCGTGAGCAAAGCGTAGAGGTTGTTTTAACATGTTAAATATCCTTTCTAAGAACGCTGAAATCTCTAATTATTATTAATATTACAGAATGATAACAAATAGTAAAATTTATATTTTTCAAACATTTTTGTAACATTTAATAGTATAATATATCAGTAAGTTGATATTATTATATCATTTTGTATTTTAAAGCAAAGGATGGGGAATATGGAAGCTGATCACCAAATGAAACTCAATGAAAATAAACGTAATAAGAAAAATGGCTACATACCACTATCGGCTAGTTTAATCGCAAGTATTTTATTAGCTATGAATCCCAATCAAAACGCTCTCGCTCAAGAAATTGAAGAAGATGATGAATTATTACAACTCAAGGCCTTATACGAAGAATATCACTCTTTATTAAATTCAAATACTGAACAACTATCTGAAATGACTAATGAATTCCAAGAAGTATCTGAAGAAGATACTGTTGTCGAAGATGAAAATGTAAAAAATGACGTACTCGTAAAAGAAAACGAAGAGATTAGTCTTTTGAAAGACACCTTATTATTAGCTATTGAAAAAACTGGAAATGTCGAATTTGCTGAACAATTAAAAGCAAGTGATTTAACAGTTGATGAACTGGATGTCATTTTTGAAGAAATGATTGTCAACTTAATCAATGAAGATGAAACAGCGACGAATAATCATTTGGAAGCACCACATGAAAACACGGCTAATGACCTTCCAAATTCTAAAGAAGACAGTCAAATGACTGCTGAACTTCCTGATGATTCGGATGAAGATGATATCAATACCGAACTGAATTCTGAAGAAGTGACTGAAACAGATGTTTCTGAAACTTTTGAATCTGGTGATGAAGGCGTCGCAGAGGACAGTATAGAAACTGAAGACCCTACATCTTTAGAAACCCAAGAAAATTTAGAAGTTGATGAGCACGAATCTGATTTTGAAGCATCAAATGATGTGCAAACTTCTGAACGAGAAATGCAAGAATCAGAAATAACAAAAGAACTAGCATATGAAGAAAAAGAAAGTTCAGAAAAAAGCCCCACAACTTTCAAAGCTCAAACAACAGCTACGACACTGAAAGCTACTCCACAGATGGCTACATTGTCGGCTAAGCCGGCAACAGCAAACAAGCAATCTACGATTACGTATACTGTAAAATCAGGAGATACGTTAAACAAGATTGCAAATCAATTCGGGGTTAGTGTTGCAACCCTTACTTCATTAAATAATATTCAAAATCAAAACTTGATACGTGTTGGACAAACCTTGCTGATTAATGGTTCCGAAGAAGACTTAAATAAATTGAATCATAAGTTAACAAATTCTGAATTTATTAACGTTATAGGAAATCATGCGAATAAGATAGCAAAAGATAATAATTTATATGCTTCTGTTATGGTGGCACAGGCCGCACTTGAATCAGGATTTGGAAGTAGTACATTATCATCAGCACCAAATTATAATCTTTTTGGCATTAAAGGTTCTTATCAAGGGCAGTCAGTGACCATGCGAACTAGAGAGTATGGGAGTAGTGGTTGGATTACAATATATGCAGATTTTAAAAAATATCCAAGTTACTATGAATCTCTGTTAGATAATGCGTACTTATTAAGAAATGGGACCACTTGGAATCCTAATTTTTACTCTGGAGCATGGATGGAAAATGCGAGCTCATATAGAGAAGCTACTGCATGGTTAGAAGGTCGGTATGCGACGGATCCAACGTATGCGACAAAATTAAATAACCTAATTGAAACCTATAACCTAACTCGATTTGATACATCTTCTACTGGAAATGTACAAGTTCCTGCACCTCCTGTTAATGATGAAAAAGAAGTCACTCCCTCAACGGACAATCAAATGAGTGAAACTTCTACATTATATACAGTAAAACGAGGCGATACGTTGTCGCACATCGCTTTACAGCATGGGATGAGTGTTACGGAATTAAAACAGTCAAACAACTTACGTTCAGATACGATCTATGTTGGACAAACGTTGAAGGTGAAATCAACAACTTCAGCACCAACACCAGCGCAAAAACCGAAGCCAACACCAAAACCGACAATACCGTCGACTACATCTACTTATACAGTAAAACGAGGCGACACGTTGTCGCATATCGCTTTACAACATGGGATGAGTGTTTCAGAACTGAAACAGTTAAACAACTTACGTTCAGATACTATTTATGTTGGACAAACGTTGAAGGTGAAAGCA
>Ga0079225_10001592_pt1 | contig 12824 bp, 11 predicted proteins | sample Poulit2012_FD_76344 | JGI IMG/M metagenome (GOLD analysis project Ga0079225, IMG submission 76344) | Agricultural soil microbial communities from Georgia to study Nitrogen management - Poultry litter 2012 | ecosystem: Environmental > Terrestrial > Soil > Agricultural land | place: USA: Georgia...
CGGCGGCCGTGACGAGCGCGGCCCGGGTGTCGGGCCGCTGCCGCCACGCGGAGGAGGTCAGCTCGAGCAGCGAGGCACGGACCGGGTCGACGAGCTTGGCCGGCTCGTCGAGGACACCGGCGAAGGCGGTGGTGCGGGCGAGCACCTCCGACACCCGGCTCAGCTCGGTGGCGTCGATCTCCCCGACCTCGACGACGCTGGCCGGCAGGCTCTCCCGTTCCAGCTCGGGCGCCGGGTGGTCGAGCATCTCCTCCAGCCCGATGCGCTCGAGCCACGGGGCCTGGGCCAGCGCGGTCAGCTGCTCGGCGAGCAGCTCGGGGTCGCCGGTGAAGCCACGCGGCACGGTGAGGAGGAGGTCGCGGCGGTCGGCGGGACGCTCGCGGGCGACGACGGCGGTCTCGGCCAGCACGTACTGGCGGGCGGTGAGCGGGTCGAGCCGGACGACCGCCTGCTCGGCGACCGGGTTGACCGGCAGCAGCTCCCCGGCGAGCAGCCGGGAGAGCCGTTCGTCGGCGAGCACGGCCGGCAGCGTCTGACCGTTGCTCACCACGTCCGCCCGCGCCGACGGGGTGTAGGTCAGCGGCGTGGTGACGGCCGGTCCGCCGGCCGGCAGGACGACGGCTCCCGCCCCGGCGCCGGCCAGGGCGCCGAGCGTCTCCCCGTCCGGGCGCTCCCCGGCGGGCCAGGCGAGGCCCGTGCCCGCGTCGAGCCCGCTCTGCGCGAGCGCCTCGTCGCGGGCCGCGGCGACCCGCTCGATGAGGTCGCCCCGCCCGGAGTGCGCCAGCGCGGCGGCGTCGGCGTCTGCCCAGAGCAGCGCGTGCACGGTGCGGCCCGGCCCGGCGGCGAAGCCCTCGATCGCCGAGCGCAGCGCCGTCGGTGCCTCCTTGCGCAGCGGCTGGTCGGTGGGCGAGGAGGCGGGCTCGGGCTGCGCCGCCGTGAGGTCGAGGACACCGGGGACGTCGACGAGGAGTGCGGGGTCGACGGCGAGGTCGACGGCGGGCCGGTCCAGCGCGTCGAGGAGCGGTCCGAGACGCTCGGCGGCGACCGCGTGCACGGACGTCCCGCGCTCGCGGGCGGCGGCCCGCTCGGCGGCGGTGGGGGCGGCGGCGGCGAGCACGGCCAGCGGCATGCGCTCCACCTCGATGTCCGGCCACCACACGACGAAGCTGCGCAGGGCCGCCGGGACCGCCTCCGGCGCGGCGGCGTCGTGCGCGGTGACCTCGATGCCGCGCGGCCCCCAGGCGGCGTGGCTCGGGGCGAAGGTGACCGACTCGGCCGGCACGGTGAGCGTGAAGGAGACGGTGGAGCCCGGCTCGACCGGGTCCTCCAGCCGCTCGGCGTGGAGCAGCGTGGTGGTGGAGCGGAAGGTCGGGTCGAGCCACCGCTCCAGCAGCGACCGGCTGATCGGCGTCGACTGTTGTACCCGGAGCCGCAGCTCGGGCAGCTCGAGGGCCGCCGGCGAGTCGTTGGTCACCGTCCCGCGGACGACGAGGTCCTCCCCGGGGGTGAGGATCGCCGGCTCGATGCCCGTCAGGGCGACCGTCACGCCGTCGTCGGCGGGTTCCTCCGGGGCGGCTGCCGTCGGGGCGACGAGGCCGGGCAGGAGGAGACCGAGGACCGTGAGGACGAGCACGGCGAGGGCTCGTCGGGCGGCTCCGGACGGGGTCCAGGAGATGCTCATGCGCGGCCGGCCAGCACGTCCCTTGCGGTGGCGACCACACGCCGCTCGTTCGGGTAGGCGAGGCGTGAGGCGACCTCGTCGAGGTTGACCCAGGCGACGTCCTCCGCCTCGTGGTCGGGGTCGTTCTCGATCGTCAGCTCACCGCCGGTGGCCTCGAGGAGGTAGTGGTGGACCACCTTGTGCACGCGTCGGTCGTCCCCGGAGAACCAGTAGTCGATGGTGGCGAGGTGGCGCAGCACGCGCCCGGTGATCCCGGTCTCCTCGGCGATCTCCCGCACCGCCGCCTGCTCGGGGGTCTCGTCCCCCTCGAGGTGACCCTTGGGCAGGCACCACTCCAGGCGGCCGCCCCGGTTGCGGCGGGCGATGACGGCGGTGAACGCCTGGCGGTCCTCGACCCGCACGACGAGGCCCCCGGCCGACGTCTCGTCCACCACGGGCAGCAGCGCCGAGCGCGGGGGCACCGCGCGCGGACGCGGCGGCGTCGGGACGCGACGCCGCGGCGTGGGGACTGCTGACATACGGTCACCATAATCAACGAAACTGGGCGATGCGGCGGCCACGCGCAGTCTTGGTCACATCCGCGGCCGTCCGGGAGCAGCGGCATGGCAGGGCGGGCGCCGGACGTGGCAGGCTGAGGCGGTGCCGCAGCAGAACGACTCCCCGACCGCGCTCGTGCGCACGGCGGCCGCCGCGCTCACCGCGCTGCCGCCCGCTGTCCTCGAGCTCGGGTCCGCCTTCGCCGACGCCGGACACGAGCTGGCGCTCGTCGGCGGCCCGGTCCGTGACGCCTTCCTCGGCAAGGTGAGCCACGACCTCGACTTCGCCACCTCCGCCCGTCCCGAGGAGACCGAGCGGCTGCTCGCCGCGTGGGGCACCGCCCACTGGGACGTCGGCAAGGAGTTCGGCACGATCGGCGCCCGCCGCGGCGACGTCGTCGTCGAGGTGACGACCTACCGCACCGAGGAGTACGAGCCCGACTCCCGCAAGCCGGTGGTCGCCTACGGCGACACCCTCGAGGGCGACCTGTCCCGCCGCGACTTCAGCGTCAACGCGATGGCGGTGCGGCTCCCCTCGCTCACCTTCGTCGACCCGTTCGGCGGGCTGGAGGACCTCCACGCCGGTGTGCTGCGCACCCCCGCCGACCCGGAGCAGTCCTTCGACGACGACCCGCTGCGCATCATGCGGGCGGCGCGCTTCAGCGCCCAGCTGGGCTTCGACGTCGACCCCGACGTCATGGCGGCGATGTCGGCGATGGCCGACCGGCTGGAGATCGTCTCCCCCGAGCGGATCCGCGCCGAGCTCGAGCGGCTCATCCTCAGCGAGCGCCCGCGCCGTGGGATCGAGCTCATGGTCTACACCGGGGTGGCGGCCGTCGTGCTGCCCGAGGTCGACGAGCTGCAGCGCACCGTCGACGAGCACGGCCGGCACAAGGACGTCTACGAGCACTCCCTCGTCGTCCTCGACCAGGCCATCGCGCTGGAGACCGGCCCGGACGGCCCGGTGCCGCGGCCCGACCTGGTGCTGCGGCTGGCCGCGCTGCTCCACGACATCGGCAAGCCGGCGACGCGTCGCTTCGAGCCCGGTGGCGGGGTGAGCTTCCACCACCACGAGCTCGTCGGCGCGCGGATGGCGGCCAAGCGTCTGCGGGCGCTGCGGTTCGACAAGCAGACCGTCAAGGACGTCGCCCGGCTGGTCGAGCTGCACCTGCGCTTCCACGGCTACGGCGAGAGCAAGTGGACCGACTCCGCGGTGCGCCGGTACGTCACCGACGCCGGCCACCTGCTGGAGCGGCTGCACCGCCTCACCCGGGCCGACTGCACGACGCGGAACCGTCGCAAGGCGATGCGCCTGGCCGCGGCCTACGACGACCTCGAGCAGCGGATCGCCGAGCTCGCCCGGCAGGAGGAGCTGGCCAAGATCCGGCCGGACCTCAACGGCGAGCAGATCATGGAGATCCTCGGCGTCCCGCCCGGTCCCGTCGTCGGCAAGGCGTACAGGTACCTGCTCGGCCTGCGCATGGAGCACGGCCCGCTCGGTGAGGACGTCGCCCGCGAGCGTCTCCTCCAGTGGTGGGAGCAGCAGGAGACGTAGCGCGCCCGGGCTCCAGCCCGCACCGCCGGTGCCGGGGCCTCACCGCACACCCCGGTGGGTGCTGCAGCACACCTCAGGCGACGGGCTCGAGGAGGCCGGTGTCGACGTCGTAGAGGAACCCGCCGGCGGCCACGGTGTCGGGGATGAGCGGGTGGGAGCGGACCTTGGCCACCTCGGCGCGGATCGACTGCAGCTGGTCGGTGATGACGCCGAGCGACATCCAGCTGGCGTCCTGCCCGCTGCGGCGGCCGATCTCCGCCTGGAGCTGCTCCTCGGAGCTGGAGGCCATGGCGCACCGGGTGTGGTGGATGACGAGCACCCGGTCCACGTTGAGCAGGTTGACGCCGAGGACGAGGGCGACGAGCACCTGGTCGGTGACCCGGCCGCCCGGGTTGCGCAGGATCTTCGCGTCGCCGGGGACGAGACCGATCATGCCCAGCGGGTCGATGCGGGAGTCCATGCAGGTGACCACGGCGATCCCGGCACGGGCCACGCCGTCGAAGCCGGAGAGCCGGAAGTCGTCCGCGTAGCGGCGGTTGGCGGCGAGGAGGTCGGCGAAGGCGGCGCCGGGCTGCTCGGCTGAGGTCATGGGGCGACGGTACTCGGGTGACCCGGGGCCGGTGTCGCCGTGCCCAGGCGCTGGACGCCCCGCCCGGGCCCGTCTCAGGCGGCCGGTCCGGCGGCCTCCGCGGGCAGGACGGGGCGGGGGGTGTCCGCCAGCCGCCGGGTGCCTGCGGCGTAGAGCGCGGCGACGAGGACGTAGACGGCGGTGAGCCCGCCGAACACCGCGCGGGACCAGCCGGTGTCCGGCAGTGTCGCCGCACCGAGCGCCGCGGCGGCGACGAAGGCCGCGTTGTACAGCACGTCGTACAGCGAGAACGCCCGACCGCGGAAGGTGTCGTGGGTGTCGCGGTGGACGATGGTGTCGACGGCGATCTTCGCGCCCTGGACGCTCAGCCCGAGGAGGACCGCGGAGACGATGATGACACCCCGTAGCGGCGTCGTCACGAGCAGTGCCTGGCTCACCGCCCCGATGCCCAGGCACAGGACGATCCATGCCGAGGGGGCCATCCGCCGGTGGGCCACCGGGGTGAGGAAGATCGCCAGCCCGTTGCCGGCGAAGGAGATCCCACCGAGGAGTGCGAAGGTGCCCAGCCCGGCCGCGGCGTCGGCGGGGTCGGAGAGCAGGTTGCGGGAGATGAGGATGAGCGCCATGAAGTTGACGCCGTAGAGGAACCGGTGGAGGGCCATGACGCCGAGCGCCTGGCCCGGGGTGCCGCGCCGCACGAGGTAGCGGGCACCGGCGGCGAGGTCCGCGAGGGTGGTGCGCACGGCGGTGCGCACGGTGATCCGGGTGCGCGAGACAGGGCCGAGCTCGTCGGGGCGCAGGTGCGCCGCGAGCGCCGAGGCGGCGCCGAAGAGGCCCGCGGCGACGGCGAGGGCCGCGGAGTCGGTCGCGGCGTCGGGGACGGCGAGCCCGATGAGGAAGCCGATCGCCGCTCCGACCGCGGCGGAGGCCGCCCCCAGGGTCGGGGTGAGGGTGTTGGCCATGAGGAGCTGGTCGCGTGGCACGACGCGCGGCAGCCCGGCGGAGAGGCCGGCGAGCAGGAAGCGGTTGATGCCGAGCGTGACGAGCGCGATGACGTAGACCGCGGTGCTGATCCCGGCGGTGCCGATAAGCACGGCGAGCACCAGGGTGAGCACCACCCGCACGGCGTTGCCGTGGAGGAGCACCTGCCGGCGGCGCCAGCGGTCGAGCAGCGGCCCGGCGAACGGCCCGACCACGGTGAAGGGCAGGAGCAGGACGGCGAAGGCCTGGGCCACACCGGTGGCGGTGGCCATGTTCTGCGGGCTGAAGAAGAAGAGGGTGGCCAGGCCCACCTGGAACATGCCGTCGCCGCACTGGGAGACCAGCCGCACGGCGAAGAGCTTGCGGAAACCGGCGTGCACGGCGAGCGTGCGCAGGTCGGTCAGCACGCTCACGGAGGCGCGGGTTCGGCGGCGGGGCACCGGTGCAGGCTATCCGACCCCTCGGGCGCGCCCCGGAACGTCCTTGCGAGGTGACAAACGTGCTGTATGTTCGGTCGCGCTATATCGGACCGATACATCCGTGGGATGTATCGCACGTGGATGCGCCGACCGGGAGGGAGGGTAGGGCATGAGCCGCCGCGAGGTCCTGGAGCTGGCCATCCTCGGTCAGCTGGACACCGCCCCGATGCACGGGTACGAGCTGCGCAAGCAGCTCAACGCCCGGCTCGGCGCCTTCCGCACGCTGTCCTTCGGCTCGCTCTACCCGGCGCTGCGCCGGCTCACCGCGGCCGGGCTCATCACCGAGGCGAGCAGCGACACCCTGCCCCACGCCCTCGCCGGGCGCCGCAGCCGCATCGTCTACCGGCTCACCGAGGCCGGCCGAGCCCGACTCGCCGAGACGCTCGCCACCGCCGAGCCGGAGGCCTGGGAGGACGAGGCGTTCGACGTCCGGTTCAGCCTCTTCGGCACCACCGACGCCCGCACCCGGCTGCGCATCCTCGAGGGGCGCCACGCCCGGATGGTCGAGCGCCTGGCGATGCTGCGCGAGTCGACGCAGCGGGCCCGGGAGCGCATGGACGCCTACACCGCCGAGCTCGCGCGCCACGGCCTGGAGCAGGTCGAACGCGAGGTCGAGTGGCTGGAGAACCTCATCGACACCGAGCGGGGCACCCCCGGCGCCCACGACTTCCGCACCCCGGGCCCGGCGGGTGGACCGTCCCGGTCCCGGCGGGTGGGGTCCACCGGGCCGGGGGCAACCCGCGCCCCGTCCACCGGCCAGGGCGCAGACCGCGCCCCGTCCACCACCACACACAAGGAGCAAGAATGAGTTCGATCCGCGTAGCGATCGTGGGTGTCGGCAACTGCGCCTCCTCCCTGGTCCAGGGGGTGCAGTACTACGCCGACGCAGATCCGGCGGACACGATCCCCGGCCTCATGCACGTCACCTTCGGGGACTACCACGTGCGCGACGTGGAGTTCGTCGCCGCCTTCGACGTCGACGCCAAGAAGGTCGGGCGCGACCTGGCCGAGGCCATCAACGCCAGCGAGAACAACACCATCAAGCTCTGCGACGTCCCGACCACCGGGGTGACCGTGCAGCGCGGCCCGACGCTCGACGGCCTGGGCCTCTACTACGCGGACACCATCGAGGAGTCCGACGCCGAGCCGGTCGACGTCGTCGCCGCGCTCAAGGCCGCCGAGGTCGACGTGCTCGTCTGCTACCTGCCGGTGGGCTCGGAGGAGGCGACGAAGTTCTACGCCCAGTGCGCCATCGACGCCGGGGTCGCCTTCGTCAACGCGCTGCCGGTGTTCATCGCCGGCACCAAGGAGTGGGCCGACAAGTTCACCGCCGCCGGGGTGCCGATCGTCGGTGACGACATCAAGTCCCAGGTGGGCGCGACGATCACCCACCGCGTGCTCGCCAAGCTCTTCGAGGACCGCGGCGTGCGGCTGGAGCGCACCTACCAGCTCAACGTCGGCGGCAACATGGACTTCAAGAACATGCTGCAGCGCGACCGCCTGGAGTCGAAGAAGATCTCCAAGACGCAGGCCGTCACCTCCAACATCGCCGGCGAGCTGGCGCCGCGCGACGTGCACATCGGCCCCAGCGACTACGTCGAGTGGCTCGACGACCGCAAGTGGGCCTACGTCCGCCTCGAGGGCAAGGCCTTCGGCGACGTCCCGCTCAACCTGGAGTACAAGCTCGAGGTGTGGGACTCGCCGAACTCGGCGGGCATCATCATCGACGCGATCCGCGCGGCGAAGATCGCCCTGGACCGCGGCATCGGCGGCCCCCTGCTGTCCGCCTCCGCCTACTTCATGAAGTCCCCGCCGGAGCAGCGCGACGACGAGGCCGCACGCGCGTCCGTCGAGGCGTTCATCGCGGGTGAGGTGGAGCGCTGAGGCGCCCCGCCGGCCCCAGGTGAAGGTTCCGACAGGCGCGTCCTGTCGGAACCTTCACCCCCTCCGGGCCCCGTGCCGGACGGTCGGTGACCACCCCCACCGCAGGTCGTGACCTCCCGGGAAGGTCGGGTGCGGGTTGTGTGAAGTCCGTCGCCCGCGGGCGGACGGGTGCGGAATGCGGCATGGTCGCTACCGCATACTGAGGGGTCGTCGGCAGTGCTACAGCAACCGAGGAGGTGTCGCGTGGCGGCCAGGAAGCAGACCGGGCGCGGGACGGGCGCCCAGGGCCGGGGCCGCGCCGCACCGGGCCGCGCCGGGCGCACGGCGGCCGGGGGACGCAAGCGCCGCTGGTTCGACTACCCGCGCGCCGGGAAGGGGCCGCTCCACCGCTGGCTGCCGAGCTGGCGGGTGGTGTTCGGCACCGTCCTCACCGGGATCGCCGTCGTCGTCGGCATCGTCGCCGCGGCCTACCTCACCACCGACATCCCCGAGCCGGGTGACTTCGCCCAGGCCCAGGGCACCCACGTCTACTTCGCCGACGACGAGACGGAGATGGGCAGCTTCGCGGAGTACAACCGCGAGATCGTCGCCCTCGACTCCCTCCCGGCGCACGTGGGGCACGCTGTCGTCGCCTCCGAGGACCGCCGCTTCTACGAGAACGTCGGCATCGACCCGATCGCCATCGGCCGCGCGCTGTGGAACAACCTGCGCGGCAACCCGGTCCAGGGCGGCTCGACGCTCACCCAGCAGTACGTCGAGCGCTACTACCTGGGCACGACGACCGACTACGTCGGCAAGTTCCGGGAGGCGATTCTCGCCCTGAAGATCGACCGCGAGCTCACCAAGGACGAGATCCTCGAGGACTACCTCAACACCATCTACTTCGGCCGCAACGCCTACGGTATCGAGACCGCCGCGCAGGCCTACTTCGGCAAGCCGGCCGCCGAGCTCACCCTCTCGGAGTCGGCGATGCTCGCCGGCATCATCCCCTCCCCGAACGCCTGGGACCCGGAGAACAACCCGGAGCGGGCGCAGGAGCGGTGGGCCCGCACCCTGGACTTCATGGTCACCGACGGGTGGATCACCGAGGCCGAGGCCGCGGAGCAGACCTTCCCCGAGACCATCCCGCATGTGCGGTCCGACACCTACGCCGGCCCCACCGGCTACCTCCTCGACATGGTCCGCCGGGAGCTCGTCGCCAAGGCCGGCCTCACCGAGGAGCAGATCGACACCCTCGGGCTGCGGATCACGACGACGGTCGACCCCGACGCCCAGCAGGCCGCCGTCGACGTCGTGGACGCCCTGCCCGAGGACCGTCCGGAGAACAACCGGGTGGCGCTGGTCTCGCTCGACCCGCACAGCGGCGCGATCGTCGCCCTCTACGGCGGCCCGGACTTCGTGTCGCGGCCGCGCAACGCCGCCACCCAGGACGTCGCGCAGGCGGGTTCGACCTTCAAGCCGTTCACCCTCGTCGCCGCGCTGCGGGAGGGGGTGCCGCTGAGTACCCGGTTCCCGAGCTACACGCCGATGGAGATCGAGGGCTTCGACCGCCCGGTCAACAACTACGACTCCTTCAACCGCGGCAACATCGACCTCGTCGAGGCCACCGAGCAGTCGGTGAACACGACGTACGCGCTGCTCAACGTCCAGATCGGGCCGGAGAAGTCGGTGGAGGCGGCGATCGACGCCGGGCTGCCCGAGGACACCGCCGGGCTCGCCCCGGTGCCCTCCAACGTCCTGGGGCCCGCCTCGCCGCACCCCATCGACCTGGCCCGGGCCTACGCCACCTTCGCCGCGCAGGGGGTGCGGCACACCCCGCACATCGTCTCCGAGGTGCGCGACGCCGAGGGGAACACCATCTTCACCGCCGACACGAGCGGTGAGGAGGTCTTCGAGCCGGACGTCATGGCCGAGGCCACCTACGCGATGACCAAGGTGATCGAGGAGGGCACCGGGGTGCGTGCCCGGAGCCTGGGCCGGCCCGCAGCCGGGAAGACCGGGACGTCGAACGAGGGCCGGTCGGCGTGGTTCGCCGGGTACGTGCCCCAGCTGGCCACGGTCGTGGCGATGTACCAGGTCGGGGAGGACGGTACCGAGGAGTCGCTCACCCCGTTCGGGGAGTACGCCTCGATCACCGGGTCGACCTACCCGACGACGATGTGGCGCGACTTCATGGTCGCGGCGCTGGAGGACGTGCCCGTCGAGGACTTCCCCGAGCGTCCGGCCCCGACGACGTCGACCTTCACCCCCGACGTCCCCTCGCCCGACCCGGAGCCGACGACGGAGGAGCCCACCACCGAGGAACCGACGGAGGAGCCGACGACGCAGGAGCCCACGACGCCGCCTCCGCCGGAGCCCACCGAGGAGCCCACGACGCCGCCTCCGCCCGAGCCCACCGAGGAGCCGACCGACGAGCCGACGCTCGAGGAGCCCACACCGCCCGGGCCGCCGGAGGAGCCGCCGGGTGAGGAGGAGGGCGCCGGCCGCCGGCTGCTCCCCGGGCTGCCCGACCGTCACCCGGGAGGCGGGGACACCTGAGGCACCGGCGGGGCGCCGACGACCGGCGACCGCCCAGGGCCGACGCTCCCCGGCTCAGCGACCCAGGATGCGCCCCAGCCCGGTGACGAGACCGGCCACGTCCTCCTCGGTGGTGTCGAACGAGCACACCGCCCGCAGGACGCCGGCCCGCCGGTCCCACGGCAGGACGGGCAGCTCCGCGGTCACCGCGCCGAGGAGGTCCGGCGGGACGGGGAGGAACACCGCGTTCGCCTCGACCGGGTAGACCGGCTCGATCCCCAGGTCGTAGCGCAGCCGCTGGGCGAGGTGGTCGGCGGCGTCGTTCGCGTGCTGCGCGGTGCGCCGCCACAGGTCGTCGGTGAGCAGGGCGAGGAGCTGCGCCGAGACGAACCGCATCTTCGAGGCGAGCTGGGTGGCCGCCTTGCGCAGCCGGGCGACGGGTTCGGCGAGGTCCGGGTCGAGGACGACGACGGCGTCGCCGAACAGCCCGCCGTTCTTCGTCGCCCCGAAGGACAGGACGTCCACGCCGCGAGTCTGCTCGGCGAGCGAGGTGTCGAGCCGCGCGGCGGCGTTGGCGAGCCGGGCACCGTCGACGTGCACCACCATCCCGTGGCCGTGCGCGGCCTCGGTGAGCGCGGCGAGCTCGGCGGGCCGGTACACGGTGCCGAGCTCGGTGCTCTGGGTGAGGGAGAGCGCCGCGGGCCGGGCGTGGTGGACGCTGCCGTCGTCGTCGGCGAGCAGCGCGGCGAGGTCACCCGCCGTCATGGTGCCGGTGGGCGCCGGGAGCGTGCGGACCGCGACGCCGGCGACGAGGTGGGGCGCGGTGGACTCGTCGGTGGCCAGGTGGGCGTGCTCGGTGGCCACCACGGCGTCCCACCGCTGCAGCGACGCGGCGAGGGAGACGACGTTGGCGCCGGTGCCGTTGAGGACCGGGAAGATCGCGGCGCTCGGACCGAACACGGCGCGGGCGCGCTCCTCGAGCTCGCGGGTCACGGCGTCCGCGCCGTAGGAGGGCGCGTGCCCCTCGGCGGCAGCGGCGAGCGCGGCGAGGACACGGGGGTGGGCGCCGGAGGCGTTGTCCGAGGTGAAACCGCGCACTGTCATGGGGAAACCCTATTCGGACGGGCCGACCCGTACGTTAGAGTGGTGCGCTGGCCGTGGTCGGTGCGCACCCGCGTACCCGCACCACGGCCGATGAACGCATCACCCTCCTGTCACGGAAGGACCGTGACCGCCTAGTCCAGAGGAGGTGGGTACCAAGCATGCGTCAGTACGAGCTGATGATCATTCTCGACCCGGAGGTCGACGAGCGGACGGTCGCCCCGTCGCTCGACAAGCTGCTCTCCGTGGTCAAGACCGGCGGCGGCCAGATCGACAACGTCGACATCTGGGGCAAGCGTCGTCTCGCCTACGACATCAAGAAGCGTTCCGAGGGCATCTACGCGGTCGTCAACATGACGGCCTCCCCGGAGCTCGCCCAGGAGCTCGACCGCCAGCTCGGCCTCAACGAGGCCGTCCTGCGCACCAAGCTCATCCGCCCGGACGCTCACTGAGCCTCCCTCCCCCCACCTGATCCCCGTCATAGGAGACCGACATGGCAGGCGAGACCGTCATCACCGTCGTGGGCAACCTCACGGCCGACCCGGAGCTGCGGTTCACCCCCTCGGGGGCGGCCGTCGCCAGTTTCACCGTGGCCTCCACGCCCCGGACCTTCGACCGTCAGGCCAACGAGTGGAAGGACGGCGAGACGCTGTTCCTGCGCTGCTCGGTGTGGCGTGAGGCGGCGGAGAACGTCGCCGAGTCCCTCGCCAAGGGCATGCGGGTCATCGTCCAGGGGCGTCTCGTCCAGAGGTCCTTCGAGACCCGTGAGGGTGAGAAGCGCACCGTCGTCGAGATGCAGGTCGACGAGGTCGGTCCCTCGCTGCGCTACGCCACGGCCAAGGTCACCCGCACCCAGCGCGGTGGCGGTGGCTTCGGCGGCGGGCAGGGCGGCGGTTTCGGTGGCGGCCAGCAGGGCGGCGGCTTCGGCAGCCAGGGCGGCGGGTTCAACCAGCCGGCCGGTGGCCAGGCCGACGACCCGTGGGCCACAGGTGGGTCGAGCTCGTTCGGTGACGAGCCCCCGTTCTGACCAGACGTACCGCGCGGCGCTGAGCCGCGCCACAGCACCCTAGGAGCAACACCATGGCGAAGCCCGTACTTCGCAAGCCCGGAAAGAAGAAGGCCAACCCGCTGAAGTCGGCCAAGGTCGAGGGCATCGACTACAAGGACACTGCGCTGCTGCGCAAGTTCATCTCCGACCGCGGCAAGATCCGTGCGCGTCGGGTGACCGGCGTCTCCGTCCAGGAGCAGCGCGCCATCGCGAAGGCGGTCAAGAACGCCCGCGAGATGGCCCTGCTCCCCTACGCGAGCTCGGCTCGCTGAGCGGAGGGACAGCACCAATGGCGAAGATCATTCTCACCCACGAGGTGACCGGTCTCGGTGAGGCCGGCGACGTCGTCGAGGTCAAGGACGGCTACGCGCGCAACTACCTGCTGCCGCGTGGCCTGGCCACCCCGTGGACCAAGGGCGCCCAGAAGCAGATCGACCAGATCCGCGCCGCCCG
>Ga0079225_10001593_pt1 | contig 12824 bp, 12 predicted proteins | sample Poulit2012_FD_76344 | JGI IMG/M metagenome (GOLD analysis project Ga0079225, IMG submission 76344) | Agricultural soil microbial communities from Georgia to study Nitrogen management - Poultry litter 2012 | ecosystem: Environmental > Terrestrial > Soil > Agricultural land | place: USA: Georgia...
GGCAACGTCCGGGTGGACTCCCCCGACCTCATCGAGCCGGTGGACTGACCCCAGGTGTCCCACCCGCCCGTCCAACCCCCGCCACCGACCGGGCAGCCGTGGGCCGGCCCGCCCCCGCCCGGGCCGTGGCAGCCCGCCGTCCCACCAGGGTCGCCGCCGGGCCGGCTGCCCTGGCCGGCGGCCGGGCACCACCCGGCGCAGACGGTGGGACCGGGCACCCCGCCCCGCCCTTCCACGCCCGCTGTCGGGGGCCCGCGCGTGGGCGACCTCGTGGTCGTCCTGGTGCTCTCGGCGATCTTCGTCCTGCCGTCCTTCGCCCTCGCGCTGGGGGCCCACCACCCGGTGAGCCTCCTCGCCGGCACGGCGGCCTCGATCGCGATGCCGGTGGCGCTGTACTGGCGGCGCACCCACCCGGTCCGCTCCGCCGTCGTCGTGTACGTCGCGGCCCTGGTCCACTTCGTGTGCGGCGTGCCGCTCATGCCGGCCGACGTCCTCATCTTCGTGGCCCTGTACTCCGTCACCGTCTACGGACCGGTCTGGGCCGGCCGCGCGGCGCTCGGCGGGGCGCTGCTCGGCTCGCTGCTCCAGGGGTTGGCCCTGGTGAGCTCCGGCCCCGACGGCCCGTCGGTCGACTGGGGGCTGGTCCGCGCCAACCTCCTCTCGGTCGTCTACGCCGCCTTCCTCATCGCGGTGGTCTGCCTCCTGGTGTGGGCGCTCGGGCTGCTGCGCCGCAGCCGCCTCGCGCACACCGAGACCCTGGCCGAGCGCGCCCGGCGGCTGGAGATCGAGCGCGACCAGCAGGCCCAGATCGCCACCGCCGCGGAGCGCTCCCGCATCGCCCGGGAGATGCACGACGTCGTGGCCCACTCGCTGTCCGTCGTCATCGCCCAGGCCGACGGCGGGCGCTACGCCGCTGCGCACGACCCCGAGGCAGCCGTCCGCGCCCTGACGACGATCAGCGAGACCGGCCGGGCGGCACTGGCCGACATGCGAAAGATCCTGGGCGTGCTGCGTGCCCCGGGCACCGAGCACGACGCCCAGGCCACCGCCCCCCAGCCGATCGACGCCGACCTCGACGCCCTCGTCGAGCAGATGCGGTCCTCCGGGCTGGAGGTCTCGCTCGTGCGGGTCGGTGCGGCCCGCCAGCTCCCCCCGGGACTCGGGCTCACGCTCTACCGGATCTGCCAGGAGGCGCTGACGAACGTGCTCAAGCACGGCGGTCCGTCGGCGACGGCCACGGTGCTCCTCCAGTGGGGGCCGCAGCGGGTCGTCGTCCAGGTCGACGACACGGGCCGCGGCGCCGCGGCCACCGGCGACGGCGCCGGCCAGGGACTCCTCGGCATGCGGGAGCGGGTCAACCTGTTCGCCGGCACCCTCGAGGCCGGTCCGAAGCCCGGCGGCGGGTTCCGGGTCCGCGCCGAGATCCCGCTGCCCGGCTCCACCTACCTCGGCTACGGCGGCGGGACACCCCCGGCCGACGGGGCGCCGCCGCTCGCCCCGGCATCATGGCCTCAGCAGCAGTAGAACGGAGCCACGTGACCACCACCCCGCCTGCCGACCACCCGATCCGCGTCGCCCTCGTCGACGACCAGCAGCTCGTCCGTGCCGGCTTCGCGCTCGTCATCAACTCCCAGCCCGATATGGAGGTCGTGGTCGAGGCCTCCGACGGCGCCCAGGCGCTGCGTCTGCTCGAGTCCTTCACCGCCGACGTCGTGCTCATGGACGTGCGGATGGCCGGGATGGACGGGCTGACCGCCACCGAGCAGCTCATGGCCCGCGGCGGCAGCACCCCGCCGAAGGTCGTCATTCTCACGACCTTCGACCTCGACGAGTACGTCATGCGCGCCATCAAGGCCGGGGCGAGCGGGTTCCTCCTCAAGGACGTGCCGCCGGAGGACATGCTCGCGGCCATCCGCACCGTGCACGCCGGCGACGGCGTCATCGCGCCGTCGTCGACGAAGCGCCTCATCGAGCACCTCGCCCAGATCCTGCCCGACGAGCAGAAGGCGCCCCCGGCCGTCCTGGACGCCCTGACCGACCGCGAGCGCGAGGTGCTCGTCCTCATGGCCCGGGGCCGGAACAACACCGAGATCGCGGCCGAGCTCTTCGTCGCCGAGGCCACCGTGAAGACCCACGTGGGGCGGGTGCTCGCCAAGCTCGGCGCCCGCGACCGCGTGCAGGCCGTGGTCATCGCCTACGAGACCGGCCTGGTCACCCCCGGGTCCTGACCGGTTCCCGGGCTCCCAGACCTCCACAGCCCCACCGTGCCGGCTCGCGGCGACGGGGTCGATGAGTTCTCGGGCCGGCGCCGGTCGGTCACCCCATGGCCAACGTCATCTACTCCATGACCGTCTCGGTGGACGGCTTCGTCACCGACCGCTCCGGCGGGCTCGAGTGGTCGGTGCCCGACAAGGAGCTCTTCCGGTTCCACCTCGCCAGGACGAAGGAGCTCGCCGGGCACCTCCAGGGCCGCCGGCTCTACGAGGCCATGCTCGTGTGGGAGACCGACCCCGCGTTCCGGGAGACGGAGCTCGAGGCGGAGTTCGCCGACGTCTGGACCGCGCTGCCGAAGGTCGTCCTCAGCCGCACGCTCGAGCGGGTCGAGGGCAGCTCGCGGCTCGCGCGCGCGTCGCTGGAGGAGGAGCTCGCCGCGTTCGACGGCGACGTCGGGATCGGCGGTGCCGAGCTGGCGGCGGCCGCGATCGAGCGCGACCTCGTCGACGAGCTCCACGTCTTCCGGTACCCGATCGTCCTCGGCGGCGGCACGCCCTACCTGCCGCCGCTCCCCGAGCCGCTCCGGCTCGACCGGGTGGGCACCACGGAGTTCGGCTCCGGGGTGGTCCTCGAGCGCTACCGCCGGGTGCGCTGAGCCGGCGGTACGCGCGCCGCTCCCAGCCGCCGTCCTCCGTCCTGAGCCGTCGGCCGCACGCCCTGTGCGGGCCCCGCACACTGGTGTCCGGCCAGGTCGTGTCACGCTCCCTGCGGCTCGGCGGTCGTACCCGGTGGGCCACGACGTACGACCCCGGGATGACACGACAAGCGTCCTGCGGCACGACGCGCAGTCCCCGACGGCGGCCCTAGCGTTCGGAGCGTCAAGGAACGACGCGGCCCCGCCGCCCGACCAGGAGGACCTCCGTGACCACTACCCCCACCGCGACGCGAGCGCCCGCGGTCCACGCCCGCGGCCTGAGCAAGGTCTACGGCAGCGGTGACGTCGCCGTGCACGCGCTGCGCGGCGTCGACGTCGCGTTCGCCAGCGGCGCGTTCACCGCGATCATGGGACCGTCCGGCTCGGGCAAGTCGACCCTCATGCACCTGCTCGCCGGTCTCGACACGGCCACCGGCGGCCAGGTCTTCCTCGGCGACACCGAGCTCACCACGCTCAACGACACCCGACTCACCCTGCTGCGCCGCGAGCGGGTGGGCTTCGTCTTCCAGTCCTTCAACCTGCTGCCGATGTTCACCGCACTGCAGAACATCACCCTGCCGTGCGAGCTCGCCGGCGCCACCGCCGACCAGGCATGGCTGGACACGCTCGTGGACACCCTGGGCCTGCGTGACCGGCTCACGCACCGCCCCAGCGAGCTGTCCGGCGGCCAGCAGCAGCGGGTGGCGATCGCCCGCGCCCTCGTCACCCGCCCCGACGTCGTCTTCGCCGACGAGCCCACCGGCAACCTCGACTCCCGTTCCGGGGCGGAGGTGCTCTCCTTCCTCCGCACCAGCGTCCGCGAGCTGGGCCAGACCGTGGTCATGGTGACGCACGACCCGGTCGCGGCGTCCTACGCCGACAGCGTGGTCCTGCTCGCCGACGGGCGGATCGCCGGCACCATCGACAGCCCCACCCCCGAGTCCGTGCTCGCCGGGCTCGACGCGCTGCGCACGGTGAACGCCTGATGCTCCGGCTCACCCTCGCCCAGATGCGGCGCAGCACCGTACGCCTGCTCGCCGCCGGGCTCGCCATCGCGATCGGGACCGCGTTCATCGCCGCCACGCTCCTCGGCTCGGCGATCATGCGGGACACCACCTACGACGCGATGACGGCTGAGGTCGCCGGCGCCGACGTCGTCGTCGCGGGCGCCGAGGCGCCCTTCTCCCCGGGGGACCTCGCCGACGTGCGCGCACTGCCCGGCGTCTCGGTGGCCGACGGGGAGGCCGGCCTGTTCACGTCCTTCGCGGCCGGGGCCCGCGAGGACTGGGCGCCGGTGCACACCGTCCCCTCACCGGGCCTCGAGCGCACCGAGCTGCTCGAGGGAGAGCTCCCCACCGCCACCGGGCAGGTCGCCGTCACCGCGGGGACCGCCGAGCGGCTGGAGGTGGGGCTCGGCGACATCGTGGCCACGGAGGCGGAGGTCATGCGGCCGGATGCCACCGACGAGGACTGGTTCGCGATGGTCGCGGACAAGCTCGTGGTCACCGGCATCCTCGCCGACCCGTCGCCGCTCTCCGGGTTCGGGTCGCTCGCCCTGGTGAGCGAGACGCAGCGCGACGCGTGGACGGCGGAGGCGGACACCCCGACCGCCTTCCACACCCTGCTCGTCAACACCGCCGACGGCGTGTCCGCGGACGACGTCGCCGACACCGTCGCCGAGATGTTCCCGGACGCCCTGGTCCAGACCGGGGAGCAGTACGCGCAGCAGCGCACCGCCGAGCTCACCGGCAGCACCTACCTGTTCACCGCGCTCATCCTCGCCTTCGGCGCCCTGGCGATGTTCGTCGCGGCGATCGTCATCACCAACACCTTCCAGGTGCTCGTCGCCCAGCGCACCCACACCCTCGCGCTGCTGCGCGCCGTCGGCGCCACCACCGGCCAGGTCCGCCGCTCCGTCCTGCTCGAGGCGCTCCTCCTCGGGACCGTCTCGGGGGTCGTCGGCCTGACGCTCGGGGTCGGGCTGGCCCAGGTCGCGCTGTGGGTGCTGCCCGACCAGGAGCTCGGCGTGCCGCTGCCCGAGACGGTGACGGTCACCCCGGCCGTGGTGCTCGTGCCGGTCGTCACCGGCGCGCTGGTCACCTGGCTCGCCGCCCTGGCACCGGCGCGGGCCGCCACCCGGGTGTCCCCGCTGGCGGCGCTGCGGCCCCCGCAGCCGCCCGACCCCCGCGGCGCCTCGCGCACCCGCGTGGTGCTCTCCGTGCTCCTCCTCGCCGTCGGGGCCGTGCTCATCGGCGGCGCCGTCGTCCTCGGCGGGAGCGACGTCTCCCCCGACACCGCCATCCTCGGCGGGCTCGCCCTCGGCGTCCTCGGCGGGTTCGTCTCCTTCGCCGGCGTCATGCTCGGGGTGGTGTTCATCGCCCCGGGTGTGGTCCGTGTGCTCGGGCGCCTCACCGCGCGTCTGGGCGGGGGGACGACGGTGCGGATCACCACTGCCAACGCCACCCGCAACCCGCGGCGGACCGCGGCGACGGCCACCGCCCTGGTCATCGGGGTCACCCTCGTCACCCTGATGTCCACCGGCGCGGTGAGCGCACGCGCCAGCCTGGACGCCCTGCTGCGGGCCCAGTTCCCGGTGGACATGCTCGTCGAGTCGACCGCGTGGGACGCCGAGACCGGCCAGATGCTCGACCTCACCCCCGCCCAGGTGGCCACGGTCCGGGAGACCGAGGGCGTGGCCGAGGTCGCCGAGGTCTCCCGGCTGTTCCTGCCGTTGAGCGACGGCGGCCCGAGCGACATGGTCCTGGAGATCCCGGTCGTGGCCGTCGACCCGGACGCCGCCGCCGGCGTGCTGCACGACGACCGCATCCTCGGCGGGCTGACGGCGACGACCGTCGTCGCCGGCCCGATGTGGGCGTCGGACATGGGCGTCGAGGAGGGCGACGTGCTCACCCTGGAGGATGTCGAGGTGACCGTCGTGCTGGCCGACGTCGGCCGGGAGGCCTACGTGTCGACCGAGCTGAGCCGGCGCCTCGTCTCCGACCCGCCCGTGTCCCAGCTGTGGGCCCGGCTCACCGACAGCAGCTCGGCCCAGACGATCACCGACGTCCAGGACCGGCTCACCGAGCTGGGCGCGACGGGCACCGACGCCCCCGAGGCCTCCACCCCCTTCGTCACCGGCCCGGCCGCCGAGCGGGCGATGTACGAGCAGGTCATCAACACCCTGCTGGCCATCGTCGTCGGGCTCCTGGGCGTGGCCGTGGTCATCGCCCTCATCGGCGTGGCGAACACGCTGTCACTGTCAGTCATCGAACGGCGCCGCGAGTCCGCGCTGCTGCGCGCGATGGGGCTGACCCGGCGCCAGTTGCGCGCGATGCTCGGCATCGAGGGCGTGCTCCTCGCGCTGACGGGGGTGCTCATCGGCATCGTCCTCGGCCTGCTCTACGGGTGGGCCGGTACGGCCGTGCTCCTCGGCCAGACCGACGAGCTGACCATCGCGGTGCCGTGGTTGCACATCGCGGCGATCGTCCTCGTCGCCGTCCTCGCCGGGCTGGCCGCCTCGGTGCTGCCCGCGCGCAGCGCGGTGCGCACCCCACCGGTCGCGGCACTGGCGACCGAGTAGACTCGCCGGTGCCGGATGGAGGGCCGGCACCGGCGCCGCCGGACCCCGCCGCGTCCCGGACACGGCGGGGTCCTGTCATGAGGGAGGGCGACGCGAGCCCCGGCGCGGCTCGGATGCCCGCGGACGGCGCGGGCCGCGGCAGGCGGTCAACGTCGACGCCCGGGGGCTCGACGGCGTCGTCGACGGGCCGAGCTCAGGCGACGGCGCGGGGCGGTCGCGTGCTGTTCGCCCACGCGACCGACGGTGGCACGAGCAGGCCGGCCGTCACCGCCACCGGCACCGCGACGAGGAGGGCGACCACCCACCACTCCCGGCTCCCGGCCTGCGAGACCCCGGTCGCCAGGACGAGCAGCTGCCACGTGACCACCGGTCCCCGCCCCCACCGCCGGCGCTGGTGGAGCGCCCGGACGGCCGCGAGGAGCACGGCGACGAGGCTGAGGAAGATGACGGCGAGCACCGCCGTGACGCCCGGCGCCCTCGTCCGCCCGGACAGCACCTCGAGGAGCATGCCGACGCTCAGCGCGACAAGGGCGCCGGCCTCGACGAGCACGAGGAGGAGGGCGAGCAGAAGGGGCACGGGCGGGCGCGCGGCCTTGTCGGTGGTCACGGTCCCCGAGCGTACGACGTGTGACTGGTGTGACGAACACCACGCCCGTTCAGGAGCAGTTCACCGTCGTCTCCCTCTTGTTCGCGACGGTCCGTCGTGTGAGGGTTGATGGCAGTCATTTCCGGGCCATCCCTCCACGATCACTCGCGGCCCGGTGCTGCGCCGAAAAGGAGTTGCCTAGCCATGGACTGGCGTCACAAAGCTGCTTGCCTCACCGAGGACCCGGAGCTCTTCTTCCCGATCGGCAACACCGGGCCCGCGCTGCTGCAGATCGAGGAGGCCAAGGCCGTCTGCCGCCGCTGCGACGTCGTGGACACCTGCCTGGAGTGGGCGATGGAGAACGGCCAGGACGCCGGCGTGTGGGGCGGCCTGTCCGAGGACGAGCGGCGCGCGCTCAAGCGGCGCACCGCGCGCGCCCGCCGCGCCTCCTGAGCGCTTGACGACACTCCCGAGCAGGCCCCCGGTGCCCGTCACGGCACCGGGGGCCTCCTCCGTCCCGGACGACGGCGGCCTGTTCTCCGGCGTCACCGACTTCGCCATCTCCCTCATGGAGACCCTCGGCGGGCCGGGCGTGGCGATCGCCATCGCCCTGGAGAACCTCTTTCCCCCGATCCCCAGCGAGGTCGTCCTCCCGCTGGCCGGGTTCACGGCCAGCCAGGGCGACCTCTCCCTCGTCGGGGTCATCCTGTGGACCGTCGCCGGCTCGCTGGTCGGTGCCCTCCTGCTCTACGGGCTGGGCGCCGGGCTCGGCATCCACCGGCTGCGCGCCATCGCCGACCGCCTCCCGCTCGTCGACGCCCACGACATCGACGACACCGAGCGGTGGTTCGCCCGCCACGGCCCCAAGGCGGTCTTCTTCGGCCGGATGCTGCCGATCTTCCGCAGCCTCATCTCCATCCCCGCGGGTATCGAGCGCATGCCGCTGCTCCGCTTCGCGGCCCTGACGACGGCGGGCTCGACGATCTGGAACACCGTGCTCGTCTGCGCCGGCTACCTGCTCGGCGAGCAGTGGCACGTCGTGGAGCAGTACACCGGCATCCTGCAGTGGGCGGTCATCGCCGCGATCGTCGGCGCGGTCGCGTGGTTCGTCTGGAGCCGCACCGGGCGCCACGGGCGGCGCCGCCGCGAACGCGGGTCCGGGCCCTCGGCCTGACCGGACGCGCGACCAGGTCTGCGTTCACCCCGACCCGGCGCACGAGCCGCTACCGGGCGTCGCCGATCCGTGCCCGGACGACGACCTCGGTCCCCCCGCCGTCCGCAGGCCTCCACTCGATCGTGCCGCCGAGCTCGCCCCGGACCAGCGTGGAGACGATCTGCGTCCCGAGACCGCCCAGGACACTGCCCTCCTCCATGCCGCGGCCGTCGTCGCGGACGGTGACCTCCAGCGCCTGGCCGTCCCGCTCCGCACTGACGACCACGGTGCCCCCCTCCCGTCCCAGCCCGTGCTGGACGGCGTTGGTGACGAGCTCGGTGAGCACCACGGCCAGCGCCGTCGCGTCGTCGGCCGGGACCTCCCCGAAGCGGCCCTGCACCTCGGTGCGCACGTGCCCCTCCCCTGCGGCGACGTCCGCCGAGAGGCGCAGCACCCGGACGAACAGGGTGTCGAAGTCGACGATCTCGTCGATGATCTGGGAGAGCATGTCGTGGACCAGCGCGATCGTGGAGACCCGGCGGATCGCGTCGCCCAGCGCACTGCGCACCTCCGGGTTGTCCGAGCGGCGGGCCTGCAGCCGCAGCACGGCGGCCACGGTCTGCAGGTTGTTCTTCACCCGGTGGTGGATCTCCCGGATGGTGGCGTCCTTGGTGAGGAGCTCGAGCTCCTGCCGCCGGACCTCGGTGACGTCCCGGCACAGCAGCACGGCGCCCCGGCGCTGGCCGTTCTCGGTGATGGGGATGGCCCGGAAGGAGACGACGACGCCGTGGGCCTCGACCTCGGCACGCAGTGCGGCGCGGCCGGTCAGGACGAGCGGGAGGGACTCCTCCACCGAGCTGCTGCCCTCGAGCACCTCGGTGACGGCCTCGGCGAGGACCTTGCCGGTGAGGTCGCCGATGATGCCCAGGCGGTGGAAGCAGGACAGCGCGTTCGGGCTGGCGTAGAGCACCTCGCCGTCCAGGCCGAGACGGAGCAGCCCGTCACCCACACGCGGGGCGCCGCGGCGCGAGCCCCGGGGCGAGTCGGGCTGGGGGAACTCCCCGCGGGCGATCATGCCGCAGATGGCGTCGGCGGCCTCGACGTAGTTGAGCTCCAGCCGGCTCGACGTCCGGGTGATCCCCAGGTTCGCCTGGCGGGAGATCACCGCGATCGTCTGGCCGTCGTGGATCACCGGGATGGCGTCCTCGCGCACGGCGTGCGACCCGATCCAGCGCGGCTCCGTGGCCCGCACCGGGACGCCCCGCTCCATCGCCTGCCGCAGCAGGCGCCGCCGCCCCGCCGGGATGAGCCGGCCCACGACGTCCTCGTAATAGACGGTCGCGCCGGTCGACGGCCGGCAGTGCGCGACGATGAGGAAGTCCTCCTCCCCCATCGGGATGCACAGGAGCAGGTCAGCGAAGGAGAGGTCGGACACGACCTGCCAGTCACCGACCAGCTGGTGGAGCCACTCGATGCTGCGCCGGTCGAGCCGGGAGCGGTCCTGGATGAGTTCGCTGAGCGTCGACACCCCGTCAGCATATGCGCGGCGCCGGGCCGCCCCGCCGCCCGCTAGGCTGGGGACCTCCCGGCAGCAGGAGGAGCACAGTGCGGTTCGACGCGACCATCGACTACCCGGCCGACGTGGAGACGGTGGCGGCCATGCTCGGGGACGAGGAGTTCGTCCGCCGCAAGATCGAGGCGTCCGGTGCGCTGGAGTCCTCCCAGGAGGTCATCCGCGAGGGAGCCGCCTTCACGGTCACGACCCGGCGCCGGATGCCCACCGACCAGGTCCCCGCCTCCTTCCGCTCGCTCGTGGGGCAGAGCCTCGACGTCCGGCTGGTCGAGGCATGGGAGGCTCCGCAGGCCGACGGCAGCCGCGTGGGCACGCTCGCCCTCGACATCGCCGGGGCGCCGGTGCGGATCAACGGCCGCATGTCGCTGCGTCCCTCCGGTGAGGGCACCGTCCAGTCCTTCTCCGGTGAGATCACCGCCTCGGTCCCGCTGTTCGGGCGGCACATCGAGAAGGCGGCGGCCGGTGCGGTGGACAAGGTCCTCGCCGTCGAGCGCTCGATCGGGCTGGAGTTCCTCGCCGGGAGGTGACCCGCCCGATCCGTCGCCAACCCGGCGCCCGATAAGGGAGGATCGAAGGGTGGAGGAACTCGCTGAGCTCGACGGGGTCGCCCGGCGTGTCGAGGACGCGATGGCACGTGTCATCCAGGGCAAGCACGACGTCGTCCGCACCGTCGTCACGGTGCTGCTCGCCCAGGGCCACCTGCTCGTGGAGGACGTGCCCGGCGTCGGCAAGACGATGCTCGCCAAGGCGCTGGGACGCAGCATCGACTGCACGGTCCAGCGCATCCAGTTCACCCCGGACCTCCTGCCCAGCGACGTCACCGGCGTCAGCGTCTTCAACCAGGACGCCCGCACCTTCGAGTTCCGCCCCGGGGCGGTGTTCGCCAACATCGTCGTCGGCGACGAGATCAACCGTGCCTCGCCGAAGACCCAGTCGGCCCTCCTCGAGGCCATGGCCGAGGGGCAGGTGACCGTGGACGGCACCACCTACCGGCTCGAGGAGCCGTTCATGGTCATGGCCACCCAGAACCCGATCGAGATGGAGGGCACCTACCCGCTGCCGGAGGCGCAACGCGACCGCTTCATGGCGCGGATCGAGGTGGGCTACCCCGACCCGGCGGCCGAGCTGGAGATGATCGGGGCCCACTCCGAGCGCGACCCGCTCAGCGAGCTGCAGCCGGTCACCGACGCGGTGACGGTCGCCCGGCTGGTCCAGGCGGTGCGCCGGCTGCACGCCAGCCCGGCGGTGCTCCAGTACGTCGTGGACCTCGCCACTGCCTCCCGGCGCCACCCCCGGCTGCGGCTGGGCATCTCCCCGCGCGCGGCGCTCCACCTCGTCCGGGCGGCCCGGGCGCACGCCGCCCTCGCCGGCCGGGGGCACGTCCTGCCCGACGACATCCAACGGCTCGCCGTACCGGTGCTCGCCCACCGCGTCATCCTCAGCAGTGACGCCCAGCTCGCGCACGAGACCGCCGACGAGGTGATCGCCGACATCCTGGCAGGTGTCCCGGTCCCCGCGGGGGTGCGATGAGCCGACGACCACGTCTCACCGGCCGGGGACAGGTCTTCCTCGCGCTGGGAGTGGTGGTCGTCGTCATCGGCACCGTCCTCGGGTTCCCGGACGTCACGCGCACCGGGGTGCTGCTCGCCTGCCTGCCGGTGCTCGCCGTCGTCGTGGGGTGGCGGCCGATCCCGCCGCTGACCGTCCTGCGGCTGGTCGAGCCCGCGCTCCTACCGCCGGACCGGCCCGCCCGCGTGGAGCTCACCGTGCGGGGCCGGGGCAACCGGCTGAGCCCGCTGCAGATCGCCGAGGAGGAGGTCGACCCGATCCTCGGCCCCGCACCCCGCTTCCTCCTGCCGCGGATGGACCCGGGCGAGCGGCACACCGTCGTCTACCGCGTCTCCTCCCCCGTCCGCGGCGCACACCGGCTCGGTCCGCTGCGGCTCGAGCGGCGCGACCCGTTCGGGATGACGACGGCGCAGCTCGCGCTGCCCGGCACCACCCAGCTCGTCGTGCTGCCCCGGATCGAGGCGCTGGGCGCGCAGCGGGTCCGCAGCGGCGGGCTGGGCCGGGAGGGCCAGGTGCCGCACATGGTCGCGCTGCACGGCGACGACGACGCCAGCATCCGCGCCTACCGCGACGGTGACGACCTGCGACGGGTGCACTGGCCGACCACCGCCCACCGCGGCGAGCTCATGGTGCGTCAGGAGGACCGCCCGGCCCGGCGGCGGGCGGTGCTGCTCCTCGACACCCGCACCGGTCCCTACCACCGGGCGGGCGCGGCCTTCGAGTGGGCGGTGAGCGCGGTCGCCTCCGTCGCGGTGCACCTGGCCGAGGACGGGTACGCCGTCCACGTCGTGGGCGCCGGTGACCCGGCGGTCACCCACCTGCCCTCGGTGCTCCGCTCCCTGGCCGTCGTCCAGCCCACCGCCGACCGGCTCGCCCCGCTCCTGCGCGACGCGCACGCGCTGACCGCGGAGGGCGCCGTCGTCGTGGCCGTCGTCGCCGACAGCGACCCCGAGGCGCTGCTCGCGACGCCGGCGATCCGGGCACCGGGCAGCCTCGGGGTCGCCCTGGTGCTCGAGACGGCCTCCTTCGCGGGCTACCGGTCGGACGAGGGCACCGACCTCACCTCGCTCTTCACCGCGGCGGGCTGGCGCACCATCACCGTGCGGGAGGGCGACACCGTCGCCGACGCCTGGGGGGCGGCGACCCACGGCCTGGGCGGGCTGCGCTCCGACGTCCCGGTGGTGCGGCGATGAACGACCCCTGGGTGCAGGCCCTGGGCCGCGGCCGGTGGCTGGAGTCGCTGCTCGCGGTGGGGGGCGCCGTCGCCGTCTCGTGGCCGCTGGGGGACCTCGTCGCCCACCGGCCGTGGACCGCTCCCCTCGTCGGGCTGCTCCTGCTCGTCGTCGTCGTCGGGTCGGCGCTGCGCACCGCCCGCGCCCCGCGGCCGCTGGTCCTCGTGGCGCAGGTGCTCGCCCTGCTCAGCGGTCTGTCGTGGTGGGCCCCGGCACAGTGGCC
>Ga0079225_10001594_pt1 | contig 12821 bp, 14 predicted proteins | sample Poulit2012_FD_76344 | JGI IMG/M metagenome (GOLD analysis project Ga0079225, IMG submission 76344) | Agricultural soil microbial communities from Georgia to study Nitrogen management - Poultry litter 2012 | ecosystem: Environmental > Terrestrial > Soil > Agricultural land | place: USA: Georgia...
CAGGTCGCTTTGACACGAAAGATTCTACCGACGCTTAAATGATGTTGTAGGCACCACGACCTGCCGGGAATCGGCGGGTTGCGGTGCGAACTCGGACTAGTAGGTTGCAATTTGTGCTCATTAGCAAAAAATGCGCTAAACTCTAAATGTTCGAGTTAGCCTCCGTGGCCCAATAGGTAGAGGCAAGCGACTTAAAATCGCTGTGTTATGGGTTCGAGTCCCATCGGAGGCACGAACGAATGAAAAACCCCTCAATCTGCAAATATGCGGAAAGAGGGGTTTTTATTGTCTGGGAATCCTAGAATGTCTGTTTGGCTTTGGTAAGATCGAATTTTAGGGTCTATGACAGCAAATAACTATACGACTACCAGTAGTTAGAACTGTTTAATGGCGTAACTCGCACGACACCAGATAGAAAGAAGATTTTTGCTGACTTCTACCATCTACCCAAGAATTGATGACCTTGGTCCTGCAGGGCATGTACATAACACAGTTTTACCCTCGTGGTTCCAACAGGCCAGGGGTGCATTGCTGGCGGAGTTTTTCAAGCCAAACGCACTGCCACTAATGGTGAAGGAATATACGGTCACTTTCCACCGTGAAATTGTGATGTCACCGCCAATAACGATTCAAATTCAAGTGCAAAGTGTTGGTAATAGTTCATTTACCCTGCATGAACAAGCATTTCAAGATGGTCGTCTAAGTGCTGAATCGACCGTGGTTTATATTAATGTAGGCCCAGATCATCGTCCCGCACCTATCCCGCCGGCCCAGCGTGAGTTCCTAGCCACGCATCAAGTATCGATGGCTGAATAACAAAGCCACCATTCATGCTTGTCAGCAAACGACCAGTTGGTCAGATGTTGTATTCAGTTTCAGATCGTAGAATCATTTTCGAAGAATAACCCACAATTACAAGGAAGAACCATATGAAAGAATCTGCAGTTACCGTAATCGGCGGCGGCACAATGGGCCGCGAAATCGCATTCGTTGCAGCAATGAGCGGGTTTTCTACTTATCTGGTTGACGTAGAAAGCCGGTTTTTAGATAACGCCCGTGAGCAGCTCGTCAAATCTACTGATCGGATGGTTGAACGCCAACGGGTCAGTCAGGAAGCTGTAGACGCCGGTTTTGAGAACCTGGAGTTCACCACTGATCGGGACACGGCAGTAAAAAATTCTTCATTTGTTGTTGAAGCAATCATTGAAGATTTAGAAATCAAACAGCAACTGTTCGCCGAGCTGGACAATATTGCCGATCCTCAAACGATCCTGGCCTCAAACTCCTCTTCGATAGTTTCATCAGAGCTTGCCACAGGTCTAAAACATCCAGAACGTGTATGCAATATGCACTTCTTTAATCCTGTGCTGCAAATGACATTGGTGGAAGTCGTTGGCGGTGAACACACTTCTCGCCAAACTATCGACCGTTCTTTAGAACTAGCTAAAGCCTTGGGCAAGACACCAGTAGTAGTTGAAAAAGAAATTTTTGGCTTCATTGTGAACCGCATTTTGATGGCCATCTTTGGTGAGGCGTTGCACCTCTACGAAGGCGACTATGCTTCAATCGAAGATATTGATGTGGCAATCAAGGAAGGCTTAGGCCACCCGATGGGCCCATTTACCCTCATGGATTTAGTCGGCGTGGACGTTAACCTAGGTATCCAACAGCTGGCGGCTCAGGAACCTAATGATCATCTGGTCAAAGAAGTTAGCCCGACGTTGTCGAAACTAGTTGAAGATGGCCACTTAGGTCGCAAGAGTGGCAAAGGGTTTTACGACTACAGTAACTAAAGCTATCTAGTTGCATGTAAGCCCCGCTTCGAAAAACCGAAGCGGGGCTTACTTTATGCTTCTTGAGCGGTAGAACAAGACTAATCCAGTTTCGAAAGAGCAAAGTCAGTCTGCTCAGCTGAAAATTTCGGTCCCTCCGGTTCATGCTGCATGTGTTTCTGAAGCTCAGCTTGCTGCAGATCGGGATATTCTTGCATGACTAACTCGGCATAGTAATACGCCTCGTCCTCCCAGTTGGCGTTGAGATGTTCTAGGGCGAAGTCTGCTGCCGACTCGTCAAATTCATGGCCATATTCGGTAGCCGTCAGAAGAAGTCGCAGTGAGTGTTCTGAATGAACATAAGTCTCCAACTCGTCATGGGCGACAGCCAAAGCCTCCTGAGACGAAGAGTCGGCGTCTGGGAAGTCACGTTCCACTTCGTTGAGGCTTTCCGCCGTAGCGGATTTTGCTGGTCGCTCAGTTTGGGAAGAATCATGGTTCGACGACTCATCGGGTTCTGCTGATGTCTGCAGGACACCATAGATCGCGGCACCGATTGCCAATAAAAGAATAATGATCGGTGCGATATATTGTCGGTAGTTTTTAGGCTGTCTGAGGTTATCGGACGGCTGGTTCACACTGATTCTCCAGATTGATACTTATTAGCTGGGGTTAGTGATGCATATCTGAGACTACATCTAACCCGGAGGCTGTCAGGCGCTGTTTGGCAACACGTATAACGATTCCAATATGCCGCCATGCATCCTTGGGACGGTTGTTCGATACGTGGCATCTAGGATGGTCACGCCACCAGCTTACGAGGTTGATTGGCCCACCAAGAAGCTGGTCATAATATGAATTATTGGTGAAATTAGCCCTTGCGAGTATGCAACGTGACGGTGCTGCGACTAGGCTAGACAGCAAGTGTGATATCCCCGCTGAAAGTTTATTGGCGGGATAGTCGAGAAAGGATGGGCATGCCCAACCCTGTATTCCGTTCTAAAGCTTTTCAGCGACCTATAGAGCAAGCTAAGCAAGAACAACATGCGAGCTATCAGCACGCACAAGGTCAACCCCAACAACCATACGGTGCTGCAGGACAATCGACGGCTGGATATCAGTCTGGTGGTACAGACACTATGAGCCCAGATCAACTGGCACATATGTACCAACAGCCATCTGCTAGTGCAGCTGATACCGGCCGGATGACCTATAGCTCCGTTATTAACCGCACCAGCTTGGTCTTCCTGATGATCATTGCCGGGGCAGTTTTTGGTTGGACCTTCGCCAACCCTGTCGATAACGGTGGCATCTATTTCATTGCAGTCGCCGTTGGTTTCATTTTTGGTTTAGTCAACGCGTTCAAGCGCGAACCGTCACCAGCGATGATTTCGATCTACGCTGTTGCACAGGGCGTCTTCCTTGGAGGCATTTCAGCTTTATTTGAATTGCGCTGGCCTGGCATCGTATTCCAAGCGGTCATCGCAACGTTGTCGGTATTTGCAGTCGTACTAGCCCTGTATCGTTCTGGCAAAGTTCGTGCCACTCCAAAGGCGACTCGCATCTTTATGATCGCGATGGTCTCCTACTTGGTATTTAGCCTTCTTAATTTTGTGCTGATGATTACCGGCGTCATCGACGGAATGTTTGGTATGCGTTCGGGGTGGCTAGGCATTGTGATCGGCCTACTGGCTGTCGTGATGGCCTCCTATTCATTGGTCATTGATTTTACTTCCATTGAGGAAGGCGTCCGTGCTGGTGCACCGGAGCGGTACTCGTGGACAGCAGCCTTTGGGCTCGCAGCAACGATGATTTGGTTGTATATCGAAATCCTGCGTATCCTAGCGATTTTTAATCAGGACTAGCTCACAAACCAATTCACTAGCCGTTTCAATATCTCTACGTGGCCGGTTCCCCCTATGGGAGCCGGCCACGTTGTATTCTGATACAGAAGACCCACCGTCTGCCACTCATGGACTACGCTAAACAGTAACTGGACGCTAGGAGACTGTTTGACCACCCCACCAAAGCCGTCGGCGGCAAGCCAACCGGCCGAACCGATGCAGACCAAAGTCTCTATGTCTGCGCGTGTTCAAGAAAAGCTTGCTACAGACCTGCCATACGGTGTGGTCGTAGCCGCTGCCTGGTCATGGCGTATACTACTGATCATCGTGGTATCAGCGATAGCAGTATGGTTGCTATCGCACTTGTCTTTGCTGATTATCCCGCTTCTCATTGCCGCCTTATTGGCTACGTTGTTGCAACCAGTTCACCGGTTGCTGCTGAAATTTAAGTTTCCACCAGTTGTTTCGTCGCTGTTGTTGACCGCAACGCTGATATTTGTGGTCAGTACGCTCTTGACCATTGCAGGTCAGCAGCTGGCCGTGGGTTTCGCGAGCATGCAAGCCTCCGTCGCAGCCGGGGTGCGGGATTTCATTGCGCTCATCGAATCGTGGGGCGTGTCATTTGAAAATCTGAACTATCAGGGGCTTTTAGCAGATCTGGGACAAACGGTGCAGGAAAATTCCGGTGCAATTGTGACGGGAGCTTTGGGATTTGGCTCAACGGCAACCAATATACTTGCCGGATTGGTCATGGCCCTGTTTGCTTTGATCTTCTTTCTAAAAGATGGCACCAAGATTTGGAGTTTCTTATTGAACTTTGTGCCTTCAAAGCATCGTCGTGCCGTTGACGGTGCAGGTTATGCAGGTTGGGGCGCATTGGGCTCCTATGTGCGGGTGCAGATTTTTGTGGCATTTGTCGATGCTGTAGGTATTGGAATTGGTGCTTGGCTGTTGGGCGTCCCACTGGCCATGCCCCTGGGTGTCCTAGTCTTCTTAGGCTCATTTATCCCAATCGTCGGTGCGGTACTTACCGGAGCTGTTGCAGTGCTACTAGCTCTGGTGGCAAATGATTGGGTCAACGCTCTACTGATGTTGGCCGTGGTCTTAGGTGTACAGCAGCTGGAATCCAACGTGCTACAGCCGCTGGTGATGGGTAAAGCGGTCAATCTTCACCCACTAGCAGTATTCCTTGCGGTTGCCGCTGGTACGGCCACTATGGGGTTGATTGGTGCTGTATTTGCCGTACCGATCATGGCGTTTATCAATGAATTTATAAAGTATCTTTCGCGAAAGCCCTGGCTGCACGATCCCGACTCTCAGCCTGATGAATTGCTAACCCCAATAACGACACAGTCGGTATAACGTATCTAGAAAACCCAGGTGAACGGTAGCGTAAAGATCGTAAATAGATGTGTGCAGGAGAAATTGTTGCAAACCACTGGAACCCAATTCCCAAACGTGCGATACGAAGATATCGAAACAGCTCGTGAAACACTTAAGGGTGTTACCCGTTTAACCTCCATGGACCACTCGCGTGCTCTGGGACGGATTGTGGGTTCAACAGTGCACCTAAAGTGTGAAAACTTGCAACGGGCCGGATCGTTTAAGGCTCGTGGCGCATATGTGCGCATGGAGGCGTTAACGCCGGAAGAAAAAAGCAAAGGTGTAGTGGCCGCTTCCGCAGGTAACCACGCACAGGGGGTGGCCCTGGCAGCATCACAACTCAATATTAAAGCCCGTATCTATATGCCCCTGGGTGCAGCTCTACCTAAAGTTCAGGCGACCCGTGATCATGGAGCCACCGTGGTACTGGCCGGTAATACTGTCGATGAGGCACTCGACTTAGCTGCACGCTACGCTGAAGAAACCGGCGCAACCTTTATCCACCCGTTCGATAACCCTAAGATCGTTGCCGGACAAGGAACCGTGGGCCTGGAAATAGTTGAGCAACAACCAGATGTCGATACGGTGCTCATGAGTATCGGTGGGGGAGGACTGCTGGCCGGCACCGCACTTGCCATCAAAGAGCAGGCTCGCCGACAAGGACGGCACATCAATGTAATAGGGGTGCAGGCAGAAAACGCTGCTGCTTATCCGCCGTCATTGGTGGCGGGAAAACCCGTGGCTTTGGACAACGTAGCCACTATTGCTGACGGAATCGCAGTAGGTCGTCCAGGGGATGTGCCATTCGAGGTTATTAATGAACTCTGCGATGAAGTTGTGACCGTCACAGATGATGAAATTGCCGCCGCTATCGTGTTCTTACTGGAACGTTCAAAGATGGTAGTGGAACCTGCCGGTGCTGCGCCGGTTGCTGCGTTGATGACCGGAAAATTGCAAGAACTCGGTGTCGAATCTGAGTCCATTGTAGCCGTATTGTCGGGCGGCAATATCGATCCAATGCTCATGCTGAAAGTTATCCAGGTCGGGCTAGCTTCTGCAGGGCGGTTTTTGACTGTTAAGATTGCCTTGCGGGATAGGCCGGGTGAACTGCAAAATATTTCACGCATTATTGCCGAGAACGACGCAAATGTAACCCGGGTTGATCACTCACGTGTGGGTGCTGGCTTGACCATGGGCGGTGCCCATATCACTATTGACATGGAAATTCGTGGCAAGGAGCATTCAGAGCAGGTATTAGAAGCCCTGCGGGAAGCTGGTTATGAACCGATGGTGCAGGTTTAAGCCGGCATTTTTTGATAAATCTGTGCTAGTTTAGATTTTTCCATAAGGCTTGACATCGATGAAGTATCTTTGACCAGCTGGGCAACAACGGGATGGCCTGAAGGGTAGCGATGCACCTGTGCGCTGAACTGCTGTGTAGACCATTCTGGCTGTTGTGAGCCCAATAAGAATTGAGTGGCGTTGATAGCTTCGATAACTTCTAGCAGCACGCGATCTTCCTTAGTTACTTCACGCTGATCACGTAATGCCAGCCCCAGATCGTCACGGACGGCTTCCAAAGCGTCAGTGGCTACCAGTTGGTACTGTTTAGGGGCTCCGGCCAGGATGCCTTGACGAGCAAATTCTGCGGCAATGCCTTTGGCAGGGTCGAGTTTTTTATTGCCCAGGGCAGCAGAGACCGGTTTGTCATGGAACTTTGGCAATTTTTTGAACGCTTCGTTAAGACCAACTGCGTCAGGCAACCGGGACTGCTCGACTTTAATCAGCGGGTTCTCATAGTCCCACGCTTTTGTCGCATCCGCCGGTGCGAAGCGCACAGTATGTGTGCGTTCGAACTCGACTAGAGTCAGCGCGGTTCGGGCCTTGAGGAATAATGATTCCACCTCGGTGAGTGGATCAGCGTACGGGATGGTCAGCAGCATAAATTTTTCAATGTTCAACACAACACCAGGCTAACACCAAAAATGGGTTGTAAAACGCTAAAGGTGGCCTTTCTTTATGTCGAAAGACCACCTTTTGGTGACAAGCGCAAAATGCGCAATCTCACTGATCGTTATTTTTAGTCCTTATACGGTGTGACAGACACCAGCTCGACCTGGATGTCTTTACCGTTTGGGGCCTGGTAAGTCACTGTATCGCCGGCTTTGCGGCCTTCAATTGCCGCGCCAAGTGGAGAAGCTACGGAGTAGACCTCAACATCTGAATCGCCTGCGATCTCGCGAGAGCCTAGAACAAACTTCATGGTATTACCGGCGAGCTTGCATTCGATGAACATACCGGGTTTGACGATGCCATCATCCGCGGCTGCTTCGCCCACTTCGGCGTTTTCCAGCAGGGCTTTGAGTTCTTGGATGCGGCCTTCATTTTTGGACTGCTCTTCACGGGCCGCATGGTAACCGGCATTTTCGCGAAGATCGCCTTCGTCGCGAGCTGCTTCGATACGATCGACGATTTCCTGCCGGTAGGGACCGGAAATATGGTCGAGTTCTTCTTTCAACCGATCATAGGCTTCTTGCGTCAGCCATGGTGTGCCGTTGGTCGTAGCCATTCCGGCCTCCTTACTTGCTCATTCATCAAACTAAAAGCCCCGTGGCACCAAGTTGTGCAAACGGGGCGACAGTTCTGGAATATACCGGTGTTCATCATATCACCGAACAGAATCTGAAAATCAAGAACCCAGCAACGGTCGTCATCGGACGACGACTAATAGTCGCGCAAATTAGAAATCCCGGGTGATTCTTCTTCCTCAACGTACCAGCAGGTCTCGAGTTCGCCAGAAGAGCCTAACTGATCAGTGCGTAGATCAGTGGTGTAATACTTGGTTAAATCCGTGCGTTTTTGTTCGGCATTTTGTTCAGGCCCTATAACGACGGTGCGATAACCTGCGATAGCAGCATTGTCGGACAGTACGCGAACAGTACATGCTACCGTTTCCTCTGGTTCCTTGGTCAATTCGAACTCAACCCAGGCTGTTGACTCATCGTGAATCTTGTAGCCGACACTTTCATAAGACAGTACACTTGAGCTAGCAGAAAAAGCGAACCAGCAGGTAACCAAAATAGCGCTGAGAACCGCGATAATAGCAATAACCCGTCCGGTCTTTTTTGAGACACGAGACTTTTTGGTGCCACCATATCGAGTAGCTACACTGTTGTCGGCAGGCGCTGCCTGATTCGCATTGGAAATCATATCGAGTTATAGCCTAATACAGCCGCTACAGGCGTCTGCATTGTGTACGCCGCCAGCGGCACATTAGTAAGCAAGGAGCCCATCATGTCGTCCCGTTCACAGCTGCCAGCTGTTTCTGAATCAGGCCTGCCGGATTCTACCGGACTACGGTTATTGGCCGTCCACGCCCATCCGGATGACGAGGCTTCAAAAGGTGCTGCGATGATGGCAGCGTATGTGCATTCTGGGGCGCGAGTCATGGTGGCCACCGCCACTGATGGTGCTATGGGAGATCTGAATAACCCACACTATGGCGAATCTGTCCGGGTGGACCGTGACGTTACCGCAGTACGTTTCCAAGAAATGGCTGAAGCGCAACATATTTTAGATATCGAGCACCGCTGGTTAGGTTTCCGCGATTCTGGTTTCCCTTCCGGCGACCCAAATGACCGATTAGCGCATGGTTGTTTCGGTGCGATTCCTCTTGAAGATGCTGCAGCGCCATTAGTCCAGCTTGTTCGTGAGTTTAAACCACACGTAATGGTCACTTACGATGAAATCGGCGGCTACCCACACCCGGATCATTTGCGCACCCACGAGGTTTCGGTGGAAGCGTACGAAAAATCCGGAGACCCTAAAGCCTATCCTGGCACAGGAGAACCATGGGAAATCTCGAAGCTATACTATGACCGAGCGTTTAATCCAGAAAAGTTTCGTGCTATTCATGATGCGCTCCTAAACCAGGGCGAAGAATCTCCGTATGCGGATCGATTGGCTTGGTACGACCGTGTTGCTGCAGGAGAAGACGACCCGGATGCATGGCGTCTGACCCAACACGAGGTAACGACCCAGATTAATACGGCCGCATTCTTGGAATACCGTGATGCTGCACTACGAGCCCACCGCTCTCAGGTCGATACCCACGGAACGTTCTTCTTTACTCCGAATGAGGTTCTTCGCAACCATTGGCCTTGGGAAGATTACGTTCTTATTGATTCCAAAGTTGAGACGACTATCCCAGAAGATGATTTATTCGCCGGGCTGCGCGACACCCCGCTAGACTGAGAGCATAATGTTTTACACGATATTAACTCAGGCCATTATGGCCGGGGTCGAAGACCCCGCGCTACGTGAGGGCTTACGCGATGAAGACGTTACGCCGGGCATTCTGGGGTTTTTAGCAACCTTCGGCTTCGTTTTGATGGCCATTGTCGTATTCCGCATCATGATCCGGCAGATTCGTCGTGTCAAGCTACGCTCCACTACGGCTGAAGATATGTTGGTGGAACGAAACCAACCGCACCTGTCAACAGCAGATCGCCAGCGTGACGAAATTGACGACCTTGAGCTCAGCCAAACAGAGCTTTTACGCAAAAAATATCCTGGCTATCTGGATATGCCAACACTAGAAGCGCAAGAACCCGACACTGGCCGCGAACACTAGGACGTCCCAGCCTATGGCAACGCTTCCTTTCGCTGCAGTGCGAGCGCCAAACGTCGTTTACCGGTATTATGAGCGTCGGCTCGCACGTAGTCTTCTTGGTGCCCAACTTCCAGGCCACGTTGGAGTGGTATTGGATGGCAACCGTCGGTGGGCCAAACAAACCGGAGCCCCCACGGCATATGGCCACCAGGCTGGAGCGGAAAAGATTCACGAGTTCCTTCATTGGGTAGCTGAATTTAACATCCCAGTTGTCACGCTTTACATGCTGTCTACTGAAAACCTCAACAGAGATAAAGCTGAACTTGAACCGCTTATCCAAATCATTGCTGACACTTTGCGCAAGCTTTCGGTCGGATTAGATGATGGCACACAGCTCAAAGTGCATCCAGTGGGGGACCAGAGCATTCTGCCGCAAGAACTTGCCGATTTGCTTAATGAGACGGCCCAAGCGACCCGTGATAACACGGGTCTGCACGTTAATGTCGCCATCGGTTATGGTGGGCGCGAAGAAATCATTGACGCTGCTAAATCATTTCTTACCGATGCTTCAGACGCCGGTTATACGTTGCATCAGGCCATTCAGACCCTGAACGTTGATGCAATCTCAGATCGGCTCTACACCCGTGGGCAACCCGACCCAGACTTAGTGATCCGCACCTCAGGGGAACAACGGTTATCCGGGTTTCTCATGTGGCAATCAGCCTACTCGGAGTTCTACTTCTGCGAGGCTCTCTGGCCAGCGTTTCGACGTGTAGATTTTATTCGTGCCCTGCGCGATTACGCTTCCCGCAACCGTCGGTTCGGGGCATAGTGCCAGTTATCCACATCCGTCGCTAACCCCTACCTGGTGTTGTCACTGTTAGCTAAGGTAGCATATGTGATCCAGCTAATAACTCAATACCTTGTTTCGGATGCCCCGAATCCTGTTGTCATACTTTTGCTTGGTTGTGCACTGGTTTGGTTTATTGTTTGTGCCGCCGTGTTGTTTGGTTTCGACATTCGTCAACATCGATTGCCAAATACTTGGACGGGCCGATTTTTTGTTTATGCTGCCGTATTATTGCTGGCGACAACCCTTACTGCCGCTGAAGCCTCAGGGCTCGATGGTCGGTGGCTAACAACTTTGTTAGGTTCGATTGGGTACATGGGGCTCATGTTTGTATTGCATTTGCTGACTCGCGGTGGTCTGGGGATGGGCGATGTCAAACTGGCTGCCGGTCTGGGACTGTACACCGGGTTTATTGGTATCAACGCGCTTGTCGCAAGCTTCACGCTGGCGTTTATTGTTGGAGGCGTTCAAGCCATATATCTAGTGTTATTTCGCGGGGCTAAGAAAACCACGCGGATTGCTTTTGGACCCGCCATGCTTATTGGGTGCTTGTGGGCTTTATTAATGTGACGGTACCTGTTCAGGAGGTCAGATGCGCATCGCAGTCATTGGCGCAGGGATAGCCGGCCTAGTTGCAGCGTGTAGTTTGCAACAGGATGGGCATGAAGTAACTGTCTACGAGCAGCGTCCGTATCCAAGCGCTGAGGGCGCCGGAATAACATTATTCGGCAACGCTATGACGGCATTGGAAGCCGTTGGTCTTGGGCAACTTATTCGGAATATTTCTAGTACAGCCATGAGTAATATGCGCACTGGCCAGCGGGACCCATCCGGCCAGTGGCTGGTGAATCTACCACCTGGTGCTGTGGCAAGTCTGTACAGTGTGCACCGCGTGGAACTTCATCGGGCTCTTTCCAAGCGGCTGGTTTCTGGCACGCTGTTAACAAATAAGCGTGCCCTAGTATCAGCGGATGGTAGTCCGAGCGTCTGGGTGGAAGATGAAGCTAGCACATATGATCTGGTGATTGTGGCAGATGGGGTGAACAGTCCCAACCGCAGAGTCCTTGGATTAGATACCGGGTTGCGTTATAGCGGTTATACCGCATGGCGTGGCGTAACTGCGAGCCCGATTGACTTGGATAATGCTGCCGGGGAAACCTGGGGCCGGGGGCGTATTTTCGGGCTAGTGCCGTTACCGAATGATCGGCTCTATTGGTTTGCCACATTAAACACTTCGGCCCAGATGATTTTTGATAATGAACCGCATGTAGTGTCACAGTATTTTGGCCACTGGCACAGCCCGATCCCAGCATGCCTTGCGGCTACCCCGCATAATCAGGTGGTTCGCCATGATGTCTACGATCTTGCTAAGCCACTCTCGTCGTTTACTAAAGGGCGCGCAGTGCTTATGGGAGATGCTGCGCATGCCATGGCACCCAACCTGGGGCAAGGGGCAGCCCAGGGCATCGAAGACGCGGCAACTCTAACGCTGCTGCTGCGATCTGTCCGATCTGGTCGTCAACTGGGGCAGACGCTGGCTAGCTACCACAGGTTACGAAGTAAACGGACAACTGCGATATGGCGGCAGTCGCGATACATGGGCGCCATGGCGCAGGCAGATGGTGCCATAACCACGAGTCTGCGTGATGTGGTAATGCGTCTTGCACCGGGGTGGTTAGCTGGTGCAGCTTCGGCACGAATACAAAAATGGTCTCGTCCAGATTAACCTCCTTGATCCCCGCACAGTAGGCGAGGACCAAGGAGTTAGATATCAGAAATGAATTTTAGTTGGGGTGGGTCATCGACATTGGGTCGAGTGCCTCGTCCAACTGTTCTTCGGTGATCTCACCGCGTTCAACATAGCCAAGATCGATAGTTGCCTCACGCACGGTGATTTTTTCTGCAACAGCATGCTTGGCGATTTCAGCGGCCTGCTCATAACCGATGATCTTATTGAGCGGTGTGACAATTGATGGCGATGCGCTTGCCAGAAATGCAGCGCGTTCCACATTGGCTTGCAGCCCGTCGATCATCTTTTCGGCCATGACGCGTGATGAATTAGCTAACAGGCGGATGGATTCTAAGAGGTTGGACGCCATGACCGGAATTCCAACGTTGAGTTCAAAAGCACCGTTGGTTGTGGACAATGAGATGGTTGTATCATTGCCGATAACCTGTGCACACACCATTGATACGGCCTCAACGATGACCGGGTTGACCTTGCCGGGCATAATCGATGACCCTGGCTGGAGATCTGGGATGCTTAGCTCCCCCAGACCAGTGTTTGGTCCAGACCCCATCCAGCGAAGATCGTTATTGATTTTCAACAACGAGTAGGCGATGTTGCGCAGTTGGCTAGA
>Ga0079225_10001595_pt1 | contig 12815 bp, 11 predicted proteins | sample Poulit2012_FD_76344 | JGI IMG/M metagenome (GOLD analysis project Ga0079225, IMG submission 76344) | Agricultural soil microbial communities from Georgia to study Nitrogen management - Poultry litter 2012 | ecosystem: Environmental > Terrestrial > Soil > Agricultural land | place: USA: Georgia...
AAATTAATCGGGTTTTGAACCCATTAGTAAAAGTTCATTTGCCGTGATTTGTGTGGCGTAGCGTTTTTCGCCTTGCTTGGTTTCATATTGATCGTAGTTGATCTTTCCTTCTATCATGACTTGTTTGCCTTTAGTCAGGTAATTCTCGACGATTTCTGCGATTTTTCCCCAGGCGACAATATTGTGCCAGTCGGTGTTGGTCACGCGATCTCCTTGTTTGTTGGTATAGATCTCGTTAGTGGCTAAAGAAAATTTTGCCAGCTTGCGTCCTGATTCCAAATTGATGATTTCAGGATCCTGTCCTAAGTTTCCGATGAGTTGTACTCTGTTGCGTAAAGCGTTCATAATATTAAGTTTTAAAAGTTATTGAAAATCGTTAGTTCAATTCAACACCACAAATATGAGTAGGGTTTTCATATTAAGTCGGTTCATAAACAGTTGCTTACGTTTACTTTCGTTTTAAAACGTTTGTACACGGATAGCTGGTTGTGTTTTATTTGAATTGCATTACATATTTGATTATATTTCGACTATGGAAAATTTAAAAGTGAGCTTGATACAAACCTCGATGAAATGGGAAGATGTGGGAGCTAACCTTGCCCATTTCAGTGAAATGATCGATACGATTGAAGAGGAGACCGATTTAATTCTTTTGCCGGAAATGTTTACTACAGGATTTACTATGAATCCTGAAAATATTGCAGAAGAAGTTGAAGGCCCATCTTTAAAATGGATGCAGCAACAAGCAAAGGTTAAGGATGCTGCTGTTTCCGGAAGTGTGGTCGTTCATGAAGAGGAAAAATATTATAACCGGTTGTATTTTGTCTATCCCAATGGTGCATATAAATCTTATGACAAACGTCATCTTTTTACATTTGCAGGAGAAGACAAAAAGTATTCTGCCGGAAAAAGAAGACTTATTCTTGAATATAAAGGATGGAAAATTTGTCCTTTAATCTGTTATGATTTGCGTTTTCCGGTTTGGGCGCGCAATGTAGAGGAATATGATTTGTTGTTTTATGGCGCCAATTGGCCTTCTAAGCGAATTTTAGCTTGGAACACTCTTCTTGCAGCGAGAAGTATAGAAAATCTTTGTTATACTTTTGGGATTAATCGCACAGGATCGGATCCTAATGACAATACTTATAACGGTCATTCTGCTGCATATAATGCTTTAGGTGATAAAATATCAACCGATAAATGGGAAAAGGATTTTGTGGAAACCATGGAACTTAAAAAACCCCATATTCTTGAAACTCGAAAACAATTTCAGTTTTTAAAAGACAAAGATAATTTTATGATTAATAATTTTCAAGATTTTTTAAGCAATCAATAATCTTAGTGTTCTTTTCCTATTGGAAATCACATAGAATAAGCAATAGTTTATCCCACCGATAATTATAATTTATATCGATGAGTGATAAAGCTATCAATTAAGCTTTCGCAGCAAAAACTTATCCTCAAAAGAGCTTAGTCAACTTTCAAAAATTTGTTCGAGAATCTTTTCTGTAATCAGATAAGTCGGTTTGACTCCGGTTGTGCCCAATCCGCCAGAAGCCAAGGTGCTACCGGTTTCTAATGGATTATCACTGGCATAATAAGCATAACGAACTTTCACGTCGGGAGAAATACTATCTCTGAGTTTGGAAGCGGCTTGAATTGCTTTTTGGTAATGCACACCTTCCATTTCCAGACCGATTACATTCCATGTTGAATCTCTAAAAAATCGCAACACATCTTTATTTTGTAGAGAAGTCCCTAAAACCGTAACCATTGTTCCTGTGAACACTCTAATTCCATGTCCTTCTAAATCTTCTTTGCTCAGCTGATTTTCCAATGGATAATTGTCTGCTGTTCCTTCAAATAAATGTGCATTGGGAATCATAATGTCTCCTTTATCACCATCCAATATGCCTGCTTTTCCCATAAGTGAAATTGAACTTACATTCATCGGATATTTTTTACCGTTGTAAATAAAAGGCCTTAACAATTCATCCATAGTCTCATAAGCTTGTTCACCAAAAGCATAATCCATCACAATAATAACAGGAGCATTTTCTTTTTCTTTTACTGAAAACCTACTTTCCACATGATCCAGCGCTGAAGCATCAAAAATCTGAACATTAATATTAGTACCACTTTTATCTCTGATATAATACATTCCGCGATTTAAAGCGGTCTGTTCAATTTTATCTCGTTTATTAATATTGGCAGCAGCGCTCAATTCTTCATAAACAGCCAAAGCACCATTTTCTTCAATTTCTTTTTTAAAAGTCAGTGGCGCATAAAGTGTATTCATCACACTGTGCATATTAGCACTGATAATATGAATTTCTCTATCGTGTAAATTGTTTTTCGCCAAAACTCTTTTAATTTCAGAAGCCCAAATTTCTCCGTGAATATGATGTCCTAAACGCTCTCTTAACATAGGGGTGAAGGTTATTACGCGTTTTTCATCTTGGAGTATTTCATCAATTGCCATTTTGCCCATATTATAAATCAAATGCAATAAGCGATCTTCATCTTCCGGAATACTGAATTTTTTATAAATATCTTGAAGATAATTGAAAGGATGACCAAGAATATTAGCTAAATGAGTCAAGGTGACTTCTCGTTCTACTTCATTTAATTTGTTTTTGTTAGCTGCAATTTTAATTTTATTCCAATCTCTTGTGGTATTTCCTTCCTCATCCACTAATACTGTACGCATGATTTTTTGAGATTCAATAAATAAGAAGGTCAAATGTGTAAGAATATCATAAATTTCTGAACGGCCTCTGGTAATTTCGATATTCATTTGTTCCTCATCAATCCGATAGCAATTTCGTCTTCGTTTAGGGGGAATTATCGGCTCAAAATGTGAATTATTATAACCTTCTGCACTGGTTAAATTAATAAATCTGCATTCTTCAATCCCCATCGGCAAACGGTCAACAATGTATAACAATCCGTTGAGTTCTAATTTTTCTTCAGCTATAGATCCATAAATTTCAGGTCTTAAAAACAGCAATGCATCTTTTAAAGCTTTTCCGGAAACTCCCATAGGCTTGTAAAATCCGCGGTTGAGTAGATGCCGCATGGTAATATATAATCGTTCAATAGCCTGGGTGCTTTCTTGTGCACGTGTACGGCCTAATCTCAAATAATTTGTCTTCATTTTAAAATAAATTTTTGCAGCTTATCAGCTATTTTTCGATCGTTGGATAATCTGGGAATTTTATTTTGTCCTCCGAGTTTTCCGATAGATTGCATATATTTTTGAAATCCACCCGATTCAATTTTTGTAATAAGCAGGGTTCGTAATATTTCCCCTTGAATCAAATCCTTGTAATATGAATTTTGTTGACAAAGAAAATAATCCAAACGCTCTGCAAATCTATCCAAATTTTCGGGTTCTTGGTCAAATTCTATAAACCATTCATGATGGGGTAATCCTTCTTCCGGGTTTGCTTGAGGTGCTACAGTAAATTCCTTTACTCGGGCTTGAATTTCTTGAAGCGTGTTTTTCATAGCTACTTCTACTTCTTTTCCGATCACATGTTCTCCAAAAGCTGAAGTAAAATGTTTTAATCTACCGGAAACGATAACTCTATAAGGTTTAAGGGAAGTGAATTGAACAGTATCTCCAAGATTATACGCCCAAAGTCCTGCAGTGGTAGAAATAATCATTACATAATTAACATCTTTCTCGACTTCTTCTAGCAAATATCTTTTTGCATTTTCTTCAAAAAACTCATCGACTTTTACAAATTCATAGAAAATCCCGGCGTCTAATCTCAAAAGCATACCCGGGTTGTTTTGTTGATCTTGGAAAGCAAAAAATCCTTCAGATGCAGGAAATAACTCAATACTCGGAACCTCTCTTCCTATAAGTTTATCAAATGTTTTTCGATAAGGTTCAAAATTCACTCCTCCATATACAAACAGATTAAAATTCGGGAAAATTTCTCCCACAGGTTTTCCTGTTTTTTTTATCAAATATTCAAAATACATCTGTACCCAAGAAGGAATTCCACTGATGACCGTCATATCTTCGGGTAGGGTTTCTTCAATTATCGCTTCCAATTTTTCTTTCCAATCTTCAATGCGATTTGTACTCCAGCTGGGCAACCTGTTTTTTTGAAGATAACTCGGCACATAATGGGCAGAAATCCCCGACAATCTTCCTACCGGAATCCCATTAATTTCAGTCATTTCGGGGCTGCCTTGTAAAAAAATCATCTTGCCATCAACAAAATCGGTTTCGCCGGTTTCCGCTATATAATTTAACATTGCATTTCTTGCTCCGGCAACAAGGTCGGGCATGGATTCCTTGGTCAATGGTATAAATTTAGCTCCGCTGGTAGTTCCGGCGGTTTTCGCGAAATAAAGAGGCTGCCCGGGCCAAAGCACATCTTTTTCTCCTTCTTTGATACGTTCAACATAAGGTTTAAGGGCTTCGTATTCTCGAATCGGAACCCTATCAATAAAATCTTGATGCGTTTGAATCTGATCAAATTTATGATCTTTCCCAAAGGCAGTATCCTTTGCACTATTGATTAAATCCTTAAAAACTTTATCTTGAGTTTCTATAGGATTTTCAATCCAACGTTGCATTTTCTTAACTACAATATTGGCAAAAACTTTTGCACCTAATGTTTTTATACTCATAATATCTTATTCAAAATCTATAAATTCGGTTGGATTTACCGAATGACCGTCTTTCCACAATTCAAAATGCAAATGTGGGCCTGTGGTGTATTCTCCCATATTACCCGACATCGCAATAACTTCTCCCGCTTTTACATGTTCTCCTTGGGTTTTGATTAAAGAGGAGTTGTGTTTATAAACTGAAATCAACCCGTAATCGTGTTCTAAAATTACGACATATCCTGTTTCTGCCGACCACTCTGCAAAAATCACCGTTCCATCTGCTGTAGCTTTTATAGGAGTTTTTTCTGACAAACTCAAATCAATTCCAAAATGATGTTTTTCCGCATCATAATTTTGGGTGATGTTTCCCTTAGCTGGTGTAAATAATTTGTAATCAGATTTGTCAAAAGCGGGATACATTACACTGTACTTATCTTTTTGTTCAACCTCTTTCCGCAGCTCCAAATCAATTTCAGAAGGCGAAAAATCGATATCTTCAGCAGTAAGTTTTTCTTTTTTTAAAGTGTCGATTTCATTTAAATCAGAAATAGTATCTCCTAATAACACTTTTTGTATTGACTGAAAATAAAGGTTATTTTGGTTTAATACTTGTTCCAAAGAATCTGTTTTATAAATTAAAGCAGTGGCTTCCCGTCTTACTTCAGGCGAAGAATAACCGGGGATATATTCTTTTAATGGCGTATAGGCTATCAATAAAGCAGTTAGTACCACAGTGAACACTGCCATGATGCCCAATACCAAGGTAAAAGACAGCCAGCTTATTCTAAAACTCAATTCCTCCTCAAAAGTGTCATTATTCAGAATAAGCAACTTGTACTTTTTAAATAGCTTTTTTGACCTCTTCCGATTATGTCTTCTTCTTTTAGCCATGAAATTTCAGCATCTTGGATGTATTATCAAAAATAAATAAAGGTTATTAAGCGACAAAGATAAAGGTTTCTAATTTTAATTCAATTTATTAGCTGCATAGACTTCAATTTAATTTATAATGTGTATTTTTGTATTTAAAATGTGAACATATGGAATCATTAATTTTCTTAGGCATTATTGGAGCCATTGGAGCCCCGCAAATTATTCTTATCGCTGTCATTATATTATTATTATTTGGCGGTAGAAAAATACCTGAATTAATGCGTGGGTTGGGAAGTGGAATTAAAGAGTTTAAAGATGCCTCTAAGGATGACGAAGAAGACTCAAAATCCAAAGATACTATTGGGGAACGACAGGATGAAAAATCTATTTAGTTTTTCATTCTCATAAAATAATCTTTAAAGCCGTTTCAAAATAGAATGAGACGGCTTTGTTTTTTTGTGAAAAAATAAACTCGGTATTTTTATTTGAATAGACCTATTCTGTAATTGAGATGCCTATCGATAAGCCTTATAAAATTCCGATAATTTTTGCAATAAATTTTCATCTATTATTTATCAGAGTAATTTTAAGCCTATAATCCTACTCGAATTTTATCTCAAATTATTCTTTCCAAATATCTTTTCCCAACTTCACTTTATACAGGTGTACCGCATTGAACAAATAATTGTCCTCCATCTTTAATCCTTCACTCCCTGAATCGTTAAATCATTGAATTCTTTGTCATTTTTCATACAAGCCTTCAATTTATTTTAGCAGAATTAAATATAGCTTGTAACTCAAATATATTATTTCGTTTAGTCGGCGCATTAGGTTTAAAAACAAAACCTTCCATAACCAAATAGCGATTGTTTTTTTCATCACGCACGGCATAATTGACAAAAGGCCCGGCCATCCAAGCACCTGCTACCTCCCAAGTTCCTTTTGTCAAATAAGTAGGTTTGTTATCAATTTCAATTTCATATAAAAAAGGAGCATAAGCTTTCTCCGTAGTCATAAAAGTACCTTCCTTAGGTCCGGGAATATATTTTTTTCCGATAGAGTCTCGCATTTCAATAATATTTTTAACCACATTGGTGTCTTTATCGATGACATTTAAAGGAACTTGGTAAACCAAAATCTCCATGCTTCCGTGGGAAATATCCTTTCTTATCCACACAAAATCATCTTTTTCTACAGCATATCTATAAACAGAAGGGAATTTTATATTCAGGCCAAATGTTTTTTCCAATATTTCTGGGTTTTTTAAAGATTTTGAAATACGGGCAATATTAGCTTCAGCTTCAGTTTTTTTAAAATTTCGAATAATCTTACTCGAATTTTCTTCAATTAAATCAATGATGGTTTTGGTATCTTTACCACCGATAAAAACGCCGACTTGTGGGGCTGCAAAAGTATCTTTAACAATTCGAAAATAGGGCTCATTTCGACCTTCTATTTTTAAAAATATTCTACTGGTGCGCGAAAATCCAGTAAAAGCAGCTGGTGGAATATGACTGAGGGTAAAAATCGGTTCTTCTTGGGGAAGTCCTGTAACCGGCTTTGTTAAAACTTCACGAAGACTCTCCCCAATTTCATTTTTCCATAGGGAATCATCGATCACAATAGCCAAGGAGTTAATAGTTCCTGTTGAAGAGATCAGTGTTTTTCTCTTAGTTTCTTTTTCGTCATTTGAATCTTTACAACTTGCCAAAAGCAATAGCAGACAGCCAAAAATTAATAGTAATCTTTTCATTTAAATATGCAGTTTTATTCTACAATTAAGGTTCGGAAATTTTTAAACGCATTCCCGGTCTTAAATGATTACCGCTAATACCGTTCCATCTTTTGATTTGGTTGACAGAAACTCCTTTAAATTTTTTAGATATGCTCCAAATAGAGTCACCCTTTCTAACAGTATAGTATTTTTTTGAAGTAGATTCCTGAGATTGTGTATCGGTTTTTTTTGAACTTGCAATTTTTGGTTGATTTGGATAAATCACCAGCTTCTGTCCAATTCTAATGTTGTTGGAATTCAGTCTATTCCATTCTTTAATGTTGTTTACACTCACGCCGTATTCGGCAGCTATTTTACCTAAATAATCTCCGGATTTAACACGATAACTCATCCTCCGCTGCATCAATTCATATCGTTCTTGTTCTTTTTCGGCCGCTAATAATTGCTCATATTCTTGATAAATATATTTTTCATTCGCGGCAAAAACTCCTGCTTCTTGAACGGGAAGGCGAATAGCAAAGGTTTTTTCTTCCCCCGCCGGAATATATTTTAATTTATAGGATGGATTTAAAAAAGCCAAAAACTCCTCATCAACACTTGTCATCTTCGAAATGTATTCAAAATTGAGCGGTTTTTTAATCTGAATGGTATCGGTTTCAAAATGTATTACATTTGGTAAATACGGTTCGTAACCGTGTTGTTCAGCATATTCATGAATATATAAGGTAGCTAAAAACGCTGGAACATAATTAGCGGTTTCTCTGGGCATAAACCTTCTCAATTCCCAATAATCGGTAGCTCCTCCGCTTCGTCTGATAGCACGTGAAACATTTCCCGGACCATAATTATAAGAAGCCAACACCAAATTCCAGTCTCCAAAAATCTTATAAAGTTCTGACAGGTATTCAGCAGCAGCAACAGTAGACTTTTCCGGATCCATACGTTCATCGATATAGCTATTGACTTCAAGATTATGCATTTTCCCTGTGGCATACATAAATTGCCAGAGTCCTGTTGCTCCAACCCGTGATCTGGCTCGTGGATTGAGAGCGGATTCAATTATAGGTAAATATTTCAACTCCAACGGCACATCGTATTTATCCAATTCTTTTTCAAATAATGGAAAATAATAAAGGCTTAAAGATATCAACCTTTCCATAGATTTTTTATGTCTTTTTAAGTAAGCATGGATCGTGCTTTCTAAAACCGGATTATAATTAATGTCGAATGGCGTTTTTCTGTCGAGTTCCTTCAACCGCTTTTTTAGGGTTTCTGTAGATAACTCCTGATAATCTGAAGGAGAAACTTCATCGGTATCAAAAGGTATTTCCAAAACGCTTTCTTGGATTTTAGGAAATAAGTCTGAATTGGTTAATTCTGCCAGCCAAAGCGAATCAATTCGATTACTTATATGATAATCTTTTAATTTTATTCCGTCAACCTCTCCTAATTCATATTCATTTGAATTGTTTGTTGAATTGATAATGTCTGAACTTTCTAAAGAATCCGGAATAATTACTTTTAAATATTCCAATGAACCGGGAAAAATCTTTTTTTGTGCAATCCCGGCAAAACCAATAAACATAAAGGTGAATATAAATAAACTTTTCTTAGTCATTTTCAATCGATGATTTTTTATTATTGTTAAACTGGCTACTTTAAGCAATAGCCGCAATGCCCGGCAATGTTTTTCCTTCCAACATTTCTAACATCGCACCACCTCCGGTAGAAATATAACTTACTTTATGTCCTAAGTTGAATTTTTTCACTGCTGCCACACTATCTCCTCCGCCAACTAAAGAAAAAGCTCCTTTCTGAGTTGCTTCTCCAACAGCCAAGCCAATAGCTTTTGTACCGCCTGAAAAATTATCAAATTCAAAAACACCCATCGGTCCGTTCCATAATAAAATTTTAGATTTTTCGATTACTTCTGAAAACTCCTTAATTGTCGCAGGTCCAATATCCAGGCCCATCCACGGTTCAGATATACTGCCGATCTGTTCGACGTGAAGATTGGCATTAGCTGCGAATTCATCAGCAACTATAGCATCTTTTGGCAAGTACACTTTCACGTTCTTTTCTTCGGCTTTTCTCAATATTTCCAGCGCTGTATTTTCATATTCCTCTTGAACCAAGGAATTTCCAATCCTTCCTCCTTGGGCTTTTATAAAGGTATAACTCATTCCTCCTCCGATAATCAAATTATCTATATTGTCTAAGATATTTTCAATCACTGTTATTTTTGAAGAGATTTTAGCACCGCCCAAAATTGCGGTGACAGGTTTTTCTTTTGAATTTAGTGCTTTGTCTATGTTTTCAATTTCATCAGTCATCAAATAACCGAAACATTTCTCTTCAAAGAACTTTGCAATAACTGCTGTTGAAGCGTGAGCTCTGTGTGCTGTTCCAAATGCATCATTGACATAAATATCACCATGACGGGCTAATTCTTTAGCAAAATTCTCATCTCCTTCTTTTTCTTCTTTATGAAAACGTAAATTCTCCAATAAAAGAACTTCTCCCATTTTAAGGTTTTCTGAAGCTGCAAAAGCTTTTGAGCCAATGCAGTCTTCTGTAAATTTGATTTCAGTATCCAACACCTTCTTTACTTTAGAAACGATATTTTCTAAGGAATATTTTGATTCTTTTCCCTCAGGTCGCCCCAAATGAGACATTAACACAACAGCTCCACCATCATTCAATACTTTTTGAATGGTTTTTTTGGCGGAACGAATTCGCGTATAATCGATTACTTCATTTTTTTCATTTAAAGGAACATTAAAATCTACGCGAATCAATGCTTTTTTATTTTTAAAATCGAAATCATCAACAGTTTTCATATCTTGTTTGGTATAAAAAGGGATTATTTATATCTTATTATTATAGTTGGCGGCATAATATTACAAAATTAATTACTTTCGCGACTATGTTGTTTTCAGAAATTTTAGGATTAGATCATATAAAGAATCATTTAACCACTTCTGCTGACCGTGGTCGGATCCCACATGCTCAACTTTTTGTCGGCTCTCATGGTAGTGGAACCCTTGCAATGGCAGTGGCTTACGCAAGATATATATTATGTCAAACCGCGGAAAAAAAATCGCTGGAAAGCGGAATAGCTTGTGCTAAAAGTTTTGATAAATTAATTCATCCCAATTTACATTTTTGCTATCCTTCTGCTAATAATAAGAGAATAACCAGCAAAGCACGCGCTTTGGATTTTTTAAAGGAATGGCGGGAATTTCTTTTGGAAAAACCTTATGGTAGTTTATATGATTGGTATCAGTATTTGGGAATCGATAATAAACAAGGGAGAATTTCTTTAGATGATGCGAAAGATATTGCTCAAAACCTCTCTTTGAAATCCTATGAAGGCGGATATAAAATTATGATAATCTGGCATGCAGAAACCATGAATATACGCACAGCAAATTATTTGCTCAAACTCATTGAAGAACCTCCGGCCAAAACCTTATTTCTTTTAATAACCGATGATGAACGGCAAATTCTACAAACGATTCGTTCGCGTTGTCAAAAATTGAATTTTCCACCGCTTGGAGAAAACGACATCAAAGCAGCTTTAATTTCAAAATTTAATACCGATGGAGATTTGGCGCAAAAAATTGCTTTTCAAGCTGATGGAAGTTATGCAAAAGCTTTGCAAATCTTACAGGGAAATGAAGATGAAGAGCAATTTGAAGCTTGGTTTATCGATTGGGTACGCACGGCATTTAAAGCTAAGGGCAACAAATCTTCAATTATAGAGTTACTCGCTTGGTCAGATAAAATTGCCAAAACCGGACGGGAAACGCAAAAGAAATTTTTAGATTATTGTTTAAACTTTATGCGACAGGCGCTTTTAAAAAATTACAAAGCCGATTCTTTAGTTTATTTAGAACCGAAAACCGAAAATTTTAAACTCGAAAATTTCGCGCCTTTTATTCACGGCAACAATATTTTACCGATTGCCAAAGAATTGGAAATCGCCATCTATCACATCGAACGCAACGGAAATTCCAGAATAATTCTTTCGGACTTGTCTATTAAACTGACCCGATTTTTACACCAAAAAAAGTAATATAACAGAATTTCTCCTCTGGTTTTTAAGCGGAAATTTCTTCGTAAATTAATTCTGCAGTTCTTGCACTGGCTCCACCTCCACCGAGTTTATCTTTAAGTTCTCGATAATCTTCAAAAATCCTTTCTCTGGTTTGAGGATCTAAAATCTTTTGTAATTCCTTTTTTAAATCTTCAGGATTAAAATCTTGCTGAATTAATTCTTTGACAACTTCTCGGTTCATAATCAAATTAACCAAAGAAATAAAATCGAGATTAATTATGCGTTTTGCGATTTGATAAGAAATCCAACTTCCTTTATAACAAACCACTTCCGGGACATCAAACAAAGCCGTTTCAAGCGTTGCTGTTCCAGAAGTAACCAAAGCAGCGTGAGCCACATCTAATAACGCATAAGTCGAATCCATCACTAAATCCACATTATCTTTTTTGATGAAAGACTTATAAAACTCTTCGTCTTGACCCGGTGCGCCGGCAATAACAAACTGATAATCGGTGAAATATTCCGGTATCTGCAACATAGTATTCAGCATTTTTGTTATTTCCTGAACTCTACTTCCCGGCAATAAAGCAATGATTGGTTTATTTTTCAAACGGTGCTTGCTAATAAAATCATCCAATAAAATTTCCCGATGATTTTCCGTAACATCTAAAAGCGGGTGTCCTACAAAATGTACCGGAAAATCATGTTTCTCCTCATAAAATTGTTTTTCAAAAGGAAGGATAACATACATTTTATCCATATCTCTTTTGATGGCTTTAATTCTATTTTCTTTCCACGCCCAAATTTGTGGAGAAATATAATAATGGGTTTTAAATCCTTTTTTCTTAGCCCACTTGGCAATACGAAAATTAAATCCCGGATAATCAATGAAAATAATCACATCGGGTTTAAATTTGAGAATGTCTTTTTTACAATGTGAAATATTTTTAAGTATTGTTCTCAAATTAGTAATCACTTCCCAAAATCCCATAAAGGCGAGTTTCTTATAATGTTTTACAGGTTTCCCGCCTACGGCTGTCATAAGATCGCCTCCCCAAAATCTAAATTCGGCATTAGGATCTTTGTCTACTAAAGCCTTCATCAGATTAGCTCCGTGCAAATCTCCCGAGGCTTCTCCGGCAATTAAGTAATATTTCATGATTTTATCATTAGCGAAGAAGATTAAAAATAAATGGATTACGAAATCATAATTTAAAATACAGCACGGTAAATGCCGCTACCAGTACTCCCATCAAAACCCCTCGAACTCTATAATATTGACCTTTTTTCAGGAAAACAAAAAATGCTAAAAAATCCATCAGTGCTCCCAATGCAATCACACTGGATATACTTTCATTTCTTATGCTTTCTTTAAGAAACTCGATTGTTCCATAGTCTGAAAATTCGGTTACAAAATAAATACCGGCAAGATTACAAGCGATGGTAATAAAAAACCCAATCATTACTTCGCTGAAGATTTTCTTTTTACCATACTGTTTCTCCGGAGGCAGTTGC
>Ga0079225_10001596_pt1 | contig 12806 bp, 10 predicted proteins | sample Poulit2012_FD_76344 | JGI IMG/M metagenome (GOLD analysis project Ga0079225, IMG submission 76344) | Agricultural soil microbial communities from Georgia to study Nitrogen management - Poultry litter 2012 | ecosystem: Environmental > Terrestrial > Soil > Agricultural land | place: USA: Georgia...
GCTCTTCGGGCCAAGCCTGCAGATCCTGAGGAGTTTCACCGAAGGCATGGGCGCCTACATCCAGAACTTCGTGTACATGAGCCTGCAGGCGAATCCCCACAGCGACTCCACCTGGGCCAGCAGTTGGACGATCTTCTATTGGGCCTGGGTCATCGCCTGGTCGCCGTTCGTCGGCACCTTCGTCGCCCGCGTTTCCTACGGCCGTACCATCCGCGAGTTCGTCGTCGGCGTCCTCATGGTGCCGCCGCTGCTCGCCTGCGTCTGGCACGGCATCTTCGGCGGGGCAGCGCTGTCCTTCGACCTGGCTCAGAATGCCGGCATCGCTCAGGTGGTTCAGGAAAACATCACCTTCTCCCTCTTCCGCTTTCTGGAGCTGCTGCCGGGGACGACGGTGCTGTCGCTCCTCAGCATGGCGCTCGTCTTCATATTCCTGATCACCTCCGCTGATTCGGCCTCCTACATCGTCGCCCAGCTCACCGACAACGGCAGCACGAACCCGCCGCTTTTCAAGCGACTGCTGTGGGGGATCATGATCGCCGGGATCTGCCTGACGCTCATCGCCACCGGCGGGCTCGAAGCTCTTCAGGCCGCGGCCATTCTCGCAGCACTACCCTTCGTGCTGGTCCTCTACGCAATGGTGTGGATGCTTTTCCGCGAGCTTGCCAGCGACCGCCGAGAGCAGCTCGAAAAGCTCTATGAAGAGCATGAACAGACGCCGGTCGGCGCCTCGCTGGAAGAAGCGCGACAGCTTTCGGACAACGGCTCCGAAGGGGAGGCGCCTACAGGCTGAGGTGGCTGCGGCGCAGCTCGCTGTCATCCAGCAGGGTCTTCATGCTACCTTCGAAGCGGATGTGCCCGCTCTCGATCACATAGGCCCTGTCGGCAAGGCGGGCGGCAAAGCCGAGGTTCTGCTCGCTGAGGAGGACCGCCAGCCCCTCGCGCTTCAACTCGCCGATGGTCTGCGCCATCTGCTGCACGATCACCGGCGCCAGCCCCTCGGAGGGCTCATCGAGCAGGAGCGCGCGTGGATTGCCCATCAAGGTGCGCGCGATACTCAGCATCTGCTGCTCGCCACCTGACATCTGCCCGCCGGGACGCCCGCGCAGTTCCCGCAGATTCGGGAAGAGGTCGAAGAGACGCTCGGCAGTCCAGCTGGGGGCATCCTCACGCGCGGGCTGCCACCCCACTTCCAGATTCTCTGCAGCCGTCAGATCAGTGAAGATGCGGCGCTCCTCGGGCACATAACCGAGACCGGCACGGGCGATTCTGTGGGAGGACCAGTCGGAGATATCCTGGCCGGCAAAGTGCCGCCGCCCCGTGACCTGCGGCAGCAAGCCCATGATCGCCTTCATCGTCGTCGACTTGCCAGCGCCGTTGCGCCCTAGCAGGGCGACCACCTCCCCCTGCCCTACCCGAAGCGACAGTCCGAAGAGGACCTGGGCACGGCCATAGAAGGCTTCCAGCGCCTCGACCTCCAGGACTGCCGTCATGGCTCCGCACCATAGGAGCCGAGGTAACTCTCCTGCACCCGGCGATTGCGGCGCACCTCCTCCGGCGGACCCTCGGCGATCTTCTGTCCTCGATCCAGCACCAGGATGCGGTCGGCGTGGGAGAAGACGATATTCATGTCGTGTTCGGTGAAAAGAACCGAGATCCCCTGCCGGCGGACTATGTCTGCGACCAGTTGCATCAGAGCCCTGCGCTCACCACCCGCCATCCCGGCGGTGGGTTCGTCCATCAGCAGCAGCCGCGGAGCATGAGCCAGCGCCAGGGCCAGCTCGACCCGCTTGACATCGCCATAGGCCAGCACACCGCAGGCGCGCTCGGCCTGCTCGACCATCCCGACCTGTTCCAGCAACGCCAGCGCCTCCTGCTTGTAGTGCTTGCGGGCAGCACCCAGGAGACGGCGCAGGCGGCGGTGGTGCGACAGGAGAGCCATCTGCACATTCTCGCACACTGACATGGAGGTAAAGGTGGCCGCTACCTGAAAGGTGCGCCCCACCCCAAGTCGCCAGATTCGGCGCGGCGGCAGGCCTACAAGATCCTGTCCCCTGAAGGAAATGCTGCCTGCATCAGGTCGAAGCTGCCCGTTGACGAGGTTGAAGCAGGTCGACTTGCCAGCGCCATTCGGCCCGATGAGGGCCAGGAGCTCGCCGGCGCCCAAATCGAAACTCACGCCCCGTAGCGCACGGACGCCGCCAAAAGCCTTTGAAAGGTCCCGCACGCAAAGGACCGGGCTCATTGCTGCCCCGCCATCCGCATCCGCAGCGCCGCAGCGCCTCCCGCAAGCCCCTGGGGAAAGAGCACGACCAGCAGGATGATGATGAGCCCGAGCAGCGAGCGCCAGTAGTTGGTGAGGCTGATCAGTTCACTCTTCAAGATCGAGTAGAGAGCGCCGCCGGCGATCGGCCCGGTAAGGCTTTGAACCCCGCCCAGCAACACCATCACCAGCGCATCGATGGAGCGCGCGATGGACATGGCTTCCGGCGAAACGCTGCCCTTCAGATAGGCAAACAGGCCTCCGGCCACCCCAGCGAAGAGGCCGGCGGCGACGAAGGCGAGCCAGCGATGCTGACGGACGTCTATGCCGATAGCTTCCGCTCGCAGCGGTGAATCGCGGCCGGCACGCAAGGTATAGCCGAAGGGCGCAAAGGCCAGTTGCCGCAGGCAGAGGACACCGACCACGCAGATCACGCCCGCGAGGTAATAGAAGGCGGTGGTCGAGGAAGCCCAGGGCGGCGGCCAGATTCCGACGATGCCGTTGTCGCCGCCGGTCAACTCGACCCACTGGAAAGCGATGGACCAGGCGATCTGCGCGAAGGCCAGGGTCAGCATCGCCAGATAGACGCCCGACAGCCGGACACAGAACCAGCCGAACAGCAGCGCTCCGGCAGCGGCCAGCAGGGGCGCAGCTAGCAGCGCCAGTTCCATGGGCGCCCCCCAGTGACGCACCAGCAAGCCGACGCCATAAGCCCCCAGCCCGAAATAGGCCGCATGACCAAAGGAAATGATGCCGCCGATTCCCATCAGAAACTGCAGCGAGGCGGCGAAGAGCACGAAGATCAGCGCTTCCGTGGCCAGCGACAGGAAGTAGGGGCCAACCAGCCAGGGCAGCGCCAGAAGGAGTAGCAGGAGGAGGAAGGCTGCGGCCCGTAGCAGGCCGTCGGCCGGACGGAGTCTCGGCTCGGGCGCGCCGCTGCGCTGATCGCTCGCCACCTCGCGCCGTCCCAGCAGACCCCAGGGCCGGACGATCAGGACGATCGCCATGACCAGAAACATGGAGACAAGCTCCATCTGCCAGGCCGCGATGCCGCCGAAGGTCAGCTGGGCATTGGTGATCAGCAGGACCCGGATCAGGGAAATCAGCAGGGCCGCAAGATAGGCACCGAGAATCGAGCCCATGCCGCCGACCACCACGACCACAAAGACGGAAGCAATTATCTGCAGATCCATGTGCAGATTGGCGTCGCCTTTTGGCAGCTGGACCGCGCCTCCCAGCCCGGCGAGGGCCGCCCCAAGGAAGAATACCCCGGTGAAGAGCCACTTCTGGTTGACGCCGAGGGCTGCGACCATCTGCTGGTCCTGGGTGGCCGCGCGGATCAGGATGCCCCAGCGGGTGCGGTTGAAGAGCAGCCAGAGCGCGACCAGGACCAGTGGCGCAAAAAGGATCAGGAAGAGATCGTAGGTCGGGATCCGCAAACCGAACAGCTGCGTGGCACCACCCAGACCCGGCGCTCGCGGTCCCAGCAGATCCTGCGGTCCCCAGGTGAGCAGAGCCACATCCTGTACCACCAGGACCAACCCAAAGGTGGCGAGCAGCTGGAAAAGCTCCGGGGCCTGATAGATCCGTCGCAGGACGGAAATCTCGAAGAGCGCACCCACAAGTCCGGCAGCCATTGCCGCCAGGATCACACCGCCCCAGAAGCCGAATGGACCGCCACCAAGGAAGCCGATCAGGCTCACGGCGAAATAGGCACCCAGCATGTAAAGGCTGCCGTGGGCGAAGTTCACGATGCGAGTGACGCCGAATATGATCGTCAGGCCACTGGCGACCAGAAAGAGACCCGAGGCACTCGCAATGCCGGTCAGGAGCTGCTGCAGCAGAAAGTCCATCGTTCAGGCCGGACGAATCCCTGTCACTCTCGGCCCTGCAAGGCGCGCACTGTGGCGTCGTCGGGGAGATACTCGGCGCCGGGACCAAATCGCCAGTCGACCATCCGCGGCATGCCGTCCTCGACCGTCAGACGGCCCACGAAAGCGCCCATATCGCTCTGCTGGTCGATCGTCCGATAGGTCACTTGGCCGATCGGTGATTCGACAGTCAGGCCGCGCAAGCCGTCGATCACCGCCTCCACCTCCGTGGTCCCCGCCGTCTCGATCGCCTCGGCGATCGAGTGCAGAGCTATGTAGCCGACGAGCGATCCCAGCCGCGGATAGTCATCGAATCGTTCCTGATACTTTTCTAGGAAAAGCTGATGCTCCGGCCGCTCAATGGCGTACCAGGGATAGCCGGTCACGATCCAGCCTTCGGGTGCCTCTGCCCCCAAGGGGTCGATCCATTCAGGTTCGCCGGAGAGCATGGAGGCGACGGTCCGCCCCTCGAAGAGCCCCCGGACCTCCCCTTCCCGCACGAAGCGTGCAAGATCGCTGCTGAAGGTCACATTGAAGATGGCATCGGGGCTGGCCGCCTCCAGCGCCTGCACTGCCGCGCCGGCATCGATCTGACCCTGCCCGGGCCATTGCTCAGCGACGAACTCGACATCAGGGCGGTGCTCTTTCAGGATTTCCTTGAAGGCTGCGACCGCGGCCTGGCCATATTCATAGTTAGGCGCGATCGTCACCCAGCGCTGGGCCTCTTCGATCTTGGCCGCCTCTTCCGCCAGCATCGCCGCCTGCACATAGGTACCAGGGCGCAAGCGGAAGGTGTAGCGGTTGCCCAGCGACCAGGCCAGGGTGTCGGTCAAGGGCTCGGCGGCAAGAAAGAGCACCCGTCTTTGTTTTGCGAAGTCGGAAACGGCGACGCCCACGTTGCTGAGAAAGGTACCGAAGAGGATATCCACACCCTCCCGCGCCACCAGTTCGTTCGCGACCGTGACGGCGTCGGCGGGGGAAGCCCCGTCGTCTCGACTGATCACCTCGAGCGGGCGGTCCAGCACACCGCCGGCAGCATTGATCTCCTCCAGCGCCAGCGTCCAGCCATCGCGGTAGGGAAGCGTGAAGGCCGCGAAGCCGGTATAGCTGTTGAACTCGCCGATCCTGATCGGCTCCTGCGCGCTCGGGCTTCCGACGCCTGAAGCAGCGAACACTGCCGCCGCGAAGGCGGCGCCCTTCCACCAGGTAGCTCCCGTCATGCCTATTGCTCTCCCGAAAGTCTCGGCGATACAGCCGGTCGTTCTTGTTTTGCAGGCGCGAAACTACGCTGCCTGCCCCCATTCTTGAAGGACGAAACGCGCAATACCCTCAGCGGACAGGAGCAGGCGGCCGGTTAGCGTGCTTCAGGCGGTATCGGTGCGCAGGAAGTAGCCTCGCCCACGCACGGTAACGATCCTCACACCCTCGCTTTCCTCCAGCTTGCGTCGAAGGAACACGATGATCTGGTCGACCGAGCGATCCAGCGGATGCCAGGATCGGCCGAGAGCCTGCTGCGTAAGAATTTCCCGAGTCACCACCTCGGCGGGATTTGCCGCAAGGCAAGCAAGCACCTCAAACTCGGCGGTGGTGAGGGGGATCTCCCCCCGCTCCCGATGGATCAGGCTGCGCTGTCGCTCATCGAGACGAAAGGGGCCGAAGCTGTGTACCCCCGCGGCCTCTTCCGGGATTTGGGCGCGCGGCCTTGTGCGCCTGAGAACACCGCGGACCCGGGCTGCCAGCTCTCGCAGGGAAAAGGGCTTCACGAGGTAGTCGTCGGCGCCGGCCTCCAGCGAGAAGACACGATCCTGTTCTCCGGCGCGCCCGGAGATGATGACGACTGCCGGTCCGCCCGTACGCTGCAACCAGGGCAGCAGACGACGTCCGTCACCGTCGGGCAGCGTGATATCGAGAATGACCAGATCGAAGGAACTCTTCGTCAGGTGGTCACGCGCCTGCGCCAGATTGCGCGCCTGTTCCACGATGAAGCCGTCGTGTGCAAGGAAGGACGAGATGGTGTCGGCGAAGCTGCCTTGATCCTCCACGATCAACAAGCGGCCTGAGCTTGTCTTTCTCCAATCACTCCCCAAATCAGCCCTCCTCCCCACCAGAGGCCTGCCGGTCCCACCGGCATACTGCACCGCCTGAGCCGATTTTAATCAAGACTCGACATAAAATGCGATCCATTGCCGCTTTATCAGACGCCGGGCTCTTTGATAGAAACACACCATATTGAGGCTCACCAACCACAGAGACCCGGTGAGGACAGGCCGGGAGAGCCGCTCGACAGGAGCTTTGAACCGTGACCAGCCGACCGACAGTGTTCATTCACACCAACCACAAGCAGATGCTTGGTGCGCTGGTGTCACAGCATTCGCTGAAACGCAATTCACCCAACGCCGACAAGTTCGACGTACGCATCATCAGTACGGACGACCATCCTTTCCTGGCGGAAAAGGAAGGGCAGGAGTTCCTCCGTGACGGCGGCAAGCGGGTCTGGCGAATGGATGACCTGCAGTCCTTCACCCCGCTACGCTTCATGCCACCGGAGTTGATGAACTACCAGGGCCGGGCTGTCGTCATCGACCCCGATATTTTTGCCGTGGGGGATGTCTGGGAGCTGCTGGAGCGCGACATGGACGGCAAGGCCATCTTTTGCCGCCCACGTGCCGGCGCCAAGGGATTCGGCGGCTGTCTGGCGTCCTCGGTGATGCTGCTGGACTGTGCCAAGCTGTCCCACTGGCGTGTGGCTGCTGCCTTCGAAGAACTTTTCCGCTTCGAACGTGACTATATGGATTGGATCTGTCTGAAGCTCGAGCCCCGGGAATCGATCGGCCTCTTCGAGGAATGCTGGAACGACTTCGATCGGCTAAACGAGCAAACCCGACTGCTGCACAACACCAAGCGGCAGACTCAGCCATGGAAGACGGGCCTGCCCGTCGACTTCGTGCCGGCGAGCAAGCGCCTTAGTCTCGTCCAGCCCAAATCCTGGCTGCGCTTTATCCGCAGCGACCTCCTGGGCCTGGCTGGACCGCAGCACTACAAGCCCCATCCGGATCCGCGCCAGGAAAGCTTCTTCTTCGGCCTGCTGCGCGAGTGCGTCGAGAACGGTACGGTTACCGAGGAGTTCCTGCGCGAGCAGATGGCGGCGAACCACGTCCGCCATGACGCCTTCGAGGTGATGGAGCGGACGACGGCAAAGGCGGCATGACCGCCCAGCTGCGCAACGCGTGCGGTGAGCAATCCGGAGCGCTCAGGCCCCCGGCCCGTCGAGAAAGTGCTCCAGATTCCTCGTCGCGTCCTCGCCTGCTCGCCTGAACTCCCGGCGCGCCACGGAGCGGATGTGGACTTCATCCGGCCCATCGATGAAGCGCAGTGCCCGTCCCCAGGTCCACAGAAAGGCCAGCGGCGTATCTGGGGTCAGGCCCATGGCACCGAAGATCTGGATGGCGCGATCAAGCACGGCGTTCTGGAGCCGTGGCACGATCACCTTGATGGCCGAAATTTCGTTGCGCGCCGCCCTCCTGTCCTGAGTGTCCAGGAGCCAGGCCGTGCGCAGCACATAGAGCCGAGCCTGATCGATTTCCATGCGGGAGAGCGCGACCCATTCCGAGACCTGGCCATGCTCATTCAGAGCCTTGCCGAAGGCCTTGCGCTGCAGAGCGCGGTTGCAGGCCAGCTCCAGGGCCAGCTCGCACTGGCCGATCGAGCGCATGCAGTGGTGGATTCGTCCGGGCCCGAGCCGAGCCTGCGCGAGGGCAAAGCCTGCCCCCTCCTCTCCCAGTAGATTTGTCGCCGGCACCCGTACGTTGCGGAACAGCAGTTCGCAGTGACCCTCCGGCGCGACATGATGCACGACCGGAATATTGCGGACCACCTCGAGGCCCGGCGTGTCCATCGGCACCAGCACCATCGAATGGCGGTTGTGCGGCTCGCCATCGGGATTGGTCACCCCCAACACGATGGCGAGCCTGCAGCGCGGGTCCGCGGCGCCGGTAATGAACCACTTGCGCCCGTTGATCACATAGTCGTCGCCCTCGCGGCGAATCGAGGTGCTGATATTGGTCGCATCCGAGGAGGCGACGTCCGGTTCCGTCATGGCAAAGCAGGAGCGGATGTCCCCGCGCATCAGGGGATCGAGCCACTGCTGGCGCTGCTCCGGCGTTGCGAAGAGATGCAGCAACTCCATGTTGCCGGTGTCCGGGGCATTGCAGTTGAAGACTTCGGATGCCCAGGGAACGCGGCCCATGATCTCTGCCAGGGGCGCATACTCGAGGTTGGTCAGGCGCGTGCCCGGTTCATCATCCTTGAGCCCCGGCAGGAAGAGGTTCCACAGCCCCTCCGCCTTCGCCTGATCCTTCAACTCCTCGACCACCGCCGGCGGATAGTTGCCCGCCTCCACGTCGTCATGCCAGCGCTTGTTGGCGGGCAGCACCCGCTGGTCCATGAAGGCGTTAAGCTTGGTGCGCAACTCTTCCACCCGAGGGCTATAAGCGAAGTCCATCCCGACGTTCTCCTGACTGGCAACCGCTGCCGATAGCGGATTGACGCGGCCGACCCGGATCGTCTTGCGAACCCGATCGAACCCGATCCGAGGCGATCTGCTCCAAGTGTCAAGCGAGCCTCCGGGATAATCAAGCAGCACGCATGCACATCGGCACCCGGAGACGCGGGTCACGTCGAGCGGACTGGCCGCATTGCGTCAATCGCCAGGGCGAAAGCGCCTCTCCTCTCTGAACGAAGGGGGTAACGGCGCGAGCGCACCTGCTACATGCCCCTGCGCAAGCAAAGGGCTCGCGCTCGAGCGGGCCGGAACATGCATCCCGTCGAGCCACCGGGTGAAGTGAGCGCAGGGCAAAGGAAGGAGGGAGAGAAGATGATGACTCAACTGGGGCCAAACTCCTGGCTGAAACCCGCAAGACCGTTTTTCCTGGCCGGCGCACTCTGCGGCAGCGTGGTTTTCCTGGCTGCCTGCCTCGAGGACAGTCTGGCCAGCGCCGACAGTGCGGGCTCACCATCAAAAGAAATGCAAGCGTTGCTCGAGGCTGCCGAAACAGGACGATCACAGATCACCTTCGCAGGCGCAGTCACGACTACGGGCGACTACACAACAGGCGAAGCCGGCCGCTACGCCGGCGCTTCAGCCAACATCTTTCAGCCGGCGCTGGGGGGTCGGGCCGAGCACTCCCGGCGGGGCAGCAACGCTGATGGCCCCTACATGTTCAGCATCTACACCGATGCAATTCATCAAAACGACGAGGATGACTTCGTCAGAGCATGGATCACGGTCATCCTGCCAGAGGGAGCCGGGCCTGGACGCTATGGCGTGGCGGCCAATGCCGACGCCGAGGAAAACGAAGCTCAGGCGTCCCTGATCGGGGATGGCTATGCTTGGCGGTTCGATCGGAACATCGAGGGAGAACTGCACATCTCCGAGCTCGGCGAGGTGCTGACCGCTGCCTGGGCCTTCACCACCCACGACCGTGCCGGAAACGCGGTCGATGTTTCGGGCGCCGTCAAGGATCTCGCCTTCACACCGCAACAGGAAGCCTCCTTCACCCTTACGGCCAATGGCGAGAGGGTCGAGCATTTCGGCCGTCTCACGTCGCAACGAAGGAACGACGGCAGACATAACCTGTTGCTCGGCCCAGGTGTCTATCTGGAGCTGCCGGCGGGTGCCGATAGCGGGACCCTTCCGATTCGCAAGAGCCGGCAGTCCGACGACGACGCTACGGTGACCTTTCCCGATTACCAGTTCGATGAAGCCGAAGGCGAACTGACGCTCGAACTGGTAATCGGGCATGACGGGAACTACCTCCGGGGCAACTATAGCCTTTCCACCCTTGGAGGAGACGCTATCGAGCTCGAGGGATCCTTCGATCACGTCGAGGCCAGCGACTCATGAGCTTACCATGGCGGGATATCCTGAACCCTGCGCCAAACCGACCCGAACCTGCAGGCAGCGGAGCATCCCGCCGAACCGAAGGGGAAGTAGCAGCTTCTCATTACCTTGGCGCAGCGGACCGGCGCGTGCTATCCATTCATCAGACAAATGAATGAGAATGACCCGCCGGTCTCGCGATGCCTGAAGTCGCCCTGTTTCAGCCAGAAAGACTGCACCCCCGTGGCGGTGGCCTCCCGCTGCGGGTAGCGCGGGTGATCGCACAGCGGATCCTTGCCGGCACCTATCCGGCGGACCAGACGATCCCCGTGGAGAGCGTGCTCGCGGAAGAGTTCGGCGTCAGCCGCTCGGCGCTGCGCGAGGCAATCAAGCTGTTGGCGGCGAAAGGACTGCTGGCCACGCGGCCCAGGCTCGGCACGCAGGTCCGGCCGGAAGCAGAGTGGAGCCACCTGGACCCTGATGTTCTTGCCTGGCGGGCGGAGCTGGGGGTGGAGGAGGATTTCGCCCGTCATCTCGCAGAGGTGCGCCGCCTGATTGAAAGCGAAGCCGCGGCCCTGGCGGCTGAGCGCGCGTCACCCGAGCAGCGGCACCTTATCCTCGGGGCGGTAGCCCAGATGGAACGGGCAAGCAGCCTTGAACAGCAGGTTGCCGCCGATCTCGCCTTCCACCGTCATATTCTGGAAGCAGCCGCCAACCCCCTGCTGCGGTCCCTGGGAAGTGCGATCTGGGGCGCGCTGGCCCAGAGCTTCGCCGCCAGCATCAGGGATCTTGACAGCTGGAAGGACGCCTTGCAGCGCCACCAGCGCGTGGCCGACGCCATCGCCCAGGCGGATGCGCCAGAAGCGCGCGATGCCATGCTGGACATCATCGCGCGGCACGCCGAAGAGGCCGCTGGAACGGCCACATCATCACGGGAGGGAGACAAGCCACGATGAGCGAGAAGAAACTGCGCAGCCAGGCCTGGTTCAACAGCGAGCGCATCAAGGACGCCTTCCTGCACCGCAGCTGGATGCGCAACCAGGGCTTTCCGGATCACCTCTTCGACGGTCGGCCGGTCATCGGCATCTGCAACACCTGGTCCGAGCTCACCCCCTGCAATCACCACTTCCGCAAGATCGCCGAGCATGTGAAGCGGGGCATCTACGAGGCGGGGGGATTCCCGCTCGAGTTTCCGGTCTTCTCCTGCGGCGAGTCCAACCTGCGCCCCACCGCGATGCTCTACCGCAACCTGGCCTCCATGGACGTGGAGGAGGCAATCCGAGGCAACCCGATCGACGGGGTGGTGCTTCTCGTCGGCTGCGACAAGACCACGCCGTCGCTGGTGATGGGGGCTGCGAGCTGCGATATCCCGGCCCTCGCCGTATCCGGCGGCCCCATGCTCAACGGCCACTACAAGGGCGAACTGATCGGCTCCGGCACCCACGTCTGGAAGTTCAGCGAGATGGTGCGCGGCGGGCAGATGACGGCCGAGGAGTTCTACCGCGCGGAAAGCGCCATGAGCCGCTCGGCTGGGCACTGCATGACCATGGGTACCGCCTCGACCATGGCATCGATGGTGGAAGCGCTCGGTCTCGGCCTGCCGCACAACGCCGCCATTCCGGCCGTCGACGCGCGGCGCTACGTCCTGGCGCACATGGCCGGACAGCGCATCGTCGACATGGTGCACCAGGATGTTCGCCTCTCTCGCATCCTGACGCGCGAGGCCTTCAAGAACGCCATTCGCGTGAACGGCGCGATCGGAGGCTCGACCAACGCGGTGATCCATCTGCTGGCGATCGCGGGCCGGATGGGGATCGACCTCAGTCTCGAGGACTGGGACCAGTTCGGGCGCGACGTTTCCACGATCGTCGACCTGCAGCCCTCCGGCCGCTTCCTGATGGAAGACTTCTACTACGCCGGCGGCCTGCCGGCGGTGATCCGGCGCCTGGGGGAAGCCGGGATGCTGGAAAGGGACGCGCTGACCGTCAACGGCAACACCATCTGGGAAAACAACGCGGACGCGGAGTGCAACAACGACGAGGTGATCCGGCCCCTCGACCGCCCGCTGACGCCGCAGGGCGGCATCGCGGTTCTGCGCGGCAACCTGGCGCCGGACGGGGCCATCATCAAGCCGTCGGCCGCCGACCCCAAGCTGATGAGCCATCGCGGCCGGGCCGTCGTCTTCGAGACCGTCGAAGATCTGCATGAGCGCATCGACGATCCCGATCTCGACGTGGACGAAACCTGCATTCTGGTACTCAAGAACTGCGGCCCCAAGGGCTATCCGGGGATGGCGGAGGTCGGGAACATGCCCCTGCCCACAAAGGTGCTGGAAAAGGGCATCACCGACATGGTCCGCATTTCCGACGCGCGGATGAGCGGCACCGCCTACGGCACGGTGGTGCTGCATGTGGCGCCGGAAGCCGCGGCCGGTGGGCCGCTGGCGCTGGTGCGCGAAGGCGACATGGTGGAACTGGACGTGCCGAACCGGCGGCTACACCTGGACGTGAGCGAGGAGGAGCTCGCCCGCAGACGGGCCGAATGGCAACCGCCAGAACCCGCCATGAGCAGCGGCTACCAGAAGCTCTACGTCGACCACGTCATGCAGGCCGACAAGGGCGCGGACTTCGACTTCCTCCTGGGCTGCCGCGGCGCCGACATCCCGCGGGAATCTCACTGACATGTTCTGGGCGGCCGGATCTTTGCATTCGGCCGCCTCCAGCTTCGGAAGCGGCGCAAACTTCATCAGACCCTGCGGATCAGGCCTTCACGTTCGAGATCCCGTAGCAGTCGGCCA
>Ga0079225_10001597_pt1 | contig 12806 bp, 10 predicted proteins | sample Poulit2012_FD_76344 | JGI IMG/M metagenome (GOLD analysis project Ga0079225, IMG submission 76344) | Agricultural soil microbial communities from Georgia to study Nitrogen management - Poultry litter 2012 | ecosystem: Environmental > Terrestrial > Soil > Agricultural land | place: USA: Georgia...
GTCTTCGTTTATTAACAAGCTGATTCACCGGAAAAATCTGGCCAGGACTTCATCAAAACCAGGAAAAACACAAACGTTGAATTTTTATAAAATAAATGAATCCTTTTATTTCGTTGATGTTCCAGGTTATGGCTATGCAAAAGTATCGAAAAAGGAAAGAGAAAAATGGGGCATAATGATGGAAGAGTATTTCGAGACAAGAAACACGCTTCAAACAGTACTTTTAATTACGGATATCCGGCACGAACCAACGAGCGATGATCTTCAAATGTATGATTTCTTAAAGTATTATGAACTTCCAGTTATTATTGTAGCTACAAAGCTGGATAAAGTACCTAAAAGCAAAAGAGGCGCACATATAAAGCGAACAACGAATGCGTTTCAAATCGAGCAAGGTGATGTGTTATTGCCATTCTCATCAGAAACAGGTGAAGGAAGAGAAGAAGCATGGCGGCTGCTGAGGCCGTTTTTGACGGGGAAGAAAGTATAAAACTTTCTTGCCCGCATAAGTTATGGGAGCTATTCATCTCAGGCGAACTCATTCTTTGAATTAGGATTTCGCCTTTACTCCTCCCCGAGAAAGCTTAAATAATTTCAGAAATCAAATTACACTTTCAAATATACCTTTAGGAGCAGAGGATTAACTTATTCTATGTCTCATTATTTTTCTCTTCTTAATAAGTAAATACCGATTATAATTAAAAATATCGGCCAAAATCCTTCCACAAAATCCAAAAGTATATAAATCCAATTTAACCAGTTCGGCAAATCAATAGGAAAGAGCAGTAAAATAGCCAGTCCGGATAATAGGATGCCGTATAAAAATCCATCTTTCGTTTTTGTATATCTTACCAAAAATGCAATGCCGATGATGAGAATAAATACAGCCCAATGATCAATCCAGAAGGAATAATGCTCCAGTCCGTGAAAATGAATGCCTATTCCCAATATGACAATGCCGCTAAAAATATTTTGATAGCTTTTTGTTTTATAACTATGTATTATAAGGGCCAGCCCGATTATAATGACTATCGTCTGCCAAGAATAAAAATTGGTGAGTATTGGTACTTTTAATTGCCTGAGCAAAAAGAATAAACCGATCCCAATTAATATGTAGGCCCCAATGGAATGTTGTCTTTTCAAAGAATCCCGCCTCCCGCACGATTTCTTGCTTCTTTAATTTTCTTATGATAGAGTACAATCGTATTAACCTACTATACGATTTCATTTATAAAATGTTTCAGACTCTGTTCACATTTTAACAAATAATTACTTATATGGCATGTTATAATGTTACAGAATGTGTATAAAATAATAATGATTTTAATTATCGACCAGGAAGTATATTTCACCAACAGAATTGAATTAGTGGGGGTAGATCATGTGCATATATTGAAAGTTGGCTTTAATTATAAAACGGCCCCTGTAGAAATTAGGGAAAAACTTACATTTACAGAGGAATCACTGCATCAAGCAATGATGGAATTAAAAGAAAGAAAAAGCATTCTTGAAAATGTGATTATTTCTACATGTAATCGAACAGAAATTTATGCTGTTGTCGATCAGCTTCATACTGGACGTTATTATATTAAACAATTTTTATCGGATTGGTTTCAAATTGATAAATCGGATTTTTCGGCTTATCTGCATATAACAGAGAATGATGGTGCGATGGAGCATTTATTCCGAGTATCTACCGGGCTTGATTCCATGGTTCTGGGAGAAACACAAATACTCGGACAGGTAAAAGATTCCTTTCTTACTTCCCAAAAGCTGAAAACAACTGGAACAATTTTTAATGAGCTGTTCAAGCAGGCAATTACCTTCGGGAAAAGAATGCACAAAGAAACAGCTATTGGTGAGCAAGCAGTTTCCATCAGTTATGCAGCGGTAGAGCTTGCTAATAAAATCTTTGGCGACATGAAAAATAAACATGTAGTTGTACTAGGTGCCGGCCAAATGGCAGAACTGGCTTTAAAAAATATTCACGGTGCAGGTGCAGCCAACATCACAGTGGTTAACCGGACATTGGAAAAAGCTGATAAGTTAGCTGGACAATACAATGCTAAAGCAAAGAAACTGGATGATCTTGAAAATCTATTGAAAGAAGCGGACATGCTAATCAGTTCTACCGCAGCGAGCGGCATTGTGCTGAAGGAAAAAACTGTAGCCTCCATTCAGAAAAAAAGAAAAGGCAGTCCTCTGTTTTTAGTGGACATTGCTGTTCCAAGAGATCTTGATCCGAAAATAAGTGAACTTGATAATGTGTTTTTATACGACATTGATGATCTGCAGCATGTCGTTGATAAAAATCTTGAATCACGTAAAGCTGCTGCTGATAAAATTGAGCTTCTTCTGGAAGAGGAAATTGTAAATTTTAAAGAGTGGGTAAAAACATTAGGCGTAGTGCCGGTGATCTCTGCATTAAGGCATAAAGCCCTTTCGATTCAAGCAGAAACAATGAAAAGCATTGAAAGAAAAATACCTGACTTAACAGAACGGGAGAAAAAAGTGCTGAGTAAACATACAAAAAGCATTATTAATCAGCTTTTGAAAGAACCGGTCACCCAGGCAAAAGAACTTGCGGCAAGTGAAGAGGCGGAAGAATCATTAAATTTATTTATAGATATTTTTGGCATTGAAGAAGAAGTAAAAGAGGAATTTGAAAAACAAGCAGAAAAAAATGAAACAATGATAAAATTGAAAGCGAATGAGCGTGCTTTTGCCATACGGGAAAAAATACAGACCATTTAAGCAGGAAGGAAGCTCCATATGGTAGAGGAGAAATGGATTTATGAAGTTATCCTTATTTTGTATGGTTTAAGCCTGATCAGCTATTTCTATGACTTTATCTGGAATAACCGGAGGGCCAAAAGAGCAGCCTTCTGGTTACTTAGCATGGTTTGGGTAATACAAACCGCTTTTTTATTGTTTCAAGTATTGATAGAAAACAATACTCCTCTGCTTACACAAAATGCCGGGTTGTTTTTTTATGCATGGGTATTGCTGACTTTATCCATAATTGTCAATCGATTATTTGCTGTTCATTTTATAGTGTTTTTTACAAACGTCTTCAGTTTCTTTGTTTTTTTACTATATACATCAACTGTTGCACAGGAATCAATGCAGCCGCTAGGGGAGCAATTTGTACATGAAATCCTGATCTCACACATTGCTCTATCCATCCTTTCTTATGGCTTTTTTACGATATCATTTTTATTTTCACTTATGTATTTGGTACAATATCGGTTGTTGAAGGAAAAAAAAGCCGTAAAATGGATTTGGCGATTAGGCGATTTGACCGTACTGGACAGACATGCCGTTCGTGCTGTTTCGATCGGTGTGCCAATATTATTGATAGGAATCATTTTAGGTGTAGCGTGGGCATATGTTTCAGGTTCAGAATTTTATTGGCTTGATGTAAAAACAATAGGTTCAATACTGGTACTTGCGGTATACAGTTTATTTTTAATACTTCGGCTTATTCGGTATAAGGGGAAAGCCATTTCAGTTTACAATGCTGCGGCATTTTTATTTATGCTGATTAATTTCTTTTTATTCAGCCTGCTGTCAGGTTTTCACATTTAAACTGAGAACAAGAAACCAGACTAGATTTAGGAGGATAAAACATGCGTAAAATTGTTATAGGTTCAAGAAAAAGTAATTTGGCTCTTACACAAACAAATTGGGTGATTGAACAATTAAAAAAAGCCGGTGTAAAAAATGAATTTGAAGTTAAAAAGATAGTTACCAAAGGCGATAAAATTCTTGATGTAACATTATCTAAAGTTGGAGGAAAAGGATTATTTGTAAAGGAAATTGAAGAAGCGATGTACGATAAAGAAATTGACTTTGCTGTACATAGTATGAAGGATATGCCTTCAGAAATGCCGCCAGGCCTTATGATTACGTCAATCCCGGTAAGAGAGGATCACCGGGATGCATTCATATCAAAGTCCAATATAGCTTTAAAAGATCTGCCTGAAGGAGCTATTATTGGCACGAGCAGTTTGCGCCGGGCTGCACAAATGCTGGCAGAAAGACCGGATGTAGATATTAAATGGATCCGGGGGAATATAGAAACAAGACTGAGAAAACTGGATGAAGAAGATTATGATGCGATTATATTAGCTGTTTCCGGCTTAAAACGAGTAGGTTTGAGCGAAGAATTAATTACTGAATACCTTGAACCGGATGTATGTGTACCCGCAGTAGGCCAGGGGGCACTTGCAATTGAATGCCGCGAGGATGATCATGAATTGCATGATATTCTTGAAGCTATTAGTGACGAACATACAACCAAAACGGTGAGTGCGGAAAGAACTTTCCTTCATTTATTGGAGGGTGGCTGCCAGGCACCAATTGGCGGTTACGCATATCTGGACAAAGATGAAATTGTACTGACAGCACTAGTCGGCACACCGGATGGTAAAACGATGTTAAGGGAAGAAGTACGCGGGACAGAACCGGTAGCGGTAGGAACAGATGCTGCGAACCGTTTAATAAAACGGGGAGCAAAAGAAATTGTTGATAAAGTAAAAGAGGAGCTTGACAACTGATGGCGATATCTTTACATGAAAAAAATATTCTTATTACAAGAGAGGAAAAACAAGGCAGACAGTTCGCAGAAAAAATTCGGGAGTGCCAAGGTAACCCGGTCGAAGTACCTCTATTAAAAATTTCATGTATGGAACATCTGGAAAATCAAAAATATTTTCAGCGTTTGGCAAATTATCAATGGATCTTTTTTACAAGTGCAAATGGGGTAAGATGTTTTTTTCAATTAGCAAAGACCTATAAGATAAATACTAAAGTGCTGGAAAATGTGAATGTTGCGGTAGTTGGCCATAAGACAGAAGATGCATTAAAAAAATATGGATTAAGCGCCTCATTTATTCCAACTATATACAATGCAGAAGTAATGTCTAAGGAATTTTTTAATGTTTATCAAGATGTATCTCCTGTACTTATTGTGAGAGGAAGTAAATCTTTGGATATTCTGCCGGAGGAATTTGAATTGCGCGGAATTGCTTATGATGCGATTGAAATTTACGAAACCTTATTTCGTACAGATATGAAGAAACGATTAAATGAGGTATTAAATACAGGTGAGATTGATTTTATTACTTTTACGAGTCCGTCTTCGGTAGAATCTTTTCATAGATTGGCGCAAGCTGATGTACATGTCCCAGTAGTCTGCATTGGAACGACAACGGAAAAAACAGCAATACAACTGGGTTTTCATTATATTTTAGTGCCGGAAGAATTTACAGTGGAAGGAATGATTCATCGAATGGGTACGTATCTTTCGAAAAAGGAGTTGGATGATAATGCCAGATAAACCAATATTTGACCGGCATCGCAGACTGCGCTCTTCTAATGCGATGCGTTCATTGGTAAGAGAAACCTATCTTCATGTGAATGATTTGATATACCCGTTATTTGTGGTTGAGGGGGAAAATGTAAGAAATGAAGTGCCTTCCATGCCGGGTATTTTTCAAATATCACTTGATCATCTGCACGAAGAAGTGTCGGAGGTACAGAATCTGGGTATTAAAGCTTTGCTTTTATTTGGTGTGCCAGCGGAGAAGGATGAACAGGGCACTGGAGCTTTCGCCTCAGATGGCATTGTACAGGAAGCAAGCAGGGTTTTGAAGAAAGAATTTCCCGATATGCTTATCGTGGCAGATACATGTCTATGTGAATACACTTCACACGGTCACTGCGGTGTTATTCACAATGGAGACGTTAATAACGATGAATCATTAAAACTGCATGCGAAAACTGCTGTTTCTCAGGCTGAAGCGGGAGCAGATATTATTGCTCCATCCAATATGATGGACGGGTTTACAGCGGCAATTCGAGAAGCTTTGGATGAAGCTGGGTTTCAAAACATCCCAATCATGTCCTATGCGATCAAATATGCATCCGCTTTTTACGGACCATTCCGTGATGCAGCCGACAGTACACCGCAATTTGGTGACCGTAAAACATATCAAATGGATCATGCAAACCGGCTCGAAGCAATACGTGAGGCGGATTCAGATATAAATGAAGGTGCGGATTTCCTTATTGTTAAGCCCGCTCTATCTTATCTTGATATTATACGGGATGTACGTAATACATTCGAAGCGCCGGTTGTCGCCTATAATGTAAGCGGTGAATATTCAATGGTAAAAGCTGCTGCATTAAATGGATGGGTTGATGAAAAAGAAATTGTCCTGGAAAAATTGACTTCTATGAAACGGGCAGGTGCCGATTTGATTATCACATATTTTGCAAAAGATGCAGCGAAATGGTTGAATGAATAATATAAACTAATGAGATTAGGGTGATAAATTTATGAATAATTTCGATCAGTCTATTGATGCGTACAAAGAGGCAGTAGAATTAATGCCCGGCGGGGTAAATTCCCCGGTACGTGCATTTAAATCTGTTGGTATGTCGCCGATCTTTATGGAGTCAGGTAAAGGTTCAAAAATCAAGGATATTGACGGTAATGAATATATTGATTATGTATTGAGCTGGGGTCCATTAATTTTAGGACATGCAGATGATCGTGTTGTTGGCAAATTGCAGGAAACTGCAGCAAAAGGAACAAGCTTTGGAACACCAACTATTTTGGAAAATAAATTAGCACAGCTGGTTATCGACCGCGTGCCATCAGTGGAAATGATCCGCATGGTTAATTCGGGAACGGAAGCAACAATGAGTGCATTGCGTGTTGCCCGTGGTTATACAGGCAAAGATAAAATATTGAAGTTTGAAGGAAATTATCACGGCCATGGCGACTCTCTGCTGATTAAAGCAGGGTCGGGTGTTGCAACACTCGGATTGCCGGATAGTCCCGGGGTTCCGGAGTCTATTGCCCAAAATACAATTACTATACCTTATAACGATATGAAAAGTGTTGAATATGTATTTGAAGAGTATGGTGAAGATATTGCAGCTGTGATTGTTGAGCCAGTATCCGGAAATATGGGTGTTGTACCACCGGTAAATAGCTTTCTGGAAAAATTAAGAAAGATCACTGAGGATAATAATACCTTACTGATTTTTGATGAAGTAATGACTGGATTCCGTGTCGGTTATAACTGTGCTCAAGGTTATTTTGATATTACTCCTGATTTAACTTGTCTTGGTAAAGTTATTGGCGGAGGCCTCCCTGTGGGAGCATATGGCGGTAAAAGAGAAATTATGGAAAGAGTTGCTCCAACAGGTAACATTTATCAGGCGGGAACATTGTCTGGAAACCCGCTAGCCATGACCTCAGGCTATGAAACATTAAGAGCGTTAAATGATGACTCCTACACAGAGATAAATAAAAAAGTAGACCGATTAGTAGAAGGATTTGAAAAGGCAGCAAGTGAATATGAAATTCCGCTTCATATAAATCGGGCAGGCTCTATGGTCGGTGTTTTCTTTACAGATGAGGAAGTAATCAATTATGAAACGGCACAGACTTCTAATCTTGATTATTTCGCAAAGTATTACCGGGCAATGATTGAAAAAGGTGTATTTTTGCCGCCGTCTCAATTCGAAGGCTTGTTTCTGTCAACAGCTCATACGGATGAGGATATTGAAAAAACAGTTGAAGCTGTGAGATATGCATTTTCTAAGTTAAAATGAGTATGTTTGTAATTGGGCGTAATGTTATAAAGCTATTCCTGCGTCAGGAATAGCTTTATTTTATTTTTAATTTACCTTTGCTGCAGCAAGGGAGCCATATAAGAGACTTCAAATGATTCATGTAGTAATGTGGATGTGGAAAATGAGAAAATGCGAATCCAACGCTGAATGTTTCTCAAAAACCACCGCAGTTGTGGAACAAAGTTTCTAAGCCGTTGTCAGTGCCAATAGAGATTGAATTTCGTATTGAAAAGTCACTGAGAAGTTCTGTCAGTGCCATTAGAGTTGATACTCCGAATTGAAAAGCAGCTGAGAGGTGTTGGTATAACTCTTAAAGAGCTTCCCGATAAAACCGTCAAAACCTTTTTATCAAATTGCTGTAATCTCTCTGCGTTTTCAAACCTGCTCGCTACTGTACTAAAATTAGCATAATCTCTCCAACATGGTCATATAGTTAACTTAGACAGAAATACAAGGAGTAAATTTGGAAGGGAGGAAGTCCGTTGTCACAGGGAAGTCAGTCATTCCGTTTTGAACTGAATGAATCAATTTATTTTGAAAAGGGACAGGAAGTAGCTGAAATGAAAGGTATTTCACTTGACCCGGATATAACCATCGAGCCATTTCATGATTATATTTCTATCAGAGGGGTCATTGAACTGCAGGGTGAATATGAAAAGAAAGCATATGAAGGAAAGGAAGAAGATGTATTTGAGCAAGGTCATTTTGAGTCGAAACATTATGTGGAGCGGGTTGTTGATTTAGAGGATGGTGATGCGACATTTACACATCGCTTTCCTGTGGAAATTTCTGTACCAACCTATAGAGTTACAGACCTAAACGATGTGACAGTGTATATTGAATCTTTTGATTATGAATTGCCTGAGGAAAGTTTGCTGAAGCTGTATTCTACAATTGAAATTCATGGCATTCATGAAACGATGAAAGAACGGGACACGAAAAGCGAAGATGAAGAAGTTGAAGAATATGAGGCTGAACTTGATACACTCCAATCAGACAACGCTAATTTTCAATTTGAGGTGAAAGATCCTGCTGAAACACTCCCTGAGTTAGAATCGTTTAATACAGATCAGCTGCCTGTTTTGGAAGAAGAGCAGATGGATAAGCCGGAGGATCCTGCTGCAGAGAAGGATAGATGGAAATATAAAGAATCGAAAACTTTAAAAGAGTTTTTTGCACAGCTATCTTCCAGTGAATCAATAAGCAGTTCGTCCTCCGGCACAGAAAGCAGTAATACTGAAAATGAATGGGTTGAAACATCTGCCGATGAATCTTCATCCATACCTTATGACCTTAGCAGTGATGAGAGAGAGGAAGAAAAAACTGAAGATGTTAATTACTTATCAGCGATGTTTCGCGGAGAGGATGAGCAAGAACATACAAAACTAAGACTCTGTATCGTCCAGGATAAAGACACGATCGAATCCATTGCCGATCGTTATGAAATAACCGCATTACAATTAATTAAGCAAAACGATCTTGATGATGAATTTGAAATCAGGACGGGACAACTGTTGTACATTCCTAGTTAATTAATCCTTGCGCATCAGTAAATTATTCTCGCCTGCAAAGATGAAATCACTCAGTTATGGGCAGAAAATCATAAATAAATGATTGCGCAGCAACTGCTCTGCTTTGTGTGATAAAATAAAAGGTTAATATATTAAAAAACTCTCCCCTTGCGACAAACAAGGGGTACCTGTTTTTACCTGAAAAATTGTATAGGAAAGATGCGTTACCAATACATCCAGAATTATTGGAATACGCATCCCTGAAGTATGAAATATTAAAAAAAGAGTATTCTTTTACCTATAAGTCAATTAATTTAATGTTCATGAAAATATTAAAGTCTTAAACTGCAATTGAGGGGCTGAATTAACATGGAAGTTGCTCAAAAAGTGCTCACTGCCTACAACATCTATCCTTTGCATGTTGAAAAAATAACCGATAATGTTCATAAAATTAATGATGGAAATAGGGATTATGCTTTAAAAAGAAGCCGTTTTACCAGTGAGCGGGAGATAAGGTTATGGACGCATGTATATGAACAGGCTCACCATCAAAACCTTGTTTCCGTTTTACCTGTTTACCTTACAAAGGCAGGGAAAATGCATACAATACAAAATCAAAATGTCTATTACTTGACCCCTTGGCTCGAAGCAGCTGCTACCCAAAATGAGAAACGAACAATAGAACAATTTTACCGTGTAATTGGAAATATTCACATGAAAACAAAACAAGTACATACTGTTTCGTCAACAGATTTTCTCCCCGGATTTAAGGAATACATGTCCTATTGCGATGAGATTCAGGAAGAGCTACTCGGCTTTGTGGAAAAATTCGAGAAAAACAGATATATGTCCCCATTTGAACTTTCTGTCTGTACACATTATCGTGATCTAAATTTTGCTTTAAAAGAAATGAAAAGACGAATTGACCTATTACTTGATATAGAAGAGAAAACAATCCCTTGGAATTCCAGTTTATGTCATTTCGATTTGCAATCTGAGCACATCCTTCAGACACGGCAGCTGCATTTGATTAATTGGGAAAAAGCCAGTTATGATAATGCTTTCATGGATCTGGCAGCTTTTTTTAAAAATGAATCAAAAAAATTCAATGCGCCAACTAATGATATGATCGATTTATTTAACATTTATATGCACGAAAATGAATTAACTAAACAAGAACTTTATATATTGTCTATTTATTTGTTGGATGTTACACCGTATATTACCAGTATTCAACAATACAATAATCGCAAATCCGGTGGTTCAATAGTGAATCAAACAAAAATGATACAATATACATACAGGCAAATCATGTTCGGGTTAAAATGGTCAAAATTTGTGGAAGACGAATTTGAAACACTTGAAATTGATGATCTGGAAAGTTAAATCCAGCCTATAGAAAAAGCAACATAGATAAACACAAGAATACCGAGCAGAAAAACATCCAATGTTGTCGGAAAAAATAATGTACGTATTAATTGAAAAATAAGAATTGCCAGTGTTACTTTTTCTGCTATGAGAATACACTTTAATCCCCATGGCGGCAGGCGGTAGCGATAGTATCGTCCCATGTCCTCACCTCACTCACTTACTAAAAACTTTATAATATACTATGTATATGAAGTAGTAATTTGTGCAAAAACTTATGTAAAGGCTTGACGCTTTAGGCAGTTATCGATAAAATATGAGGTAATAATGCTCAAAAGAAAAAATGTTATGAGAGGGAAGAGTACAGGAAAAACACCGACAGAGAGGGAAAAATTGCTGAGAATTTCCCGGGATTGTTTTACTTGGAAGGTCGCCCTTAATACAGCTTCTTTGAACCCATAGTATGATTTATATACTTTATCAGTAGAAGATGCCGGTTAAATTACCGTTACAAATTATAAAGTGTATAGAATTGTTTTTTATGATTCTGTAAACAAAGGTGGTACCACGGAAATAATGCCCTTTTCGTCCTTTTTGAAGGACGGAAAGGGTTTTTTGTTGGTCAATCAATCTTGACCCGATATGAAAAGGAGGCTGTTTTATGGATAATCAGCAGAAAACATCTTTGTCACTGAAGTATCAACCGCAAGAAGTGGAGAAAGATCGCTACCAATTTTGGGTGAATGGAAAGTATTTTGAAGCAACTGGAGATGAAAACAAGGAGCCATTTACCATTGTTATCCCGCCGCCGAATGTCACAGGGAGACTGCATCTCGGTCATGCATGGGATACCACGATGCAAGACACAATTTCCCGCATGAAACGGATGCAGGGCTATGATGTTTTATGGCTGCCGGGGATGGATCATGCTGGCATTGCCACACAAGCAAAGGTAGAGGCCAAGCTGAAGGAACAGGGAACGAACAGACATGAACTTGGCAGAGAAAAATTTCTTGAGCAGTCATGGGAATGGAAAGAGGAATATGCAGATTTTATCAGGTCACAATGGGAAAAAATGGGCCTTGGCCTTGATTATTCCCGGGAGCGTTTCACATTAGACACGGGTCTTTCCAACGCGGTGAGGGAAGTATTCGTTAAGCTGTATGAAAAAGGGCTTATTTACCGTGGAGAGTATATTATCAACTGGGATCCAAAAACAAAAACTGCACTTTCAGACATAGAGGTCATTTACGAAGAAGTACAGGGCAAATTTTATCATATGCGCTATCCAATCAAGGATAGTGATGAAACGATTGAAATTGCGACAACAAGGCCTGAAACAATGCTTGGTGATACAGCGGTTGCTGTTCATCCAAAAGATGAGCGTTACCAGCATTTAATCGGGAAGAAAGTCATCCTGCCGATTGTCGGCCGTGAAATGGAAATTGTCGCTGATGATTATGTGGATATGGAATTTGGTTCTGCTGCTGTCAAAATCACTCCGGCACATGATCCGAATGACTTTGAAATTGGAAACCGACATGGGCTTGAAAGAGTACTAATCATGCATGAAGATGGAACTATGAATGAAAATGCCGGTAAATATGAGGGACTTGACCGTTTTGAATGCCGGAAACAAATTATAAAAGACCTTCAGGAACAAGGTGTGTTGTTTGATATCGAAGACCATACACACCAGGTTGGCCACTCGGAAAGAAGCGGGGCCGTAGTCGAACCTTATTTGTCAACCCAATGGTTTGTGAATATGCAGCCGCTTGCTGATGCAGCCATAGATTTGCAGGAGCGTGAAGAAAAGGTAAACTTTGTCCCTCCAAGATTTGAACGTACCTATTTAAATTGGATGGAAAATATTCGTGACTGGTGTATATCCCGTCAGCTGTGGTGGGGGCACCGGATCCCTGCCTGGTATCATAAAGAAACAAATGAACTTTACGTTGGCAAAGAAGCACCGGAGGATATCGAAAACTGGGAACAGGATGAAGATGTACTTGATACTTGGTTTTCATCTGCCTTGTGGCCATTTTCAACGATGGGCTGGCCTGATACCGATGCAGAAGACTTTAAACGTTACTTCCCTACTGATGTACTCGTTACCGGCTATGACATCATTTTCTTCTGGGTAGCCAGAATGATTTTCCAATCAAAGCAGTTTACCGATGAGCGGCCGTTTAAAGATGTACTCATTCATGGTCTCATCCGTGATGCTGAGGGGCGAAAAATGAGCAAATCACTTGGCAACGGTGTGGATCCGATGGA
>Ga0079225_10001598_pt1 | contig 12802 bp, 6 predicted proteins | sample Poulit2012_FD_76344 | JGI IMG/M metagenome (GOLD analysis project Ga0079225, IMG submission 76344) | Agricultural soil microbial communities from Georgia to study Nitrogen management - Poultry litter 2012 | ecosystem: Environmental > Terrestrial > Soil > Agricultural land | place: USA: Georgia...
CGGGCAGATTCCCTCTGACTTCAACTCGGCGATTGCCCTGGCTAGAGACGGTGCTTTATCGGTGTTGATCACTCTGGGATACCCGGCTGACGCATTGGATCTGAGGGCCTTGGCCAGGAAACGCTTCGCTGCGGCCACGTTCCGCTTCGGAGAGAGGTAAAAGTCCAAGGTCTGCCCACCGGCGGTGATCGCCCGATAGAGGTAGCACCACCTGCCGCCGACCCGGATATAGGTCTCATCCACCCGCCAGGACCGGGCCTGCCAGTCAGGTACCTGCCGGTACCAGCGAGTCTGCTTATCCAGCTCAGGGGTGCATTTCTGGACCCAGCGGTAGATCGTGGTGTGATCGACCGGCACGCCCCGCTGAAGTCATCATTTCCTCCAGATCGCGGTAGCTCACCCCGTAGCGCTAGAGGAATAAGACACATGTACACGAATCGTCGCACGTAGAACGCTTACCTTCCCACGCACATCCACGCCAGCCTTAGCAAGTTTTAAGAATAAGCACTTTATATCAACTTAGGTACCCGCCTTGGAACAACCTGCACATTGCCACATAGCCCCAACTGCATAAATTTTGAGAGCTTCGTCACCTGCATCACACCCACTCCATACGGGTGCGCCAAGCCCGTATCAAGCTAGACACCAAGGCCACGAAACACGGCCAAGGTTAACCCCGTATCAGGCCGGCGCGCGCCCATGCCCAGCGTCGATGCCGTCGCGGCGCCCCAACCAACCGTCTCAAACGCCTCAAATACTCGAGTTTTCATCGCAGTCAGCCACTTCTCACGGCACCACAGGCTACTTGCCGACAAACGCTAAACGGGCAGCATTGCACCTTGTGGTTCATACTGCTCGGCTGTCTCAGCGATCCTCGTCGCGTGCTCGATTTTCGTATGATGCGCCGAAACACTCTAGCAATCCCCCGCCGAGGGATAGCGGCAACTGAAATGAGCAACGCGCCCCGTCACGAGATGCCTACCGATACCGCCACCCCCACATTGTTCGCTTATTCCCCCGTCTCGAGCTCAACGTTCGCGAAGTAATCCGAGTGGGCAGCGACCTTGTCACCCACGTCGTGGTTGTGTACGACTGGGTCGTCGCCCGGGATACCAGTGAATCCCACTGCCTTCTTGCCCAACATGGCTGCCGAGTACAGAAGTTTGAGGACCTTGTCATTGGCTGAATAGTAATTGTGAATGCTCTTGACCGTGTCATTCGGAAGTGTGTCCCACCCGTCTTTGAAATCAGCGGCTGCACCGAAGGCATGAACTGCCTCTACGCTCACTTGTTGTTGTCCTGCCGGTGTACCCGCGAGGGCACGTGCGACCTTAAGCATGATGCGCCCGCCCAAGCTGTGTCCGACAAGGATGACTGAGTCAATGTTGGTGCGCTGAATAATGCCAACGAGCGCCAATGCCGTCTTATCCGCCCGGTTGACAGCGACGGTCCAAGGGTTGGAGATAAGCCCTGCTAAGCCGGCAACGGTACCTATACCTGCCGCATTCTTAGCCATCTTCCTGCTGGCTTTCTTGATAAGGTATTTCGCCCCAGCGCCAATGCCTGCACCCGCGCTTGGCGAGAGGAACATGACCAAGTCCTTCGTTTCTTTTGCGCCCCACTCCACCAAGTAGATCGGTGAAGTCGGGTACGCACGCTCGACTGCAGCCAGTTCCTTCAGCCAATCACGGTCTGACTCGGTAGTGAATCCACGTGCGATCAGCACGGGAGTACCTTCACCACCACGGAATTTCTGGATGTTGAAGGACTTGTCCTCGCTGATATACGAGCTAATAGTTTGGATGCCTAGGCCCGTGCCAAGCAGCGCACCGGCGGCGGTGACCACCATCGTACCGCCTGCCATTCCCAATCCACCTGAGGCCAACGAGCCAAAGCCCAGCGCTGCCAATCCCGCGTTCGTCGCTGCCGCACCGCTGAGCCCAAGGAACGTCGAACCGATGACACCACCAATAGCCGGTGCTGCCATCATTCCGCCTGTCGCAACGATGGCGAGCCCCGCAATGCCGGCGCCAGTCAGCTTGGCCACGGTTGCGACGCTTCGTACGCGATACTCCATGAGCCGGGCATAGTCTTCGAAGTCATCAATACGCATGTCCAGCTTTTCGAAGTCAGGAATCTCATGCGTATGCTCCGCGCAGAAGACTGGCGTCGCGCCACTGAGCATTCCACGGGTACGCACACCAAAATTGGTGCATTTCGGCGCCACGCACGGTGCTGATGGTGTTCCACATGTCAGGCACAACCACGTCATAGATCCTTCGACCTTGCCATGCTCCGCCATGTTGCAACAGGCTGAGCAATACCCGTCGCGTCGCTCTCGCGAGCCAGCCTCAATGAGATCCACCACCCACCTTGCATCCTCAAGAGCATTGTCAACGACTTCATTCTTGTTTTTGTCCGCCAGCTCCTCACCCGAGAGCGCTTGGGATTTCGCTAGCGCGATCATCCACAGGTTATTGACGAGGAATTCATTCTTCGCAAGCAGCTCGTCGCCTTCAACGACTGGGGCAACAGCTTCGCCGCCGCCAACGACTCGCAGCTCGCGCCCTTGCGGTGAAATCAGCGTGCACCGATAGCTAGTTTCACTTTCAACCGAGGTACGGACCGAGAACTGTTGGGGCGACACATCATCAGACATGGGAACTCCTAGGGAATGGAATTAGATAATTTCAGTTTGAATTCTACGTTGTCGCTAAGGCCGTTGTAGACCGTGTTGTGGTGCATCGGCACCCGTCCTAACTCGCCGATGATACGGGGAACCTGCTTTTTCGAGGACGGCTCGACCACCCGAGGGATGACGGTTGCGGCGAAAGTCTCATCACCGATTTCATCGAAGCCGAGCGTGCGGTAAACACCGTCGAGGACATCCCGGACAAGGCGTGCTGGCGCGGCAACAACCCGGGGACTGCGAGCAGCCGGTGAACTGGAATGTGCCCCAGAAGTATCGGTAGTCGATGCACCTGTAGTGGTGAAATCGAGGGCGCTTTGGCCTAAGTTAGCCGTGTCGTGATAGTTGCCGATATCCCCCATACGTGGACGAGACCGTGCCGGTAGTTCAACACCGATATCCAACGTTAGCTGGGCATTTGTACCAAGGAAATCTTCGGCCTGGTCGATCAGATGATCCAACGACAAGTCATTGTGGGCGGTACCGAAGTGTTTGAGGACTTCGATCCTGCCGGCCTTATAACCCACGACCTGGACACTTACGCCCCTGAGGCAGTCCGCGCGTATTTGATGTAGGCCGCAGAAGAAATCTACCACGACCTTAGTCCGCGAAACGCCCTTCCAGCACACCATTCAGACCACGCCTCACAATATGTGAGCGTCGTCTACAACGAGCGCCTGGTTGAGCGACTGCAGCGGCAAGGCTTCGGTGCGCATCGAATCCGACAGCGCCCAGGCCAGCTCATACCGAAAATTCTTCCGCACTCACCCTCCATTCATTAAGAGATACGACCTAGGGCCGCTTATCCCAACCGACCCCGCACCTTCTTCCATGCCATAGCGACATAGCTACGGTTAAGCACCAATGCAAAGACGATCATCACGACCAAAGCGATGTTGTTCCACTGCAAATTCCCTAGATAGAAATTAGCAATCACAAAAACTGAGGCCGCCGCATCCCGGTGGTTGTAGCGAATCCGCACTGCTTTCCGGGTGTCCCACGCACGGACAAGGGCAACGACCGCAAACGACACCGTCGTCGCTGTCGCCGCGCCCAAAATACCGATAAACGGAATGAGCGCAACGTTGAGGACCAAGTTGACCACGGCGCCGAGGACAGTCGTCACCATCACGCGTCGGCTCTGCATCTTCGCTGTATACACGGCATCGTAGATTCCGGCGAGGACGTTGATGACTACGCCAGCCACGAGGGAGATGTTGAATGCGGCGTTAGGTCATTTTGGTCCTAAAAATTTCTTGAATTAAGCCCCTCGATCTGCTGACTAATCGAGTATATTTACAATGCGCCTGATTTTAAGTTTCTTCTCAGAAAGGCACCTTCATATGGCCAGATCGATAGGAAAGCCGGGTTTCGGCGTTGTTGACTTTATTGCTGAACAGCGATTCGATCGCGCTCGGGCGGAAAACCGGCAATCTATTCGCTATGGCGCTCCCTCTATCGCCTTAAGTGTATTCACTTTGGCTACGCGCCTGATTCCCGTATTAATTATTACATTATTGGGAGGATGGCTGACAGAAGCACCTTTGTGGACCGTTATATTCTTCATGGTTTCCTGGTACTTTTTCATCCATCGTTATCAAGGCTCATGGAAAGCTACACTGCTCAGTTGGGCAGCAGGCCTTGTGGTGGGAGTTGCTGGCTTCGTTAACCTAAGCATTATTGTTGCTGTGCTGGTTTGGGCTGTCTTTACTTGGATACATGACGGACCCGATATGAAAAAAGTTCGATTCACCACTGGTCCTGTGAAAAAGGATCGCATCAGGGAAGCATTGACCAAGGAAGTTGAAGCTGTTCGACGAGGGGTCGATATTGGTGACACAACTTTTAGTTATGGTGAGGGGATGCTTGTACGCGGGGTCCTTGGGGAAGAACAAGCCGCTAAAGAATTGGAAAAGCTGTCCGTTGACACCGACGTAATTCACGGACTTGAAATCTTTGAGAACGGGCATTTAAAGACTGACATTGATCACCTAGTTCTTAGCTTGAAGGGAACCATCATGGTGGAAAGTGTCGTGTGGCGAGAAACCCCCGTTTACAAACACCTCATTGATGACCCCGAGTATCTTGAAGGACCTAACAACTGGCGCGAAGACACGTGGTACACCGAACCAAACTCTCCGAACTGGGAAATTATCTCGCAAGTAATCACTAAAAGCAGGTACCTGCCCACCGCGCTCGACGCCATTATTATTTCAGTAACGGGTACAGCCACGGAGACCGAATTTGGCACCCGATTAATGGGGCCACGCCGGATGACGCACTACATTGACGACAATACCTTTCTAGGACCATTCCCATGTCCTCTTCCGGTCTACGTGGTGGATCAACGCGATTTGGTTGAAATATGCCAAGATGCGATGGCCGGTCGTGTTACTTCACCTGATGCTCTTCTCAGGGATAGCCGCGTGAGGGTCAAGGGGCAATAAGAGCCGAAGCACGATAACTCTGCTGAAAAAACTACTAACGTATCAGTTTAAGGCTGACCTTTTGTAGTTGTTTTCGCGCCAGTAGGCATTTTACTCCCATTCCAGCTGGTTGAGCACTTTAAGTGACCCCTTGTAACTTTGAGACTTTAAAAAGCACCCTACCTATTTTTGAAACCTTCGGCTGCGTTCTTACTCGACTCACGCAACCCCACGATTTAGGAGCCGAAGCTTAAACCACTAGATCTCGCGTCAAGTGTGAATCTCTTGCTGATATGGTGGTGGCGCTTAAGCAATACTTGTGTTAGGTAAAGGGGAGATCTCATGGAACTGAGCATGGACAAGGGTAATAAGTTCGTGGAGGAGACGCAGTCGCCAGAGGGCACTGCAGCGTGGAAGCAGCAACTAGATGAGGTTCGCGCCAGGTTCTTCTGATTGGGTTGTTGGCGCGGTATTTGGTGGCACTTATCAGCGTGAGGGGCTTGAGCTTCGTGATCGTCAGTTTCCTTCTCAGTCTCTAACTAAGAAAGAAAAGTTCCTATTTACTCTAGTTCTCAAGATTTTCTTAAATGAGGTTTTTACCTACCTGCCTACCGGCAGGGGAACCGTATATTGCTTACGGTATGAGACCCCTAAAGCTCTGGATAATCTCCACTCTTTTTGAGCGCTGCTACATGCCTCGCTACCGTCGCTCTGGATACTCCTATTTCCTTCTCAATCTCTAACCAAGAAGGAAGGGTTCCTGTTTGTACGTACTGGTCGTTGACCATCTGACTAATACGCGACTTCGTTGAACGTCCCTGTGCTTTTTTAACCTATGTGTCTTTTCAAGTTTCTGGATCTGGCGCTGCGCATATTCGCCCTGTGGATCTGTTTTCCAGCGTTGTGCGGATTTCTGGCCACCTTTACGCCCCATAGTGGCTAATGCTTTGCGTTCGCTACTGCTCGTCTTTCTAGGCGCATGAGAACCGCTGTATGCGTTGTTCCTAGATTGGGTAACATAGCCTCTAAGGTGCTGTTGCAACTTGGGGCGGGAGCCAAGAAGGCTCCGTTTTTATTGTGTGATCAACGCTATGTGCCTGTGTTGTCAGGCCGTCTCGAATACCCGGCTAACAATCACTGCATCCGGATCCGGGTGACCATAGGCAAACATCGTGCCCTGCCCCTTCCGCAATGAGTGCATCGCCTCCATCCCTTTCAACGTCCGGTAGGCAGACGTTCGGTTTTTGAATGCGCCTTTCGGCCCCAGGATCCGCTTTAACCGACCATGGTCGGTTAAAGCGGATCCTGGGGCCGAAAGGCGCATTCAAAAACCGAACGTCTGCCTACCGGACGTTGAAAGGGATGGAGGCGATGCACTCATTGCGGAAGGGGCAGGGCACGATGTTTGCCTATGGTCACCCGGATCCGGATGCAGTGATTGTTAGCCGGGTATTCGAGACGGCCTGACAACACAGGCACATAGCGTTGATCACACAATAAAAACGGAGCCTTCTTGGCTCCCGCCCCAAGTTGCAACAGCACCTTAGAGGCTATGTTACCCAATCTAGGAACAACGCATACAGCGGTTCTCATGCGCCTAGAAAGACGAGCAGTAGCGAACGCAAAGCATTAGCCACTATGGGGCGTAAAGGTGGCCAGAAATCCGCACAACGCTGGAAAACAGATCCACAGGGCGAATATGCGCAGCGCCAGATCCAGAAACTTGAAAAGACACATAGGTTAAAAAAGCACAGGGACGTTCAACGAAGTCGCGTATTAGTCAGATGGTCAACGACCAGTACGTACAAACAGGAACCCTTCCTTCTTGGTTAGAGATTGAGAAGGAAATAGGAGTATCCAGAGCGACGGTAGCGAGGCATGTAGCAGCGCTCAAAAAGAGTGGAGATTATCCAGAGCTTTAGGGGTCTCATACCGTAAGCAATATACGGTTCCCCTGCCGGTAGGCAGGTAGGTAAAAACCTCATTTAAGAAAATCTTGAGAACTAGAGTAAATAGGAACTTTTCTTTCTTAGTTAGAGACTGAGAAGGAAACTGACGATCACGAAGCTCAAGCCCCTCACGCTGATAAGTGCCACCAAATACCGCGCCAACAACCCAATCAGAAGAACCTGGCGCGAACCTCATCTAGTTGCTGCTTCCACGCTGCAGTGCCCTCTGGCGACTGCGTCTCCTCCACGAACTTATTACCCTTGTCCATGCTCAGTTCCATGAGATCTCCCCTTTACCTAACACAAGTATTGCTTAAGCGCCACCACCATATCAGCAAGAGATTCACACTTGACGCGAGATCTAGTGGTTTAAGCTTCGGCTCCTAAATCGTGGGGTTGCGTGAGTCGAGTAAGAACGCAGCCGAAGGTTTCAAAAATAGGTAGGGTGCTTTTTAAAGTCTCAAAGTTACAAGGGGTCACTTAAAGTGCTCAACCAGCTGGAATGGGAGTAAAATGCCTACTGGCGCGAAAACAACTACAAAAGGTCAGCCTTAAACTGATACGTTAGTAGTTTTTTCAGCAGAGTTATCGTGCTTCGGCTCTTATTGCCCCTTGACCCTCACGCGGCTATCCCTGAGAAGAGCATCAGGTGAAGTAACACGACCGGCCATCGCATCTTGGCATATTTCAACCAAATCGCGTTGATCCACCACGTAGACCGGAAGAGGACATGGGAATGGTCCTAGAAAGGTATTGTCGTCAATGTAGTGCGTCATCCGGCGTGGCCCCATTAATCGGGTGCCAAATTCGGTCTCCGTGGCTGTACCCGTTACTGAAATAATAATGGCGTCGAGCGCGGTGGGCAGGTACCTGCTTTTAGTGATTACTTGCGAGATAATTTCCCAGTTCGGAGAGTTTGGTTCGGTGTACCACGTGTCTTCGCGCCAGTTGTTAGGTCCTTCAAGATACTCGGGGTCATCAATGAGGTGTTTGTAAACGGGGGTTTCTCGCCACACGACACTTTCCACCATGATGGTTCCCTTCAAGCTAAGAACTAGGTGATCAATGTCAGTCTTTAAATGCCCGTTCTCAAAGATTTCAAGTCCGTGAATTACGTCGGTGTCAACGGACAGCTTTTCCAATTCTTTAGCGGCTTGTTCTTCCCCAAGGACCCCGCGTACAAGCATCCCCTCACCATAACTAAAAGTTGTGTCACCAATATCGACCCCTCGTCGAACAGCTTCAACTTCCTTGGTCAATGCTTCCCTGATGCGATCCTTTTTCACAGGACCAGTGGTGAATCGAACTTTTTTCATATCGGGTCCGTCATGTATCCAAGTAAAGACAGCCCAAACCAGCACAGCAACAATAATGCTTAGGTTAACGAAGCCAGCAACTCCCACCACAAGGCCTGCTGCCCAACTGAGCAGTGTAGCTTTCCATGAGCCTTGATAACGATGGATGAAAAAGTACCAGGAAACCATGAAGAATATAACGGTCCACAAAGGTGCTTCTGTCAGCCATCCTCCCAATAATGTAATAATTAATACGGGAATCAGGCGCGTAGCCAAAGTGAATACACTTAAGGCGATAGAGGGAGCGCCATAGCGAATAGATTGCCGGTTTTCCGCCCGAGCGCGATCGAATCGCTGTTCAGCAATAAAGTCAACAACGCCGAAACCCGGCTTTCCTATCGATCTGGCCATATGAAGGTGCCTTTCTGAGAAGAAACTTAAAATCAGGCGCATTGTAAATATACTCGATTAGTCAGCAGATCGAGGGGCTTAATTCAAGAAATTTTTAGGACCAAAATGACCTAACGCCGCATTCAACATCTCCCTCGTGGCTGGCGTAGTCATCAACGTCCTCGCCGGAATCTACGATGCCGTGTATACAGCGAAGATGCAGAGCCGACGCGTGATGGTGACGACTGTCCTCGGCGCCGTGGTCAACTTGGTCCTCAACGTTGCGCTCATTCCGTTTATCGGTATTTTGGGCGCGGCGACAGCGACGACGGTGTCGTTTGCGGTCGTTGCCCTTGTCCGTGCGTGGGACACCCGGAAAGCAGTGCGGATTCGCTACAACCACCGGGATGCGGCGGCCTCAGTTTTTGTGATTGCTAATTTCTATCTAGGGAATTTGCAGTGGAACAACATCGCTTTGGTCGTGATGATCGTCTTTGCATTGGTGCTTAACCGTAGCTATGTCGCTATGGCATGGAAGAAGGTGCGGGGTCGGTTGGGATAAGCGGCCCTAGGTCGTATCTCTTAATGAATGGAGGGTGAGTGCGGAAGAATTTTCGGTATGAGCTGGCCTGGGCGCTGTCGGATTCGATGCGCACCGAAGCCTTGCCGCTGCAGTCGCTCAACCAGGCGCTCGTTGTAGACGACGCTCACATATTGTGAGGCGTGGTCTGAATGGTGTGCTGGAAGGGCGTTTCGCGGACTAAGGTCGTGGTAGATTTCTTCTGCGGCCTACATCAAATACGCGCGGACTGCCTCAGGGGCGTAAGTGTCCAGGTCGTGGGTTATAAGGCCGGCAGGATCGAAGTCCTCAAACACTTCGGTACCGCCCACAATGACTTGTCGTTGGATCATCTGATCGACCAGGCCGAAGATTTCCTTGGTACAAATGCCCAGCTAACGTTGGATATCGGTGTTGAACTACCGGCACGGTCTCGTCCACGTATGGGGGATATCGGCAACTATCACGACACGGCTAACTTAGGCCAAAGCGCCCTCGATTTCACCACTACAGGTGCATCGACTACCGATACTTCTGGGGCACATTCCAGTTCACCGGCTGCTCGCAGTCCCCGGGTTGTTGCCGCGCCAGCACGCCTTGTCCGGGATGTCCTCGACGGTGTTTACCGCACGCTCGGCTTCGATGAAATCGGTGATGAGACTTTCGCCGCAACCGTCATCCCTCGGGTGGTCGAGCCGTCCTCGAAAAAGCAGGTTCCCCGTATCATCGGCGAGTTAGGACGGGTGCCGATGCACCACAACACGGTCTACAACGGCCTTAGCGACAACGTAGAATTCAAACTGAAATTATCTAATTCCATTCCCTAGGAGTTCCCATGTCTGATGATGTGTCGCCCCAACAGTTCTCGGTCCGTACCTCGGTTGAAAGTGAAACTAGCTATCGGTGCACGCTGATTTCACCGCAAGGGCGCGAGCTGCGAGTCGTTGGCGGCGGCGAAGCTGTTGCCCCAGTCGTTGAAGGCGACGAGCTGCTTGCGAAGAATGAATTCCTCGTCAATAACCTGTGGATGATCGCGCTAGCGAAATCCCAAGCGCTCTCGGGTGAGGAGCTGGCGGACAAAAACAAGAATGAAGTCGTTGACAATGCTCTTGAGGATGCAAGGTGGGTGGTGGATCTCATTGAGGCTGGCTCGCGAGAGCGACGCGACGGGTATTGCTCAGCCTGTTGCAACATGGCGGAGCATGGCAAGGTCGAAGGATCTATGACGTGGTTGTGCCTGACATGTGGAACACCATCAGCACCGTGCGTGGCGCCGAAATGCACCAATTTTGGTGTGCGTACCCGTGGAATGCTCAGTGGCGCGACGCCAGTCTTCTGCGCGGAGCATACGCATGAGATTCCTGACTTCGAAAAGCTGGACATGCGTATTGATGACTTCGAAGACTATGCCCGGCTCATGGAGTATCGCGTACGAAGCGTCGCAACCGTGGCCAAGCTGACTGGCGCCGGCATTGCGGGGCTCGCCATCGTTGCGACAGGCGGAATGATGGCAGCACCGGCTATTGGTGGTGTCATCGGTTCGACGTTCCTTGGGCTCAGCGGTGCGGCAGCGACGAACGCGGGATTGGCAGCGCTGGGCTTTGGCTCGTTGGCCTCAGGTGGATTGGGAATGGCAGGCGGTACGATGGTGGTCACCGCCGCCGGTGCGCTGCTTGGCACGGGCCTAGGCATCCAAACTATTAGCTCGTATATCAGCGAGGACAAGTCCTTCAACATCCAGAAATTCCGTGGTGGTGAAGGTACTCCCGTGCTGATCGCACGTGGATTCACTACCGAGTCAGACCGTGATTGGCTGAAGGAACTGGCTGCAGTCGAGCGTGCGTACCCGACTTCACCGATCTACTTGGTGGAGTGGGGCGCAAAAGAAACGAAGGACTTGGTCATGTTCCTCTCGCCAAGCGCGGGTGCAGGCATTGGCGCTGGGGCGAAATACCTTATCAAGAAAGCCAGCAGGAAGATGGCTAAGAATGCGGCAGGTATAGGTACCGTTGCCGGCTTAGCAGGGCTTATCTCCAACCCTTGGACCGTCGCTGTCAACCGGGCGGATAAGACGGCATTGGCGCTCGTTGGCATTATTCAGCGCACCAACATTGACTCAGTCATCCTTGTCGGACACAGCTTGGGCGGGCGCATCATGCTTAAGGTCGCACGTGCCCTCGCGGGTACACCGGCAGGACAACAACAAGTGAGCGTAGAGGCAGTTCATGCCTTCGGTGCAGCCGCTGATTTCAAAGACGGGTGGGACACACTTCCGAATGACACGGTCAAGAGCATTCACAATTACTATTCAGCCAATGACAAGGTCCTCAAACTTCTGTACTCGGCAGCCATGTTGGGCAAGAAGGCAGTGGGATTCACTGGTATCCCGGGCGACGACCCAGTCGTACACAACCACGACGTGGGTGACAAGGTCGCTGCCCACTCGGATTACTTCGCGAACGTTGAGCTCGAGACGGGGGAATAAGCGAACAATGTGGGGGTGGCGGTATCGGTAGGCATCTCGTGACGGGGCGCGTTGCTCATTTCAGTTGCCGCTATCCCTCGGCGGGGGATTGCTAGAGTGTTTCGGCGCATCATACGAAAATCGAGCACGCGACGAGGATCGCTGAGACAGCCGAGCAGTATGAACCACAAGGTGCAATGCTGCCCGTTTAGCGTTTGTCGGCAAGTAGCCTGTGGTGCCGTGAGAAGTGGCTGACTGCGATGAAAACTCGAGTATTTGAGGCGTTTGAGACGGTTGGTTGGGGCGCCGCGACGGCATCGACGCTGGGCATGGGCGCGCGCCGGCCTGATACGGGGTTAACCTTGGCCGTGTTTCGTGGCCTTGGTGTCTAGCTTGATACGGGCTTGGCGCACCCGTATGGAGTGGGTGTGATGCAGGTGACGAAGCTCTCAAAATTTATGCAGTTGGGGCTATGTGGCAATGTGCAGGTTGTTCCAAGGCGGGTACCTAAGTTGATATAAAGTGCTTATTCTTAAAACTTGCTAAGGCTGGCGTGGATGTGCGTGGGAAGGTAAGCGTTCTACGTGCGACGATTCGTGTACATGTGTCTTATTCCTCTAGCGCTACGGGGTGAGCTACCGCGATCTGGAGGAAATGATGACTTCAGCGGGGCGTGCCGGTCGATCACACCACGATCTACCGCTGGGTCCAGAAATGCACCCCTGAGCTGGATAAGCAGACTCGCTGGTACCGGCAGGTACCTGACTGGCAGGCCCGGTCCTGGCGGGTGGATGAGACCTATATCCGGGTCGGCGGCAGGTGGTGCTACCTCTATCGGGCGATCACCGCCGGTGGGCAGACCTTGGACTTTTACCTCTCTCCGAAGCGGAACGTGGCCGCAGCGAAGCGTTTCCTGGCCAAGGCCCTCAGATCCAATGCGTCAGCCGGGTATCCCAGAGTGATCAACACCGATAAAGCACCGTCTCTAGCCAGGGCAATCGCCGAGTTGAAGTCAGAGGGAATCTGCCCG
>Ga0079225_10001599_pt1 | contig 12802 bp, 11 predicted proteins | sample Poulit2012_FD_76344 | JGI IMG/M metagenome (GOLD analysis project Ga0079225, IMG submission 76344) | Agricultural soil microbial communities from Georgia to study Nitrogen management - Poultry litter 2012 | ecosystem: Environmental > Terrestrial > Soil > Agricultural land | place: USA: Georgia...
AGGAAAATCACCACTAAAATATAGGGTGCAAAGGCACGTAAAACAGTGAAACGCGGTGCGCCGTTATCTTGGCTGACCTTGACGGTGCCGAGCCAGTCTTTCTCCCAATAGGCCTGCTCGGGGAAATCAAAGGTATCTTTGGGTACAAACAAACCTTTGCGCGCCGCAGGCACAACAATCAGTAGACCAATTAGCGAGCCAAGTAAGGATGGGAACTCGGGCCCCAAGATACGCGCAATAATCACATAGGGTACGGTAAAAGCTAGGCCAGCAAAAATCGCAAAACGCCAGGCCTTGAGACCTTGAGCAAATGAACGCTGACTACCAAAAAAGCGCGTAATCAAGCCACATAACATCAGGGGAATAAACACCCCAATCATGGCATGTATTAAGGCCACGTCTTGGACAATATGCAATATATAGTCGACTGGCTGAGTAGGCGCTATGGCCGCAGCCACATCGGTCTTGTTATCGATACCGGATGTGACCCCAACAATCATAGGCGTACCCACCGCACCAAAAGATACTGGCGTAGACTGAATGATGAGCATCGACATGACTGCTGCCATGGCCGGAAAGCCAAGAGCAAGCAACAACGGAGCACCGACGGCCGAGGGCGTACCAAAACCCGATGAGCCCTCGATCAACGAGCCAAATAGCCAAGCAACAATAATCACCTGAACCCTTCTGTCAGGTGAAACATCCATAAAGCCTTGGCGAATGGCACTTAACGCCCCACCCTCTTTGAGCGTATTAAGCAATAAAATAGCGCCAAAGACAATGAACAACAAGGTAATGGCCGTGACGATGCCATTGACGGTAGCCGCTGCGACCACAGAGCCCGCGCTACCCCAAACAAATAATGATAATAAGACAGTAACAATGTAGGCGGCGCCCATAGAAAACTTGGCGGACCGCCCTAAAACAACCATTAGCACAAACACAACCACAATCGGTGCTAAGGCTAATAAGGTATAAATCGTACCCATGTAGGATGCTCCTTGGCTAGCAAAAATGATGACAAAGTGCCACTTGTTTTTCTTGACTGCGTGAACAGACCACGCAACTGCACACTATAACCTTTATTAACTTTTTTTCTTATTCGAAATAACCCTGTAAGGATTAACGCTTATAAACATGAGTTTTAAAGCAGCCTTAGGGATTTTAGGTTTTTTTGCTTGCCATTACTGCCTAGCACTAGAGCAAAAAGCACGATACAGCTAATTTTATTTGTAATGCCCGCCGCGCTCGAGCACCTCTACCTGATAGCCCTCGGGGTCGCGCACAAAAAAATAACGCGCCTGCTTCACCCCATCGAGATCTAGCTGCTTGATTTCGGCAGGCTCATAGCCAGCTTTATCTAAACGTTCGTGCGCAGCCTCAAGATCATCAACAGAAAAAGCAATATGGCCATAGGCATTACCGTGCTCATAACCCTCGGTACGGCCTTTGTTATAAGTGAGCTCAAGCTCGGCCTCGCTTTCGTCATTGCCAAGATAAATCAAAGCAAAATTGGGAAAATCTAGACGATGCTTTTCTTTGAAGCCAAAAGCCTGCTCATAGAAATCGAGCGCCTCGTCAAGTTTCGTCACACGAACCATTGTATGAATAAGTTTTGCCATGTTTTCTCCTGAAAGAAAACGGCTTCCAGAAGAAGCCGTTTAAACTGATGAATCAATGCAAAAACTGCTGAATCAGGGCAGAATCTGATGAATCAATACAAAATAAGCTCAATAGGTACAAACAGATATGCTTTACCTATTAGTACTGCTTTACCCTCGCCCATCACCCCGCATCTAGCGCTAAGGTGACGGGATGAGTGAGGTTATTTGCCAATCTCGCGCTGGGTAGAGCCTATGTACAACTGCCGTGGACGGCCAATGCGATAGTGCTCGTCGGTGATCATCTCGTCCCACTGAGCTATCCAACCTGCAGTACGTGCCAAGGCAAAGATAGCGGTAAACATATCGGTGGGGATGCCTATCGCGCGCTGCACAATACCCGAATAGAAATCAACATTGGGGTAGAGACGGCGCTCGACAAAATAATCATCTTCGAGAGCAATACGCTCGAGCTCCATCGCGAGCTTGAACAAGGGGTCATCCTCAAGACCTAAGGCCTCGAGCACCTCTTTGCAAGTCTCTTGCATGAGCTTGGCACGCGGGTCGTAGTTTTTGTAAACACGGTGGCCAAAGCCCATCAAACGCACACCCGAGCTACGGTCTTTGACCTGCTCCATAAAGGTGCCTACCTTTTCTAGGCCCCCCTCGGCATGCAAACGCTCGAGCATATTGAGACTGGCCTCATTGGCGCCCCCATGAGCAGGCCCCCACAGACAAGCAATGCCTGCAGCAACCGCCGCATAAGGGTTGGTACCCGATGAGCCGCACAAACGTACCGTAGAGGTAGAGGCATTTTGCTCGTGATCAGCGTGCAAAATAAAAATGCGGTCTAATGCGCGCTCGACCACATCGTTGACCTGATAATCCTCGCAAGGGGTGCCAAACATCATGTACAAAAAGTTGCCTGTATAAGACAGGTGGTTTTGTGGGTACATAAAGGGCTGGCCAATGCCGTATTTGTATGCCATGGCCACTAAAGTGGGTAATTTGGCAATCAGGCGAATGGCCGAAATATTGCGATCGACCGGGTCATTGATATCGAGCTGATCATGATAAAAGGCAGACATGGCGCCCACAATACCGGTCAAAATGGCCATAGGGTGCGCATCATGGTGAAAGCCACGTACAAAGCTGTACATATGCTCTTTGACCATGGTGTGGTGGGTCACGAGACGCTCAAAGTTTTGCTTTTCGTCGGCATCAGGCAACTCGCCATAAAGCAACAGATGGCAGACCTCAAGAAAATCACACTTGCGAGCCAGCTCATCGATTGAGTACCCACGGTAGAGCAGCTCGCCCTTGTCCCCATCGATATAGGTTATAGAAGACTGCGTCGATGCAGTGGCCATGAAGCCGGGGTCGTAGGTAAACATACCTGTTTGACCATATAGCTTACGAATGTCAATGACATCTGGCCCGATGGTGCCTTGATATACAGGCAATTCGACGGCAGGTCGGTCATCTGAAAATGACAGCGTTGCTTTTGTATCTGAACGTCGCATAAAACATCCTTTTCGTTCAAAGCGCGCGCATGAGCGCTACTAGGCGTTGAATATCGGGTGAATCGTAAGGTGCTTGGGGCTCTTGATTGGCCAACAGCACCTGCAAAAGGTCGTTGTCGTCCATTTTAAATAACTGATTTAAAGCGGCGACATCGGCATCGGTAAGCTCTGCCTCGTAACGGTCAAGAAAACGCGTCAGGATGAGGTCGTTTTCGAGCATTCCGCGCCGTGCGCGCCAACGAAGGCGCGCACGCTGTAAAGTTGTTTGCTCAGCCATGGCACACCTATTAGACGGTACGGCGAACAAGCATTTCCTTGATCTTGCCAATTGCACGTGATGGGTTTAAGCCCTTGGGACAGACCTCGGTGCAATTCATAATAGTGTGGCAGCGGAAGAGTCGATACGGGTCTTCGAGATTGTCGAGTCGTTTTTCCGTGGCATCATCACGCGAGTCTGCCAAGAAACGATAGGCCTGCAACAAACCTGCGGGGCCGACAAACTTGTCGGGGTTCCACCAAAATGAGGGGCAGGCGGTTGAACAACAGGCACACAAAATACACTCGTAGAGGCCGTTGAGCTCATCGCGTGCCGCAGGTGACTGCAAACGCTCGCGCTCGGGCGGCGGAGTAGAGTTGATCAGATACGGCATAACCGAATGAAACTGATCAAAAAAGTGCGTCATATCGACAATTAGATCGCGCACCACTGGCAAACCCGGTATCGGGCGCAAAACAATGTTATCGGGTAGGGTGTTTAGATTAGTAATACAGGCCAAACCATTGTGGCCATTGATATTGACCGCATCCGAGCCACAAATACCCTCGCGACACGAGCGCCTAAATGAAATACTGTCATCCATTTCGTTTTTGAGGCGCACGAGCACATCAAGCAGCATCCGATCATGCTTGTGCAATTGTATTTGCAACTTTTGCATATACGGACGCTCGTCCTTGTCGGGGTCGTAACGATAGATTTCAAAATTTAACTTGCGATTTTCACTCATCTGTTTCCCCTAATTAGAACTCGCGAGGTCTTGGCGCAATGCTTTCTGCGGTGATAGGCTGCATCTCAACAGGCTTGTATTCGACGCGATCACCCTCAGAAAACCACATTGAGTGCTTGAGCCAATTTTCGTCATCACGGGTTGGATAGTCTTCTAGGGAGTGTGCACCACGACTTTCGTGGCGTTTAACTGCCGAATGCACAGTGGCCCGTGCAACCTCCATCATGTTGGTCACCTCGAGGGCCTCAACGCGAGCGGTATTAAATACCTTGGATTTGTCTTTGTAATACAGGTGCTTAGCCTCTTTGGCGAGCTCGTCAATTGCATGTACCCCTTTTTCTAAGATATTAAGGGTACGAAACACCCCACAATGCTCTTGCATGGTGTGGCGAATTTTGTCAGCCAGCTCGGGGGCATGCTCACCCGAGGTACGGGCCTCGAGTGCTGCGACACGCTCGATAGACTTGTCAACAGACCACTCGGGCAGATCGGGGTGGCTGTGCTCGTTTTGGGGCTTGCTCTCGACAATATGATTGCCTGCAGAGCGACCAAAAACGATCAGGTCAAGCAAAGAGTTGGTACCTAAGCGGTTAGCACCATGAACTGAGGTAGCGGCACACTCGCCCACAGCATATAAGCGCGGGACAACTGTGGCCTGCCCATCTTTCATAGTAAGCACCTGACCATGATAATTGGTAGGTATCCCCCCCATTTGGTAGTGCAATGTAGGCACGACCGGGATGGGATCAGTGATGGGGTCAATATTGGCAAAGGTCATCGAGATCTCGCGAATAGCGGGCAAACGACGTTTGATGGTCTCGGCGCCAAGGTGGTCGAGCTTGAGCTCGATATAATCACCGTTGGGACCGCAGCCACGCCCCTCTTTGATCTCTTGGTCCATCGAACGCGAAACAAAGTCACGCGGGGCCAAATCTTTGAGGTGTGGGGCATAGCGCTCCATAAAGCGCTCGCCATCTTTGTTGAGCAAAATACCCCCCTCGCCACGTACCCCCTCGGTAATGAGTACCCCAGCACCATAAACACCAGTGGGGTGAAACTGCCAAAACTCGAGGTCTTGCAAGGGGATGCCCGCGCGGGCGGCCATGCCCAAGCCATCGCCAGTATTAATAAAGGCGTTGGTTGAGGCGGCAAAAATACGCCCCGAGCCACCGGTGGCCAATACTGTGCGCTTGGCCTCGAGGATGTAAATATCGCCGGTCTCCATCTCGAGCGCGGTTACACCGAGGATCTCGCCCTCTTCGTTTTGTAGCAAATCGAGGGCCATCCACTCGACTAAAAACTTGGTGTTGTATTTGACATTGCGCTGATAAAGGGTGTGCACCATCGCGTGACCGGTACGGTCAGCAACTGCACAGGCGCGTTGTACGGGCTTTTCGCCAAAATGCGAGGTATGCCCCCCAAATGGACGCTGATAAATCGTACCGTCATCGTTACGGTCAAAAGGCATACCAAAATGCTCGAGCTCGTAAACGGCATGCGGTGCCTCGCGGCATAAAAACTCGATAGAGTCTTGATCACCGAGCCAGTCAGAGCCCTTGACCGTATCGTACATATGCCAGTACCAGTGATCCTCGCTCATGTTGCCAAGCGCGGCACTTACGCCACCTTGGGCGGCAACAGTATGTGAACGAGTAGGAAATACTTTTGAGAGCACGGCCACATTGAGGCCTGCCTCGGACAGTTGCAGTGCACAACGCAACCCAGCGCCCCCGGCGCCAACGACTACCGCGTCAAACTGACGGCGTGGTAAAGATGATGTTATAGCTGCCACGGTTAAAGGCTCCAGACAATTTGTACAAAGAAGACGACTGCGCCAACGAGCCACAAAACGGTGAGTGACTGCAAAAGCAAACGCCAGCCAGTATTTGTGATGTAGTCCATCCAGATGTCACGCACGCCAACCCAAGCGTGCCAAACCACCGAGATGAAAGCCAAAGTAGCAAGTACTTGGCCCATTGGGAACGCCCCCCATTTAAAAGCAAATAAGTGGCGCCAAGAGTCATAGGTGATCTCAGGGGTAAATAAATACCCTAAAAATAAAATCAGCGTGTAAACGATAAGAATGACAGCTGTTACACGCTGTGCAATAAAGTCTATAGTGCCATAATGGGCACCGACAACTAAGCGTTTTTCGCCAATACGTTCTGGGGTGCTCATTACCAAACTCCAAATAGTTTTAAGGCAAATAATAGAGTCAACAGCAGGCTGATCACAAAGACACCAACAGCAGTTTTTTGTGACGTCTCTCTGTCGCTACCCTTGCCAAGGTCGAGTGCAAGAAAACGAATGCCTGCACAAAAGTGGTGTAAATAAGCCCAAATTAAGACCAAGAAGACCAGCTTCATAAACGGGTGCGAGACAAACGCACTAACCGAATTGAAAGTCTCTGGGCTACCCAAACTAAGGGACAACACAGGCAAAAGCACCACGGGCAAAGCTAAAAATAGCAAAGCCCCACTAATACGATGCAGGATCGACAATTTCGCAGCAGGCGGGAGCTTATAAGTAAGTATCTGCCCCACACTTACATTACGAAACTGAGGACGCTGCTTTGGAGCGGTTTCAGACATAATGGCCTCGAGAAAACATACTAAAAGAAAAGCACAAGGATTGTTTTTATTGCTCGCCTTGGGCTTAACCCTTAATAAGAACAAAATATTGGACGCAACCGAGCAAGCATCGCCCAATGCAATTGAAACAGTATTTTACGCTAAAAAATATGCTTTATTAAGTGCAAATCATGAAAAACACCACCTTTATGAGCTTAAGCAATAACAAACCACAAAGACAATCAGCTCAAAGAATGACGATAATGGAAGCGCTCTGTGATATACAAACCACGACGAAACTCCATTGGCCGATCGCCATAAGTATAAGAAATACGATCGACTTGTAACAACGGACTGCCCAGTGGCAGACCGAGATATTCAACGGCCTCGGGCCCCGCTGCTACGGCGCGAATGGCCTCATCGGCACGCACCATACTGACACCAAACTGACTTTCGAACCACGCATAAAGTGGCTTTTTATTGGCACGAGCGGTGTCCTCATTGACCCCTTTAAAAACCTGCCCAGGCAGCCAAATATCATCAAAAATTGTAGGCTGTTCATCAAATGATAATAAACGACGAATACGTACCACCGTCGTGGCAGTTTTTAACTGCAAATACTGGGCTATCTCGGCTGGGGCACGCAACCGTGCACAGGAAATAATTTTACTACTAGAAACGGGCTGATGATCGTCGTCGGGTGTAAGCTTTAGAAACCGAAAACGCACCTTGGCCTCGGTATGCGTCGGCACAAAAGTGCCCTTGCCCTGACGGCGTATGAGCAGATTATCGGCAGCCAACTCATCGATGGCCTTGCGTACCGTACCCTGACTGACCTGAAAGCGCGCTGCAAGCTCGTGCTCGCTAGGGATGGCCTCGCCAGGCTTCCACTCGCCCTGATCAAGGCGCTGCAATAGTAACGACTTGATCTGCTGATACAAAGGGCTGTAGGTCGTGCTGGGCGTGTTTTTGCCGTGCCTACCCGACTGCCGCGAAGATAAATGCTTGCTTGACATAAAGCTCTTAGACCACAATGAGTACAATCTGCTAATACTTCTAAAGTCTACCACTCTTTTATCTTATATAAGACAAAAAGGGTTTGACTAGGCCGTATTTTTCATCTAGCGTGCAATTTGTGGCGCGTACTGCTAAATAATTCTGCGCCCACTGGTCGGGTTAAAAATCATCCGTTAGAATCTTTTTACCCGTCAAAAACTGGGGTCTCGTAGGCCGTGCAAACAATTATGCAACCACTATTGCGCTTCGAGCCCCACGCCATTTATTCACATTGGAGCTCTTCCTACTATATTGGAGCCTTTCACTATGTCAAAACCCGCAATCCGTGTTGCAATTACAGGCGCAGCAGGTCAGATAGGTTATTCGCTTTTATTTCGTATTGCCTCGGGCGATATGCTGGGCCAAGACCAACCAATTATCTTGCAATTACTAGAGGTGCCCCACGAAAAGGCACAAGAAGCACTCAAAGGCGTCATGATGGAGCTTGACGACTGCGCCTTTCCTTTGCTGCAAGATGTCATCCACTCTAGCGACCCAAAGGTTGCTTTTAAAGACGCTGATGCGGCGCTATTAGTCGGTGCACGCCCCCGTGGCCCGGGTATGGAGCGCAAAGATCTGCTCAAGTTTAATGCCAAGATCTTCAGCGCCCAAGGCCGCGCCCTTAACGAGGTCGCCAGCCGTGATGTCAAGGTACTCGTGGTCGGCAACCCAGCCAATACTAATGCTCTAATTGCGATGAACTCGGCCCCCGACCTGCCCGCAGAAAACTTTACTGCGATGTTGCGCCTTGATCACAATCGCGCCCTGACACAACTTGCTCAGCGTGCTGAGGTGCCCGTGGCCGATATAGAAAAGCTCATCGTATGGGGCAACCACTCGCCCACCATGTACCCAGATATTCGTTTTGCCGAGGCAGATGGTGTGCGCTTAGCTGATAAGATCAATGACCCCACCTGGGTACGCGAGACTTTTATCCCCACGGTTGCGCAACGCGGTGCGGCCATTATCGAGGCACGCGGCCTATCGTCGGCAGCATCAGCAGCCAACGCTGCCATTGACCATATGCGCGATTGGTTCTTGGGCTCACAGGGTCAGTGGGTGACCATGGGTGTGCCCTCAGACGGCTCGTACGACATCCCCGAGGGGTTAATCTATGGGGTACCCGTCACCACTGAAAACGGCCAGTACCAGCGTGTACATGGCTTAGAAATTGATGACTTCTCGCGTGAGCGCATGCAGATTACGCTTGATGAGCTAATCGCCGAGCGCGACGCCGTCAAAGACCTATTGAAATAGGCATGCAAACTACTTAAATTTTGGAGGACTACATGACACAGACATCATCCACCCCACCTACCAAGGGTAAACGCTCGGTAGCACTCTCAGGCGTTACAGCGGGTACCACAGCCCTTTGTACGGTCGGTGCAGATGGTCATAGCCTACACTATAGGGGCTACGATATTTTGGATCTTGCCCCTGACTGTAGCTACGAAGAGGTTGCGTATTTGCTCATCCATGGCAAGCTACCCAACAAGGGTGAGCTCAGGCAATACAAAGACAAGCTCCGTGCGCGTCGCAATCTACCACGCGCCGTGCGCCGTGCCCTACGCACGCTGCCTGCCGCGAGCCACCCTATGGATGTTTTGCGCACCGCAGTATCGGTAATGGGCTGCGTACTCCCCGAGCATGACAGCCAACCTGTTGCCGATGCCCGCGACATTGCTGACACCTTGCTCGCCTCATTGGGCTCGGCCCTACTGTATTGGTACCATTACTCAAATCACGGTGTTGAAATTGATCTTGAGGGCAAAAAGGGCGGCATAGGCGCACATTTCTTGTACCTACTTCATGATGAAAAGCCATCAGATAGCTGGGTACAGGCGATGAATATTTCTATGAACCTCTATGCCGAGCATGAGTTCAATGCCTCGACCTTTACCGCGAGGGTAATCACCGGTACTGGCTCAGATATGTACGCGGCCATTAGCGGTGCCATTGGTGCATTGCGTGGGCCCAGGCACGGTGGTGCTAACGAGGTCGCACTCGAGATTCAACAACGCTACAGCAGCCCCGAAGAGGCGCGCGAGGACATCAAAAAGCGCTTGGAAAACCGTGAGGTGATCATTGGTTTTGGGCACCCAGTCTATACTGTCTCTGACCCGCGCAACGAGGTCATCAAGGCCGTTGCCAAGACCCTCGCCCAAGAGGCCGATGACATGCTGCTATTCGAGGTCGCCGAGGCCATCGAGGAAACCATGTGGGCCGAGAAAAAAATGTTCCCCAACCTCGACTGGTATGCTGCGGTCGCCTACCACCTTATGGGCATCCCACGTTTGATGTTTACCCCATTATTTGTGATTGCCCGTACAGCAGGCTGGGCAGCCCATATACTCGAGCAGCGCGCGGATAATAAAATCATCCGTCCCAATGCCGAGTATACTGGCCCTGGGCCGCGTGAGTTTGTCCCCCTAGACGAGCGCCGCTAACTAACCAACCCCTATGCGACAGCGCCCTATTTTGACGCTGGCGCATTGTTTTAAAAGACTGTCTCACTATGGCACCCTCTATTCAGCATTTAAAAAACGAACATCGTTTTCAATACGAGCAAGATGAGCTGATTGCTTATCTGGAATACAGCCTAGATGGCACAATTATGACCATTAGGCATACATGGGTGCCTAAAGCCTTGGGTGGCCAAGGCATTGCCGCACAGCTCACACGCTGTGCGCTCGAGACAGCTGAGCAACAACAGTGGCAGGTCGTGCCCGCGTGCTCATATGCCGAGCGCTATATAGAAAAACATCAGCAATACCAAAAGCTGCTCGCTCACTAAGCCATTGCGGGTGAGTACAGACTAAGGTCGGCGTTCTTGCGCAGACTAAGTGCGCGGTTGTCCACCATGTCTTATATAAGACATAAGACTATTGATCCCCCGCACCCAAGGTTTTACAATACCACCCTAACTAAGACATAGATTATTAATGCGACAGCGGGCCGAGTCATCTTGGGCGCTGCCCACAGTACCCGCTACGCTTGAGTGCATCGCCACCCTATCAAAGTGCGATGCCTTGATTCACAACCACTTTTATAGGCCTGCAACATGCTGGAATCATACCGCCAACACGTTGCCGAACGCGCTGCGTTAGGCATCCCACCGCTACCCCTATCGGCGCAACAAACTGCCGATCTTATCGAATTACTCAAAAACCCACCCGCCGGCGAGGCCGAGTTTTTACTCGATTTACTCACTAATCGTGTACCCGCTGGGGTAGACGATGCAGCTCAGGTCAAGGCATCGTATCTGGCTGCACTGGCCTTTGGCGAAGAGGTTAACGAACTCATCAGCCCCCAAGAGGCCACCCGTCTATTGGGCACGATGCTAGGCGGGTTTAATATTGCCCCACTGATTCGTTTGCTCGATGACGAGGCATTGGCCCCCACCGCTGCCGAGGCCCTCAAACACACTTTATTGATGTTTGACGCCTTTCATGATGTCAAAGAAAAGGCCGACCAAGGCAATCGCTATGCCCAAGAGGTTTTACAAAGCTGGGCCGACGGCGAGTGGTTTACCAGCCGCCCCGAGGTACCCGAGCAATTAACCGTGACCGTATTCAAGGTTAGCGGCGAGACCAACACTGACGACCTATCGCCAGCCCCCGATGCTTGGAGTCGCCCGGATATCCCCTTGCATGCGCTGGCCATGCTTAAAAACCCACGCCCAGGTATCGAGCCCGATGTCCCCGGCGAGGTTGGCCCCATCAAGCAAATTGAGGCCCTCAAAGAAAAAGGCCATCTCGTAGCCTATGTAGGCGATGTGGTGGGTACTGGCTCATCACGCAAATCAGCCACTAACTCGGTACTTTGGCATACAGGCCAAGATATCCCCTATGTACCCAACAAACGCTTTGGTGGCGTGTGTTTGGGTGGTAATATCGCCCCCATCTTTTACAACACGATGGAGGACGCCGGTGCCCTACCTATAGAGCTAGACGTCACCAAAATGCAAATGGGCGATGTGATCGAGCTGCGCCCTTATGAGGGGGTTGCCCTAAAAGACGGTGAGGTTATCGCCGAGTTTAAGCTCAAGTCTCAGGTACTATTTGACGAGGTTCGTGCAGGGGGGCGTATTCCGCTCATTATTGGTCGCGGTCTGACTGCCCGTGCCCGCGAGGCGCTTGACCTAGGCCCCACCGATCTATTCCGTCTGCCCGAGGCCCCCAAAGATAGCGGCAAAGGCTTTACCCTGGCCCAAAAAATGGTCGGTCGCGCCTGCGGTCTACCCGAGGGTCAAGGCATTCGCCCAGGCACCTATTGCGAGCCTTTGATGACCACTGTCGGCAGCCAAGATACCACTGGGCCCATGACACGTGACGAGCTCAAAGACCTGGCCTGTCTAGGCTTTTCGGCTGATTTGGTCATGCAGTCTTTCTGCCATACCTCGGCCTACCCCAAGCCAGTAGACGTGACCATGCACCACGAGCTGCCCGACTTTATTAGCACCCGCGGCGGTGTGTCGTTGCGCCCTGGCGATGGCATTATTCACTCGTGGCTCAACCGTATGCTTTTGCCTGATACGGTTGGCACGGGGGGTGACTCGCACACCCGCTTCCCCATTGGCATTAGCTTTCCTGCAGGCTCGGGTCTCGTGGCCTTTGCTGCCGCTACAGGGGTGATGCCCTTAGATATGCCCGAGTCAGTGCTGGTACGCTTTAAGGGCGAAATGCAGCCTGGCGTGACCTTACGCGACTTGGTCAATGCCATACCCTACTACGCCATCAAAAACGGCCTACTGACAGTAGAAAAGGAAAACAAGATCAACGTGTTCTCGGGTCGTATTCTCGAGATCGAGGGCTTGCCTGATCTTAAAATTGAGCAAGCTTTTGAGCTCAGTGATGCCTCGGCCGAGCGTTCAGCCGCTGCCTGTACGGTACGTCTTAACAAAGAGCCCATCATCGAATACCTCAATAGCAACATCACCTTACTTAAGTGGATGATTGCCAATGGTTACGAAGATGAGCGCACCTTGCGTCGCCGTATCGAGGCCATGGAAAAATGGCTCGAAGACCCACAACTGCTCGAGCCCGATG
>Ga0079225_10001602_pt1 | contig 12791 bp, 8 predicted proteins | sample Poulit2012_FD_76344 | JGI IMG/M metagenome (GOLD analysis project Ga0079225, IMG submission 76344) | Agricultural soil microbial communities from Georgia to study Nitrogen management - Poultry litter 2012 | ecosystem: Environmental > Terrestrial > Soil > Agricultural land | place: USA: Georgia...
AGCAACTCTTGGGGTATCATTTCCCAGTCGTTTAGCGCCTGTCGCTGCTTTCATAATGACAGCCCCTAGCACGTTCAAATCATAAAACTGACTATATTCACGACCGAAACCAAAACAACCAGACGCAGGCATGATTGGATTTTTCAATTGTAAACCAGGTAATGAAACCGACAAATCCATCATATGTTCACCTCATTTGCACGGAAAACTGGACCGTCTTGGCAAATTTTTTTATAACCTTGCTCATCATTTGTCGGAATGACACAAGCTAGGCAAGTCCCGACACCACAACCCATTCTTTCTTCAAAAGATAAATAGCCTTCCACATTTTGAATGGAATCTTTTACAGCTTTCATCATTGGTAATGGTCCACATGAATAGTATCGTTCGAATGAACTTATCTTCGGTATCACAGATGTTACAAGGCCTTTCTCACCATAAGACCCATCATCTGTTGTAATAAAAGTATTGGTTAGCTGTTTAAATTTTTCTTCATAAAAAATTCCAGCTTTTGTTTGAAATCCTAAAATGGCATTTACTTGAACGCCCTTTTCTTTCAATTGCTTTGCTAAAAAATAGAGCGGTGGAATACCTACCCCTCCACCAATTAACAAGGCTGTTGAAATGGTAGCATCAATTGGAAATCCTTCTCCACTTGGCCCAAGGACATCAACTTGCATTCCGGAAGAAAATTTTGTTAAAGCATCCGTGCCTTCTCCCACACGTTTATAAATAATCGTCACTGTTTCTGACTCTCTATCGATGTCAGCAATTGAAATCGGACGACGTAATGTAAAGTTTGGTATAGAAATGTGTAAAAATTGACCAGGAATTGCATTCTCGCTAATATAATCATTTTTTAGTACCATTTCATACGTTTCATCGGCAATTTTTTTCACACTTGTTACAGTCATTATTTCTTTTTTCATCGCTTACATCGCTCCTTTACTGGAAGCAATTGCCCTAGCATTGAATGTCGTTGAATCAATGACATTTAAAATCGCTTGTGCTGTGTCAAGGTTTGTTAAACTAATGATACCATGCTCAACAGCCTCTCTACGAATACGAAATCCGTCAGATTGAATCTTTTTACCCGAAGTCAAAGTGTTAATAACAAATTGTACTTTTCCTTCTCGAATGATGGAGACAACATTTAATTCATCTGCACCAATCTTGCCGACTTTTTCAACAGGGATTGACTTCGATTCAATAAATTTTGCCGTTCCTTCCGTTGCATAAAGCCTGAAACCTAGATCATGAAAATGTTGTGCGATTTGAATCATTTCTTCTTTATCTTTATCAGCAACTGTTAATAAAACAGCCCCTTCAAACGGTATGGAAATTCCTGATGCAATCAATCCCTTATACAGGGCTTTTTCCAGTGTTTGATCATAGCCAATCGCTTCACCAGTCGATTTCATTTCTGGTCCTAACGACGTATCGACACTTCGTAATTTTTCAAAAGAAAACACTGGTAACTTCACATAAACATTAGCTTTTTCTCGTAAAATTTCTGTTTTAAAACCCCTGGAATGAAGTGTTTCACCTAGTATGCAATTAGTCGCAATTTTAGCCATCGTAATGCCGGTTACTTTACTTAAAAATGGTATCGTTCGACTTGCTCGTGGATTAACTTCAATAACGTACACTTCATCTTTTTGAATAATAAATTGAATATTAATGAGACCAATGACATTTAATTCCCGGGCAATTTTTGCTGTCGCATCTAAACACTTTTGTTTAATAGCTTCACTTAAACGTTGTGGTGGATAAACAGCGATAGAGTCACCTGAATGCACGCCTGACCGTTCAATGTGCTCCATAATTCCGGGCACAAATACTGTTTCTCCGTCACTAATCGCATCAACATCCACTTCGATACCTGTCACATATTGATCAACTAATAACGGTTTGTCTGGATATATATTCGGTACTTTTTCTAAATAATGATCTAATTCCTCTTCATTGTAAACAATCTCCATTTGACTTCCGCCAATGACGTAGGAAGGTCGTACTAAAACGGGATAACCAATATCCTCAGCCGTTTGAACAACTATATTTTTATCAGCGACTGCCTTTCCTTTTGGTCGAGCTAAATTTAACTTGTTTAATAATTGTTCAAATTTATGACGATCTTCTGCTCTATCGATTGCTTCTAGATTTGTCCCTAAAATTTCCACACCACGGGCTTCTAGACCTTCCGCTAAATTAATCGCTGTTTGCCCACCAAATTGGACGATGACACCGATTGGTTTTTCTAATTGGACAACATTCATCACATCTTCTAAAGTTAATGGTTCGAAATAAAGTTTATCAGAAATCGTAAAATCTGTTGAGACTGTTTCAGGATTGTTATTCATAATGATTGCTTCATAGCCCATTTCTTTTATCGCTAAAACGGAATGAACTGTAGCATAATCAAATTCAATACCTTGCCCTATTCTAATTGGACCTGAACCTAACACAAGCACTTTTTCTTTGTCTGTCACAATTGATTCATTTTCTTGTTCATAAGTGCTGTAAAAATAAGGTGCGACTGAGTCAAATTGTGCTGCACAAGTATCAACCATTTTATAAACTGGTATGATTTCTTTTTCTGTACGAAACTCATAAACTTCTTGCTCCGATATCTTCCACACTCGGGCAATTTGCATATCTGAAAACCCATATTTTTTCGCTTGATACAACTTATCCTTATCTAGCGGAGCTACTTGCAAATCATTTTCTAAATCAATAATATGTTTCATTTTATTAAGGAAAAAACGGTCAATTTTTGTGATGTCATAAAGTTCTTCTACCGTCGTTTCCCGTCTTAACAATTCAGCTAGCACAAAAATTCGTTCATCATCCGCACGTTGAACTCGATTTAATAAATCACTCGTTTCACTTTCTGCTACTGATGACAAATGAAAATCACCATTACCAATTTCTAAAGAACGCACCCCTTTTAATAATGACTCTTCTAAATTACGACCAATTGACATAATTTCTCCCGTCGCTTTCATTTGTGTTCCTAATTTGCGGTCACCAGAAACAAATTTATCGAAAGGAAAACGTGGAATTTTTGTAACGATATAATCTAGAGCTGGTTCAAAAAATGCATATGTTGTTTCTGTAATCGGATTTTTTATTTCATCTAACGTCAATCCAACAGCTATCTTTGCTGCAATTTTTGCAATTGGATAACCTGTTGCTTTTGATGCTAATGCTGATGAACGACTCACTCTTGGATTAACTTCTATAATGAAATATTCAAAACTATATGGGTCTAAAGCAAGTTGTACATTACAGCCTCCTTCAATTTTTAACGCACGAATTAACTTTAATGACACGTGACGAAGCATTTGATTTTCTTTATCAGTTAATGTCATCGACGGTGCGACAACAATCGAATCACCTGTATGTATACCAACTGGATCAATGTTTTCCATATTACAGACAACAATAGCCTGATCCTTTTTATCACGAACGACTTCATATTCTACTTCTTTAAAGCCAGTAATACTCATTTCAATTAAACATTGATTAACAGGAGATAATGATAAGCCATTTTGAACAATTTCACGTAATTGTTGTTCATTATCACTCATGCCTCCACCTGTTCCGCCTAACGTAAATGCGGGCCTGACAATGACAGGATAACCAATTCCATTTGCGAAATTAACAGCATCTTCCACTGTATTCACAATTTCACTCGGTGGCACTGGTTCGTTCAACTCTTCCATTAAAGTCCGGAACTTCTCTCGATCCTCCGCTTTTTGAATCGCTTCTAAAGTTGTGCCTAACAATTGCACATCATATTCTTGTAATATACCAGATTCATCTAATTCGATTGCTAAATTTAACCCTGTTTGTCCACCTAGTGTTGGCAAAATCGCACAAGGACGCTCTTTTCGAATGATTTTGCTTAAAAATTCAACTGTTAATGGTTCCATATAAATCGTATCTGCGACAGTGTCATCAGTCATAATAGTTGCTGGGTTTGAATTAGCTAAAATGACCGTATATCCCTCTTCTTTTAGTGATTGACATGCTTGTGTTCCAGAATAATCAAATTCTGCCGCTTGTCCAATGACAATTGGTCCTGAACCGATAACGAGAATTTTTTCTATTGATTCATTTCGTGGCATCGCTGTTTCCTCCAGTTTTATCATTGAATTGCTCAGTCATTTGTAAAAATTCATCGAATAAAAAACTTGTTTCATTTGAACCTGGTGCCCCTTCGGGATTAAATTGTACAGAAAAAGCTGAATGAATTTGATGTGATAGACCTTCGATTGTTCCGTCATTAAGTGACCGATAGGTTATTTCTAAATTATTATTTTCACATGATTTTTCATCAACAATATAATGATGACTTACTGCCGCCATCCAAGTTTTATCTTTTTTTAATTCTTTTACAGCATAATTAGAACCATACTTCCCTACTTTTAGTTTTGTAGTTTCAGCACCACATGCAAGTGCAAAAACTTGATGACCAATCCCAATTGAAAATATGGGGATTTCACCTAATAATTGTTTTACTGTTTCCTTTGTTTCTGCTAATTGTGAGGGATTTCCGGGACCATTGGAAAGCAAAATACCATCTGGTTTTAACCTTTTAATATTTTCAGCATCATAATCGTAGGGAACGACTGTCACATGGCAATTTCTTTTCGTTAATTCATTTAAAATTTGTTGCTTCATTCCTAAATCAACGACAACAATTCGTTTTCCTTGTCCTGGGACGATATAAGGTTTATTCACTGAAATATTTTTGACAAAATGGTGATGATCATTGTTACTTTTTAATTCTTTTATTACTTCTTCCTCTGAAGAAATTTCATCCGTAATAATCCCTTTCATCGTACCCTTTTTCCTTAATATTCTCGTTAACATTCTCGTATCAATATTTGCTATGCCCGGTATTTGATGATTTTTCAAAAAATGGTCTAATGTTTCTTCTGTGCGAAAGTTAGATGGTTGTTCAATAACCTCTTTAACAACGATACCTGAAACAGTCGGTGTAATAGACTCAAAATCATCTCGATTAATGCCATATGTACCGATTGATGGATAAGTCATGACGACAATGGAACCATAATAGTTTGGATCGGATATGATTTCTTGGTATCCAGTCATCGCACTATTAAAAATAACTTCACCTGATTTAACTTCAAAGCTGTCACCAAAGGCAGTACCGTGAAATACTGTACCATCTTCTAATATTAATTTTCTTTTTTTCATTACTCTTCATCCTCATACACAATTTTTCCTGAAGCAATCGTCAAAACAGGTATCCCTTGAACAGACCAACCGTTAAAAGGGGTGTTTTTTCCTTTCGAATAAAATGTTGATTTGTCTATCGATTCTTCACGTTCTAAATCGACCATCGTAATATCTGCCACAGCTCCTTCTTCTAATTTACCGTATGGCAAATTAAAAACTTCGGCCGGCTTATTAGTAAAAAATTCAATAAGCTGATTTAAAGATATTTGCTTCGTTTTAACTAAATGTGTATAAAGTAAAGGAAAGGCTGTTTCTAATCCGACAATTCCGAATGGTGCCTTTAACATTCCTACCGACTTTTCCTCTTCAGAATGAGGGGCATGATCGGTCGCAATAAAATCAATTGTCCCGTCTAACAAACCTTCAAGTAGAGCATCGCGATCTTGTTCACTTCGTAAAGGTGGATTCATTTTAAAATCTGCATCATCTGTTTTAATATCGTCTTCAGTTAATAGAAGATGATGGGGTGATACTTCCGCTGTAATATGAATTCCTGCTTTTTTAGCATCTCTTATAACTCGAACAGATTCTTTTGTACTAACATGACAAACATGATAATGACATTTAGTTGCCTCAGCTAGTAATGAATCACGCGCAATTTGTGTTGATTCACAAGCATTTAAAATACCTGGTAAATTGAGCCTTTTACTAACATCACCTTCGTGAACAACTCCCCCATATAAAATTGAATTATCTTCACAATGGGCGACAATCGCACGATTGTTGGCAGCGGCTAACTTCATCGCCTCATACATTTGTCCGGAGGTTTGAATGCCAACTCCATCATCAGTAAAAGCGAAGATTTCTGTATTACTTAATGCTGGAATATCTGTTAGTTCCTCGCCTTTTAAATTTTTTGTAATCGATGCATATGGTAACACCCGAATAAGTGCGTCTTGTTTAATTTTTTTAAAAATTTCATTAACTGTTTCTTCGCTATCAGGAACAGGATTTGTATTTGGCATCGCACAAACGGTCGTGTATCCTCCCCTTGCTGCCGCTTCAGTACCTGTTTTTATCGTTTCTTTATGTTCTCCACCAGGTTCACGTAAATGAATATGAACATCAATAAAACCCGGTGTCACTAATTTATTTTTACAATCGACCACTCGATTAGCTTCTAATTCAATCGTAGGTGCGATTTTTTTAATCTTATCACCTTCAATGAAAATATCACACGTTTTGAATTCGTTGTTTTCCGAAATGATGCTTGCATTTTTCAATATTGTTGTCATGAATAATCCCCCAATGTAATAGTTTTTTTATAATCATTGCCATTCTAATAAATACGCCATATTCCATTTGTTTGAAAATTCTTGAGCGTTCACACTCAACGAGTGATGAATCTATTTCAACCCCTCGATTGACCGGGGCAGGATGTAAAATAATGGCGTGATGTTTCATTTGTTTTTCCCTAGTTACTGTTAAGCCAAACTTTTCTAAATAAGTTGATTCATCAAATTTTTTGAAGTGACGTTCGTGTTGAATTCGGAGTAACATTAATACGTCACATTTTTCTACAGCTTCATCGATTGGTAAGTATGGGCAAGGGATTGAGGTATCAATAAACTGTGGTGCTCCAGTAACAAATACGTTAGCACCTAATCGACTTAGCAATTTAATATTGGAATGGGCAACACGGCTATGAACAATATCACCAGCAAAGACGACATTTAAACCTTCAATATCACCAAATTCTTCATATATCGTGAATACATCTAATAGGCTCTGAGTCGGATGTTCATTTTTCCCTGCACCCGCATTAATAATTGGAATAGATAAGTCTTTAACTTCTTCCATCCAATTATCATCCTCATGACGAACAACTAATAAATTTGCACCAATTGACTCCATTGTTTTCGCAGTATCATACAGCGATTCACCTTTTGTTAAACTTGAAGTTGCTGCTTCAAAATCTAATACTTCTAAACCTAACTTCTTTTCTGCTATCGTAAAACTCGTTTTTGTTCTAGTACTAGGCTCGAAAAATAAGTTAGCTGCAAAAATTTGTTGTTTAATTTTAGGAGGGTTGAATTGGTATAATTTTGCTTGCTCAAATAACTCATAAAGCTCTTCTGTCGTTAAATCTTCAACTGAGAAAAAATGTTCCACATCATTCACTCCTTCATCAATTTAAAATTTTTATAAAATTTATACAAATTAAAATGCCTCTTTGCTTTTAAGTGCAAAGAGGCACAGACGTATCAAAATACAGTGATACATTTGTTCTTTACACCTTTTAAATCTCTCTGGATTTTTTTAAAGGATCAAGAGTATTTAGTTCTTTTCATATATACTCACTTCATCTAACTCATCTTGTTCTGTCAGTTGAACAACAATTAATTCTTTGTCTGATGTAGGTATGTTTTTCCCTACATAATCTGCTCTAATAGGTAATTCACGATGCCCTCTATCAATTAAAGCTGCTAATTGAATTTGGGCTGGTCGTCCAACATCCATGACTGCATCCATTGCCGCTCTTACTGTTCGACCAGTATAAAGAACATCATCAATTAAAACGATTGTTTTATTTGTAATATCTACTTCAATATTGGTTGAATGCAATTCAGGATCGGCAGCAATTTCTTCTAAATCATCCCGATACATCGTAATATCTAACTTCCCTATCGGAACATTAATTTGTTCTATTTGCTTCATTTTAGCTTGAATTCTTTTAGCAATTGGAACCCCACGAGTTTTAATACCAACTAAAACGAGATTTTCCCCACCTTTATTTTTCTCTAAAATTTCATGGGATATTCTCGTAATTGCACGATTCATTGCATCTTTATCTAAAATGACTGTTTTTTTATTCATAAAGACCCCTCATTTACAATTTAAAAAACCTTTGCCCAAAAAGAGGACAAAGGTTTGATGTTCCGTAAAATAAATTTATTCCTTTTAGCCTCTCGGGACTATTTTAAGGACTTTCTATAAAATTTTCATTAATCGTATTATGGCAAAATTAATGAAATAAGTCAAGGTTTAAAGTTTATCTTTTTTACATTGATGAAAAGTAATTTTCAGTTATTAATAATAGTTCCACGTTAGAAGTTGAATTGATAGAGCGGCCAATTTAAACGGTGGAACTTCTTGCGTTTGAGTTTGGCCCCTTGAAGCAGCAAAACTCTAACGGTGGAACTTCCTGCGTTTGAGTTTGACCCCTTGAAGCAACAAAACCCTAACGGTAGAACTTCTTGCGTTTGAGTATGACCCCTTGAGACACCAAAACTCTAACGGTGGAACTTCTTGCGTTTGAGTTTGACCCCTGGAGACACCAAAACTCTAACGGTGGAACTTCTTGCGTTTAAGTTTGACCCCTTGAGACCCAAAACTCTAACGGTGGAATTTCTTGCGTTTGAGTTTGACCCCTTGAAGCAACAAAACTCAAACGCTAGAACACTTTTCGTTGTTATCTAAGTATATAAAAATCAGAAATAAAAAGTTAACTTTTACTATTCAAATGTGTGATGACTTGTTCAAATGAACTTGGTGTTTCTATTCCATAACATTGCCACTCATTTGTTTCTGGATGATGAAAACAAAGCTCCTTTGAAAATAAAGCTTGATGATTAATTAAAGCCGATTTTTTCCTATTGTATAGTTTATCCCCTAATATTGGATGTTGTATGTATTTCATATGGACTCTTATTTGATGAGTTCTGCCCGTTATTAACTGACATTGCACATGGGTCATTCCTTTATATCGCTGAATTACTTTATAAAGTGTTTCGGCATATCTACCATCGTCAACAACGCTCATTTGTAGTCTATTTTTAGGATTTCTTCCAATCGGTGCCTTTATGACTCCTTTATCATGTTTTACCTCATTTAATACAATCGCTTCATAGACTCGTTTTGCTGTACGATCTTGAAACTGTTTTTTTAATTTATCATGTGTAACATTATCTTTTGCAATGACCATGACTCCACTTGTATCCTGATCTAATCGGTGGACAATACCTGGCCTATCCTCACCACTTAATGTCGATAACTGTTTCGTATAATATTTTAATGCATTAACTAATGTTCCCGACCTTATGGTGCTTGTAGGATGTACGATCATTCCTTGTGGCTTATTTAAAACGATTAAATAATCATCTTCATAAATAATGGATAACAGTATGTTTTCGGATTCAATTTCTAAAGTTTTTTCATCATCGACAATCTCCCAGGAAATATGGTCATTTAGTCGACATACGTAATTCGCTTTTCGAACTATACCATTCACTAAAACTTGTTTATTTTTAATCAAATTTTGTATTTGATGTCGGGACTTCCCCTGTTGTAAACCTACTAATACTTTATCAAGCCGTACCCCAACTTCTTCAGCCGTTACAGTCCATTCCCGCTGAATCATGTAACTTCTTGTCCTTTCGCTTTTCTCTCTTCTATAAATGTAAAAATAATAAATAAAAATACTCCGATAACTAAAGAAGAATCAGCGACATTAAATATTGGAAAATTATAATTAATAATTAAAAAGTCTAAAAAATCAACTACTTCTTGTCTGAAAAGACGGTCAATGAAATTTCCAATTGCCCCACCTAAAATTAATCCCATCGATGTCAGTAATCCAGGTTTACCCTTTAAGTGTCGATGAATATAATAAATAATACCGATAACGACGACTACAGTAATAATATAAAAGAAAATCATCTGATTTTGTAAAATTCCCCAAGCAGCCCCACTATTTCTATGGGATGTAATGGAAAAAAAACCCGGAATAATTGGAATCTGCTCATGAATCTCCATCTTTTGAACAACTACCCACTTAGTCCATTGGTCTAACAATATAACTCCTAATGCAATTAAATAATATCGAATCATCCAAGTACCTCCATCAAAACTGTCAATAAATCTAATATTAACAATATAGAAATTATAAAATTTTTCAAGAAAAAACATTAATTAAAACAAAAGTGACTGACTTATCTCAATAGGAATAAGTCAGTCGTTAAAGTTCATCTCATTTTTACTTAATCAATTAAATGACTGTAATGTGTTTTAATGACTTCCACACATCGATTACATACTTCTGGATGTTCCGCATTATCCCCTACTGTTTCAGACATAGTCCAACAACGGCTACATTTTCTACCGGGATGTTTTTCAACAAACATATTAATATATTGATATTCTTTTGCTTCTGGATGTGATTCATTTAACACAGCTTCAGAAACGATTAAATATTGATGTAAATGAGCAATTGAATTTATTACCTCTTTTGTCTCATCATCTTTCGCTTCAATATAAATTTTTGCTTCTAGTGAGTTACCAATTGTTTTATCATTTCTCGCTTCTTCAAGCCCTTTTAAAACATCGCTACGAACATTCATAAAGTGCTGCCATTTTTCAACTAACTCATCTGAAAAATTTTCCACTTCTCTTGGTTCAGGAATATCGGTTAGTTGTACATTATCTGCTTCCGCATCATTAATATGTTCCCAAATTTCATCCGTTGTATGTGGGATGATTGGTGATAATAATTTTACTAATGTCACTAAAGTTTCATAGTAGACAGTTTGGATACTTCTACGACGTTTATTATCTGCTGCTTCAATATACAAAATATCTTTAGCAAAATCTAAATAAAAAGCACTTAAATCAATCGTCATATAGTGATGAATATCATGAGTACCTGTAGCAAAATCAAATACATCATAATTTTCCTTCACTTTTTTAATCAATTTTTGTAAACGATATAACATAAAACGATCCACTTCTTCTAACTCAGATTCCTCAATCGCATCTGTTTTAGGATTGAAGTCTTTTAAATTACCTAACAAAAATCTAATCGTATTACGAATTTTACGATAGTTCTCAGACACTTGTTTTAAAATATCTTGGGAAATTCTAACGTCAGCCTGGTAATCAACAGATGCAACCCATAACCGTAAAATATCCGCCCCCATTTGTTTTTGAATATTAGATGGAGCAATAATATTTCCTAATGATTTACTCATTTTACGACCTTCACCATCTAACACAAAACCGTGGCTTAGAACACTTTTGTATGGTGCTTTTCCTGTCACTGCGACAGCTGTTGATAATGAAGAGTTAAACCAACCACGATATTGGTCACTTCCTTCTAAATAAATGTCTGCAGGTCTTTCATGCCCCTCACGATGCAATAGAACCGCTTCATGTGAAGAACCAGAATCAAACCAAACGTCCATAATATCTGTTTCTTTCGTAAATTTACCGTTCGGGCTATGTTCGGACGTAAATCCTTCTGGTAAAAGCTCCTCTGCTTCTTTTTCAAACCAAATATTCGATCCATGTTCGGCGAACAATTTTGATACGTGTGAAACTGTTTCATCAGTAATGATTGGTTCACCATTTTCTCCATAAAATACTGGAATCGGTACACCCCAAGTTCTTTGACGGGAAATACACCAATCTTCACGGTCACGTACCATATTATAAATTCTAGTTTCACCCCAATGTGGATACCATTGGACCTCTTTTATTTCTTCTAAAATATTTTGACGGAAATCTTTTATCGATGCAAACCACTGAGATGTTGCTCTAAAAATAGTCGGCTTTTTCGTACGCCAATCATGTGGGTAAGAGTGTGTAATAAACTTTAAGGCAAGTAATGCATTATTTTCTTCTAGTTTTTCACTAACCACTTTATTTGCATCATCATAAAATAATCCTGCAAATCCTGGAGCTTCTTCTGTAAACACTCCTAATTCGTCTACAGGACAAATTGCTTCAATTCCATATGATTGAGCAATGTAAAAGTCATCTTCCCCATGACCAGGAGCCGTATGAACACAACCTGTTCCAGCTTCTGTCGTTACATGGGTTCCTAACATAACTAAAATATCACGATCATAGAAAGGGTGCTTAGCCATTATTTTATCAGCACGTCTCCCCATGAAAGAGTCAACAACCTTAGCATCTTCCCATTTTAATTCTTCTTCTAAAGCAGGAAGTAAGTCATGAGCCACAACAAATTGTCTACCATCTACTTCTACAATGTCATATTCCAAATCTGGATGTAAACTAATTCCTAAACTAGCAGGAATAGTCCACGGTGTCGTCGTCCAAATAATAATTTCTGCTCCATTAGGAATAACACCCTTTCCGTCCTGCACCTCATAACTGACATATATAGATGGAGAACGTTTATCCTGATACTCAATTTCTGCCTCAGCTAATGCCGATTCAGAAGATGGTGACCAGTAAACTGGCTTCAAGCCTTTATAAATATACCCCTGCTTTGCCATTTCTCCAAATACTTTAATCTGAGCCGCCTCATATTCATTTTTAAGCGTAATATATGGTTCTTCCCAATCTCCTCTAACACCTAATTGCTTAAATTGTGTTCGCTGATTATCTATTTGTTCCATCGCATAGTCAGCACACATTTGCCTAAATTCAGCAATGCTCATTTTTTTACGGTCTATTTTTTTCTGTTTCGTTAAAGCTGTTTCAATTGGTAGACCGTGAGTATCCCACCCCGGCACATATGGAGCATGATAACCGTTCATTGATTTATAACGAACGATAAA
>Ga0079225_10001603_pt1 | contig 12789 bp, 12 predicted proteins | sample Poulit2012_FD_76344 | JGI IMG/M metagenome (GOLD analysis project Ga0079225, IMG submission 76344) | Agricultural soil microbial communities from Georgia to study Nitrogen management - Poultry litter 2012 | ecosystem: Environmental > Terrestrial > Soil > Agricultural land | place: USA: Georgia...
GCGAGGCACGACGCCGAGTGGGAGAAGAACGGGTTCGTATCGCGCGGGAGCTACACGATCTCGTCGCCCACCAGATCACCCTCGCCAACGCCCAAGCCACCGTTGCCGCACACGTTTACGACTCGCACCCAGAACAGTCCCGTAAGAACCTGGATGACCTCGTCGAGACGACGAGCAACGCCCTCGACGACCTGCGGTCCACGGTCGGTCTGCTGCGCCAGTCCGGAGACGCGGTGGCGCCAGCCGAGCCGACGCCGGGACTTTCGCAGCTCGATACGCTCCTGGAGTCTTTTCGCCGTGCGGGACTGGACGTGACCGTGCACGAGGAGGGCACGGCACGACCGTTGCCGCCCGGCGTCGACCTCACTGCGTACCGGATCATCCAGGAGGCACTGACCAACGTGACGAAGCATGCCGGAAGCGGCAGCGCCCGCGTCGGACTCTCGTGGGGCCGCCACCGCGTGGCCATCACCGTGGCGGACGACGGGACGACCGAGCGTACGACATCGAACACGGATCGTGCACCGGGTCACGGACTGATCGGCATGCGGGAGCGCGCCAACGCTGCCGGAGGTCAGCTCTTCGCTGGACGGAGTCCGGAAGGCGGCTTTCTGGTCTCGACCGACCTGCCCCTGCCACCGGTCAAGGAAAGGGAGGAGCCCTCGTGACGCTCCATGTCCTGCTCGCCGACGACCAGGCACTCTTGCGTGAGGCTTTTCGGACGCTTCTCGACACGGCCGACGACATCGCAGTGGTCGGCGAGGCGGCCGACGGCAGCGAGGCCGTCGACCTCGCGCGCGAGCTTCGCCCCGACGTGATCGTCATGGACATTCGGATGCCCGGCACCGACGGCCTGACGGCGACCTCACAGATCTGTGCCGACCCGGACCTGCAGGACATCCGCATCCTCATCCTCACCACCTACGAGACCGATGAGTACGTTGCGCAAGCGTTGCGAGCGGGAGCAAGCGGCTTCATCGGCAAGGGGATCGGTGCCGAGACCCTGCTCGACGCGGTGCGCACGATCGGGGACGGTGAGACCCTGTTGTCTCCCGCGGCAACCCGGTCGTTGATCGCGCGGTTCCTTGCCGCGCCGGACGACATTCCTCCCCACCTGCCCGAACAGCTCGACGTCCTGACTCCGCGGGAGCGCGAAATGGTGACCTTGGTCGCGACCGGGCTGTCCAACCAGGAGATCGCCGAGCGGATGTTCCTCAGCCCCTTCACGGTTCGTGCTCACGTGCAGCGTGCCACGACGAAGCTGCAGGCGCGCGACCGCGCGCAACTCGTCGTCATCGCCTACCAGACCGGTCTCGTACGCGGAGCAGACGGAGGCACGCAGTAGGCCGGAGCCGATCCGATCACCAGCGGAGGAGGGCCGTGAGCATCGGGTGATCCGAGTAGTACCTCCGGTACTTGGATTGTGGGCACCGAGCCCGCCGTTTACCGGAGTCGGCTTGGCGCTGGCATGCGGCGAACCGCCCGTGCGCTCGGAACACGCGTACGCGCGGAGGACAGGCCCTCCCGCCGAGGTATCCGCGATAGCAGCGGTCGTACGCGGCCGCTCCGACGCTCGTGGTGGTGTAGACGAAATCGATCCGGCCGGCATATCCGATGACGCCGTTGCGTCCCCGCGGTCGTGCGAGCCGGTTCGCGTCGCGTAGCCCCTGACGCTGCAGGAGCCGGTGTGCCGGTCGTACCTTCCCGCGCGCAGGCTCGCGTTTGCTGTAGCGCAGTGGCTGCCGCGTCATGTTCAGGTCTCCGGCGATCACGAGCCGCGCGCGGGGTGTCTTTCGTTGGAGTCTCCCGAGCCGTTGCACGAGTCGACGCAGGGCGCGAGTCTTCAGCGACGCGTTCAACGGTGCGAGATGGACGTTCGCTACACGTACCAGGCCGCCGCTACGTGTGCGAAGCAGGACCCATGGTTGGTACGCGCAGTTGTCGACTGTCTTGCTGCGATCGTTGATCTGTCGCCATCGACCCCAGCCCGCGACGGCACCCCGACGTACGACGCGGCGGATCTTGGCACGGTTCACGATGATCGCCGAGGTCTGCACCCATTGGTGTCGCACTCGTTTGACGGACCCACACCGGTAGCGATCGGCCCGGAGGCTCGGACGCACGGCGAGCTGATATCGGGCACCGGCACCGCGTGCCCGCGGATGACGGTTGAGTGCGCGTACGTACGCACGGGCGCTTCCGTGTGTCTCCTGCAACAACACGACACCAGGGACGCGAGACGCACGAGCCATCAGCCGGCGGACGAATGCCTTCCGGTCGTGGCCGACCCGCAGGTCGGCGATCGGACGGGAGCGGGCACCCTCGCGTACGTTCGCGCTGACCAGCATCAACGTCTGCGCGCCGCCAGAACCTGAACGGGGTGCCTGTACCGGCTGCCCTGCCGACATCGCCGGAAGTGTGACGGGGAAGAACGAAACCAACAGGCCACTGATGACCAGTGCTACGCAATACCTCATGGCAGCACCATTGGCCGCCCGCGTGAGACGGCTATGAGTCTGTGGTGAGCAACCTCTTACGAGGGCGTCAGCCGTCGTTCACCTGAGGTTTCGTGACAAGACACTAGATTGGCCCGTATGAGAGATGACGCGCCGCGGGTCTGGGTGCATCGTCCGCACCACGGAAAGGTCGCGTGGGGAGCGGCCGTTCTGACGGCACCGTGCGTGCCACTCCTCTCCACGTTGACGTTGCTTCTGGCACTCGGCACCGAACGCGACGCAGCCGTGGAGTCACGGATCATCCTGGCACCGGTGCCGTGGCTCGCAGTCGGTGGTGTGTTGTTATGTGTCGCGAGTCGGATTCCACGGGGGATCGGCCTCGGCCTCCTCGGCGGGTCAGCGGCGAGTCTCGTGCTCGCCTTGGCCGCGGTTCACGGGGGCTGACGGTGAACGTACTCGAAGAGCAGAAGCCGCTCCCCTCACTACTCGGACCGTTGAGCCTGCTCGGAGTGTGTCTCGGCATGATCGCGTGGATGCTGCCGGCCCTGTACGGGGGTGCATCGGGATGGCTGTTGCTGATTCCGGCAAGCGGGCTCGTATTGAGCTTTCTTCCGTTCGCTTGGGTGCGCCACGTGGGCACCGGCCTGGTCGCATCCGTTTTGGTGTGGCCGATCAGCCTGTTGGGTCTGCTGCTGTTCGGCGGATTGCTTGGGTGAGCGCGACCGGCGCTGTTTGGCGCCGCGACAACCGGGTACCGCCCCAGCATGAAGGCAGTCGTATATCAAGAGCCATACAACGTTTCGGTCGAGGACGTCGACGATCCGACACTCGAAGCAGCGACGGACGTCATCGTCCGGATCACCACCAGCGCCATCTGTGGTTCCGACCTGCACATGTACGAGGGCCGTACGGACGCCGAGGCCGGGATCGTCTTCGGGCACGAGAACATGGGCGTCGTCGAGGAGGTGGGCTCCGCCGTCACGACGCTGTCACGCGGGGATCGTGTGCTCATGCCGTTCAACGTCGCGTGCGGATTCTGCCGCAACTGCCGGGCAGGGCAAACGGCGTTCTGCCTGACGGTCAACCCCGGCTTCGCCGGCGGTGCGTACGGCTACGTGTCGATGGGCCCGTACCGTGGCGGGCAGGCGGAGTACCTGCGAGTGCCGTACGCGGACTTCAACTGCGTGGACCTGCCGCCGGGCGACGAACACGAGAACGACTTCGCTCTGCTCGCCGACATCTTCCCGACCGGTTATCACGCCACCGAGATGGCAGGGGTACGCCCGGGCGAGACGGTCGCCGTGTACGGCGCGGGCCCGGTCGGGCTGATGGCCGCGTACTCGGCGTTGCTTCGCGGTGCCTCACGCGTGTTCTGCGTCGACAAGGTGACGCACCGCCTGGACCTCGCGAGGCAGATCGGGGCCGAGCCGGTCGACTTCACCGACGGCGACCCGGCCGAACAGATCCGTGACGCCCTCTCCGACGCGGGAGTCGATCGCGGGGTCGACGCGGTCGGCTATCAGGCGACCGCGCAGGAAGGCGAAGAGCAGCCGGCGATCGTGCTGAATCAGCTGATCGAGACGGTCCGAGCCACGGGCTCGATCGGAACAGTCGGACTGTACCTTCCCTCCGATCCGGGCGCCGTCAGCGAGGACGCCGCCAAGGGCCTCCTTCTGCTCAACGTCGGACGGTTCTTCGAGAAAGGTCTGCGAATGGGTACGGGCCAGGCAAACGCCAAGGCGTACGCGCACCAGTTGCGCGACCTGATCATCGCCGGCAAGGCGCGGCCCGAATTCGTGGTCTCACAGAACCTTCCACTCGAAGACGCGCCCGATGCATACGCGCGTTTCGACAAGCGCGAGGACGGCTACTCGAAGGTTCTGCTGCATCCGCAGCGGTGATGTGGCATGGATCAGATCGTGCGGCTGACCGTGGACGGTCACGAACGCGACGCCGAGGTCGACACGCGCACCAGCCTGCTCGACACCCTGCGTGATCATCTCGGCGTGACCGCCCCGAAGAAGGGCTGCGACCACGGGCAGTGCGGTGCCTGCACCGTGCTGCTCGACGGGCGCCGCATGCTGAGCTGCCTGACGTTCGCGGTCGCGAACGACGGTGCGGAGGTGGTCACGGCCGAAGGGCTGAGCGAGTCGGCCCTCCATCCGGTGCAGCAGGCGTTCGTCGACCACGACGCACTGCAATGCGGGTTCTGTACACCGGGGCAGGTCTGTTCGGCGGTCGGGATGCTCGACGAGGCGGGAGACCCGGTGCGGCTCACCGACGCCGAGATACGCGAACAGATGAGCGGCAACCTGTGCCGCTGCGGTGCGTACGTCAACATCGTGGCGGCGATCCGTGAGGTGGCGGATCGGTCATGAGACCGTTCGAGTATCGGCGTGCGGCCGACCCTGCTACTGCCGTGGACACCGTCGTGGCACATCCCGAGGCCGTCTACCTGGGCGGTGGTACGAACCTCGTCGACCACATGCGGCTCGGCATCGTCGAACCCCGCCTCCTCGTCGATGTTTCGGATGTGACCTCCGACCGGATCGAAGAGACCGGCTCGGGAGGTGTGCGAATCGGCGCCGGCGTGCGCAACAGCGACCTCGCGGCGAGCGATCTCATACGTCCGCGTTACCCGATGTTGGCGCGGGCATTGCTGGCAGGCGCTTCGCCGCAGCTGCGCAACGCCGCGACGACCGGGGGCAACCTTCTTCAACGCACCCGGTGTCCGTACTTCCAAGACGTCACGACTCCGTGCAACAAACGTGAGCCGGGCTCGGGTTGCTCGGCCATCGGAGGCTACGACCGCGAGCAGGCGATACTCGGCGCATCGCAGCATTGCATCGCAGTGCACCCGTCCGACATGGCCGTCGCGATGATGGCGCTCGACGCGGTCGCGGTCGTGTACGCGTCCGACGGTGAGCGCAGGATCCCTCTCGACGACCTGTACAGGCTGCCGGGAAGCGAGCCCCACCGTGACACGGTCTTGGAGCAGGGCGATCTCATCACCGGTGTCGAACTGCCGTACCGTCCGCTCGCGCGGCACTCCACGTACCGCAAGGTGCGCGAGCGTGCATCGTACGCGTTCGCGCTCGTGTCCGTCGCCGCCGCGCTCGAACTGAGCGACGATCGCACGGTCTCCGACGTACTCCTCGCGTTCGGAGGTGTCGCACACAAGCCTTGGCGCGCCTCGCGCGCCGAGCACGCCCTGCGAGGCGAACCCGCCACCGAAGAGTCGTTCCGTGCCGCCGCCGATGCCGAGCTCAGTCTCGCGCAGCCGCGCGACGGCAACGCCTACAAGGTCGCGATGCTGCGCAACACGGTGGTCGCGGTGCTCCGCGGCCTCGCCGAGGAGGAGACATGACACCCCGCGTCGACGCAGTGGCGAAGGTTCGCGGTGTCGCACCGTACGCGTACGACCAGTTCTTCGACGATCCGGCGTACGCCTATCCGCTGCTCGCAACGGTCGCGCGAGGATCGGTCACCCGCATCGACTCGAGCGCGGCGGAATCGGTCGAAGGCGTACTCGGTGTGCTGACCCATGAGAACGCGCCACGCTTGGCCGACACCGATGACAAGGAACTGCGCGCATTGCAGTCGGCCGTGGTTTCGTTCCGCGGACAGGTCGTGGGCGCGGTCGTGGCGCAGACACGCGAGATCGCCCGATACGCGGCCGGACTCGTGCACATCGAGTACAGCGCCGACGACCACGACACCGCTCTCGAATGGGTCGCCTCATCGAATACGCCCGACGTCGAGCAGGGTGACCCCGACGACGCCTTCACGCGCGCTGTCACATCGGTCGAGCGTACGTACACGACTCCGATGGAGCACAACAACCCGATGGAGCCGCATGTCGCGGTGGCGTTGTGGGACCCCGAAGGCGATGTTCGCCTCACTCTGTACGCCTCGACCCAGGGAGTGCACCCCGCACGTACCACGCTCGCCCCGATCTTCGGGCTGCCCGTGGAACGGTTGCGAGTCGCGGCACCGCATGTCGGCGGCGGCTTCGGCTCGAAAGGTCTTCCGCACGTGCACGACGTGCTCGCCGGCCTGTGCGCACAGGCGTTTCCCGGCCGACCCGTCAAGCTCGCCCTGACCCGGCAGCAGATGTTCACACTCGCCGGCCATCGCACCCCGACGATCCAGCGCGTACGCCTGGGCGCCGACGACGACGGCCGTCTCGACGTGATCGTCCACGACGTCACCGAACAGACGTCGACGGTCAAGGAGTTCGCCGAGCAGACGGCGGTCGGCACCCGGATGATGTACGCCGCACCGCACCGGCGCGTGTCTCACCGACGTCCGGCACAGGACGTGCCCGTACCTTCCTGGATGCGTGCACCGGGGGAGTGCCCGGGATCGTTCGGGCTCGAGGTGGCGATGGACGAGATGGCCGATGCGTGCGGCCTCGACCCGATCGACTTCCGGGTACGCAACGAGCCGCGCGTTGATCCGTACTCGGGTAAACCGTGGTCGAGCCGGCTTCTCGTCGAGTGCCTCGCCGAGGGGAGCCGACGGTTCGGCTGGTCGGAGCGTACGCGCCCGGGGACGCGCCGAGAGGGACGCGAGCTCGTCGGTCTCGGCGTCGCGGCATCGACGTACCCCTTCCACGGCCTACCGGGGTCGCGCGCAACCGTGCGGTACGACCGTGAGCGCTACCTGGTGGCCATCGGCGCGGTGGACATCGGTACGGGCGCTCGTACGGCGCTGTTGCACGTCGCTGCGGACGCGCTGGGGTGCACGACCGACGAAGTCGACGTCGAAATCGGCGACACCGACCTGCCCTTCGCAACGGTCGCGGGTGGGTCGTCCGGATCGAACTCGTGGGGTACGGCGATCGTGCAGGCGGTACGGGAGTTTCGCGACTGCTACGGCGACTCGCCGCCCGACGGAGCCGAGACCGTCGGCAGCGAACCCGACACGTCCGGATCCCGGGAACATTCGATCCATTCGTTCGGTGCTCAGTTCGCCGAGACGCGGGTCGACATGGACACCGGCGAGGTACACGTACCCCGCATGCTCGGCGTGTTCGCGGCCGGCCGGATCATCAACGAGCTCACGGCACGATCGCAGTTCGTGGGAGGCATGACCATGGGTCTGTCGATGGCGCTGCACGAACACAGTGTCATGGATCATCGCAGCGGTCTTGTCGTCAACCACGATCTCGCCCAGTATCACGTCGCGACCAACGCCGACGTGGAGGACATCGAAGCGACCTGGATCGACGAACCCGATCGGCACAGCAGCCCCATGGGCGCCAAAGGAATCGGCGAGATCGGAATCGTCGGCGCCGCAGCGGCAGTTGCAAACGCCGTTTACAACTCCACCGGAATCCGCGTACGCGACCTACCGATCACGCCGGACCAGCTCGTCGGCTGAACGACGAGGCGGTCCGGGGTCGTGCCAGGCCCTCGTCGTCAGTTCTGGCGGTCGTTCTCCCAGCCTCGTCGCAGGCAGACCGCCGCCATTGCCAACGCGCCCGAGCAACCGGCCGCGATGCCCATCGCGTGCCACGGCGCGCCTTCGTAAATGCCGGTTCTGTGCATGACGATGCACAGCGCGGCGAACGCCAGGACGACACCCGAGACGAGTGCGAGCACGTCGCTGCCGAGGTGCCTGCGCAATCTGTCGGTATCGAACCCGATGCGTACCATGACTCCTCCTCTCATCGGCGCTCTTGTGCTGGGCGGTACCCGTACGTCGGAGGTTCATGCGGTCATCACGCAGACATTCGGCGGCATGATCTCACGGCGACGGGGTACTGCAGCCACAGGAGACTCCGAAAGAGGAGGTAACGATGCCGCAGCAGGCGTGGGGAAACAAGCGCGAGCGCCAGTACGAGAAGGTCAAGCAGAGCCAGAAAGACCAGGGACGCGGCGAGGACACGGCCGAGGAGATCGCGGCACGAACCGTGAACAAGGAGCGTGCGCAGCGCGGAGAGTCCCGGCAACGCAGCAAGACGGCCACGAAGGACGTCTCGCCCGGTCATCGTGGCGGCAAACGATCCGGCCAGGGGCCCGGAGGACGTACGAAGGCGCAGTTGTACGCCGACGCGAAACGCAAGGGCGTCGAGGGTCGCTCCAAGATGAACAAGGCGCAACTGGAGAAGGCAGTCGGACGCTGATCAACGCCGTCGGCGCTCAGCTCGTTCATTCGGTCACGCGGTACGCATCGGCGTCGTCGCGCAGCCGCATACCGTGCCCGGCTTCGTCGCGGGACGGCGTGATCTGTCCGCCAACCGGATCGAGCGTGCCGTGCAGGAGAGCATGTTCGTTCCGTACGTGGTCATGGAACCACTCGACATGTCGGAGGTTCGGTGTTGCCGCGGCCACCGGCGCGTGCAGATGAGGCGCGCAGTGGCCGGAGACGTCCAGCCCGAACGATGCCGCGACGGCGGCCGAGCGAAGCCATTCGGAGTATCCGCCGCATCTGGTCGCGTCGATTTGTAAACAGTCGACCGCCTCGGCCTCACACATCCGGCGGAAGTAGTAGACCCCAGTGCCGTACTCACCGGCGGCGACGTCGGCGTTCACGCGGTCGCGCACCATTCGCAGGCCGTCGAGATCGTCGGAACTGACGGGCTCCTCGAACCAGGTGACGTCCGCGTCAGCGGCCCTCTCGAGCACGCGCACGGCCTGTTTGCGCCCGTATGCGCCGTTGGCGTCGACGTAGAGTCCGACGTCGTCTCCGACGGTGTCTCGTGCGACCCGCAGGCGCCGTAGGTCGTCGGGTTCGGTGAGGCCGCCGATCTTGATCTTCACACGCGGCATGTGCTTTTCGGTGACCCAACGGGTCAACTGCTCACGCAGCTGATCGTCGGAGTAGTTCGTGAACCCTCCGCTTCCATAGACCGGGACATCGACGTGGGCACGTCCGAACAGGCGGGCGAGCGATACGCCGAGCAGCCGGGACTTCAGGTCCCACGCGGCGACATCGACGGCAGAGATCGCGTACGCGGCGACGCCGGCGCGCGTGGCATTGCGTACGTTCGCCGCCATCGCATCCCAGAGCCCGGGAATGTCCATCGCGTCGTGACCGACCACGTGCCGACGAAGCGTCCCGTCGACGACGGACGCGCAGGCCGGCGGCCCGTACGTCCAGCCGAGCCCGGTGCACCCGTCGGCGTGGAGCCGCACGGCCACCAGGGTGGTGGAGTCCCACGTGGCCGTACCGTCGGCCTCGGGCAGGTCCGTCTCGACCGTGTACGCCGTGGCGTCGAGCGACTCGATGGCGTTCATCGTGCCACTACCGATTCGGGAGGAACTCCTGCGCCTTCGTCTTGAAACCCTGTTTGATGACGTCCCAGCGGTCGGCATCTCCCTTCAACAACGCAGTCGCCGCGGACTTCATCTCGTCCAATGTCGCATGGGGCGGGATCGGCGGCAGGTTCGGATCGCAGTGCACGTCGAGCACGGTCGGGCGGTCGGCCGCCAACGCGACGTCCCATGCCTCACCGAGCTCCGCTGGGTCGGTCACGGTTCGCGCGGAGAAGCCCAGGCTCTTCGCCCAGAGCGCATAGTCGACGTCGGGAAGATTCTGCGTCTCGAGGAATTTCGGCGAGCCGGCCATGGCCCGCATCTCCCAGGTGACCTGGTTCAGGTCGTTGTTGTGGAGGACTGCGACGATCAGCCGCGGATCCGACCACTCCTCGTAGTACTTCTTGATGGTGATCAGCTCGGCCAGCCCGTTCATCTGCATCGCCCCGTCGCCGACCAGTGCGATCGCCGGCCGGTCCGGATGTGCGAACTTCGCTCCGATCGCATAGGGGACGCCGGGCCCCATGGTGGCGAGCGTTCCGGACAACGAGCCCCTCATGTTGCCGCGGAACCGCAGATGCCGGGCGTACCAGTTCGCCGCGGATCCGGAGTCGGCCGACATGATCGCATCGTCGGGTAGCCGCGACGAAAGCTCCCAGAAGATCCGCATCGGGTTGACGGGGTCAGCCTCGACCATGGCCTCTGACTCCATGGTCGCCCACCACGATTCGATGTTCTGCTCTATGCCGTTGCGCCACGTCGAGTTGGAATTCTGCTCCACATACGGCAACAGCGCACGCAGGGTCGCGGTGGCGTCGCCGACCAGATTGACCTCAGTCGGATAACGCATGCCGATGCGGCCGGCGTCGGCATCGATCTGCACGGCTCGTGCCTGGTCGAACTCGGGGAGGAACTGCGAGTACGGGAAGCTCGACCCGACGATCAGGAGCGTGTCGCAGTCCATCATCATCTCGTACGACGGTCGCGTCCCGAGCAGACCGATCGCGCCCGTCACGTAGGGAAGGTCGTCGGGGAGGACGTCCTTTCCCAGCAACGCCTTGGCGACGCCTGCGCCGCGACGCTCGGCGAGCTCCTCGATCTCGCGACGTGCATCCCGGGCACCCTGACCGACCAGGATCGCCAGCTTGGAGCCGGAGTTCAACACATCGGCGGCACGGCTCAAGGCGTCCTCGTCGACGATCGTGGTGGGAAACTCGACACCCAGCGACGACGGCACCATCTTGAATGCATGCTGCGGCGGGCTGTACTCCAGCTCTTGCACGTCCGCCGGCACGATGATCGCGGTCGGCGCGTGAGCCGACATCGCTGTCCGCATCGCGCGGTCCAACACGTTGGGCAGCTGCTCGGGCGCGCTGACCGTGTGCACGTAGTCGCTCGCGACATCCTTGTACAGCGAGTGCAGGTCGAGCTCCTGCTGGTACGAGCCGCCGATAGCCGTGCGGTTTGTCTGACCGATGATCGCGACGACCGGTACGTGGTCGAGCTTCGCGTCGTAGAGACCGTTGAGGAGGTGCACCGCACCGGGCCCGGACGTCGCCGCGCATACGCCGACGCGGCCGCTGAACTTCGCGTACCCGACCGCCTCGAATGCGGCCATCTCCTCGTGCCTGGCCTCGATGAACCGCGGCGGGTCATCGGCGTCTACCCACGAGGCCATCAAGCCGTTGATGCCGTCTCCGGAGTAGCCGAAGACGTGGTCGACATCCCACTCCCTCAGTCGTTGCAGCAGGTAGTCCCCGACGTTCATGCTCATGAGTTTTCTGCTCCTTCCCAGCGCAACAGCGCGGCGATCGGCGTGCCGTACAGCGTCGAGCTCGGGCTGACGACGACATCCGCGTCGGTGCGTGCGGCCGCGGCCACCAGGCCGAGATCGGCACGGACGGGTTCGTTGGTCGGCATCCCCGACAGTGCGAGCCCCGGATGGTCTCGCGGGTCGAGCTCGAGATCGGCGGCCTCGGACGGGTCGATCAGCAGTGTGGCGACCTGTCCGCGTACGAATGCGTCGGCAACGTCTCGGACGCCGGTCACGGCGCCGGAGCCGGAGCCGAGTCGATCCTTGAGGTCGTGGACGAGCCGCAGTCGAATCGCTATGGACTGCTCGGTGAGTACACCGTGGATCGCGTCGTGCAGCTCCGCGTCTCCGCCGTCACGCGGCCGACCGCCGTGCTCCAGCTCGACGACTTCGACGGCCGGCGCCGGGCCGAGCGCGTCGCGTACCTGAGACCGCGACTTGGGGTCGCCGGCGAGGATGACGAGTCGGAAGCCGTCGGCGATCCTCGACGTCAGGACCTCTGCGACGGCCTCGGCATTACGCCCCCATGCGTTCTCCGCCGTCCGCTGGTAGCGGCGATGCGCGAGGCCTCCGCCGCGGGTCTTGTGCTCGTGGTCCGCGGGAGCGCCCGTCGTTTCGTCTCCGATGCCGTCACCGGTGCCGTACGTCAACACCTCGCCGCCCTCGTGGTCGACGAGCGCGAGAACGAATGCGATGACAGCGTCCTCGCATTCGATCCAGTCGCCGATGTCGGGGAGGGCTCCCCAGGTGGCTGTCGTACGCGGCGTACTCGCGTGCACGACCTCGTCGAGTGCCACGCCGCGATCCGTCGCCACGACGATCTGGCTCGCGGGTGCGGGTACGTCGGTTGCCGTGCCGAGGCGATCAGCAACGGATTGCACCACGTCGGTTGGCGCGCCCTGCCCCGACAGCCGGTCGGTGACCTCGCGGATCTTGAGTTCGACCTCGTGCTCCCCGGTGGCCGTTCCACGACTCACGTCGGCGAACGCGCTCGCGAACGGACCGGGATCTTGGTACAGATGCGCTATGCGTTCGGCTTTCATGTCTGCTGCGGTACCCAGCCACCGCGGGAACTAACGGATGAACCGTCGTCGGACGTGCTCGCCAGCAGCTCGGCGAGGTGAACGGCTTCGCGACCGCCGCTGTCGAACTCGTGGACCTGTGTCCGGCAGGAGAACCCGTCGGCGAGAACGATCGTCGACTCGTCCGCCTCGCGGATCCGGGGCAACATGACACGTTCCGCGCACGCTTCGCTGAC
>Ga0079225_10001604_pt1 | contig 12788 bp, 12 predicted proteins | sample Poulit2012_FD_76344 | JGI IMG/M metagenome (GOLD analysis project Ga0079225, IMG submission 76344) | Agricultural soil microbial communities from Georgia to study Nitrogen management - Poultry litter 2012 | ecosystem: Environmental > Terrestrial > Soil > Agricultural land | place: USA: Georgia...
CCCACTTGATCTCACTTGAATATACGTTTTTGCCCATGCAAAAACACCTCCGATTCAGTACTTGATGCTCATTGTACCATTTCGAAGGTGTTTTATATTGTCTCAAATAATTAGGTTAGTCTACGCTATAAATTTTATAGCGACAGCTGATGTTTGTCTATTTTCATTTTAAATTACTTGTTCTCATCAAAAGCTTTCACAGCTGCCTGTGCGACTTGCATATCCTGATCTACTGCACCGCCGCTGACGCCTACTGCTCCGACGACTTTACCGTCCTTTTCAAGTGGGTAACCGCCGCCAAATACGACAATACGTCCGTTATTTGTCGTGTTCAATCCGTAAAGTTCACCATTCGGCACTGTCGCATCTGCAAGATCCGCCGTCGGCATTTTCAATGCAACAGAAGTCCATGCCTTGTTCTGTGCAACATCAAGGCTTGCAATCCACGCATCATCCATACGGTGTGTCGCAATCAGGTTTCCCCCTGCATCGACGATTGAAATCACCATTTGTACATCAATATTAGCCGCTTCTTTTTCCGCATTATCAATCAATTTCTTTGCTAATTCCAGGTTCATTTCACTCACTTTACTACCTCCTAAATGTATTCGGAAATGCCAGTGTCGTGTAAATACGCCCAGTCGTGATGTTCCATTCATCGTATCATACTCACAGCAGTGGTCACAGAGTTAAGCTTTATCATTATTCCGGTATTCGGAACGATAATACTGCCTGTAGCCGTATGTGCTCTCTCTTATCAAACTCTTATCCTGTACACCTGCACCTATTGCACCGACTACTGTTGACAGCGAAGTCGCAAACCATGCCACTTGGATATAAAAGAGAAAATCGATCCGGTCGGCGTCAATATTGCTGAGAACATAATCGGGCGGCAGCAGTACCAGCGCACCAGTCAGGAACATCAGAAACAGAACTGCAAAATAAAACATCACGGAGATGAGAAGTGTCAGCAGTGTGGCACCGTTATAAAACCTCAGAACAGGCTGGTGCTGTCTGCCCTTCACAGGCTCCCATAAATTATGCGAGATAATAATCCAGAGCGTCATCGCAATGACTGCGAGAAGTGATACGGCGACCAGCCTGAGTGTGGGGAACACGTTGCTCAAGTTCCACATCGTTGAAAATATCATAGTGAAGCTTCCTGTCGCGAAAGCCAGTGCCACGACACCGCTCAGACTGCGCATCATATTGAACGGATTATTTGCCCATGACATACCGCTGATTAGCCGAAGACGCCCGCGCCAATTATCTTTCATATAATAGACTGCATGATCCGATTCGGTTTCCTCAAAGTAGCTCTCCGTATAATGTACCTTGCTGGTTTTCAGATAACTGTTGAAGTCACCAGTCAGTCCCTTTTTAGCTTCCTCATTCCTCACATTTTTGATGATGGAGACGATTGTATTGAGCGTATTCTTTTTAATTGGCGGCCATCCGAATGCCGGCAATGAGATCAGACCTACATCAGTGCCATTGTTTATATCGATTGCAATGATATTGTTATCACGGTAGACAGGCAGGTCCGTAATGAATATCGTATAATTCCAGTGGTATTTGCCGTAATACTCATCCGTCTTCTCATAAAGATCTTTTATCAATTCTGCATAACCTGTCAGGGGATCAACAAATATACCGACTTCCCACTCAATATTCGGGTCCACACGTTCGTTGAGTAGCTCAGACAGATTTTTCCTGATCTGTCTGGAAAGGAGATCCGGCGCTCCCGGAGCGGCAACGATACCAACATACTTTTTTACCATATCATTTACCCTCCTCATCTTCATCATGGCTTTGTTTCTCACCTGAGTACTCTTCGTCTTTTTCATCTTTCTCATGACTCTGCTTCTCATCTGAGTGTTCTTCATCTTCAGGTGTGTCCTGATCATCTTCTTTCTCTTCTTCAAGTTGTCTGTACCTGAACAATTGTCTGTATGAATACGTTATATTGCGGATTTTATCTTCTTCTTCGACCGTTGATCCGAAAGCTCCGGCCAGAACACCGAGAGAAGAAGTAAACCATATCAAGGTCAAATAATCCGGCCATGTTACATTCACTTCGACATCCGTCCAGGTTTCAAACAGTCCCATCGGCACAAAAATCAGAATCGATATCACGAGCAATAGACTGACGACTATATAGTTGATCAGAGTGAGAATAAGAAGTGTCAAAATGGTCGTGAAATTATACAGTCGTCTGTATGCCGGCTGGTTTTCAGTCGTACGCTTCTCCCATAAATTATGCGCATAGATCAACCAGCCCACCATGCCGAAAATAGCGATTATCATCAGTAATATAAAGCGCACATGGAATAATCAAGACTGAGCTCCCACGGTGTCCGGAATATGGAAATATAAGTACCGGTTGCAAAGGCTAGGGCAACAATCGTTTTAAAGTTGCTGAATTCCTTCCACGGCTCATTCAAATAAGTCATGCCGGTCACGAGACGGAGCCAGCCGCCCAAAGTCGATTTGATGACATGACGGTGTTTACTCTGGCCATCTTCCTTTGGCGTCACATCAACAAGTTTGCTTATGAAGTTCGGCTGTATGGCTTCTGTATCTTCCGATTCACCCTTCCCGTACAGAACTTCCATATGATACAGCAAAAGCATTTCGAGTTTCTTTTTACTTTTGAAGACACCGAGAGCCGGTACCGATATCAGAGATGTTTTTTCTTCGTGATCAAAGTCGGAAAGCACCGCCTTCCTGTTCGAGATACTGGGCAGGTCACCAATGGCGATTGCCATATCCCAATCGTTACCTTTTTTGATGGATTCCAGCTTTTTGAAAATCTCATTGACAAATTCTGCTGAGCTGGTCAATATGTCCGTCTTATGTTCGACCTGCCAATCGATTTCCTCATCAATCGAATTGCCCGCCATATCATTTAGCCTGTCCAGAATATCTTCGAGCAGTTTTTTTGGCAGCCCCGGCGTTGTAATGATCCCGACGACAACTTCTTTCATAACTTCACCCCCTGCTGTTAAATCAATTTGGAAAATAATTTTATATGTAGTAATATATGCGAAAAACATATATAAAGGTTTTTTAATGTGATTTCAAGATAAAACACAACTCAACACACTCTTGTATATATTACCCGTATATAGAGACGTATAACCGGTGGTAAGTCATCTGCATCAATCCACTTTTCCTATGTGTGAAGATCGGTTTGAAACATGTATATGTATACTATATAATAAAATCAAAATTGAAAGAATAAACGGAATATTCTAAAGGGAGATGCTTCAGATGGCTCAAAGATCCAAGTTTAAAGATCCTGGTCTGATCATGACAGTGGTTATCATTATCTACTCTACGTTTGTATGGGCGTGGTGGCCGACAGATATCTATATCGCCGGAATCTCATTGGTCGCCTGGCTGATGTTTTTTGGTCTGTTCATCTGGTTTGCTCTCACACTCATATATGTGGTGTGGATTGAGCGAATCGAAAGAGATCAAAGTCATTGACTATAAAAGAAAGGGGGATGCAATTATGCAGATAACTGAAGGGATTATTTTATTATTGTATTTGTTATTTATGACAATCATAGGTATTTATTTTTACCGAAGAGCCAGAACTAGTGAAAGTGATTACTTTACTGCAGGACAGAGCATCAATACATTCGTCGGGGCATTCGCGATTTTTGCTGCGATAGCAAGTTCCAGTTCATTGATGGGGGCTGTAGGTTCAGGCGTCACTCTCGGCCTGCCTTATTATTTCACTTATGCATTCGGGGTGCTTGCAGCCTTACCGCTAGCAATGTTTTTAATTTCCGGCCAAGTACGTCGTTCCGGTGTAAAAAGTATGCCAGATTTTTTCCATCAGAGATTTGGTACATCAGTGCAAATCTTATCAGCAATTTTTGTAGTGATAGCTATGACATTTTATATGGTACCTCAATTAACCGCTGCAGGTCTAATCGGCTCTTATGTGTTAGGTATTGATTACGCGACTGCCACAATCATACTTGGACTCGGCTTTACAGTTTATGCTGCTTTGGGGGGTATGTGGGCGATTACATATACTGACCTTTTTCAAGGACTGATCATGTTAATTGGTACAGTAATTTTAGCAGCTGTCATCTTTACTGATTTTGGAAGTATTGGAAACATGCTTGACAGTGCATTGACGGTCGATCCGGAATTTGGTGATGTCACCCAGCCATGGATGTCCTATTTCGGCATATTTATCGCATTCAGCTGGTTCGCTATAATTTCACCGTCAGTGGTGATGCGTAATTTTGCTTCACGTGACGCGAGAACAGCCCGACGTTCTTCAATGTGGGGGACATTGATATACATCGTTCTATTTTTAGCTGGATTTTTTGTTACCATCGCGGGTGTGACACTTGGAGTCGTTGATACATTGGATAATACTGATATGATTTTTGTATCCGTAGTGGAACAATATCTGCCTCCGATAATGGCAGGAATCATGTTAGCAGGTCTGCTCGCTGCAATCATGTCTTCTGCTGATGCGATGTTACTAGCGATTTCAGCAGGTGTTGCACACGACATATATAAACAGCACATCAACAAAAATGCTAGTGAACGTCTTGTCACTCTTATAGGATTGATTACGATGTTTGTCGCAGTCATCATCGGAATTGTCATCGCTATCAACCCACCGGGGATTATCGCCGTAATGGTCGGATGGGTCGGCGGATTTTTATTATCCGCATTCGCATTTCCATTTGTTCTTGGAATTTGGTGGAAACGCGCAAATAAGATTGGAGCATTTACAGGAATGCTGGGAGGTGCCCTGCTATTTGGCATACTTGCGTACTTGCAAGTTTTACCGACCAATGCAGAACCGATTATTGCAGCACCCGTTTCACTCATTTTAGTTGTTGCTGTCAGCTTGATGACCGGACCACCGCCTGAAGCGCAGCAGGCCAGAGTGGATATGTATCATTCACATCTGGACAATTAATATAAGAAAAGGGATAAAACAATGACACAGAGTATTAAACGTATCGGAGAAAAAAATATAACCGCCGAAGAACTTTATAAAGCTGTCTATAAGGCAATGGGATTCAAAAAGAAAGTAAATAGGAAAGTTGGTATTTCGTATATAAAAAAAAATCTTGTTGGAGAGACACTTATATACCACCCGATTTGGTTGGTCAAAAGTTTAATTGTTGCGGCAAGGCCACCATTTCGGCCGAAGAAAATACCAAGAATTATTTTTGTAGATGCCGTCTCCGGATACAGAGGAATCTTTTCTCACGTGCCTCCGATCGTGGATGAAACAGTCGACAGCAGCCAGGCAGTCAAGCCGTTTCTTTACAATGAAGAGGAAATAAAACCTTATGTGGAGAATGTCCAGGAAAAACAGATCAACCGGCAGTATGTGCTTAAAAAGCCTGTGCATGAAGTGGTGGAAACGTCGCTCGTCCATCTGCCCATCTATATAGTTAAGGTTCATAGTGAGGAAATTGAAGAAACCTTTTATATAAACGGCAATACCGGCGAATCTGAAAAGTTCTTAAGTGAGAGATGGATCGGCAAAAAGGATTTATTATAAAACCTGTCTGAGTATAAAGTAAAGAAACGGCTGTAAATCTGCTGGTACAGATTTACAGCCGTTTTATTATATGATTATTACCAGTTTTCTATAGCCTACTCTTCAATCGACGTATTGATAAAGTCATACAAGCCGTTTTGAGTCATTACCGAATCATTTACATTATCAGCATATGCTGTAATATTTTCACCATATCTGACAAAAATCATCGGTGCTTCTTCGATAATTAATTCCTGGGCTTCCGTATAAATTTGTCCACGTGTTTCCTCGTCCACTTCACGGCGTCCGTCATCAAGCAGTCCGTCAAGCTCATCATTCTCCATAAATGAACGGTTACCGTCAATACCGACATAATCTGAATGCAGTAACGGTACAATCGCGTTGTCAGGGTCCGCTGTTGAGTTGTTCCAACCGTAAGTGAACATATCATATTCACCATTTCCCGTCGCTTCTAAAAATGCGCCCCACTCCATTTGCTGGATATTTAAAGCAATGTCCAGTTCACTAAGTGTTTCCTGCAAATAAATTGCTAAATCCGCACGCTCATCACTTTCATCGTTGACAGCAATGGATATTTCAAAACCATCAGGGTAACCTGCTTCATCCAATAGTTCTCGCGCACGGTCCATATCATATTCATAACCTTCTAAATCTTCATCATATCCGAGCATTCCCGGGGGCAGTATGCCAAGAGCCGATCTGCCTGAACCATTATAAATACCATCAATTACTGATTCTCTATCCAGTGCGTAAGAAATTGCCTGCCTTACTAAAGGATCATCCATCGGTTCATTTTGAACATTGATACCAATATAATCGACTAAGTTGGATTCTATTGCTTCAAGTGTTATACCATCAGTATTTTCCAATCGATCAATATTCTCAGTACCAATTCCATAAATAACGTCTGCATTGCCAGTCTCAAGCTCTGCAATTCTAGCACCTGTTTCCGGAATTACATTGAATGTGATTGAATCCAGAATTGCAGGCTCATCATAATATTCATCATTTTTCACAAGAGCTGTTGTTTCACCCGGGTTACGGCTGTCAAACATCATGTAACCAGAACCTATTGGATTAGATTCCACAACCGACCCTAAGTATGAAGAAATATCTTCTGCCTCTTCTTCATGATCATCTCCGTTGTCTCTCGCTTCATAGTACTCTTCCAGTGTCATATCCAGACCTGCTTCTTCAATTGCATTTTGATAATCTTCATCAATCTGTTCTTTACTGATTAAGTTACCTGCACCGTGCGCTAAGTTCATAATCAGCGGTGCATAAGGATACTCTGTAATTATATTTACGGTGTAGTCATCCACCACTTCTACTTCTTCCACCATTTCCAGTAAAAAAGCTCTTTCTGAAGCTACTAATGGGTCGATTATACGATACATGTTCGCTGCTACAACTTCAGCATTAAATTCACTGCCATCATGAAATGTGACATCATCACGCAAGTTAAACTTCCAAGTATGCTCGTCTACCTGCTCATAATCCGTCGCCAACTGATTAATGACTTCACCATCAGCATCAAATCCAACCAAACCGTCAAAAATTATATTTCTGACAAGTTCAGATGGAATATCATTACTGCCGTGCGGATCCAGTGATACAACATCACCCGATGTCGCTACCGATAAATCTCCGCCACTGCTTACTTCCTCGCTGTCTGCTTCCCCTTCTCCCCCATCGCTTTCAGGATTTACATCACTGTCGTCTGCACATGCTGCCAATGTCACTGCCATAACAAGCAACAACATCAGTTTCCATAGTTTCATTTTCATTCCCCTTAATATGTAATATTTATACTTATATTTTAGCATTAACAAACATTTTTAGGAAGCTGTTTCAAAGTATATTAATATATATTTTAACATTTTAAGGAAGTCCTATTTAATATATTAGGGTAAATTTTAATATGCTACTGTTAAAAATCGTATTAAGATGAGGTTTTAAAATTATCATGCGACCTTTTATTATCATAAAGCTTTATATGACATGAATATTTCATGTAGTATTGATAAGTAGGTATTATTAGGAGGAGTATTATGTCAATCGATTATGGTTCAAGAGTAGAAAAGTTAACGGAGTCTTTTGAGGACAGACAGTTGGATCTGCTTGTAGTAACAGATCCTGTCAATATCTTTTATTTCACAGGTTTTTATGCAGACCCTCACGAAAGGTATATGTCACTGATTTTGGATACTGAAAAGAAGGAGAGTTATTTATTCGTCCCGGCACTGGACAAGGATGCTGCGGAAACTGCCAGGGTGGATCACATCATCCCGATTTCAGATGAAGAAATCCCTTTTGAAATTCTGTCATTGAATTTGCCGAAAGATATCAAAAATGTCGGCATTGAAATGAATGTGATGACTGTCGCACATCAAAACGGTTTGAAAACCATATTTGACGACCCTGAATTTCTGGATATTCAGACAGGTATCAATGCGCTCAGAATATACAAATCCAGAGCAGAAGTCGACGGTTTGAAAAAAGCGGTCGCCATTATTGAAAAGGTGCTTGAAGATGGCCTGAAAACAATCAAAAAAGGAATGACTGAAGCAGAACTGGTTGCAGAGTTTGAATACTTGATGAAGAAACACGGTTCAGCCGGCCCGTCATTATCCACCATGGTACTTGCAGGTGAAAAAGCAGCGCTGCCCCACGGCAAACCGGATCACAGAGAGTTAAAGAACGGAGACTTTCTGCTGATTGATTTCGGTGTCATCACCTATGACAGATACTGTTCTGACATCACCCGCACATTTGTCATCGGGGAAGCTGATGATAAGCAGAAGGAAATCTACGATATTGTTAAACGTTCGACCCAGGCCGGTGTGGATGCAGTAAAAGCAGGTGTCCCGTTAAAAGAATTCGATATCGCAGCAAGAAGTATCATACAGGAAAGCGGCTATGGTGAATATTTCAATAACAGAGTCGGTCATGGGCTCGGCATCGAAGTTCACGAAGCTCCGTCAATCCATCATCTGAACGATGATATTGCCCAAAAAGGCATGGTCTTCACTATCGAGCCCGGCATCTATATCCCGGGTTACGGCGGTGTCAGAATCGAAGAAGAAGTTTATATTAATGAAGACGGAGAAGCTGAAGTACTGACAAGCTTCCCGAGGAATTTAAGGAAAATTTCTTTATAAAACTCAACCCCGGTACTGAATTCTTCAGTACCGGGGTTGATTATTGTTATTTACTGACCTCACTCAAAAAGTGGAAACTTGCAGGATGTTGAGCGTAGCCTTCAATCTCATCACTCATTCCTGTGAGCAGATAAGGATGATAGATGGGTATGATCGGCGCTTCTTCCAAAATGATTTCCTGTGCTTCTTCATACAAGTCAAGACGCAGTTCTTCATCTATCTCAGTCCTTGCATCTTCCAGCAGCGTATCCACCTCTTCATTCACATAGCGTGATCTGTTCCCTGAATCCCCGACACTCGAAGAATGGAACAGCGGATATAGACCATAATCTGCATCCATCGTCACTGTCCCCCAGCCACCGATGAACATATCATGGTTTCCTGAACCGACATAGTCAGTATAGGCACCAGGGTCAATTTGATAAATTTCAAGTTCTATATTCAGTTCCTTTAATTGCTCCTGGATATATGTCGCGATATCTGCAGCTGTTCTGTCCTGAACAGTGATTTCAGCTGAGAAGCCGTCCTCATAGCCATTCTCTTCCAACAGCGCTTTGGATTCTTCCACATTATATTCAATGCGCTCTATATCTTCGCTGTGTCCAAACACTGCCGGACTCAGTAAAGTATCAGCTGCGACCGCTTTTCCTTCCAGCATGATATCGATGATATCTTCTTTATCAATCGCCTGTGCGATCGCCTGGCGGACAACCGGGTCATAAAAAGGTTCCTGTTCCGTATTAAAGCCGACATATTCCATACGGACACTCTCAGTTTCATTGACTGTCGTACCTTCACCTGTGTCTATCTGTTCAAAGTCATTAGGGTCCAATGGAAATATCAAATCAGCATCTCCCGTCTGCAACTCGGCAATACGAGTCGAGTCTTCAGGTACGGCATTGAATATGAATGTATCTGATTGTGCCGCTTCACCCCAGTAATCTTCATTTTTAACTAAAATGACATAGTCACCTTCAGAAATTTCCTCAAACTGGTATGATCCCGTGCCGACCGGATTTTGATGCACCGCCGTAAGCGGCTCATCCTGTGCGTAATCCTTCTCGATGACGGCCGGACTGATCATTCCCCCTGCCGGATGCGCCAGATGTGATGGCAGCGCTGCAAAAGGACTTTCAGTTTTTATATGTACAGTATATTCATCAATCACTTCAACTTCTTCTATCAATTCAAATAAAAATGCAACTGGCGAACCAACATCTTCATCAGTCACTCTATCCAGATTTGCTTTTACAGCCTCTGCATTCAATTCTTCACCATCATGAAATTGAACATCTTCTCTTATGTTGAATTCCCAAGTCGTATCTTCAATCTGTTCATAACTCTCTGCGAGTCCCGGCTCCAATTCCAGCTCAGGTGTAAATTCCACCAGCCTTTCATAAATATTTACATTTACGTGGTTGGACGGCTGGTCATTCGCCGCATGGGGATCTAATGAATTCGGTGTTGCAAGCAGACTCATATTAATTTCTCCGCTGTTCTCCTCCTGACCAACTGCTTCTGTTGTCTCTTCCTCAGTCTCCTCTTCCACTTCGGTGTCGTCGGTACAAGCGCCGAGAACCAACACCAAAGATAAAATCAATAATAAATATCTTTTCATTTGACAGCCTCCTGATAGTTGATTAAATCAATTATACCTAGTAATCGACTAGGATTAAAGAGGCTTTCGTCTACTTATTCCTTTTTTCCCGTTTCATCAGCACATTATAATGATGCTTTTCATGAATCATCAGAAGTTTCACGGTCTGTACCACATTCGGGTAATCCGGCACCGGATCCGGATATCTTATCGTATACGCTTCATCGTCGCTTAAATTCTGAACCAGTTTTTTCAATTTACCCGTCTCTTCCTCCAGCATCAGTCTGAGCTCGCCTTTGGAGTACTTTTCATCCATATCCGGCTCCAAAAATTTAGGTGCTTCCATCGTCGGACCGGCATATATATTTTCCATCTCACCGTTATACTCTGCGGTTTTAAATCTGCCGACTTTCATAAAAAATCTGCTCATGGGCAAATAAACTTCCGACAGCTGCCTTGTCAGTTTCACCAATAAGCAGCAGTGATAAACGACTTCGCCGATACTCCATTTATCATCCTGTGCCCTTCTGTGTATGTCTCCGTTGAATTCTCCCGTTTTAAAATATTCATCCCTCAAAGCTTCAAGGTCATCAAATGCCTGTCTGATTTCTTCATTCATACCATCACCCTTTATCCAAAAGCTTTAGTATATCTGAATGCCCCTCTTACATTTTCAAGCGAATCCAATTTCAATTCAGCATTCAAATACCCCTTACTCAAGCAGTTTAATCGTCCCTGTGAATTTCAAATGTTACAATTATCATCATTAGTAACCTTGTATTTAACGGAAGGAGCAACCTTATGAATATGAAACATAATGAAAATGTTTCCGAAAATAAAAATGAATGCAATGATACACAAAGTGAAGTGATAGAGTTGAAATCCTTCAGTCTGGACAGCTCGGAAGGCATGATGTGTGATGCCGACACGGGTATTTGCGGACCAGTCAATGAAGAGAAAGAGGATAAAAAATGAAAATCACAATCTGGTCAGATTTTGTATGCCCGTTCTGTTTTATCGGCCAGGCCCATTTAGATGCTGCACTTGAAGGTTTTGAACATGAAGATGACGTTGAAATTGAATATAAAAGCTACCTCCTCATGCCGGATGCTGAATATCAGACAGGGGTTTCCTACTATGATTTCTTTGCAGATAAATTCGGCGTACCGATTGAAAAAGCGAAAGAACAGCTTAAGCAGCAGGCAGAGACGGCGAAGGATTCCGGCGTCATCATGAATCACGATATCGCTAAAATTGCGAATACTTTCAATGGCCACCGCGCTTTCCAATATGCAAAGGAAAACGGCAAAGGCACCGAATTTTTCAAACTTTTCTATGCCGCACACTTTACAGACGGCGAAGTGTTGAGTGATGCCGATACGATTGTACGCATATCCGAGGAGATTGGCTTGAATGGTGAAGAAGTCCGCGGTGTCGTTGAAAATGAAAAGAACACAGACAAAATTGAACAGGACATCGGTCAGGCACAGCAGCTCGGCGTGCAGGGCGTGCCGTTCTTCCTTGTAAATGATAAGTACTCCATCTCAGGCGCACAGCCCGTGGAGCTTTTCCAGCAGGCACTGCACCAGATCTGGGAAGAAGAACAGAATGCATAATTATCTCTTTTAAAATAAAAATGTCATGCCGCTTATTTCAGCGGCATGACATTTTTTATGATCCGTCCGTCCATTGGCAAATAATCTTCAAATTGTTGCCCGCTGCCTCTGCACTGATAGACCCACCCATCTTCTCCATTAAACTTTTAGTGATCGGCAGTCCAAGGCCTGTCCCTTCCCCTTTTCTCGTTTGATCGGCTTTATAAAAGGGATCGAACATATGAATCACGTCTTCTTCATTCAATTCCCGTGCAGGGTTTTCAATTGTGAACTGGATGCCTTCGATCTCTGACATCAGACGGATATTTATATCCCCGGCCGAGTGCCTGATTGTGTTGATAATAAGATTTTCAACGACACGTCTGAGGATTGACGGATCCGCATCAAGGTAAACAGGGTTTTCCGGTATATCGATGTCAGGCGTCATCCCTTTTTGTTCAAATTCATTATAGAAACTGAACAGCACTTCCAGTATGATTTCCTTGATGTCCACCTGCTCTTTTACGATCGGATATTCATTCTGATCGATGAGCGACAGTTCATAAAAATCTTCGAGCAATATATTCAGACGCATTGAGCTGTTCTTTATTATTTGCAGATACTCTTCTTTTTGTTCATCACTCAGGTTCTTCGATTCCAACAATTGAATATAACCGTTGATCGACGTCAAAGGTGTCCGCAGATCATGGGAGATATAGGAAATGGACCGCTTCATCATATTTTCAGATTGCCGCTTCAGCGCAATACTGTCTTTTCTTTTATCAATATGAATATTGATTTCCGCGGTCAGCCTTTCCAGGTCTCCATCATATAAATGAACATTCACTTTCCTGTCCGTGTCATGTCTATTGACCGATGACAGG
>Ga0079225_10001607_pt1 | contig 12763 bp, 14 predicted proteins | sample Poulit2012_FD_76344 | JGI IMG/M metagenome (GOLD analysis project Ga0079225, IMG submission 76344) | Agricultural soil microbial communities from Georgia to study Nitrogen management - Poultry litter 2012 | ecosystem: Environmental > Terrestrial > Soil > Agricultural land | place: USA: Georgia...
ACATATAACGTCTTCTGACGAATCTCAGGAGAGACAAATTGCCTCAGCCAACGAGCGCTGAGGTAATAGTCGGCGTACGGTAAAGAGTGACGCAGCCCGTCACTTAATAGTCATGGGCGCTAGGAAGACAATTTCCTAGCGCCCATCCCAATACCCGACGATTGCACAATGCCGTGTCGCCATACACGGCCTTTAGAGGAGGAACCGATGGCTCAGTACACACTGCCCGACCTTCCGTATGACTACGGTGCTTTGGAACCGCATATCTCCGGAAAGATCATGGAGTTGCACCACGACAAGCACCATCAGGCGTATGTCACGGGGACTAACACCGCATTAGAACAAATGGAAGAAGCGCGTTCGAAGGATAGCCTTGGAACCGTCAACCTACTGCAGAAAAACCTTGCATTTAACCTTGCGGGGCACGTGAACCACACCGTGTTCTGGCAAAACCTCTCCCCTGAAGGTGGAGACAAGCCCACTGGTGAATTGGCCGCGGCAATTGATGAGTTCTTCGGATCATTCGATGGATTCCGTGCTCACTTCTCGGCCTCTGCTCTGGGCATTCAAGGATCGGGATGGTCCATTCTTGCCTGGGAATCAATTGGCCAAAAGCTTGTGATCGAACAGCTTTATGACCATCAGGGCAACCTCGCAGCCGGAACCATTCCGTTACTGATGCTTGACATGTGGGAGCACGCCTTCTACCTGCAATACCAGAATGTTAAGGGCGACTACGTTAAGGCGTTCTGGAACATTGTGAACTGGCAGGATGTTCAGGATCGCTTTGCCGCTGCACGTCAGAAAACATCAGGCTTGATTGTTCCTAATGCAGGAGACTTGAGCTAGTAAATCCCATGAATTGAAACATCACATGTGGTGATCTGAGGGTGGGAGCGACGCGAGACGTCGTTCCCACCCTTTTTATATTCCCAACTTGCCTACGCACAACTCATAAAATGTGCTTCAGTCGGCATTGCCACGAAGAACGACTTCATTGATCGCCTCGGCAGCAGTTTCCGTGATTACGGTTGGCGAAAACGAGTCTTCTGCCCATTCAGAACCCCGCGATACCCACCCTGTTTTTAAACCGAACGCATGAGCGCCTTCAACGTCTGCAATGGGATGGTCACCGATCATCCATGTTGGTGAGTTCAGTCCCAAGCACATACCTGCGATTCGGTAAATTTCAAGATCAGGTTTCTTAACCCTGGCGGCCACCGAGATGACGACAGCATCCACATAAGAATCCACCATCACGATCAGCTTTGATTAGCCATTCTGCATCTGAATTAGGCCTTCCGAGGTTTATGACAAAATCTCTCGCCCAGGCGTTGAAAGCAGCGGCTCTATCGATCAAAGTATTGTCTAAATCGAGTAACAGTTTTCAAACTCTCGAGTCCAAACTCAAATCGAGTGCATATAAAAAGTGTGGGCCACTTTGAACACAATCAAAGTGGCCCACACCAAGTAGAAGCTCTGTGGTATCAGTGAGCGTGTTGCCCCCGGTTGAATTCATAAACGAAACCAACAAGGGTGAAAACGGCAGATCCTAAACCGATGTAAAACACCCACCAGCCCACTGCTAGGCCAATGAAAGCTATTGCTGCTGATGCTCCAATCCCTAACGGCCACCAACTCCAGGGAGCATAGACGCCTTGTTCACCAGCATCGTCTTCAATTTCTGCTACTGGGTCATCAGCTGCTACGGCCGAATGCCGCGCGATCAGCAATAAATAACCACCGACGAGACCGAATAAGCCATCGCATAAGTACAAAGCAGCCACGCCGACTGCCTCCCAGTCGGTGAGGAATCCGTAAACAGTCGAGACGGCGACAAAGAAGAAAGCTAAGAACCAGAATATGCCGGTGCTAATTTTCATTTGACTTCTCCTTCCGCCGAGTCGTTCTCATTTTTAACTTGGTGATGACCAGTTAAATCTGCGGCCCCGTATGCGTGATCGATACCACGGGGATGCGGGTCTACGGCATCAAGAGCTGCAACTTTAGGATGATGTAGATCAAACGCGGGCCGTTCAGACCGGATCCGCGGAATCGCCGTGAAGTTGTGCCGTGGTGGCGGGCAAGAAGTAGCCCACTCTAAAGAGCCGCCGAAGCCCCACGGGTCGTTTACCGTAACCTTCGGAGCCTTCTTAGCCGTCTTATACACATTCCAAAGAAATGGCAGTGTTGAGAGGCCAAGGAGGATAGCGCCATAAGTGGAGATCTGGTTCCCGATTGTGAAGCCGTCCTCGGGAAGATAGTCCGCGTAACGACGGGGCATTCCTTCTACACCCAGCCAGTGCTGAATCAGGAATGTGCCGTGGAAACCAAAGAACAGCATCCAGAAATGAACTTTTCCTAAGCGTTCATCAAGCATCTTTCCTGTCCACTTCGGCCACCAGAAGTAGAAGCCGGCGAACATCGCAAAGACGACCGTACCGAACACGACGTAATGGAAATGGGCCACGACGAAGTAAGTATCCGTTACGTGAAAATCAAGTGGAGGGCTCGCGAGAATAACCCCGGTTAAGCCGCCAAACAAGAACGTGACGAGAAACCCAATCGCCCATAGCATCGGTGTTTCAAAAGTGATCTTTCCTCTCCACATCGTTCCTATCCAGTTGAAGAATTTCACACCTGTAGGAACGGCGATCGTAAATGACATGAAGGAGAAGAATGCCAGCGCGACTTGCCCGGTGGCGTACATGTGATGTGCCCACACAGTGACCGAAAGAGCAGCGATCGCGACGGTTGCGTAGACCAAGCCCTTATACCCAAATATCGGTTTACGGCTAAACACAGGGATTACTTCTGTGATGATGCCGAAGAACGGCAACGCGATAATGTAAACCTCGGGATGCCCAAAGAACCAGAACAAGTGCTGCCACAAGATGGCGCCGCCAGCTTCAGGGTTAAAGATCTGAGCATCTAGTCGGCGATCGGCACCCAAAGCGAATAGTGCTGAAGCCAGAGGCGGGAACACCATCAGCACCAACAAAGAGGTCAGCAATGTGTTCCAGGTGAAGATCGGCATGCGGAACATCGTCATACCTGGCGCCCGCATCGTAATGATGGTGGTCAAAAAGTTGACCGCGCCGAGGATCGTTCCAAACCCTGCCAGAGCCAAGCCGAATACCCACAAGTCTCCACCGAGGCCAGGTGAGAACGACGCGTTTGAAAGCGGGGTGTAACCGAACCAGCCGAAGGAAGCGGCACCTTGCGGCGTCAGGAACCCGGCGCAAGCGATAATTCCACCGAAGAGGTACAGCCAGTAGGAAAACATGTTCAGACGTGGGAACGCCACGTCTGGTGCCCCAATTTGGAGAGGCATAATCGCGTTCGCAAAACCAGCAAACAGTGGCGTCGCGAAGAGCAAGAGCATGATCGTGCCGTGCATTGTGAAGAGCTGGTTGAACTGAGAATGACTCTGCACGATCTGAATGCCGGGCTCAAACAGTTCGGCACGAATGATCAGCGCCATGACCCCGGCTATACAAAAGAATATGAACGCCGTAATGAGGTATAAATACCCAATAACTTTGTGATCAGTTGAGGTAATCCAACTGACAATTCGCTTACCCAGCGAGTGTTGCGGCTCACCGCTGACGGGCTGTTGAGTTTCAGCCAATCCAGGAGCGCTCTGGGGCGCAATCGTTGACATTAGTTCTCAGCTCCCTGCTCAGTCTTTGTGCGCCAGATTTGTTCGTTGCTTTGCTTGCGGTTCAACTCCGGACCCAGTTGTCCAGTTTGTCCCGCATCGCGCAGTTCATCCATCTTGGCGTCATACTCAGCCCTCTCTACCACTTCAAGGTTGAAGAGCATGGCTGAGTGATAGTCACCGCATAGTTCCGCACACTTACCGGCGTACGTACCGACACGGTCTGGTGTTACCTGGAAGGTGTTCGTGTGATTTGGGAACATATCCAATTTGTATAGAAAAGCCGGCACCCAGAATGAGTGGATCACATCGCGGGAATCAAGCCGGAATTCCACGAGTTCGTCGACCGGCAAGTAGAGTGTCGGAAGGTCTTCCTCAACTCCCTCAGTTCCCTCGTCGAGATAGCCGTGAACCCCCGCATCCCAGACGTCTTCGGTGACGTAGTTGAAGTCCCAAGACCATTGTTTTCCAACAACATTCACCACCAGGTCAGGATCGCGATCTACATCCGTGATGACGTTTTGATCCCGAGCCGTGAAATAGAACAGAGTGGTAATAGCCAGGATCGGGACCGCCGTGTACAGGATTTCTAGCGGTACGTGATACCTCAACTGCACCGGGAGTTGCTCATCACCTTTGCGTTTGCGGTAAACAACCACGCACCAGATGATTAGTCCCCACACGAGCACACCCACAATCAGGGCAGCGATCCACGAGCCAACCCAAAGGTTAGTAACGCGATCAGTATGCTCGGTGGCTCCTTCGGGCATCCAACCACGCGCAACCGTTTCGTTGCACGCAGTTGTCAACATTGCAACTGCGACTCCTAGTACTGCTAGCCGCAGCTTCGCGCCTTTGGCGCGGTCTCCTCGTTGCGAACGCACAGGGGGCCTTCCAGATTCCATGTCCCTAATACTTGGCACTCATTTTAATGCACCATGGATCAGGGACCTAAGTCCTCGACACCGCAAGCCTACCCCCGCAGAGGTTGAGACTTGCTCTCACCACGCCTAATACGGGGTGGAAACTTTTTAACTAAATGAATCGCCGCACGCGCATGAGCCTGCCGCCTGCGGATTATCGATCGTAAATCCTTGCTTTTCGATCGAATCTGCAAAGTCAATCTTTGCGCCATCCAGGTAAGCAACGCTCATGCGGTCTACGATTACTTCAACCCCATTGAATTTGGCGATCGCGTCACCGTCGAGTGTCCGTTCATCAAAGTACAACTGATAAATCAGGCCGGAACACCCACCCGGTTGAACTGCTACGCGCAAACGAAGGTCATCACGTCCTTCCTGCTCAAGGAGGCTTCGAACCTTGTCAACTGCCACCTCAGAGAGTTCAACACCGTGTGTTGGGGTTGCGGCTTCAACCGTTTCACTCATCAGACCATCCTTCATTTCCCGTGAAGTAAAGCACCTGTAGGTGCCTGTCTTCTACCGTAGGTTATCGCGCCCAAGACCGCGCTATGCGGTATAGGCGTTCCTCGATTTGGTTTACCACGTGTTGAGGACTTGTGGAAGTGCTGACAAGGTCAACAAGAGGATATGCACTCGTAATTCCCGAGGCTGCGAGTTCACGGGCACCGGCATCAACCCTTCGGGCCACCACAATGGCTGGTAGCGCGTACTGGCCAGCAATTTCTGCTGCGATTGGTACCTGGCCTTCCGATAGCGTGGTCGCGTCAAGGTGATCGGCTAAGGCCACGATTAAGTCACTCTTTTTAACCTTTTCAGCGAGACCAATCTCACCGGCAGACACTCTGGCTCCCGGCAGCAGTCGCGCACCCAGCAATGCAAGCGCGTAGCCAATTCCACCACCGCTCCCCGCGCCCGGGAGAGCCTTTAACTCCGAGCCAGGAGCGTTCGCCCCCTCGTAATTCGCTATTTCTAGTCGACCTCGACTCTCTGACTGTCGACTTCTCTGGAGAGCTTGAAGCGTTAGATTCCCGAACCTTGATAAGTACCGCTCTAACTCTTGTGCATCGGCTCGGCTGGCGCCCTTATTTTCCGCGTATCCCCCGCTCGCGCCGTGGAACCCTAATAACGGGGCACTCGTCGCACATGCGGCTATTAAGTCGACGTGGGCTAGACGTCGGCGCACTTGCGTCAAATCAATATCACTTATGTTGAGCGCTTCAATACCGCGTGGGCCCTGACCTAGTTTTGCCGCCTTGCCTGCACCAACCCCGGCGAGCAGACCTGCACCACCATCGTTGGTTCCGGTGCCTCCGATGCCCACAATAATTCGGGTTGCCCCCAGATCTACGGCTGTGTTTAACAGCTCGCCAACTCCTTGAGAAGTCGCGGTATATACGCTCCGCGTTTCAGTCGCCTCAGCCGGCATCAAATGAATACCGCAGGCTTCGGCTGACTCTATATACGCAGTCTTCCCCTGTTTTTCACTGCGAATCATGATGCTTGCTGGCGTAGTTTCACCAAGCGGGCCCGTCACGGGCCGAATAAGTATGTCTCCATGAAGACTTGCTCTGAGAGAGTTAATAAATCCGGGGCCGCCATCTGCCAATGGAATGGATTCCACGCTGGTCGATACCTTTCGATCCCGCGCATATTTCATCCATCCCCTTGCTGCAGATCCAGCTACATCGACTGCGCGAACATCTGAAATGTCGTCGCAAATCACTATGGTGCGCATTCTAGTTTGTCCTATCACTTGCGACGATTATCCATTGCGTGTATCGGAGAACGGCCGTTCGCTAAGCCCCATTTTGGCTAAGAAGATTGCTTCAGAGAGGATCACTTTTTCTAAGTCTTCGATGTGCACTGACTCATTGGGGGCATGCGCATTTGATGACGGGTCTTCAACACCTGTAATGAGTATCGCCGCATCTGGAAAAGCTTCGGCGAAATCGGCTACGACCGGAATAGATGCGCCGATCCCTGTTTCCGCCACCCTTTCTCCCCACGCCGTTTCATAACTTTCGTGTGCTATTTGCACGGCCTTGTGCTCGCTGGGGCTGCGAAACGGTTTCCCAAGCTCTCCGGGCGTGATGTGGATCTGGGCGCCAAATGGGGCGTTGTCGTGTAGATGCTTGGTAAGCGCGATTTGTGCGTCCTGTGGATCTTGACCGGCAGGAATACGTAGCGAAAGTTTTGCCGACGCCTTGGGGGTCAAAATATTTGCGGCGCCTTCTACGGGCGGCGCGTCGATACCCAAAACGGCAATCGCTGGTTTAGCCCAGAGACGATGAGACAGAGAACCAGATCCCATTAACTGGACTCCGTCACTAATTTGAGCGGCTTCGCGCCATTCGTCTTCATCTATCGCAACATCCGTGTCTTTGTTGTGGAGTAAACCGTTGACATTCACATCCCCGTTTTCGTCGTGAAGGGTCGCTATGAGACGTGAAAGCGCCGTGAGAGCGTCGGGTGCTGGCCCACCAAAAAGCCCAGAATGACCAGCTTGCTCCAGCGTTTTAACCTCAACAGTGAGATCAACCAGTCCGCGCAGGCTGGAAGTAAACGCTGGTTTGCCCACATCAACATTGAGGGAATCCGCCACAATTACAGCGTCGGCTCGTAAACTGGCGGCGTTCTCTGCCATGAATGCCTGCATCGAAGGTGACCCAATCTCCTCTTCTCCTTCGATCAAGACCGTTATGCCAACTCCGGTATCGATGTCAGATGATTGCAGGGCACGGATGGCGGCCAGATGAGCAATCACGCCGGCCTTGTCGTCCGCAGCTCCCCTGCCGTAGAGCCGCCCCTCGTGTTCGGTCGGCTGAAAAACGGGCGTGCTCCACACTGTTTCATCGCCTGGGGGCTGCACATCATGATGAGCATAGAGAAGCACGGTAGGTTTTCCTGGTTGTGGCGGCCGGTGGGCGATGACTGCGGGGGCGCCTGGTTCTCCATCGCTTTTCAAAGCTGTGGCAATGCGTGTTTCTAAACCAATTTCTCGAAAGAGTTCTGCGACCCGTTGCGCTGATTGCTTCACTTTTTCTTGTGGGAAGCTAGGATCCGAGACCGACGGGATTCGTACTAACTCATCTAGTTGATCACGCCATTGCTGGAATCCATTGCGGACGACGGATCGTAAGTTTTCGAGGGAAGTCGCACCAATATCGGGGATATTTCGAGCGTGCTGGTCAAGCTCGTTCATATTTGCATCAGCTGATTTGAAGTCGTTGTGGGTCACCCCTCCACGGTATCGCGCCGGAGTGAACTACCCTTAAAGCCGTGTTCCGACGTAAGAATTCTAAGACTGACGATAAGAGCGCCGAAGATTCCGCTGCCGTGAAACCGGGCGGGAAGGGCCGCCCGACACCTAGGCGTGCGGATGCTGAAGCCAAGAATCGCCGTCCACTGGTCCCGGATAACCGCGGGGCTGCTAAGCAGGCGCGCAAAAAAGCCACGGTCGCGCAGCGAGAATAAACGCGGCAGGCATTGCTTACCGGTGATGAGCGGAACATGCCACCTCGCGATAAAGGTCCGGCCCGGCGGTGGGTACGAGATTACGTCGACGCGCGATGGAACCTTGGGGAGTTCTTTCTGCCGGTTTCACTCGTGGTCGTCATCGCGACCCTCCTAGTGGGCAACAACGGGGTCGCCGCCTTTTTCACAATCATTGCGCTGTACGCGATCGTGATCATTTCGGTTGTCGACGCCTTTATTTTGGGCCGTTTCATCAAAAAAGGTCTAGCGCGTAAGTTCGACGAAGATGATATCCCGGCAGGTACGCGGATGTATGGCGTCATGCGTTCATTTCAGATCCGCCGCACCCGCTTACCCAAGCCGCAAGTAAAGCGAGGCCAGTACCCGTCCTGAGATCTTTTCTAGCTCGGGGTTTTTAACGATTTAGGCATGCCCTAACTCAGGGTGGGCCTTAGAGTGATGTCATGGTTGCTTCAGTCTTCTTAGGTAATAGTGGTTTGCGCGTCACAGAGATTGCGTACGGAAATTGGCTGACACACGGCTCACAGGTCGAAAATGAGACGGCAATTAAGTGTGTTCACGCCGCTTTAGATGCCGGAATAACGACGTTCGACACCGCTAACGCGTATGCCAATGGCGCGGCAGAGGAAGTCTTGGGGGAAGCTTTAAAGGGGCAGCCGCGGGAGTCGGTAGAAATACTCACCAAATCCTATTGGCCGGTTCGTTCTCGCGGACACAATGATGAAGGCTTGTCCCGTAAACACTTGATGGAGTCCCTCCACAACTCACTCAAACGCCTCAACACGGACTATGTCGATGTTTTTCAAGCTCACCGCTTCGACCATCACACACCGTTAGAAGAAACGATGGAGGCATACGCTGACATCATCAGGCAAGGTAAAGCCTTTTATATAGGGGTCAGTGAATGGAGCGCAGATCAACTTCGCGCCGGTAAAGAGTTAGCGCGAGAGTTGCGAGTTCCACTCGTCTCTAATCAGCCACAATATTCGATGCTTTATCGGGATATTGAGGAGGAGGTAATCCCTGCTTCGGAAGAATTAGGGATATCTCAGATCGTCTTTTCTCCCGTGGGGCAAGGCGTACTGACCGGGAAGTATCGTCCAGGTGAAGCTCCTCCTAGCGGGTCACGTGCCACGGACGAAAAGGGCGGGGCTTCTGTCATTCAGCGCATGATGAAGGACGACGTGCTGTCGGCTGTGCAAAGGCTTCAGCCTCTCGCCGAAGAGTTAGACCTTACTCTGGCGCAATTGGCTATTGCATGGGTGTTGCAGAATCCCAACGTCGCAGTCGCGATTATTGGTGCGTCACGCCCAGAACAGGTTGCAGAGAACGTTAAAGCTTCAGGCGTTGTGATTCCTCAAGAACTACTAGCGCGCATTGACCAGATCTTAGGTGACACCGTTATTAAAGATCCGTCTCTGACGCGTGTTAATGCCCCGACTGCCCGTGCATTTGATCAATAGTTATCGCTCGCCCTATATTTTGGTCTCTGTGAGTTAGTTGCGCTTCTCGCACGCCGGCATTCCGAAGTTTTGCGGCGTTATCACCCAACCACCCCTGTGCGTCTAGACGAGTGTCGAACGAAACTACTTTTGCTAAGTCCGCAGGCGAGAATTCCCACTTCCAGACTCCTCCTCCCCCGTCCACTGTGGAGCCGTAAAAAACGTGGTTACTCATGCCGAACTACTCCGCGACATGTGTGAGGGCCAAGCGGGTCCTTCGTAAATAAAAGCACTATAGCCCTGCAGAAGGTCAGCACCAGCTTCTAGATACATCCGAGCATCCTCTTCGTTAGAAATGCCACCAACGCCAATGATTGTGCGCTGAGGTGTTAAATGTTCCCGAAGGAGCGACACCACTTCAAGCCCCCGAGGTTTTAACGGCTTTCCGGACATACCGCCAACACCATAGTCATGTTTGATCGTGGTGTTTACGGCAACGACGCCGGCAATTTCCAGCTCGTTGACCATCACAGCGATGTCTCGCACATCATCATTGCTGAGGTCTGGGGCTATTTTAACTAACAGAGGCACAGGTTGACCCGCTGCCTCATGAGCTGCGTGCTTAACTGCTTCCAACAGTGGACGTAAAGTCTCGATAGCCTGCAACGAACGCAAACCTGGCGTATTCGGTGACGACACATTTACAACCAGATAGTCGGCATAAGGGGCAAGCAACCGCGCTGATATCACATAATCGCTGACCGCCTCGATGTCTGGCGTGACTTTAGTTTTGCCGATATTGACACCGACTACCAGATTACGACCGCTGGAAGACTTACGTAGGCGACGGAGTTTCACCGCCGCTGCAGCCGCTCCACTGTTATTAAAACCCATTCGGTTGATTAAGGCGCGTTCTTTGATTCGACGCCATAACCGAGGACGATCATTTCCTAACTGAGCTTGGGCTGTCACGGTCCCCACTTCAACAAAGCCGAATCCAAGCATCGTCAAGCCCCGAATAGCGCTCGCATCTTTATCAAAACCAGCAGCTAGTCCAAACCTTGAGGGAAATTCGATGCCCATTCGTTGCACTCTTGTGCACTGAGATACATCAAAAAACTTCGATGCAATGTGACGCACGGGAGTGTTTCCCACAGTCCTAATGAAATAGTGCGCGAGTTGGTGCGCTTTTTCAGCATCCATACGGGCGAAGACGGTTCGGAAAATGTATTGGTACACAGCCACCACATTACTGGGTGATGAGCATGGGGCGAGGCTGCACCACAACTTTTCTTTTCGCCTTAGTTACCATGAGAAACGTGGCTGAAATAACTCTTACAGGTAAGGACCCAGCCGATGTTCGTGCTGATGCACTCATCGTCGGGGTCGTCAACGACAATGGGACACCGAAACTAGCTGGCCAGACACTACCCAAGAGTGTGGCCAAATCTCTAAACGCTTCTCTTGAAGCACTGGGTGCTACGGGGGAGATCGACAACACTGTTCGTATCCCCAGCCCAGAAGGCGTTAACGCTCAAATTACTGTCCTTACGGGAATCGGATCTGATGAGGACGATACGGAGTCTTTACGGCGAGGTGCGGGTGCGGCTCTCCAAAACGCCGATGGCTTTGATCGAGTTGCCTTAGCTCTTCCCGCAAATACCGGCAAAAAGGTGGGGGCTATTGCTGAGGGGGCCCTGCTAGGCGCCTATCGTTTCCAGACCTACCGTGCTGGCGATGCTGACAACACCCCACGCTCTCCAAAGGCGCTTGAACTAGTAGTACCTTCCACGCGAGAAAAGACGACGCGCTCAGCAGTTGAACGCGCTCGAATTATTGCGGAATCAGTTAACGGCACACGCGACCTCATCAACACCGCTCCAAACGACCTACCGCCTGCTGAATTCGCGGATCGCGCAAAGTCGTCTGTCAAAGGCACCGGACTGAAGATCGACGTGCTCGATGAGAAGCAGTTGAAGGCCGACGGCTATGGCGGCCTTACAGGTGTTGGCCAAGGATCTTCTCGTCCACCTCGCCTGGTGAAAATCAGCTGGTCTCCTTCCAAGAAGGCTCCCCACATCGCCTTAGTTGGCAAGGGTATCACTTTTGATTCAGGCGGTCTATCCATCAAACCGTCATCGGGCATGGAGACTATGAAGTCAGACATGTCAGGAGCCGCTGCCGTACTTCAGACGATTGTCGCGGCTGCACGCCTTGAAGTACCCGTCCGCGTAACGGCTTGGCTCGCCCTGGCAGAAAATATGCCCTCAGGCACGGCACAGCGTCCATCAGACGTTATTTCAATTTACGGTGGCAAGACTGTTGAAGTGCTAAACACCGATGCAGAAGGACGGCTAGTACTCGCTGACGCGTTAGTGGCAGCACAGGAAGACGGCGCGGATGCGGTTATTGATATCGCTACTTTGACCGGCGCTCAGATGGTCGCTCTTGGTTCTCGTGTCGCCGGAATCATGGGGACCGACAAACTGCGCGACGAAGTCGTCTCATCTGCGGATTCTTCTGGCGAGTTGGCATGGCCAATGCCATTACCCGAGGAAATGCGGCCCACGCTGGAATCAAAGGTCGCCGATATAGCCAACATCGGTCAACGCTGGGGAGGAATGCTGTCGGCAGCAGTTTCCTTGAAGGAGATCATTCCCGAAACTCAATGGGCACACATCGATATAGCGGGTCCCTCGTTTAATGAAGGCAGCAACTGGGGTTATACGCCCGCCGGTGGCACTGGATACGGCGTGCGCACCATGTTGGAGTTTTTAGAGAATTACTCCACGAAATAACACAACGACTCAGGGAGGGCGAGGGCAACACAGTAGTTATCTGTTGCCCTCGCCCTCCTGCTGTTTCCACTGAGCTCGTTTGGCACTATTCCAGCGCCGCATGCGATCTGGGTACCCCACTTGATTCACGTCATAAACCGGAATGCCTAATTCACGGGCCATTTCCCAGCCTGCTGTCAACGTGGGAATTTTGCGACGAGTCCACTCCCCCGACGTGGCGATTAAAACCATGGTGGGCTGTGTAACGTTAGTCTCTGGTTCGACAAAGGCCTCGACGCCCACTCGCGTGTTGATGAAATGAGCCAAGTGCTCATAGGTCTGTTCGCGCGCCTGTTTAGGGGATTCTTTCTGTATTGAGTCGGTCTTCTTTTTAGAACGACGTTTCTGCCAAAATTTCACAGTCAAGACCATACGTGGCTAACCTCACTTGGGTCTCGATTAGGG
>Ga0079225_10001608_pt1 | contig 12762 bp, 8 predicted proteins | sample Poulit2012_FD_76344 | JGI IMG/M metagenome (GOLD analysis project Ga0079225, IMG submission 76344) | Agricultural soil microbial communities from Georgia to study Nitrogen management - Poultry litter 2012 | ecosystem: Environmental > Terrestrial > Soil > Agricultural land | place: USA: Georgia...
CTGTACAGGGCTTGGAACTGGCAAGATGTGTCGCTATGAATATTGGAGCAATAAAAACCTATGGCTCTATCGAGAGGAAGTATGGAGAATTAATGATTCCACAACGTTCTACAACATAACCTTTAAATTTAATAGTGGAAGCCAGAAACCACTTTAATAAACGGGGCGTATTCTGAAAAGCCTTATGAGTAGGAAAAATTATATTTTTAAATATGGAAAATTCAACGAATCAAGTACCTGTAAAAGTAGGAGAATGGGTTTTAACCTTTTTAATTGTCTCAATTCCAATTGTAAACTTAGTAATGCTGTTTGTTTGGGCCTTTGGTAATAATACAAATACGAGCAAAGCTAACTGGGCAAAAGCAGGGTTACTGTGGATGGCAATCATAGCAGTAATATACATTTTTATTGCGCTTGTTTTTGGGGCTTCACTTTATTCAGTTTATAGTTAAAACCAGGCTATAACAGCACCTAAGAGAACATGGAGAATGGACAGTGATTTCCGCAAGATTTATTCTTCGTGGTTCTTTTTGTTCCCTTTTATCACGTGCGGACAGTTTATCGTTTCGAGAAACTCCATGTTTCTGAGGTGTAAATCGTTATGATCACTTAAAACTGTTCACTTAAACAGTTATATCTACCTTTGAGTTTTGTTTTGAAGGAAGATAAGTAGGATTAATTATTGAGATTTGTCTCGGAATTATTACCCTAAGATTTTATATTACTTATTTTTATGAACCTATCAGAATCAGTTTCCCTCGCCGCATTTTCAAACTACTGGACAAAACGAGATGAACAATTAAAACTGTTTGTCGAGAAAACCTTTCAAGATTTAAAAGAAGGCAGTATTTGTTTTTCCTTGCCTTTAGAAGTGAAAGATCCAAAGGAGGAGGCGTCTAAAAAACTGCGGGAAGCGGATATTCAAGCTTCACCCCTACTCACAAAAGACCCAGAAATCATCCGTCCTTTTATCCTTTATAAAAACAATTTCTACATCTATAAATATTTTCAATACGAATCTAAGGTTTTAAAGAGGATAGGGGAGTTCAACAGGGTTAGCCAAGAACAAGCGGAAAATCGCCGTTCAAAAGTTTATGGTGAAAAGGATTTTTTAGAGGATTTCATCAACGCTGAAAACGAAAAACTTCAATTTGTAGCCGCCATTAATGCGTTTCTTAATCAATTTTCGATCATCACCGGAGGTCCCGGAACCGGGAAAACCACAACCGTTGCCAAATTACTTTCTATGCTGAATCATTTAGCGGAGAACGATTTGAAAATTGCATTGGCCGCGCCAACGGGAAAAGCGGCGAAACGAATGGAAGAGTCCTTGAATAGTAGGGATGAACATTTAAAAAAGAATCTTAAAGGCGATTTTGCTTTGCCCAAAGCAACCACTATTCACCGATTGCTCAAGGTGAAATATCCCAGGATGCATCATTTTAAAAAGAACAGCGAAAATCCATTGAATTATGATGTTGTGATTATTGACGAAGCTTCGATGATAGATGTGCCGCTTTTCGCCAAGCTTTTGGAAGCTATTGATCCTGAAAAAACACGTTTAATCCTTTTGGGCGATCAAAATCAATTGCCCTCGGTGGGCGCCGGATCTATGTTTAAAGATTTATGCGAAAGTGTAAAACCGGAAAATCCTATAAAAAATGCGCTGAATATTTTTAGTCGTGATTTTGTAGCTTGTTTTAACGCAATTCTTCCAACGGAATTTTATTTGTCGGATAAAAATTCACCTCCAAAAGCGACTTGCGAATTAGGGGATAATATCACGGAATTAATGCACAGTTTTCGGTTTTCAGAAAAATCTGAAATCGGGCAAATCAGTCAGGCTGTTTTACAAGGGGAAACTTCCATTGTAAAGAGTTTTTATGAAGCAAATGGGGAGAAAGTTCAACTTCAAGAAGAGTTTAAATCGGATGAAAAGGAAAATTCTGACTTACAAGAAATCACTCGGAAATATCAGGCATTCATCGAAGAAGATGATATTGAAAAAGCGTTGGATAAATTTAATGATGTTCGGGTTTTGTGCGCCACTAAAAGAGGTGATCACGGGGTGAAGCGATTGAATGAACAGATTGAGAAACAACTTCAAATTAATCCCGAGTATAAAAAGTTTTATCACAATCGACCGATTATGATTACGCGAAATAATCGAGAATTGGGGCTTTATAATGGCGATACCGGGATGGTTCGTAAAGAGGATAATGGCGAATTAAAAGCTCATTTTAGAATTGGCGATGAAATTAAATCCTTTTCGGTGGGATTGATGAATGAAGTGGAAACAGTTTTTGCGATGACCATTCACAAATCGCAAGGGTCTGAATTTAAGTACGTTTATCTTTTTCTGCCCACGCAAGAAGACAGTAGAATTTTGACGCGCGAATTGATCTACACCGGAATAACCAGAGGAAAAGAACAGGTCAAAATATACAGTCCGGAAAACGTAATCACAAAGGGAATTCAAAAAACCGTAACCCGCGTATCGGGTATTCAAGAACGGTTAAACGAAAATTATAAATAGAAAATTGATGAAGGTATATAAAGACACAGCCTACCAAGGGTTAATTGAGCAACTCAGCAGAAATATAGAATCGGATAATACGGATGTTTTCACGCCTACTTATATTATTGGAGCTAATTTTTTAGGACAGAATTATATTCAAACGCAGTTGACAGAAAACAGCGGAATAGCCGCCAATTTAAAGTTTTTGGCGTGGGATAATTTGTTGAGTAAACTCTTCTGGACCATTCAAAATAATATCCGAAGAGAAGAACAGCAATCAGCCTTGGATTTTGTCTCCAAAAAGAAAACTCAACTTATTTTATTTGACTTATTAGATTCCAAAGATTTTAAAGACGAGTTTGGAAAGGTCAGTGACTATTACGATGGAAATGAAAACAAGCGTTGGGGCTTGGCGCAGAAAGTACAAGAAATCTTCACCCGTTATTTAAAATTAAAACCACAACTATTAACGGATTGGGAGGAAGGAAAATTTCAATATAAAAATTCAGATCGACAAGAAGAACAAGAACAGTGGCAACAATATCTTTGGAGAAAATATAGAGCCGAACTCAACGGTCGTCCGGATGATTATACGGTTTATAAAACCTTGAAAAACGGTCTCGATACACATCGTGAGCTCATCTTTCAAGAAATCCCTGCCATTCATATTGTGCGCACTGAGTTTTTCGCGACTGCACAATTGGAATTATTGGAGGAACTCAGCAATTGTATTCCCGTTTATTTTTATCAGCATTTTATTCCGCAGGGTAAAGTGGCTAATCACCCGACAAAACTTTGGAAGGGAAATCAGGATGTGATTGAGAACCAAGCGTTTATTAAAGAAAGTGTTACCAAGAAATCCAGCGAAGATGTTTTCGAGAATTTAAGTGATAATTTAAAAATTGTTGGGCATTATACACCTTACCGCGAAGTAGAGGGTTTACTCAACGAAATCCTATCACAAGCCGATGCGAACAATGGCAAAATGGAGTCGCGAAAATATGTGGTGTATTGTCAGGATTTACAAAAATACACCCCGGCCATTCATCATTTTTTTAACCTGAGAAACTATAGAATTCCTTATAAAACCATTGGCGAATATACCTACGATGAAGACACGCCTTTGCAAGCGTTTTATGAGATTTTAGACTATGATGAATCCTTGATGAAACCGGAGAATTTGATGGGAATCATCGAGAATTCCACCATCGCTCAAAGATTTAATTTTGAAGATTTTGAGGAGATTAGGCGTTGGATAAACGAAGCCAATATTCGCTATAGTTATGCAGGGGATTCAACGCTCGAGACCGATTTAGTCGCTTGGAAAAAAGGATTGGAGCGACTGATTTACGGAAGTATGACCGGTGAAAACGATTGGACGAGAGTTGGTTTGGAAAAAGAAGAATGGCTTATCGATGCAACTGAAAGCAGGGGGTATGATCAGCTTTTCGGCTTAGCTGATTTTGTTGAAAAACTATATGAGTTTAAGTTGAAAACAAACGAAAAAAAGACAATTGAAAACTGGATAAAATGGACCGATGAAGGTTTGGACCTGTTTTTTGGTGACAATACAAAAAACATTTACATCGATAATTTTAAAACTTATTTGGGGGAGTTTCATTTAGAAAAAGAACTCGAAATTAATTTTAAGACTTGGTTTGAAATGCTCAAACCCCGATTAGAAAATATCCCCGAAAGCGCAAAGGGAAGAATGCAAGGTATTATTTTTACCGAATTATCCGGTTCCCAGGCAATTCCAGCAGAAAACATTGCGGTTTTAGGGTTGAATTACGACGCATTTCCCGCTGTTGCTAAAAAATTGGATTTTGATTTATTAAAAGATGAAGAAGAAAACAAAATCACTTCGCCAAAAGAAAAAGATAAAAACCTGTTCCTTAAAATTATCAGTGGTGCAAACGAGAAACTCTATTTAAGTTATCAATCGCGTTCGCCAAAAGACAATGAAGAACAACCGCCAAGCATTTTGATTGAACAACTTATGAATACGCTTGACTGGAATGATAAAAAAATTATTCACCATCCTCTGCATGGATTTAGTAGCCAATATAATCAACAAGACGAATCCGCCGAAGATCAGGATGATCTTCGCTTAAAAAGTTATACCGTCCCAAAATCTGAAGATGAAGAGAACTTCAAAGAGTTACTGCCCGGTAAAGATAGCGAAGGAGACGAAGCGCTTGAGGAGGATATAATTGAAATCGACATCAGAGATTTTATCAGCTTTTTTCAAGACTCGTTTAAATATTATTACAACAAGGTTTTAGGCGTTTATTTTAATGATGATAAAGAACAGTTGCCTGACGGGGAGCCTTTTGACTTGGATTATTTGCAACAATGGATGGTAAAGAATGAAATCATAAATGATATTATAGAAGATAAGAAAACAAATTTAAGCCTTCAACTGAAAAAAACGGGTGTGCTACCTATCGGAAATTTAGGTGATATTAAGTTTGAGGAAATTTTACAGGATGAGAAATTTTCAGAAATAAAAAAATTGGTTGAAGAAAAACTGAATGCTGAAAATAAAAAAGAAGAGCAGGTGAATTTTAAAAGTGATATAGAAATAGAAGGAAAACCGGTCTATTTTCATGGAAAAACTGTTTTGTACGACAATAAATATTACGAGGCTAAAATATCAAAGAGCAGCTTAAAATATAATTGGCGAATAGGGATTTGGTCTTGGGTGTTGTCGAAACATAACAGCGATTTTCAAGGTGGGTTTTTAATTGATGATAAAGAAATTGAAAGGATAGATTTTTCCAACGTAAATGAAAACATAGAAAAATTGGTGAAAGCTTTTATCAGGGGACAAGAAGAATTAAATCCATTTTATCTTTCTTCCAGTCTTAAAGATTGGAAGGATATCAAAAGCCTTAAAAATAAATTGACACCAGATCGATATAATCATATATCGGACTACGTTTTTAATGAAACTCAAAAATATTCTTTTGCTTGGGATAAAATGCTTCAGAATGCACAAATCCTACAATCCCTTTTAAACAAATAATTTATGGCTAATATTTTTAATGTCGATGAAGTTGAATTAGAAGGCAAGAACCTTATTGAAGCCGCTGCCGGAACCGGGAAAACTTATTCCATTGCAGTTATGGCGGTGCGGTTGATTGTGGAAAAGGACATTCCGGTGGACAAGATTTTGATGGTGACTTTTACCGAAAAAGCGGTTGCTGAATTGCAAATTCGTGTGCGTGCTTTTATTCGAACCGCTTTGAAGATTGCTGAAGGTGAGATTACCCCAGCAGAAAAAGACAATTTTGAGGGCGGTGAAAACCTCTATGCAATTATTAAAGAAAACGGAATTGAAGCACAGGCAAAAGAACGCTTGCAAAAGGCTATTCGAGAATTGGACGACCTACAGATTTTCACCATTCACGGATTTGCACACCGGATGCTGAATGAATTTGCTTTTGCCACCGACCAGAGTTTTACACGCGAACTGGAGCAGGATTTAAGCGTTTTTAATGCGGATTTTTCTAAGAAAGCCATCCGCGATTATATTTATCCCAAAACAAAAGAGGAGTTAGGCGGTCTTTTATCTATTCCTAATTTTGCGATCAGCCCAGAACTTATCAGCGATTTTTTGAATCAAGCAGAGCAACATAAAATTCACACAAAAGATTCGTTTTTGGAATTATACAACGAATTGCTTACCTCTAAGACACCAAAAGATAGATTGAAAGAATTGAGTGAAAACCCCTATCTGGAAAACTTCTTTGAACTTTTACGTGATTTAAAAGATAAATACAAACTCAGTGAAGCGCGAGAAAGCGAAAATGTTTTCTCTTTTGATGATTTACTCCATGATTTATGCAAAGCAGCAAAGGAAAATCAAGCGGAGTTAGTCCGTATTTTTAAAGATAAATATAAAGCGCTATTTGTCGATGAATTTCAAGACACCGATGTTACGCAATATGAGATTTTTAAAAATTTATTTCAGGAACAAATTGTGTTCTACATTGGGGATCCCAAGCAATCTATCTATAGCTTTAGAAATGCTGATATTCACACTTATTTTAGGTGTAAAGAAAATATTGATCGAGAGAAAATTTATACAATGGACACCAATTACCGTTCGGTAAGCGGATTGGTCAATGCGGTCAATGAACTGTTTAAAGATGAGAATGTTTATAAGGGCAAAAATCCATTTTACTACGATGCCAGCGATACAGGTGCGGATAGGGGAATTGATTTTGAAGGTCATATAAAATCAATTGAGAAAAAGCAGACAACGCAGCTTATTATTAATGGGGAAGAACAAGATCGACGATTTTTTCTGGTGGATTATGAGTCCAATGAACAAATTGCCAATGATATTCATGAATTTTTAGAGCAAGGAGAATTCCAAGACCAAAAAGGGAAAGCAACGGGGGCCAAAAAGATTTTGCCCAATCAAATTGCTGTTTTGGCTCGTGGTAAAGAAGATTTATTCGATTTGAAAAACCGTCTTGGTGCTAAGGGAATTCCCGCCGTAATCATTTCTGAGGAAAAGATTTTTGAAACTTCCGCAGGTGATTTAGTTTTTGATATCCTTCGACTGCTTCAAAAAACGGAAGGCAAAGAAATCCGAAAAATGTTATTGCATCCGGTGTTTAATTTGTCGGCAACTGAACTGCGGCAAAAGGATTTTTCTAAAATAATTGCCGAGTTTTATGATTTTAAATCCAACTATAAAGAGCAAAAAACTTATCGCATTTTAAAAGACATTTATACAACCTTAGGATTGCGAAAGCTTGCTGAAGAAAATCTGGATAACAGCACCCAGTTTTGGGCTAATTTAAATCAAGCGGCAGAACAGATTCAGACTATCGTTACCCGAGATAAACTGAGTTTGGAGGAAATCATCGCTCGAAAAGAACAAGATCACTTAGGACAAGATGATGAATACCAAACCCGAATTGAAAGCGATGAAGAAGCCATCCAACTCCTGACGATTCATAAAAGTAAAGGCCTGCAATTTGATTTTGTGTTTACCACAAATTTGAATTTGACGTATAGGACGTCTGTCAGTGGATTTTTTAAATATTACAGAGATGGTGGCTATTTTATAGATTTATCGATGAATAATATCGGATATTACAATCAGCTTTACTTAGATAATATCATTCAAGAAAATCGGCGCTTGGCTTATGTGGCTTTAACCCGAGCAAAATATGGGGTTTTTGCCTATACCAAGACAAGAATTTCGAAAACAGGTAAAAACACCTATCACGGGGTAATGGATGATATTTGGGTGAACGGTGATAATGGTGAAAAGGAAGCATTTGTAAACCCTGAGAATCCATTTTCTAATCCCGGAAAGACGAAATATAAAATTCCATCTGCAACGAAAAACAAAACTATTCAACCAAAAATTAATTATTTAAATATTACCGACAAATTCTGGACGCGTTTTTCATTTTCTGCATTAAGCGAATACCAGCACTTTGAACGGGGCGAAGAAAGGAATGAAAACTATACGGATTACGATCAATTTGTTTTTGAACAATTGGGCAGCGGCGTGCACATCGGAACCTTGGTGCACAAAACTTTGGAATATATAGATTTTAAAGAATCCAAAACCTGGGATGAGGTTATTCAAAAAACGCTTGATCGCTATCACTCGGCAAAAAGCAACGATGCTAAATTCATAGAAAACTATAAAGAATTTGTTACGCAGCACGTTTTAAATACTGAGATTTCAATTGGCGGCGATGCTTTTACGCTGTCAACAATACCGACAGAAGATAAGCTTCACGAGATGGAGTTTAATATGAATGTTGAGCAGTTTGATTTGTATAAAATCAGAGAAATATTAGGCGAAGAAAATGTTCATTTTAATGAAAATGTCAATAAGCGAATACACGGCATCCTAAATGGTGAAATTGACTTGGTCTTTCGTCGTAAAGTTAATGGGCTGGATAAATATTATTTACTCGACTGGAAAACAAATCACTTGGGCTATTCCACAGAAGATTATAAAGACAGCAATTTAGAAAAAGCAATGAATGTGAGCGGGTATAAATTGCAAGGATTGATTTATCAATATGCCTTGGATAAATATTTGCAACAGCGTTTGGGGCAAAATTATGATTATGAAAAAAACTTCGGTGGCGTGATTTACTTTTTTGTCAGAGGAGCTCGAAAAGGAGAGTCCTTTGGAGTTTATCAACCGGAATTTTACAAAGAAGATTTAAATAACATGGAAAAAGCAATACAGATAAATTAAAATCTATGAAACCATTATTTTATTTCATTCATGGTTTTGGTTCAGGGAAAGATTCCGGCAAATACAGAAAACTTCAAAATCATTTTAAAGATTATTTTGAGTTTGACCTTATGGAATGGAACCCCGATTCCGATTTTCCCAAGCTTTTAAACATAGCCGAAAAGAAATTAAGCCAACACCAAAACCCTATTATTTTGGGAGATTCCACAGGTGCAAATTTCGCCTATCAACTTCGAGAAAGATTAAATGAAAAAGACAAAGCAAGTAAACTAATTCTCAGCAGTCCACTTTTCGATATCGATAGGCGATTAAGAGCTATTGAGTTCAGCAAAAACCTACAATCAGCTTTGATTCGGATTAAAAATCCTGAAAAAGCCTTAATCATCGCCGACCCTGAAGATGAGGTGGTTGATCAAAGCGCAATTTTTTCAAAAGAACTTCAAGCTGTAAAATTGATTCAAACGAGTGATGGTCATCGTTTACCGGAATTTGAAAATTACCTTGAAACTATTGAAGCTTATATTAAAGAGGATTGATGATTTGAAAGTTGATTTTGATAATATGATAAAAAATGAATCTCTCCTTTTTTAAGCACTCAGTCGAATCTATAATCATATTTTTTCGGTATTTTTGTGTGGTAGTATCTGAACGGAATTGTAAAACGAAAATTCAAAATCCAAAGACATGATAGATTTAAATGAACTTGATGGGCTAAACAGTATGGAGGAGATCCAAAAGAAGTTGGCCGAATTGGTAGAAGCGCATAATAAATCGGGTAGAAAAGATTTTGAAGGGCTTTCACCGGAGAAAATGCACGCATTATTTGAAAATTTCCCGGGAGAAGGCAGTCCCTTGGTGATGAACCGTCTTTCAGAAAAAGAACTGGAAAATTCTCCGTTATTGATGCAAATCCGTTTTCTAATTGATAAGATGAAAGGTGGAAAAGAATTGAAATTGACTAAAACCGGAGCTTTATCAACTAAATTGGTAAAAGAGGTTTACGGCCTTGGTTATTTGAAAGATGAATGGATCGAAAAAGGAATTAGTAAGCTTTACAGAGAAGCCGAAGTGGTAGAAGTTAGCATCACTCGAATTTTGTTGCAAATTAGTAGTCTGGTTAAAAAGAGAAACGGAAAGTTGAGCCTAACTAAAAAGGGAGAAAAGCATGCCGATGATGGCAATTTTATATTGAAAGAAATTTTGATGGTTTTAATCCGTAAATTTAATTGGGCTTATTTTGATGGCTATGAATCTGAAATGATAGGAAAGGTAAATGCGGAGTTCAGTTTATATCTCCTCAAAAAATATGGCGATAAAAAGAGATTTGCTAAGTTCTATGCAGAGAAATACTTCAAAGCTTTTCCTTCTCTTATGGGAGAACGGGGAGAATCAAAAAGATGTTATGAACTGCGTACTTTTGATCGGTATTTTTACTATATGGGTTTTGTAGATAAGGAGGAAAAGGATTTTTTAGATCCAACCGAGCTAAAGAAAACTGCATTTTTCGACAAACTTTTCTCTATCAAACAGTAAAGCTTGGTTTTTAGGTTATGCATTTTTTATGATTATAATTTAGCTGTATAACACAGAGAATTATTTTCAATTTTAACCTGTTCTCACCGAGCCATCACATTCGCTTTCCGAATAAATCGTTTGCTTTTTTCTAAATCATCTTTCGTTATAAAACTAATGCTCACAAATAAGATTAGAGAAATAGTAATACCTATAATCGCTTGTTTGGCAGAAGCGATTTCCCAAGCTACGGGGAGATTTACGCCGAAAGCTACTAAAAGGTTATAAGTTGAAAACAGTAAACCGAAAAGCATAGAAACCGTTGCCGCTTTTGAAGTTCCTCTTGCCCACAGAAACCCCAACACCAAAGGCACAAAAGCACCGCTGGTCAAGAAGTCGGCACCAATCCAAGAAATGGTTAATACCGATTTAATATTTATGGCGATAAACAGCGCAACTCCGCCCATGATAAAAGTTGAGAGTCTTGCGATAAATACATTGTGTTTTGAACTTGCATTCGGGTTGAGGTAGTTTTGATAGATGTCTACCGTCAGCGACAAAGCGCCGGTATTGATTAAGGAATCCATTGTCGACATAATTGCCGAGCACAAGCCCACAAAAAGAACTGCACTTAAAATCGGACTGGATAAGTTGCTGATCATATTGGGAATAATTCCGCTTTTGGGAACAGCGTCATACATCACGGAAGAAAACATTCCGGTATAAGTCACCATCAGGTAAAGTGGAATAAAGGCGAAGAAACTAATCACCATCATTTTTCGGGCGTCAATAGCCTTTTTGGCTGCAGAAATACGTTGCCAAATATTGGCTTGAATCATCCAAGAGGTTCCAAACGTAATTACATAAGCCAAGTTATCGGCAACATTGTTGAAGAAATAAGTATAACCGAATTTCTCCTTTGCAAGCGCGGTAGCTTTTACCGCTTCAATTCCGCCGGAATCGTTATAGGCTACAAAAAACAAAAACAAAACGGTGAAGAGGAAGAAGATAAACTGCAACAAATCGGTTAAAACGACCCCTTTAAATCCGCCAAAAAGAGAGTAGGTTAAGACAATTCCGGTTCCTAATAATGCGCCGGATTCATAGCTCATATTAAAGAAAGCTTGAAAGAATTTGCCGACGACAATTACTTGAACCGCCGCAGCGATAACCATAAAGATAATGATGAAGATAGTGAGCAGTAGAGAAACTGTGCCGTTATAGCGTTGTTTCATCAGTTGGGGTTGAGAAATGGTCCCGATATTCCGAATACCTTTGGCAAATAAAAACATCAATGCCGTGGCAATAAGTACCGGCACGCCGTAAATCCAAAATGTACTCAATCCATGTCGGTGCGCGTGATCAACCAAATCAATCGCCGAGCCGCCGCCCCACCAAGAAGCGATGAAGGTAATCGCCAATAACCATGCGGGAAGTTGTCGAGAAGCCAAAAAGTAATCCTCACTACTGTCGCTTCTTCGATTCCATATGCCAACCCCAATAATCCCAATAATATAAAAAGCCAGAAATAAAATGGTTAGCGTTTGACGCGATATTGTGGGCATGCGAGTTTAGATTGAGTTGTTTGAGTGGAAAGCATTAGCATTCACCATAAGAAGAATAACCAATAACCTCGCTCTAAAATTTTAAGCAGCAAATTTAATGTGTTGAAGTGATATCACAAAGGAAAGTGTTGTGATTGATTTCTAAAGCGAAGAGGTTCTGATACTGTAAAATCAGTTTATGGGAGATGAATTTTTAACATCACCGAATTATATTTGTTTTTGTGTTGATTTTTCGTAATGGCAATCTTTATAATTGAATCTAATAAAGTTTTTCACAACTGCTTAAAAAATCGCTTCACTTCCTCTTCAAAAATCGACACCGGAATGCGGTGCGCCAGATCTTGACGGAAATGAATGGCATAATTTATAGGAGTAGCTAAGGTATCCGTTAAAAATCTGAAAGTTCCGGAAGGGTCAACCACCTGATCTTGTGCGCCCAAAACAATTCGCTTGAAATTTTGTTGAAGATTGTTGTATTCCGGAATTTCTTGTGGAACCGACCGTTGGGCTAGAGCAGGATTAAAAAGCAATGCGGGTTTTTGTAGGGCTTCAGCAATATGATAACCCGCAAAACCACCCATACTACTGCCGATTATTACATCGATGTCTTTGTTTTTAAATTCCTCCACCAGTCGAACAATGCTATTCTTGTCTTTGCGATAATCGATTGTCGGTGCAAATGGCTTCCCATAATTGACTAAGATTTGGTGTTTTTCATCATTCAACCTGCCATCTAACCCGTGGAGATATAAAATTTTCATCAATTTAATCTTCTATGATTTAAGTTTTTATTGTTTTTTATCACTGTTGTCCGGTAAAACTCAAAATTAGGTAAAAAGCTCTTGTCAACCCGCATAAACAGGCTTTTATTTTAGGTTTTTGAAAAGTAAGCCCCCTTGTATTTACCCGCTAGGAAACTGTAA
>Ga0079225_10001610_pt1 | contig 12758 bp, 11 predicted proteins | sample Poulit2012_FD_76344 | JGI IMG/M metagenome (GOLD analysis project Ga0079225, IMG submission 76344) | Agricultural soil microbial communities from Georgia to study Nitrogen management - Poultry litter 2012 | ecosystem: Environmental > Terrestrial > Soil > Agricultural land | place: USA: Georgia...
AACTTTGTAAAAAGTGAAATCTTTTCTTTAAAATAATCGCTGCATGTGAAATTAATTGCTCCGTTAAAATAGATAAAAATGTCATATCAGGATCGCGTTCCATTTGTAACTGTTTTAGCATATGGTTCCGTTGTTTTAATATGCGCTGATATTGCCCTAAATGATAAATATATACAGGTTCAATTTGACCTAATTCCATATCAATAAAGCGCCTACGCACTTGAGGGGACCCTTTTACTAAAGATAAATCTTCTGGTGCGAACATGACGACATTTAAATTACCAATATATTCACTTAATCGTTCTTGTTCTAATCGATTTACTTTTGCTTTTTTACCATCTTTATGAAAAATTAATTCAAGTGGAATTTGTTGGGCATTCTTTTTTTCAATCGTTCCTGTTATTTTGGCAAATTCTTCATTCCAAAAAATTAATTCCTTATCATTCGTCGTTCTATATGATTTTGTAAAAGCTAATATATAAATCGATTCTAATAAATTCGTTTTTCCTTGGGCATTTTCGCCAATGATGACATTGACTTTATTATCGAATGTTACGTCTAATGCGCTATAATTTCGATAATTTTTCAATTGTAATTGTTTTATAAACATACGTATTCCTCATTTATTGTACTGTAGTAGATTTTACGATAAATGTTTCTCCACTAATTAAACGAATGATATCACCGTCATATAGTTTTTTTCCGCGACGAAATTCTAGGTCGTCATTGACATAAACACCTTCGTTTTGAATATACATTTTAATAAAGCCACCTGACTCAAAAATATTCGTGAATTTGAGTAATTGGCTCAATGTAATAAATGGTGAATCAATTTGAATTTCCTCCATGTATTGAACACGATCCTTTTCTTTAAAAATAGTGGGGGACAATAAAAGGAGTGAAAACAATATTTCTACTTGCATACGAATAAAAAGTAGAACGTGTAAAATCATGTTTTCGTTTATTTTTTCCCTCTTTAAAAATGTACAGAGCAAAATGACTCATTTTTTCTTTGTCCTAAGTCTATTTTTATGCTTTATGTTTCTTAAAATGCCTTATAACCTATTTTACTATAGTTTTCATCGTTTTGGTAGGATGGACCATTATTTATTCATTTAAACGCTTAAATGTACGTTAAAATCATTTTAAAGCTATTAAAAAATAAAAATAGAGGTTAAAACGAAATGGAACATTCCATCTGTTTTAACCTCTACATAAAATTAATAAGTTCGAACAGGTAAAATAAGTTGTAAAATCTTTTCTTCTTCTGGTGTACGGATGACGAATGGTCGCATCGGTCCAGTAAATTTGATTTGTACACGATCACTATCAATTGCTTTTAATGAATCTAACATATAACGTGCACTAAATGAAATTTTAATGGATTCACCTTCGATAGAAATGACATCTAATAATTCTTTTACATTTCCGATTTCGGGAGAATGACCTGAAATCTCAATCATATTATTATCTAAAGTATCTAAACGAATCACATTATTTTGATCACGGCTTGAAAGTAATGCAGCACGTTCGATTGTATGAATTAAATCTTTTGTAAAAATATTTAATGTCGTTTGGCTCTCTGTCGGTATTAAGCGGTCTGTTTCTGGATAATTCCCACTTAATAAACGAGATAAGAAGTACGTATTTTCAGTATAGAATAATACTTGGTTCTTTAAAATTGCCATATAAACTGTGTCATCGTCATTATCAAAAATTTTATTTAACTCTTGCAAACTTTTTCCTGGAATAACAATATTGTTTGCTTCAAAGTTTTTATCATCAATTTTGATACCACGTAATGAAAGTCGGTGACTATCTGTTGCTGTAAAAGTTAATTCACCGTCTTCAATTTTTACATGTACACCAGTTAAAATAGGGCGTGTTTCCATTGGAGAAACAGCAAAAACAGTTTGTTTAATTAATGTTTTTATATCTTTTACTTTTAATGCCAAAGGTTCATCATCTTGATTAAATAGTACTCGTGGATATTCCTCACTGCTTTGACCATAAAGGGTGAACACAGCTTTTCCTGATTTTATTATTGTTTTATAGTTTTCCTCTACCGTTATATCCACTATATCTTCAGGTAATTTACGAATGATATCTGGGAAATGAGGAACAGGTAATACGATAGATCCTTCTGAAATATTTGTAATAATTTCTTCCCCATCATCTGTTGCTGGAATATGAGATTGGATCGTAATATCTGAATTGCTTCCTGTTAAAATAATTTTCTCTGTTGTGACATCTATTTTCATTCCTGACAAAATGGGAATAACTGTTCTAGATGAAATAGCATTTGATACTGCTTGGATACTATTGAGTAAATATTTTTTCTGTATTTTAAAGTTCATGTTGTCCTCCTTTAATTATATATATTATTAATAATAAAGTAATAATAGTAATAGGGCCTGTGAATTTGTGGATAACGATTAAAATCATAGAAGTAATTAGAAAGTTAGCGTGTTATTAACATGTGCATAACTTTTGTAAAAACAATTACTTATACACATGCTAAAATCATGCAATTTTTATATTTTATTTTTTAATTCTTCCATGTATGTTTTTACCTCTAATTGTAATTCGCTATCTGTTTCTAAAGATTCATCAATTTTTTTGTGGGCGTGAATGACTGTCGTATGATCTCTTCCACCGAACTCTTGTCCAATTTTGGGTAAAGATAAGTCTGTAAGTTCACGACTCATATACATCGCAATTTGTCTCGGATAAGCAATTGATTTCGTACGTTTTTTCGATAAAATTTCATCGACTGTAATATTATATTTATCTGCAATTAGTTCCTGAATTAATTTGACAGTAATTTTTCTCGGACGAGCATTTGGAATAATATCTTTTAATGCTTCTTGTGCAAGCATGACATCTATTTCACTATTTACTAATGAAGCATATGCAATAACGCGAATAAGTGCACCTTCTAATTCTCGAATGTTCGTATCGATTTGATTGGCGATATAATGTTTTACCTCATTGGATATATCATCTAAACCTTCCGCTTTTGCTTTTTTTGATAAAATTGCGATTCTTGTTTCTAAATCAGGAGGGGATATATCTGTAATTAATCCCCATTCAAAACGAGAACGTAAGCGATCTTCTAATGTTGGAATATCACGCGGCGGTCTATCACTCGAAATAATAATTTGTTTGTTTTCCTCATGTAACGTATTAAACGTATGGAAAAATTCTTCTTGTGTTTGTTCTTTCCCAGCTAAAAATTGAATATCATCGACGAGTAAAATATCAACATTACGATATTTATTACGGAAACTTTCTGCCTTATTGTCCATAATCGCATTAATAAACTCATTCGTAAATTTTTCAGAAGATAAATAAATTACACGACGATCAGGATGATATTCTTTCACATAATGGGCAATAGCATGCATTAAGTGCGTCTTACCTAATCCAACACCACCATAAATGAATAATGGATTATATGACTTTGCAGGTGCTTCAGCTACGGCAAGTGCTGCTGCATGAGCAAATCTATTTGCGGCACCAACAACGAAAGTATCAAATGTATACTTCGGATTTAGCATATGTTTTAAGTCATTATTGTTTACGATTTGCTTTTTAGCTTCTTCCATCGCAATCTCTTCTTTTTCTTCGTCTAGCTCTTCATCTTCAATTAGAAATTTTACTGACAACTCCACACCAGTTTTTTCTAGCAAAATAGTATTAATGACTTTAGTGTAATGCTGATCAAGCCAAGTTTTTGTAAATTCATTTGGCACGAAAACAGATAATTTATTGCTTACTAATCGATGTACCTTCGTATGACTGAACCAAGTATCGTAACTAGGCTTACTTAATTTTGTCTGCATTTCCTGCAAAATCGAGTTCCATAGTTCCTCAATATTTTCCAAGCATTCCACCTCTTTACTGTAATCAAATTTAAAAGCATAAAAATCCTTTCACTATTCTTGTATTGGAAAATGAGAGAGATAGGAAAGGAATCATATTTATATGTACTATTGGAAATTTTTCAATGTAGAAAATGTAAATTATTTATTCACATGTAGATAATTATTTCACAGTAGAATAAAAATTGTTAACAATCTATCCACAGAACTGGGGATAAGTTTATAAATTTAAAGTTATTCACAACGTAGAGCATAATATACAATATCAAAAAATGTAATAATATGCAAAGATTTTTATGTACTTATCCATATGTTATTCAGAACGTGGATAAAAATTATCAACAAGTGTAAAAATTGTGGTTAACTTGTCGATAATTGTAGAATAACTTTTTGAAAAAAACTATAGATGTTTTAAAAATGTGTATAATTTTAGGGGACAAGAAAAAGATATTGTGGATAAAAATAATACGAAAATAAGTTTGGAATTTGAAGCAGAAAATTTATTTTTTTAGAAGGTAGAAAATTAGGAAGAGGAAAATGTAGCAATCATTTTTTCATGGTAAGAAAATGAAGTGTTTTTTATGATGGTCGGCATAAAAATTCATCCTGGGTCTGTTTCGGTCAATATTGAAGTAAGGAAAAAATGTACGGTTCTTTATTTTGGACATAGAATAATGCGGAAAGAAAGATAAATTTGAATTATTTTTGGATAGACGAAGGATTTTTTCGGCTAAAGGGCGAAAATAGTAATATAGATTGTTGACTATTGTTTCGTTATTACGTATAATTATCAAGAAAGTTTTAGGATGGAAACAAGTGAGTAAAAATGTAGGTTTTAAGAAGTATTTCCTAAATTATATGCTGTACGTTTCTATATTATGAAACACATTTCCAATTGGAGGAGGTGGAAGAAATGAAAAGAACATTTCAACCAAACAATCGTAAACGTAAGAAAAATCACGGATTCCGTGCACGCATGGCAACTAAAAATGGTCGTAAAGTTTTAGCGCGTCGTCGTAGCAAAGGAAGAAAAGTATTATCGGCATAGGCCACTGAAAGCATATCAGTGGTCTTTTTAAGTTATGTACTTAAAAAAGACGTAAGTTGTACAATATTAGGTGATAGATTTGAAAAAAGCGTATCGCATAAAGAAAAATAATGAGTTTCAACAGATTTTTAAAACAGGTAAATCGTTCGCAAATCGGGAACTTGTTATTTATTATAAGAGGAAAGAAGATCAAGAACATTTCAGAATCGGCATTTCAGTTGGGAAGAAAATAGGAAATGCAGTTACCCGGAATCGTGTAAAACGATGTGTTCGTGAAGCATTTATTCAGCTTGAACCATCTGTAAAAAATGATGTAGACATCATCATCATTGCAAGAAAACCAGTTGTAAATATGGATTGCAGTGATATAAAGCGTAGTATAGAACATTTATTAAGAAAACAACGATTATTTTTGAAATAAATTAATTTTTTATCGTGTTAGGAGGAAGTCGATTGCGTAATAGAAAGTTAATAACTGCTCTATTATTAATTGGAGCTGTTGCATTACTTTCTGGATGTACTCAAATTAATGAGCCAATTACTTCTGAAAGTACAGGATTTTGGAATTCGTACTTCGTATATCCATTATCATGGGTCATTATTAATTTTGCAGAAATGTTTAGTGGAAACTTTGGATTAGCTATTATCGTCGTAACGATCATTATTCGCTTAGTTTTATTACCATTAAATATTAAGCAATTAAAAAGTACACAAGGAATGCAGGCAATTCAACCGGAATTAAAAGAATTACAGAAAAAATATAGTTCTAAGGACCAACAGACACAACAAAAATTACAACAAGAAACGATGGCATTATTCCAAAAACACGGTGTAAATCCACTTGCTGGATGTTTCCCGATTTTAATTCAAATGCCTATTTTAATTGCGATATACCATGCAATTATGCGTACAGAAGAAATTAAGCAGTCAGGAGATTTCTTATGGTTTACATTAAGTTCTCCAGACTATGTATTACCACTAATTGCTGGTGCGGCGACATTTTTACAACAGAAATTAATGATGGCTGGTAACCAAACAGCTGCTGAAAACCCACAAATGAAGGCAATGCTTTATATGATGCCAATTATGATTACAGTGATTGGATTTTTCTTACCATCTGCATTAGCTTTATATTGGGTTGTAGGGAACATTTTTATGGTAGCTCAAACATTACTTATTCGTAAACCGATGATAAATAAAGAAGCTAGTACTGGGGGCGACAAAAAGTGAGAGAAGTAACTGCTAGTGGTCAAACAGTTGATGAAGCGGTGGAATCAGCTTTAAAGCAGTTAAATATGTCACGAGAAGAAGTCGAAATCGATATAATCGATGAAGGTAAAAAAGGTTTCTTAGGAATATTCGGTTCTTCTCGGGCGGTTGTTAAAGTGAGAGAAGTACAAAATCGAGTAGAAGATGCAAAAAACTATTTAATTAGTATTGCGAAAAACATGGATATAGACATCGATGTCATCGTAGAAGAAACAGAAAAAGTTGTTACTTTTACGTTAGAAGGCGATAAACTTGGCTTACTCATTGGAAAAAGAGGTCGTACATTGAACTCTTTACAATATTTAACACAGCTCGTATTAAATAAAGACGGACATAAATTTCAATCTGTTATCGTAGATGCAGAAGGATACAGAAAACGTCGAGAAGAAACATTAATGGACTTAGCTAATAAAATGGCAGAAAAATCGATACAATTAAATAAGAAAATTTCTTTAGAGCCGATGCCAGCATATGAACGTAAAATTATTCATAGTGCATTACAAGAAACGAATACAATTACAACATTTTCAGAAGGAAGAGAGCCACATCGTTATATAGTGATCAAACCATCTTAAAATGTTTAAAAGATCCTGGGATAAAATCCAGTGAAATGAAAAAGGTAATTTCAGTAAATTAATGTTTACTGGAATTACCTTTTCTTTTTATTTGTACTATTACAACGCTCCATAAATCTTCTTCGTTTTTCGCAAACCGACCACAACGAACAGAAAAAAATAAGTATGTTCCATCTTCTTTATAGAAACATTTCCATTGAAAAATTTATTAAAAATTGACGTAAATAAAGGGGATATGTATTTTTTCTTATCCACATGTGCATAACATTTGTTTGAAAGATAAAAAAATACATGAAAAGTTCGTAAAGGAGCGTTGTGGATAACTTCCAATTTATCATATTTTATGATATTCTATTATATTAGTGACGATTTTTATCTTCACATAAATAGAGAGAAAAATGTAAGACATATATAGATGTAATTTTTTGTATTAGGAGGTGGAGTGTGAATGGAGTTTGATACAATTACAGCAATTTCGACACCAGTAGGGGAAGGTGCTATTTCAATTGTTCGATTAAGTGGGGAAGAAGCAATTGCTATTACAAATAGATTGTTTCAAGGGAAAGACTTAACGAAGGTGGATTCACACACATTGCATTACGGTAAAATGATGGACCCTAAAACAGATACAGTTTTAGATGAAGTCATTGTTTCTATCATGCGCGCACCAAAAACATTCACATGTGAAGATGTGGTAGAAATAAATTGCCACGGTGGTTTAGTTGCTGTACAACGAGTGTTACAATTAGTACTGGATGAAGGTGTACGACTAGCGGAACCAGGCGAATTTACAAAACGTGCATTTTTAAATGGAAGAATTGATCTTTCTCAAGCAGAAGCGGTAATGGACGTAATTCAATCAAAAACGAATGAAGCGATGAATGTAGCGTTAGGACAATTGGATGGAAAGTTATCACAGCTAATTCATAAATTACGCCAAGAACTAATTGAAACAATTGCACATGTAGAAGTTAACATCGACTATCCTGAGTATGATGATGTTGAAGAAATGTCACATGAAATGATGGAAGAGAAAACTTCGTACGTAAAGGACGAAATTGAAAAATTACTCCAAGTTGCTAAACAAGGAAAAATCCTTCGTGAAGGGATAAAAACAGCCATTGTTGGTCGACCAAACGTTGGGAAATCATCATTAATGAATTCACTTGTTCAAGAGGAAAAGGCGATTGTAACTGATATTCCCGGAACGACTCGAGATGTAATTGAAGAGTATGTCAATGTTCGTGGTATTCCATTACAATTAATTGATACTGCTGGAATTCGAGAAACAGAAGATATTGTCGAAAAAATTGGGGTAGAGAGATCCCATAAAATTTTACAAGAAGCTGATCTCGTTTTATTTATGCTCAATTATAATGAAGCATTATTAGAAGATGACCGTAAAATTTTTGACATGTTACAAGATATGAATTATATCGTCATCGTAAACAAAACAGATTTAGAGCAACGCTTAAATATGGAAGAGATACACCAATTAGCTAAAGGACAAGTTTTAACAACATCTTTAGTACATGATGAAGGTGTCGATCAATTAGAGAATGCTTTATCAGATATTTTTTTCCAAGGAAATATTATGGTTGAAAATAATATGGTCGTATCTAACGCACGTCATATTCAATTACTAAATCAGGCACAAAAGACATTAGAAGATGCTAGAAATGCATTACAAATGCAGTTACCTTTAGATATGGTACAAATTGATGTAACAAGAACGTGGGAGTTATTAGGAGAAATAGTTGGAGATACTGCAAGTGAAAGTTTAATCGATCAGTTATTCTCCCAATTTTGTTTAGGAAAATAGATTAGAAAGGGTGAAAAAAATGACATATTATGATGCAGGACATTATGATGTTATCGTTGTTGGAGCAGGTCATGCAGGATGTGAAGCAGCAGTTGCAGCAGCAAAAATGGGCTCAAAAACATTACTTTTAACATTAAATTTAGATATGATTGCTTTTATGCCTTGTAACCCATCATTAGGCGGACCGGCAAAAGGTATTGTTATTCGTGAAATTGATGCACTTGGAGGTGTGATGGGAAAGGTTATTGATAAAACACATATTCAAATGCGTATGTTAAATACAGGAAAAGGACCTGCAGTACGTGCATTACGTGCTCAAGCAGATAAACCTTCATATATCGTTGAAATGAAACGTTTAATTGAAGAACAAGAAAATATTACGTTAATGCAAGCGATGGTAGATGATTTAATCATTGAGGATGGAGTATGTAAAGGAGTTGTGACAGAATCAAAAGCAGCTTATTACGGAGATTCCGTCATCATCACGACTGGAACATTTATGCGAGGGAAAATATTAATTGGTGATCTAGAGTACGAAAGTGGTCCAAATAACCAACGTGTGACAGTGAAACTTGCTGAAAATCTTGAGAAATTAGGATTAGATTTAATTCGTTTCAAAACGGGAACACCACCGCGTGTAAATAGTAATACGATTGATTATGATAAAACAGAAATTCAACCAGGGGACGAGAAGCCACAAGCTTTCTCTTATGAAACGACAGAATATATAACTGATCAAATCCCTTGTTGGTTAACACATACAAGTGAAAAAACACATCAAATTATTAATGATAATTTAACATTATCTGCGATGTATTCTGGAATGAAACGTGGTACTGGACCAAGATATTGTCCTTCTATTGAGGATAAGATTGTCCGTTTTCATGATAAGCCACGCCATCAAATTTTCTTAGAACCAGAAGGAAGAAATACGGATGAAGTATATGTACAAGGTTTATCTACATCTTTACCAGAGTTTATTCAACATGAATTATTAAAAACAGTTCCAGGACTTGAAAATGCACAAATGATGCGTTCTGGGTACGCAATTGAATATGATTCTGTCATTCCGACACAATTATGGCCAACATTAGAAACGAAACAAGTAGAGGGATTATTTACTGCAGGACAAATTAATGGTACTTCAGGATATGAAGAGGCTGCAGGACAAGGGATCATCGCTGGAATTAATGCAGCGTTAAAAGTGCAAGGGAAAGAACCATTTATTCTAGACCGTTCACAAAGTTATATCGGAGTTTTAATCGATGACTTAGTGACAAAAGGAACACGTGAACCATATCGTTTATTAACATCACGTGCAGAACATCGTCTACTTTTAAGACATGATAATGCAGATATTCGATTAACAGAATTAGGATATGAATTAGGCCTTATCTCTGAAGAACGTTATGCAGCATTTCAAGAGAAATTAAGTTTAATTGAAGAGGAAAAGTCATTTTTACACGGATTTATCGTAAAAGTATCTGATGATGTACAAAAGGCATTAGAAAATGTACATTCAACACCGTTAAAGGATGCAATTCGTGCATTAGAATTATTAAAACGTCCTGAAGTTACTTTTAAAACGATTGAAGCAATAATTGGTGTAAGAAATATTCCTGAAGATGTAAAAGAACAAGTCGAAATCCAGGTGAAATATGAAGGATACATTAAGAAAGCGCAAGAACAAGTAAAACGTATGCTAAAAATGGAAAACAAAAAAATTCCAGAAAATATTGATTATGATGCGATCCATAGCTTGGCATTTGAAGCACGAGAAAAATTAAAACAGATTCGTCCGATGTCGATTGGGCAAGCATCACGTATTTCTGGAGTAAACCCAGCAGACATTTCGATTTTACTCGTTTATATTGAACAAGGTAATGTGAAAAAAACTAGTTAGTGAAATAAAGGAGAATAGAACATGAACTTAGATACATTTATTACAGCATTACAAGAGCATAAAATTCATTTAAATGAGTCACAAATAGCGCAGTTTGAAACTTATTTTGAGGAACTTGTTGCTTGGAATGAAAAAGTTAATTTAACAGCTATTACTGAAAAAGAAGAAGTATATGTCAAACATTTTTATGATTCTATTTCTCCTAGTTTTTATTTTAATTTTAATGAGATACAAACAATTTGTGATGTTGGGGCAGGGGCTGGTTTCCCTAGTATTCCTATAAAAATCTGTTTCCCACATTTACATGTTACGATTGTGGATTCATTAAAAAAGCGAATTCATTTTTTAGAACATTTATCGAATACATTAAAATTAGAAAATACAACATTTATTCATGCACGTGCGGAAGATTTTGGGCAAAATAAAGACTTCCGTGAATCTTTTGATGTCGTTACAGCAAGAGCAGTGGCACGAATGTCTGTTCTGTCCGAGTTATGTTTACCATTAACAAAAGTAAATGGCGTATTTTTAGCATTAAAAGGTGCTAGTGCGGCGAATGAGTTAGCAGAAGGAAAAAAGGCTATTAAAGTACTCGGTGGGGAAGTAGTAAAAATGGATACATTTTCATTGCCAGTAGAAGATAGTGAGCGAACAATTTATACGATTAAAAAAGTGAAAAAAACTCATAAAAAGTATCCACGTAAGGCAGGTACACCTGCAAAAAGTCCAATTTCTTAGAAAATAGGAAGAAACAATACTTTTTCATACTTTTTTATGATAAACTTAACTATATAAGGTTAAGTTTTTTCTTACTTTATGAAAATAATCGCTTCTTTTTTTCGGTACAATTTTATATTGTTCCACGTGAAACATTTTTATTATTATGGTTAAAAAGGTGATGTTAATATGTTGCAGTCTTTTAATCGACTTTTTACTAGTGGGAATAAGACAGAAGATAAAATAGTTAATAATCAAGAAGATGTCGTTCAGTTAGATGTTGCACAAGTTGTGCCTAATGAATATCAACCTAGAACGTTATTTGACGATGAAAAAATTAAAGAATTAGCTCAAACTCTTCAAACGCATGGGATGATCCAACCGATTGTAGTGCGCAAAAAAGATGAAGAAACATACGAGGTAATCGCTGGTGAAAGAAGATTAAGAGCAGCAAAATCATTAGGCTGGGAAAAAATATCTGCAATTATCCGTAATTTAAGTGATACGGAAACAGCTTCCATCGCTTTGATTGAAAATATTCAGCGTGAAGAATTATCAGTAATTGAAGAAGCGAAAGCATATGAACAATTGCTTGCAATGCATGAATTAACACAAGAAGCACTTGCACAACGTTTAGGCAAAAGTCAATCGACCGTTGCAAATCGTATTCGTTTACTTAGTTTACCTGAACGTGTTCAGGAAGCATTAATGGAGCGCGTGATTACAGAAAGACATGCGAGGGCATTAATGAAATTAAAAGAAGAAGCATTAATTCTAGTTTATTTTGATCAAGTAATTGAAAATGAGTTAAATGTACGGGAAACAGAAGAACTAGTAAATGCCCATTTTGAAACAGAGGAAGAAGAAAAGCCGAAAAAACGTCGTAAAGCAAAATTTATTAGTAAGGATATTCGTATTGCGACTAATACGATTAAACAATCGTTACAAATGATTAAAGATACAGGAATTGACGTAGAGTCGGAAGAAGAAGAGTTAGATGACTACTATCAAATAACGATACGGGTCAAAAAAGAAAAAAACTAAAATGCTTGCAATAGGTAGGTGCCATCATGGGTAAAATTATAGCAGTGACAAACCAAAAGGGTGGAGTTGGAAAAACAACTTCAACAGTGAATCTAGGCGCAAGTTTAGCACTTTTAGGGCAAAAAGTGCTTTTAGTTGATATAGATCCACAAGGTAATGCAACGAGTGGGGTAGGAATTAATAAAGGTGATATGGATCAATGTGTATACAATATTTTAGTAGATGATATAGATGCTAGAGAAGTTTGTGTACCAACAGACGTCGAAAATCTATCTATTATTCCAGCAACTATACAATTAGCAGGTGCAGAAATAGAATTAGTATCTGCAATGTCTAGAGAAGTACAACTTAAGAAATCATTAGAAGATTTAAAGAGTGATTATGATTATATATTAATTGATTGTCCTCCATCATTAGGATTGTTAACAATTAATGCTTTAACAGCTTCAGATAGCGTTATTATTCCAGTACAGTGTGAATATTACGCATTAGAAGG
>Ga0079225_10001612_pt1 | contig 12753 bp, 9 predicted proteins | sample Poulit2012_FD_76344 | JGI IMG/M metagenome (GOLD analysis project Ga0079225, IMG submission 76344) | Agricultural soil microbial communities from Georgia to study Nitrogen management - Poultry litter 2012 | ecosystem: Environmental > Terrestrial > Soil > Agricultural land | place: USA: Georgia...
TAACGTATGCACCCCTAAAGTAAGATCTATTATAAACTTTAGGGGTGTTTTTTATTTTTATTAATGCAGTCAATTTCATCAAGCAACTTTTATACAATAACATGCATATTTTCACATTAAACAATGAAAAATGTTCGTGTTATATAAAGGCAACGTCTTTAAAACTGAACATTGTCTCACCAATTGATTGTTTTTTTACTTTTTGTGTGCAATTTTGTAAAAATTTAAACATTTGTTTAAAAAATTCCTAAAACAGCTTGCATCTATCATAAAAATGACTATAATTAACATATATCTCACTTTCCGTCTCTTCTTAATTTTCTCAATTTTACTTATCTGAATTTATTGAATTTACGGATTAATCTGTCGAAGGGGATGGAAAGAATAATAGGAGGAAGTTTTTATGGGGGATTTATTAAAGAAAGGGTTGCTAGGTTTATTATTAGTCGTTGCTTTAGTCATTGCTGGTTGTCAATCAGCTGATGAAGATTCAGCAGCAACTCCAGAAGATTCTGATGCTGAGGAAACAGATGCAACGGAGGCCGAAGAAGAAGTAGAGGTAGAGGAAGAGGAGGAGGCGGAGGCTGAAGAGGATGTTGCTACAGGAGGGACATTGAATATTGCTCTTGATGCGCCACCACCTACTTTAGACTGGCCATCAAATCCAGCGACAGCGACACGTGATACCGCACGACTTATTTATGAAACTCTTTTAACGACGACAGAAAATTTTGAAGTACAACCAATGTTAGCTGAGTCAGTCGAGACAGATGATAACCAGACATATACATTCAAATTGAGAGAAGGCATCAAATTTCATAATGGTCAAGAGATGACTTCAGAAGATGTTGTTGCATCAATGGAACGTTGGTTAGAACAATCAACAATTACAGGAAATATCTTTATTGATGCAACATGGACGGCTGAAGATGACTATACAGTCGTTTTAGAATTAAAACATCCTTCCTCATTAACATTAGATACGTTAGCATCTGCTAAGCAAGCGGCAATCATTATGCCAAAAGAAGCCGTTGAAGCTGCCGGTGCTGAGGAACCCGAAGAACATATTGGTACAGGCCCTTTTCAGTTTGATGAATGGCAACAAGATCGACATTTAATTTTTAAAAAATTTCCTGATTATCAACCACGTGAAGAAGAAGCAGATGGTTTAGCAGGGAAACGTGAAGCATTAGTTGATGAAATTGTTTTCCATATGGTCCCTGATACTTCCACCCGTATTGCAGGTTTACAAACGGGTGAATATGATTTCGCATTTGGTATGCCGTATGACAATTATGATCAGTTTGAAAACGATCCCGATTTCCAAACAATTTTAACACCTTCTGCTAATGAGTTCGTTGGTTTTAATAATGTATCAGGTATTGCTTCTGACTTTGAAATGCGGGAAGCGATTAATGTCGGAATTGATTATGATGAAATTATGATGGCAGCATTTCCTAATAAAGATTTTTATTGGTTAGATGCCGGTTATATGGATAAACATATCGAAAACTGGGCAAGTACAGCTGGCAGTGAGTATCATAACATCAATGATCCAGAACGTGCGAAAGAAATGTTAGACGAAATGGGCTATGATGGTGAAGAATTCGTCGTCATGACGACCCGTGACTATGATCATCATTATAATGTAGGTGTCGTCTTCCATGACCAGTTGAAACAACTTGGAATTAATGCGGTATTAGATGTTTATGATTGGCCTACAATGACAGATAATATACAAAATGATCAAGATGTATGGGATGTGTACGTCGCATCAGCATCAACCGTAAGTACACCACCGCAACTTATTACGTTAAGTCCAACATGGGCAGGTGGCGTAAATAATGATCATGTCGTTGAAACGATCGAAGCAATTGAAAAGGCTGAAACACTTGAAGAAGCACGAGAAATGTGGGATGATATCCAACATTATGTATGGGAAGAAGTTGTTCCAACCATTAACCTTGGTGGTTATCACTCTTTCTTTGCTGCAGGTAACCATGTTTCTGGAATAACGACAACTTCTGGACCAATTTTCTGGAACGTTTCTAAATCTGAATAATCATTATAAAACGTAGGCTATTCTATAACCTCATAGGAATGCCTACGTTTTACTTTGATTCATGAAGTATTTCGTTAGGCATAGTTATGGAATCACGTTTATAAATAAAACAATTCATTTCACTTGACATTCATCAGGTTACTATGTTCATTTTCTTGCATCAATCAAACATTTGTGAGATAATTCATTTGAGGTGACTATATGTCAATTAAAGATCGTACGAGCCACTTAATGGTTATGTTACCTGTACAAATGATTGAAGAAATTGATGACTATCAACAAGAAAACCGGTTACGTACACGACATGAAACAATCCGTGCGCTTATAAAAATCGGTTTAGAGCAAGCTAAGCAAGAAAGCTAAGTCGATCAATCATTTGTCGTTAGCTAATAACTCCAGATATATAACTCTATTATAAAATAAAACTGGGATCACCTATTAATGGTCCCAGTTTTATTTTATGGCTAAAGATCCGATACATTTACCGACATGTGACATCGTTTATTTAGCCTTTTAGTCTTCTGGTTCATATATTTTCATATGCAAATCTTTAAATAACTGTTCAACCGAACGCCGCTCTTTATTATATTTAACCGGCAAAGAACGTTTTAAAAAATTTAAAGCATATTGAACCGTCGCTATTACCCCTAACATAAGGGCATCTTCATCAAGATCAAAATGGGCATTATGATGCTCTGCTCCCGTTCCCTTCATTTCATTATATATGCCAACAAATGCAAAAACACCCGGAAAATATCGTTGATAAAGCCCAAACGGTTCTGAAGCCATCCAAGCCGGATAAGTGATTAATGCATCCTCTCCTAAAGAATCAGTAATCGATTGTTTTGCAATCTTAGCACATGTTTTATCATTGTGAACATATGAATGTAATGGGCGAGCTGGCCTTAAATAATTGTATGTGCAATCATGTGCTTGGCACGTATCTTCTAACATTTGTTTAAACCCCTTAACGAAAGCATCACCTTGTTCCTTATGAAGAAATCGGGCTGTACCGGAAAATTGTAACGTATCACCAATAACATTTGCTGCTTGACCATAAGACAAATGGCCGATTGAATAGGTGATCGGTAAAAAAGGATCTAAATGTTCTGAGCGAATCGATTGCAATTGTTGGTAAAACGTATGAAAACAGCTTAGTGGAGAAGTTGCTAAATCTGGTCGAGCGCCATGACCACCATTACCTTTTATTTCAACTTGAAAAGGAAATACACCAGCCATACGTGGCCCCGGGTCAACAGATATTTTTCCTGTTTGAATATCTGACTTCAAATGGATGCCCCAAATACCATCCGCACCAATCTCTACAAGCCGACGTAACAAACGAAAAATACCACTACCATTTTCTTCGCCTTGTTCAAAAGCGAGTAAAATCGTTCCTTTAAATGTATCTTTTCGTTCGTTGAGTAACTTGGCTGCCCCTAAAAGCATCGCTGTATGCCCATCATGTCCACACGTATGTGCTGCCTTATCCGTTTTAGAAACAACAATTTTTTCTCGTTTTAAATTCATCGGTGATTCCTTCATTGGCAAAGCATCCAAATCTGCCCGCAAAATTAATGTTTGGCCTGGCTCACTTCCTTCAATGAAACCAATCACCCCACCGTGAGGAACAATTTCATAACGTATATTCAACTGATCTAGTTCATGAGTGACTACACGAATCGTGCGTTCTTCCTGCATACTAATTTCAGGATGTTTATGAAGGTCACGACGGATACGAATAACATCAGATTCAATACTTTTTGCTGCTGTATATAAACCCATTTTCTCTACCCCTCTCCCAATATTGATACCATAAGCTATTGTCTAAATATTATATCTATTTTAACATTTATTTCGTTTGATTGCTTTAAAATAATCTTTCATTTTAAAACGATTCATGCTAACTTTATAGACGGATGACGATATTTAATGAAAGGAATTGATGATATGGGACGTGCGATATTTAAAAATGATTGGGGACCTCTGCTCAATAAACAATTTAATCAACCTTATTACAAGGCATTACGTCAGTTTTTAATCGAAGAATACAAAAATCAGACGATATATCCAGACATGTACGATATTTTTAATGCATTACATTATACTCCGTTCGCTAACGTGAAAGTCGTTATTTTAGGACAAGATCCCTACCATGGACCAAACCAAGCACATGGTTTTAGTTTCTCTGTAAAACCATCTGTCCCACCACCACCTTCCCTTGTGAACATTTTTAAAGAATTACATAATGACCTCGGTTGCCCAATGCCAAAACACGGAAATTTACTTAACTGGGCAAAGGAAGGTGTTCTTCTTTTAAATACGGTACTAACCGTCCGAGCAGGACAGGCCCATTCTCATCGGGGAAAAGGTTGGGAACAATTTACAAATGAAGTCATTGAACAGTTGAACAATAAAGATCATCCAGTCGTCTATATTCTTTGGGGACGAGCCGCTCAGGAAAAACAATCACTCATTGATCAAACGAAACATGTGATCATCAAATCAGCTCATCCAAGCCCATTAGCAGCACATCGGGGATTTTTTCAAAGTCGGCCATTTTCGAAAACGAATACAATTCTAGAAAACAATGGATTAACACCCATTAACTGGTGTAATTTATAAGTTTAATAGGTGAATCGTTAGCAATATTTTCAGAGATCATCATATACTAAAAATAGATCAATTCATCTAATCCATAACATAATGGCATGATAATGATACTTTTTTTAGATGAATGGCAAAAAAAGAGCTTGAACACTTTAACAAAAATAAATAGCTGTTATTATAGAATGTGAGGTGATTAAACTGTCTATATTCTCGTCTATCTTTCAATTTTTCGTGTCTATTTTTCAGTTATTACCGTACATTTTGTTCTATGGAATTATTATTCTCATAATCTTTATTTATTTAAAAGACAAATTTCAACAGCAACATTCCATTTTAAAAACCCATCCAATTCTCGGTCGACTCCGTTACATGTTTGAAATGGTTGGACCGGAATTTAGACAATATTGGTTTTTAAATGATAAAGAAGGAAAACCTGTTGATCGTGACACCCAAGAAACGATCGCAAAAGCTGGAAAATATGCTAACACGGTCATCGGCTTTGGTTCTAAAAAAGACTTTTCGATTACTGACTTTTATTTAACGAACTCAATGTTCCCATTAAACGCCAATGAATTAAAAGTTAATAATGACGTACCCATTGAAACATATACGTACGAAATTTTAAATGAAACATTGGTCAAACGAAAAGAACGTCGTAATCAAGTACAAATAAACCCATGGCACTTACCAAAAGATGAGCAAGTCATCATCGGTCCGGATCGTGAACAACCATTTCACGTCAAAGGACTAATCGGTGTATCAGCGATGAGTTTTGGGGCATTGTCACGAAATGCTGTCAAAGCTTTAGCACAAGGAGTTGCCATTAGCGGTGGCAGTTATATGAACACAGGTGAAGGTGGCATTTCCCCTTATCACTTATCAAAAGTTTATGTTGTTGCTGATCATGACCAGGAACTCGTCGATCGGTTAAGTGAACGAATTGTTAACTTTGTTAAACACCATCCAAACCGTTCGAATTTTGAATTAGAAGAACAATTTGGAAAAGGAATTATGCACCATGTTAACAATCTCGTTGAGCAAGGTGTCCTTGAAGAAAAGTCAGCAAATTTAATTTTTCAAGTCGGTTCTGGATTATTTGGTGCACGAAAAGACGGAAAATATCATGAAGAAACTTTTTTAAACAATGCGATGCGACCAGAAGTAAAAGCAATTGAGATGAAACTCGCCCAAGGTGCAAAAGTACGTGGCGGTAAGCTACCTAAAGAGAAAATAACCCCGAAAATTGCTGAAATTCGTGGTATAGAAATGGGACGAGATGTTGAAAGTCCAAATAGATTTCCACTTTTTAATGATCTTGACGGTTTATTTCATTGGATAACTCATTGGCAAACAATCACAGGTAAGCCTGTCGGTATTAAAGTTGTTGCAGGTGATAATGATTCATTTGAGGAATTAGCTAAATATATGCAACAAACAGGTAAGAGTCCTGACTTCATTTCAATTGATGGTGCTGAAGGTGGTACAGGTGCCACTTATCAAGAAATGGCTGACAGTCTCGGTTTACCGATTTACTCGGGGATTTATATTCTTGATAAAACATTGCGTGAATATGGTGTTCGTGATCGGGTAAAAATTATTTCATCAGGAATGCTTGCGACAGCGAATAAAATGGCAGTTGCCTTAGCTTTAGGTGCTGATCTCATATATGTCGCTCGAGCTGCTATGAACACGGTCGGTTGTATAAATGCGGCCAAATGTCATACAAATTTATGCCCGGTTGGCGTTACATCACACTTACCCCATTTAGAAGCTGGTTTAGTTGTTGAAGAAAAACGTTTTCGAACCGCTAATTATTTAACGACGATGCGTGAAGGTTTATATATGTTAGGAGCATCATGTGGCATTAATAACCCGACGAAATTTAGTCATGAACATGTCGCCCTCAGAGAGTCGAATAATCAAGTTACAGATATTAAGGACATTATTAATGAACAAACGAGTAACGTCTCACAGTTTGCACAACCTGTTGACAGTCAAAATGAGACATCCGAAACGACCGAAGAACCAAAAGAGAAATTAATTAGCAGTTAATAATTAAATAAAGCAAAAGAGTCCGCTGAAATAAAGTGGACTCTTTTTTATCGCATGCAAAGTTTTAATAGTAGGGTGAGACTAAAATATATACTAAAACACCTGTTGCACTCACGTAAAGCCAAATAGGCATTGTCCAACGGGCTATTTTACGATGTTTCTCAACGTCCATATTTAACCCCCGCGCTAAAGAGATTAAAGCTAGCGGAATAAGTGCTGCAGCTAAAACGATATGTGTTATTAAAATAAAATAATAAAATGAGCGAATAAATCCCTCACCACCGAACGTTGTTGAAGCAACCATTGAATGGTATGTTAAATAGGAAATTAAAAAAATAAACGTAAAGGTAAAAGCAACGTAAATTAAGCGTCGGTGAGCCGTAATATTTTTTCGTTTAATCATCACTAAGGCAGCGACTAAAATAAAAAATGTTATTCCATTTATAATTGCATTAAATAAGGGTAAAACGGTTAAATCGATGCCAAATAGTGTGTTAGATGTGGAGCGCGGAAGATAATTTGTTCCTAAAATAATAATAACGGCTAAAATTGTTATGCCCCAAACATACCGATTATAATTACGTGGGACAACTTTTTTCTTCTCAGTTTTCACAGCACATCTCCTCCAAATCCTAGATTAAAAGATTTCTGGGCAAATATCAATGTAAATACACAAGTTTTTATATAATAAACGCTAATCGTGAACAATCTATGAAAATCACCATCAATAAGTTAAAAATGTTTGTTGGATTGCTTCATCATTGTCATATTTTAACAAGGCTAACATGAGTAAAATACGTGCTTTTTGGGGAAGCAAATTGTCACTACTAATAGCTTTTAGTGAATCATATGGGTCAATATCGACGACACGACCCTTTCCAACCCGATGGCTACGAACGATGTGTAAGCCTTTGCTCCGGGCATGAATTAATGCACGCTCTTCAACTTTAGAAAACCGTCCAGCTCCAGTTCCAGCAACAACAATCCCCGCATATTTTCCTGAATTTGCAATATAATTAATTAAATATTCCTTTGCTCCTGCATAAGAATAAACAATCTCAACATTAGAAAAGTTTTCCGCTTTTAATGGCATTTTACTAAATATTGAATGGATTGTATGGCGTCTTGTCGGCTGTCGATAAAGTTGGATCGAATGATCACCATCAATAATCCCTAAAGGTCCAAAATCTCCCGAATGAAAAGCATCTAATCGATATGTTTGCCCTTTAGTCACATCACGCGCACAATGGAGTTCATTATTTAATAAAACGATCACACCATAACCTCTGGCATCGGATGAACTAGCCACTTGTAAAGCATTTAATAAATTCAAATGGACATCCGTACTTAATGCAGTTACCGGACGTTGAGCCCCAACAAGTATGATTGGTTTTTCACTATTGACGGTTAAATGTAAAAAATAAGCGGTCTCTTCGATTGTATTTGTTCCATGAGTAATAACCGCCCCAGCAAAATCTTTTGTTTCTAAATAATATTCTAACTGTTCCTTTAACATGACCCAATGGTGTTCATTAATTTGCGTACTACTGACATTGTCAATATCAACATGATGGATATTCGCAATTTCATTCGCTGTTGGGATTTGTTGTAAAAGTTCTTCACTACTGATTAAACCGGAAACATAATCTTTTAAATCTAATGGATCTTTTCCTTTAGCAGAAATTGTTCCCCCGAGTGTCAATAATACAATATTTTTCGGCAAAAATATCTCTCCTAAAAAATATTTCTGTGATAAGCAATTGACCCTAATGACATATATCACTATATAAAATATACTACAAATAACTTTAATTGGCTTTATTTATCAAAAAATCGCGCTTTAGCCTTCTTTGGTATAACATCATGATATTTAAGTGACTATTGCGCGATAAATAATATTTTATTTTTTCCATAGAAAAATTTATTGAAAAATTACAATTGCCTATGAAGCGAGATCAATCACATGATAAATTTTCATCAATAAATGAAGCGATGACTGTTGCAATATTCGGCTCGCCTACCTCTTCTAGTTCATAATAAACACGTGTATGTGGATGGTTAATAGGAATAATTCGTGAAAGATCAATTGGCGTCCCAATAATGACCGCATCACAATCAGTCGCATTAATTGTTTCAGCTAAGTCCTTTAGTTGTTCTTCTCCGTAACCCATAGCCGGTAAAACATTACCAATGTGGGGATTATTTTTAAATGTCTCTACTAACGACCCTTGACTGGTTGGTCGTGGATCGACAAGTTCAGTCGCTCCTAAACGTTCAGCAGCAATTGTTCCCGCACCAATCGCCATTTCCCCATGAGTTAGTGTTGGCCCGTCTTCAACGACAAGGATACGACGTCCTTTAACTAAGTCGGGATTTTCGACGGTAATTTCCGACTCTGCTTTAATGATAACACTTTCCGGGTTTGTCTGTTTAATATTTTTTTCGACGACTGAAATTGATGCCTCGTCCGCACTATCTACTTTGTTAATGACAGACACATCAGCCGAACGTAAATTTACTTCCCCAGGGTAGTATACTAATTCATGATTTGGCCGATGGGGATCAAGTACATTAATCGCTAAATCAGGCTCAAAAAAGGAAAAATCATTATTGCCACCATCCCATAAAATAACGTCACATCCATCAGGATCATTTTCTACCGCATGTAAAATTTCTGCATAATCGACGCCAGCATAAACAATCGTTCCTCGTTCAAGGTGTGGCTCATATTCTTCCATTTCTTCAATCGTACATTCATGCTTTTGTAAATCAGCTAAAGTTGCAAACCGTTGGACCCGTTGTTTTGTTAAATCACCATAAGGCATCGGATGGCGAACGACGACAACTTTTAAGTCATTTTCGATTAATGTTTCAATCACTTTACGAGCCGTTTGACTTTTTCCTGTTCCTGTTCTTACGGCACAAACAGAAATAACCGGTTTGTTACTTTTTAACATTGTCTGTCTTGGCCCGAGTAGCCGAAAGTCTGCACCAGCTGTATTAACGATCGCACTAACCGTCATAACTTCTTCATAATGAACATCACTATAAGCAAACACACATTCATCGACAGCCAATTCTTTAATGAGCTTTGGTAAATCATCCTGCGCATAAATCGGGATACCTTCAGGATAAAGATCACCAGCGAGCTCTGCTGGATATTTACGTCCATCTATATTTGGAATTTGGGCAGCCGTAAATGCGACAACATTAAACGATTCATCATCACGGTAAACCGTATTAAAATTATGAAAATCTCGACCGGCAGCGCCAATAATTAGAACATTTTTACGTTTCAACTAAAGCCCCTCCTACATGTCTGACAAATCTTTAATAACTATTACTATACGTTAATGTGTATAAAAATACAAAGAAAAATCCCCCTTCGAATGAACTTAAACATATATCGAAAGGGGGCGCTCATCGTGCTTATACATTCCTTAAGTCTTTGACAACTTTTCCATCTTTAACAACAGTCATAATGTTATCCGTATCCTCTAGAGCTCGAAGATCATTTAGTGGATCAGTTTTCGTAATGACAACATCAGCTAATTTACCTTCTTCTAACGTCCCTAAACGATCACCCCATCCTAAACATTCAGCAGCAACTTTAGTTGTTGCGACGATTGATTCCATCGGCGTCATTCCAACATCACACATGAGACTAAGTTCACGTAAGTTTGTCCCGTGTGGCATAACACCAGCATCGGTTCCCATCGCAATTTTCACACCTGCTTCATATGCTTTTTTTACACTTTCATGGTGGGCATCAACTGATTCACGCGCTTTTTCAACGGCATATATTGGAATATTATCGCTCTCTTCTGCTTGTTCTAAAACGGCTACAGGTGCAAGCAAAGTCGGAACGAGGTATGTCCCATGTTCGATCATTAATTCAATCGCTTCATCATCTAAATATATTCCGTGTTCAATCGAATGTATTCCCGCTCTAACAGCATTCTTAATTCCTTCTGCCCCTTGAGCATGAGCCATTACCTTAACACCGCGTCGATACGCCGCTTCACGAACGATAATTTCTAATTCTTCTTGGGAAAATTGCGTAAATTCAGGATGATCTGTTGGACTCATCACACCACCTGTTGCATGGACTTTAATGACATCAGCTCCAGCACGCAACATTTCCCGGACTTTTAAATGAACTTCATCTGGTCCATCACAAGTAGCATCCGGCATCGATGGATAACTATTTCTCGTTAAATCAAACCCTGAGCGCATCCAATTATCGCCATGACCTCCAGTAATTGTTAACGCATTGACACTTATTTGCATCCGAGGCCCTTCGATTAAACCTTGTTCAACAGCCGTTTTTACACCAACATCTAGTGCACCTGCATCACGAATCGTCGTAATACCTGCATCAAGTGTTTTTCGCATATAATGAATCGCCTTGTAAAATTGAACAGAAAATGGTGTTTCAAGTCGTGAAGCTAACCCATCCTGTTCAAACATTAAGTGAACGTGTGTATCAATAAGCCCTGGTAAAATATAGCCACCATCAGCATCAATGACTTCAGAAGCTTCAACGTCAGGCATTGTTGACTCGGGCCCAACAGCGATGATTTCATTATCTTTTAATAAAACCGCCCCATTTTTAATTGGTTCCCCACCATTCCCATCGATAATTGTTCCATTTTTAATGAGTAAATGATTCATATGATCCTCTCCTATTTTATTTTTCTAAATGTTTGCACGACATAATAACTTAATTATATCACTTTTTTCTATGGATGAAGAGAAATTTCCCTTATTTATAATTTGAAAAAAGGGATTACACACCTGTACTTGATGTGAATCCCTTCATTAATTACTTTGTAAAATTATTCAGTTTTATAGGCGTTCCAAAGGATTGGACCTGTGAAAATTTCATAACCTTGAACATCTTTTGTTGCTCCGTAAATGTTTCCATAGTTACCGAGTTTTGTTACGGGTAAAAATTCTTCCCAACCATATTGTTGTAATTCATCCCAATATTCTTTCGCTTCTTCTTGAGACTCTGCTTTAAGCATCGCATTTTTCAATTCTTCAACTTTTTCATCTTCAATACCGCCCGCCCATGATGAACGGAATTCTAAAATTTGTGATGGTTCTGATTTAAATGTAAATCCATTCGTTAATAATTCCCATTCATTAGGATCTTCACGCATTTCTGTCACTGTCGCCCAGTCATAAACAGCTAACTCGACATTCATACCTGCCTGCTCAAGTTGCTCTTTAATAACGACAGCTGAACTATAATAATACTCATAATCACGTGTTGTTAAAATACGAATTTCTTCCCCATCATAATTAGCTTCTTCTAAATATTCTTTTGCTAATTCAATATCATGCTGGTTGTAAAATTCTGAACCTGCATCACTTGCCCAGTGCTCAATTTGTGGATTCATATAACTTGAGTTGAGTAACATTGTCTCATCGTTAATGAGTGCCGCAAGTAAGACATCGTCTAAATTTAAAGCTGTATTAACGGCCTTACGCATATTAATATCGCTCATTGGACCATCTTGTTTATTATAAACAAGGTTTAAATTACCGACAAGTTCTGCTTCAGCATCTAAGTTCGGATCTTCTTTAACTTGATCAAAGTTATCTAATGGAACTTGATAAACTAAATCATACTCACCCGTTTGTAATCCAGCTAAACGTGTTGAATGATCATCAACCATTTGGAAGTAAATATCATCTAGTTTAGCTTCTTTTTTCCCTGCTAATCCATCTGCCGGGGTATCTAATGAACTATAATCGGCGAACTTTTCTAAATGAATATATTGATCTTGTTTCCATTCAGTAAATTCGTAAGGGCCTGTACCAATAAAGTCATCTAATTCATCGGCACCTGCAGCTTCTGCGATTTCTTTTGGCATGATCGCCGGTGCTTGTCCAGGTGAAGCAATAATGTCTAATGTGACACTAACTGGCTCCTCTAAAGTCATTGTTACCGTATATTCATCAACCGCTTCAAAGTCAACCGTTCCAAACGTTTCAATGGCTGCTGATGAGAGTTGCATCCA
>Ga0079225_10001613_pt1 | contig 12753 bp, 14 predicted proteins | sample Poulit2012_FD_76344 | JGI IMG/M metagenome (GOLD analysis project Ga0079225, IMG submission 76344) | Agricultural soil microbial communities from Georgia to study Nitrogen management - Poultry litter 2012 | ecosystem: Environmental > Terrestrial > Soil > Agricultural land | place: USA: Georgia...
ATCGCTTTAATTCCTGTTTGGAGTGGTTCAAAAACAGATTGACGATCCATAACACCAGGTGCTTCTGATTCAATTGGGCGTGTTTTTGTTGTTCCGGTTGGGCCAGCCCCGTCAATCGGTTGCCCGAGTGGGTTAACTACTCGACCGAGTAGTTCTTCACCTACAGGCACTTGCATAATTCGCCCGGTTCGTTTTACTTCATCACCTTCAGTAATATCTTGGTAAGGTCCTAAAATGACGATACCGACATTACTTTCCTCTAAGTTTTGAGCCATTCCCATGACTCCGTTAGAAAATTCAACAAGCTCGCCAGCCATGACATCATCAAGACCATGAGCTCGTGCGATTCCGTCACCAACTTCAATAACGGTGCCGATATCACTTACTTCTATGTCTGAATCGAATGTTTCGATTTGTTGTTTAATCAATGCACTTATTTCTTCAGCTTTTATGCTCATACCACTTCACCCCTATCATCATTTGTTTGCAGTCGCAATATTTCGTTCGAGTCGGCGCAATCTACCCCGGACAGTGCCGTCATAAATTGTGTGACCGATACGAATTCTAAGGCCACCGAGAACATCAGGATCAACGATATTTTTAAAGGTTACAGCCTTTTTATTAAGTTGTTTAGCAAACTTTTCCGCTAAAACCGCTTGTTCTTCATCTGTTAACGGACGAACCGAATAAACAGTTGCTTCTGCAATTCCTTTCGCATCATTGACAAGCTCATTTAGTTGATCAACAATTAATGGGATCAATTCAATTCTTTGTCGTTCGATCAATAATAGCATCGTATAGACAACATACTGATGAAAATCTTTGAAGATCTCCTTAACCATTTTTTGTTTTTGATCAGTTTGAACTTGTGGATGCTTTAAGATCGAAAAGAGTTGTTCATGTTCTGTTAAACGATCTTTAATGAGACTAAATTGCTCAATAAATGTATCTAGTAATTTGTTTTCTTCTCCAAGTTCGAAAAGAGCTTCGGCATAACGTTTAGAAACGACTGCTTCTCTCATTGCTCTTCCCCTATCTCTTTAATGTAGTCATTAATTAATTGCTCTTGATCCTGTGCACTTAATTCTTTTTCAATCACTTTACTCGCAATTAAAACAGATAATGAGGCGACTTGATCTTGGAGTGCTTGAATGGCTTTTTCTTTTTCATTTTCTATTTCTGCTTTGGCAGCTTCTTGTAAACGTTCAGCTTCTTCTTTAGCTGATTGTAAAATGTTATCTTCTTGGCGCACGGCTGCTTGGCGTGCTTCTTCAATAATTGCTTGCGCTTCTTGGCGTGTCTGTTTGAGCTGTTCTGCTGCATCTTGAGCCGCTTTTTCTGCTTCCTTGCGACTATTTTCCGCTGCTTCAATTTCACTTGCGACATATTTTTCACGCTCTTCCATGACTTTCATGAGCGGGCCCCAAGCGACTTTTTTCAAAATCCAAAGCAGTAAAATAAAGGCAAACAGCACATAAAACATGTCGCCAGGTCGTAAACCACCAATCGCTGAACCGATCGTCATTGCTGTTACGTATGAATGCACAGTCGTCACTCCTTTCAGAATTACTTCTTACATTGTTCGAACGTCTATTCCCTTATAAAAGGAATGGCGCAAGTTCATCTTCATGAAGCGAACCCCGCCATGTATTTAAACGTCGGATGTTTACATAACTGTAAATGCGATAACAACTGCGAAAATCGGAATCGCTTCAACAAGGGCAATTCCCATTAACATTGTAACTGTCAGTGGACCACGTAATTCTGGTTGACGTGCAATCCCTTCAACCGTTCTACTACCAATTAAACCAACACCAATACCAGCTCCTAAGGCTGCTAAACCTATCGCAATTGCTGCTGCTAATGCGTTCATGATTAATTTCCTCCTTTAATATTAAACCCTAACTTAAATTTATAATTTAAGAATAATTTCTTAAAATACTCGTTTAAATATGTTTGACTAAAGTTTGTGATACATTTTTATAAACTTTCATTCACTTTGTTGGAAATATAAAGCATCGTGAGTAATGTGAAAATAAATGCTTGGATTCCTGCAACAAATAAACTAAATCCTGACCAAGCGAGCATTGGTAAGAGTGAGCCAATAAATCCACCCACACCGGATGTACCAAAGCTAACGATAAGTCCTGTTAAAATGGCTCCAGCAAACATGTTCCCAAATAAACGAAGACCAAGTGTTAATGTGTTTGTAAATTCTCCTAAAATATTAAATGGAAACATAATTGGTAATGGTCGGAAATAGTCTTTCCCATACTCTTTAAAACCTTTAATTTTAATCCCATAGTAATGAGATAAAACGATGACAAGCGTTGCTAATGTCAGTGTTACACCTGCATCAGCTGTTGGTGATTTCCACCACGCTGTATCACCGATAACAATTGATGTTACCATGCCCATAACATTACCTACTAAAATAAACGTAATTAATGTGAGGCCAAGCGGTAAGAAAGCTCTTCCCGTTTTCCAATCCATCGTATCTGTAATAAGTCCTTTAACAAAATCGATAACCCATTCCATAAAATTTTGTTTACCGGTTGGCTTCATTTGTAAATTGCGACTAGCCCAAGTAGCTAAAACTAAAACGACGATAAACGTTAAAGTGATCATCAGTACATTCGCTAAGTTAAAAGAAAGCCAAGGAATTCCGAGGACATTCTCGATGATTGGTTCTTTATTTTCCAAATGTATCACCTCTTTTCAAGCAGAATGAAAGATTGTTTATTTAAATATAAATAAATATAAAAGGTTTTGATCACGAGGATCTTAACCTTCTTTTAAATAATGATAATCACTGATGTTGATTCTTTTGATCAGCGATAATTTGTTGAATCGTAAAATCGATAAATAGAATGATATAAGCTAAACCGAGTCCAAGGGCTAACCAAGGTATATGTACTTTTTCTGGGAAACGAGTGGCAAAAACAACAATGATTCCAACTCCAGCAATACGAACAAATGTCCCCAGTGAACGGGCTCGACCTTCTGTTACAATTGCTTCAGCATAGCTTTTAACACGCGTTTGCAAAAAGCGTAAACTGTAATATCCAGCGATGTAACCGAGCAATAAACTCATAAACAATCGTTCATAGGGTGTCAGGAGAATTGCCACTAAAAAAAATACGAGAAGATAGATCATCCATTTCCGTTGCCGTTCAACGAGACGATTATATTCTTCCATGGCTCACTCTTCTCCCTTATCCGGTATCATCCATTGGAAATTTCGGCAAAAACAGTCACCTTAACAATTTATTAATATGGTGCAAAAATTGTTAAATTATTGCGTTTAAAGTGCTATTCATTCCACTAAACAAGTTTACATTAGCACATGTTCAATGTCAATTATTTGTCGAATGAAAAACATCTTGTCAATTGTTGCCAACTGTACATTGTTTAAGCCTTTTGTTTATTCGTTTTACATGCGATTACAAGGCATTTATGCGTTTCTTTAATTCCCTTTAGAACAGACAAGATTAACTGTTTAGCATCATTCATATAGTATAAATGAAAATATGTGAAAAAGGCATGACAATATTGTGAACGATTTTAGTATCAATCACTCGATGACTAATGGTTGCTCGATTTCAGTTATTTTACCATCTTCATGTTCAATCGTTATTTGGGCGATATATTGACCGGGCTCAGGAATCATTGTCGCCCGTAAATCACCTTTATTTAAACCGGCTTCTAAGTCTGTCAATGTGAGTAGTGTTTGTTGAAACGTTAATGTGTGCGGATCAAAGAGATCGACTTGCAATGTATGTGCTTCATCGACGATATAAAATTGATACATGTAATCATCTTGTGTAAACGGTTTTAGTCCAACACCAAAACCCATTAAAAATGGATAGTTCGTTGTTTCATGAATAAATAAATAAGGTAATTGATAATCTTGCTCACCACTTTGCAACGTTAAATAACCTTGGTGAATCCCTTCTTTGAGAAACAATGGATGAATAGCTAATTCAAGCGGGATCCTTTTCTTTTCATAAGGGCCTAACGTAAATGTTTGTGGTAATGTCCACGTATAACCATTTGTTTGCTTCGGGATAACAAATGAATAAGTTTGCGCTTTGTTTGTCATATTTTCAATGTGTAAATGGTTTATTAATGTTTGCTCACGTCCATTAACTTTGCCGAATGATAGGATAGGGTCATATATAATTGTTTCTGTATGAATGGCGTCATTGACTTGAATAACACCTGATCCTTGCACAGACGGATGAAGTAATTTTCCTAAACGATTGACGAGTGGCTTGGCCGTTGTCTTGAGAGCACCAATGACTTGCTCATTTGTCCATTGTGGTTGCGCCTCTTTGATCAGAGCGAAACTTCCGGCAACATGTGGTGCTGCCATGCTCGTTCCTTGCAGTTCTTGAAAACCATCAGGGATCGTACTCATAATATTTGTTCCTGGAGCTAAAAGATCTGGTTTAATCGTCCAATCAACCGTGACAGGTCCACGTGAACTAAACGGGGCAATCGTTTCTGAGATCTTCTTTGTCCTCGCTTTGCCGATAAAAGGGCCTTTTTGCAATTGCTCATTTAACCATTGACTATTAGTTTTTGACAGAGGAATAATCGGAAGTGAAATAGATTCTTCTTCGGTCGCTATCATGGAAATACTATCTTCAAGTTGCTCAATAAATATAGCAGCTGCGCCCGCTCGTTCCGCTTCTTCGATACGTTCAATAAAAGATTCAGTGATCTCAGATATAAATAAAATTTTCCCAAAGAGTGATTCTTCTGATGCTGGATCTTTCACAACTTCATAAGTGTTTGTCTTTGACCATGTTGATGTACCCGGGATTGAGACAAGAGGAATGTCTTTATCTGTTAGTGGATCTTTTAAAACGTACATCGTTTTCTCTGGAGCCAATGCACCTACAGAAATGGCGTCTGTTGCTGTAGCTGGTGAGCCAACCGTCCAATCGGCTGGACCGTCATTTCCATTAGCAATAACGACAATCGTGCCTAATTCATGGGCGCGATCAACTGCAGTACTCGTTGGAAAATCTGGACCATTAATTGAATTTCCTAAAGATAAATTAATAATATCCATGCCATCTTTTACCGCTTGTTCCAAAGCTGCGATGACTTGGATTGATGTACCACGTCCTCCAGGTCCTAAGGCACGATAAGCATATATATCTGCTTCGGGAGCAACCCCTTGAAATTTACCATTCGCTGCAATAATACCTGATACATGTGTCCCGTGAATCGTCGGGGGACCTTCTGTTGGTAATGTTTCAAGGGGGTCATCATCTAAATCGACAACATCATAGCCCCCTTGATAATTGTTGGCTAAATAAGGGTGTTCATAATCAATTCCCGTATCAATAATACCAATCTTTATTCCTTTTCCTGTATATGCTGAGTCATTAATCGAATGAGGGAAATTTGTTTGTTCATCCGCATATTCGTCAGGACTCTTTGCTTCTGTTGAAGTAACGTTCATATCAGTTGTATATGTATAAACAGGATAAGTCGTTTCAACAAATGGTAAGTCTTGGACATCTTTTAAATGCTTTGCTTTTGCTTGTAAAGCTAGCCCTTGAAAAAGGACATCATAAACAGCAACGACTTCAATGAATGGCTCGTTTGCTGCAAAATATTGTTTATAACGATGTGGGTCCCCTTCAACTTCTATAATTAATGAGACTTCATCTTGATGCATGGCATAAATAGTATCCATTGGCCAAGTAAAAAATATAAGCAAAAGAATAACGATATATTGTCGTTTATAATTCATGCGTCAATCCCCCGCACTTAATCATCGTGTGACATTTTCTGAGGTATAGCATTTTCGTCACATATGCTTAGTCTTTGTCGGGATATTGAATTTATGTATTAAAAAACGCTCGAAAGGTGATATGATCCTTAACGGCTAACTGTTAAGATTCAGGTCAACATTCGAACGTTTTCGCTAAGTTTATTCAATTGATCGCATCATTAAAAAACTACTTTGTGCCATATAGGCGGTCGCCTGCATCACCAAGACCTGGTAAAATATATCCTTGTTCATTTAAACGATCATCAAGGGCGCCAAGATAAATGTTTACATCTGAATGATTTTCTTGAATGAGCTTGACCCCTTCTGGTGCGGCCACTAAACACATGAGGCGAATTTTTTTAGCCCCACGTTTTTTCAATGAGTAAATGGCATCGTTAGCTGACCCACCGGTTGCTAACATCGGGTCCATAACAATAAGTTCACGATCAGCAATGTCTGTTGGTAATTTAATGTAATATTCGACCGGTTGCAATGTTTCAGGATCACGGTATAAACCGATATGACCTACTTTTGCTGCCGGTAGTAGTTTTAACATACCGTCGACCATACCTAATCCGGCTCGTAAAATAGGAATAAGTCCAATTTTTTTCCCTGATAAAACGTTCGCTTTCGCTTGCATGACAGGTGTATTAATCGTCGTCTCTTTTAACGGTAAGTGACGCGTAATTTCAAATGCCATTAACATCGCTACTTCATCGACGAGTTCACGAAATTCTTTTGTGCCTGTTCGCTCGTCACGGATATGTGTTAGTTTATGTTGAATGAGGGGATGATCAAGTACATGTACATTGCTCATCGGTTGTTCACTTCCTTTTTTTAAACGTTTTATTGTGATAAATCCCAAAAAAAGAGGCATTTAAAGTTCTTACGTCTCGTGAACTTTGAAATGCCTAATTATTTACTTAATCATAAAGTGGATATTTTTTCGTTAATGCAATCACACGTGCTTCCGCTTCTTTTAGCGTGTCTTCATCTTCGTGATTTTTTAACGTTAATGCCATAATTGCGGCAATTTCCTCAATATCTTCTTTTGTAAAGCCACGTGTTGTGACAGCAGCTGTTCCAATACGAACACCACTTGTGACAAATGGGCTTTCTTGATCAAAAGGTATCGTATTTTTATTCGTCGTAATTCCAATGTCATCTAATACTTCTTCCGCTACATTACCGGTTAAATTAAGAGGGGTCACATCTAATAATAATAAATGGTTATCAGTACCACCTGAAACGATGCGAATGCCTTCCTCTGTTAAAGCATCGCTTAAGACTTTTGCATTCTCGATAATATTTTTTGAATATGTTTTAAAATCATCTGATAATGCTTCTTTAAAAGAGACTGCTTTAGCAGCGATCACATGCATGAGCGGACCACCTTGGACACCAGGAAATACTGAACTATCAATTGCTTTGGCATACTTTTCTTTACATAAAATCATGCCACCACGTGGTCCACGTAATGTTTTATGAGTTGTTGTTGTGACAAAGTCAGAATATGGCACAGGGTTTGCATGTAATCCAGTCGCAACTAAACCGGCAATATGTGCCATATCTACCATTAAATAAGCATCAACTTCATCAGCAATCTCACGGAACTTCGCAAAATCAATCTCTCGAGAATAGGCACTTGCACCAGCGACAATTAATTTTGGTTTAATTTCTAGAGCTTTTTGCCGGACAGCATCATAATCGAGTTGTTCTGTTTCCTCATCGACTCCATATTCAGCAAAGTTATATAATTCGCCACTAAAGTTAACCGGACTACCATGGGTGAGGTGACCACCATGACTTAAATTCATTCCTAAAACAGTATCACCAGGTTTTAAAATCGATAAATAAACTGCCATATTCGCTTGTGCACCTGAATGTGGTTGAACGTTTGCGTGTTCCGCACCAAATAATTGTTTCGCGCGGTCTCTTGCTAAGTTTTCGACAATATCAACATATTCACACCCACCATAGTAACGGCGACCTGGATATCCTTCAGCATATTTATTTGTTAAAACAGATCCCATCGCTTCCATAACTGCTTCGGTGACGAAGTTTTCTGAGGCAATTAATTCAATTTTTTCTTGTTGACGTTTTTTCTCAAGTTGAATCGCTTCATAAACATCGATATCAGATTGTTTGACATGTTCCATCTGTTGTACCCCCTATATTTTGAAAAAATTTATTTGCATAAAGATTGCATTCTTTTTTATAAAATTTATTGTTTACGTATGAGGATAGTTTGCACGGTTGCCGCCGATTAACTTTGGTCGAGTGTTGGCTGCTGTGACATGAGCCTGTCCGATCGTTGTTTGTTTTAAGCGTAAAGGAACGGCTACATGTTTTAAATGCATCCCAATCATCGTATCACCAATATCAATTCCCGCATCTGCTTTAATCGTTTCAACAACGACCGCATCATTCATCTGTTTATACGCATAAGATGTCATTGATCCACCAGCAGATGGTGTTGGAATAACAGTTACTTGATCAAGATTAAATGCTTCCATTGTCTCTCGCTCAACGACTAATGCTCGATTTAAATGTTCACAACATTGGAACGCAAGATGAATATTTGCTTGTTGTTTTAAAAGATTAAACGCCTTAAAAAGATCGTTAGCGATTTGTTCACTGCCTGATGTTCCGATGCGCTCACCTGCAATTTCACTTGTTGAACAGCCGATAACAAAAATATCGTTTTCTTTTAAATAGTCTGCTTCAAGCCATTCTTCAACGACATTTTTAACATGCTGAGCCACATCTTCCATAAATGCTCACCTTCTTTCATACGTCAATTGCTTTTTTGCGAATGGTTACTTTAAGAATACATGATAAACTTAGCGAATGAAAGAACATCTATTAAAAATCGTTCATCCAAGTGACTTGTCTTCATATGTTAAAATTTTATTGACACGACGTTCATGCCGGCCACCTGCAAATTTTGTCTGTAACCATACTTTTGTAATTTCTCGTGCAAGTCCTGGACCGATCACTCGTTCACCCATTGCCAAAACATTCGAATCATTATGTTCCCGTGTTGCTTGAGCACTGAACACATCATGAACGAGTGCACAGCGAATGCCTCTGACTTTATTTGCCGAGATAGACATTCCAATACCTGTTCCACAAATAAAAATACCTCGGTCAAATTCACCAGCCGCAATCCGCTCGGCTGCTTGGACAGCAAAATCAGGATAATCAACAGATGTTAATTCTGCTGGACCGGAGTCCTCATATGCAATATTTAATTCGTCTAAAACGCCTTTAACTTCATTGCGTAACACCATTCCTGCATGGTCAGCGGTAACAATTACTTTCATAGGTTGTCACTCTCCTTATACTTGTCATCGATTGTTATTCATTATTACCAATTACTCGGCAACAAATTTATGCTCATTTTCTTCTGACTCATTAACTTCCGATACTTTAAATTGGTTAATTTGTTCATTTAAAGTGTCAGCTTGTTTTTCAAGCGAATGAGCTATTTCATCGACTTCCTTTATCGTTGCTGTTTGTTGATGAACGGCTGCATTAACTTCTTCTGAGGCTGCAGATGTCTCTTCAGCAATAGCTGCAACTTCTTGTGATTCACGCACGGTTAATTGAATCGATTCTAATTGTCGATTGACAAGCTCAGAGATCGCTTCAACTTCATTGGCAACATCAATCACTGATTGGGACATTTCTGCAAAGGCATTGCTCGTTGCTGTCCCTTTTTCTGATTCATCATTGGCATAATTCACATTATCATTAATTTTATTGACAACTAAATTAACATCTGCTTGAATAGCTGTGATAAGCTCAGAGATTCGTTGGACCGCTTGAGCACTTTCATCAGCGAGTTTACGAATCTCATCAGCGACAACCGCAAATCCTTGCCCATGTTCACCGGCTCTAGCTGCTTCAATCGATGCATTTAAGGCGAGTAAATTTGTTTGTTCCGCAATATCACCAACCATGGCGATAATCGATTCAACTTGATGTGCATTTTCTTTTAAATGTTCAACATCTTCTAAAGAATTGACTTGTTCGGTCGCTAATTTTTGAATGCCACTCACAAGGCCGTGAACGACTTGTTGACTATGATCTAATGTATGTAACATTGCTTGTGATTTTTCTTTTGATTGGTTCGCTTTTGATTGGACTTCTTCTGCTAAATGTGTTGCTTCTTCAACGGCTTCGGCAGTTTGCTGAATAGCGACGGCCGAGCTTTCTGCACCGCGAGATATATCATCAGTTGATGCGCTAATATGTGAAGAGTGTTCTGATGCAACGTCCGATGCCTGGCGCATTTGCACGATTGATTCGTTGGCATGTTTAAAATGATCATCAATGTTATGAACCATAGTTTTCAAACTCGTTAACATCGTATTAAAAGCAATGCTTAAGGCACGAATTTCGTCATCTGATGCTGGGATAGGTACGGTTTGATCAAGATCACCTTCAGCTGCTTTACTTGCCACATCTTCTAATGTCTCAAGAGGTTTGGCAATATAACCAGCAACGATAAAAGCTAAAACACCTGTCCAAAAAATTCCTTTTAACAAAGTAATAACGATAAACCATTCTTGAGAAATATTCCAAAACTGTTGCACATAATCATAGATGACATAAATAAATAAGCCACTAAATGAATATGTAATAATAGCGACGATCGTTGTAAATAAAACTAATTTCATTCTAAGACCAAAGCGATGTCTTTTTTTCATGAGTTCTCCCCCATCTGTTTCATTATTTTAGGTATTAAGATTTGGATATGTTTATCTATTTCAATGGCTGTTTGGCGATAAACCTCAAGATTGCCACCAAAAGGATCTGAAATATCATAATGGTTTAGATCAAGTTCAAGTTGTTGAATCTCATCAATATCATCTTCCAAATGTGTCGCCAATTTCTTTTCTAATGTCGCTCGATCAAGTGTTAATTCATGTTCACGAATAAACAATGAACGTTTTGTTTCTAATGCCGCATATGCCTGATGAAGTTTTTTAAGCTGTTGCTGATCTGTAGTTGCTGTATATTCTTTTAACGTATAATATTTATCTTGATCATGCGGGTATTGCATCATTAATGATTGTTTATGTTGTGCCGTCATTGAGAGGACAAGGTCAGCCCATTGTAGCAATTCCTCTGTGACTTGTTGGGCTTTATGATCCAGTGTAATATTTTTTGCCTTTAAAGCTTTTATTGAATTTTCATTCGCCTGGCTTCCAGTGCTCGCAAATATGCCAGCTGATTGAACATTAATGTCAGGCATTTTTTCTTTTAACAACGCTTCAGCCATCGGGCTTCGACAAGTGTTCCCGGTGCACACGAACAAAACATTCATGGATGTTCCTCCGATCATAAACTGCTAATTCTATTTTACCATAGACTGTTTATAATTGTCAGATGATGTCTAAAAATTGTTTACAATTTCAGTAAATTGATTGAATGTAACCATTAAACGATCAATAAATAATATCGTTATTTTCGATGCAGATGATATAAATCTGATCGCACTAAGTATAATCATTGTTTAACATCGCCATCAACAGATCTGCTCTTATATCCTACAAGTTTACGAATATTATTTAATTTTAGCAGGAAAAATTTTACTCTTTTACTTGAAAAGAGCATGATGCTATTAACTTGAGTTGTGCGAAGACTTGGTTTTAGCATGACAGATTCCATCCCACCTTGCATGGTACTATTAAGTGAGTTGTATAACGACATTCGATTTATGGGCCAAATAACATATACAGGCCAAAAGCACATAACACACTTCCCCCGAGCATCTCACTATAGACACCAAGGAAAAAATGAACTTTGCGACCGATAAGCAAGCCGAGACATGTGAGTAATGTACTTGATAAACCAAAAAACATTAGTGTCATGAAAATTTTTGCACCTGAAAGCCCTAAACTTAAGCCGATTGGGAAACTGTCTAAACTGACGGTTAAGGCGAGCATTAATAAACGGCTTATTGTCGGCATTGATACTTGTTTCGTCTCATAATTGAATGATGAAAAAATCATTTGCAGACCAATTGTTATGAGTAGTAAACTGCCGATTATTAATGCAAAATGACCAATTTCACTCGATAACTTTTGACCGAGGAGAAGGCCAAGTAAGGGGAAAATAATGTGTGGTAAACCAAATAAACAGCCAATATAAAAGATTTGTCTGAGTCGTAAACGTGCCATTCCTATTCCTAAACTTACTGAAAAGGCATCTAAGCCAACAGCAAATGCCATCATAATGGGTGTATAGTGATCAATAATATATGCTCCATGCATCCATAAACTCCTCTCGGACAACCTAATTCACTATATGTTCCTTGAGAGAAGTTTATGAAATGTTTTGGACAAGTTTTATTAAATCATGAGCTATATCTAAAGATTTTTTGAGAATTCTTAGTTGAGAGATTCTGTTTTTTAGTGGATTCTATGAGTGCTTTGATGACTTTACTGACATATTTAAAGTTGTCGCAGCTTTGTAGAGACGGTTCATGATCGCCTGTCCTAAGCCTGTTTCTGGAAATGTTTCACAAATAATAAGATCAACATCAGTTTGTTTAAAAAAACGTAACGCTTCAAAAAGTTTTTGACCGACATTTTCTAATGTTTTCCCGAGTGATACTTTTTGCTCGATCGTTACTTTGTTTAACAATTGGTCACGAGCAATTACGCCAACTCGTTTACCTTGTTGCTCATACCTATTAATTAAATATTGCATGTCTGTTGCTGAGCGAGGCCCAAGTACTAAAGGAACTTCTGGTGCATAGTGTGGATATTTCATGCCTGGTGATAACGGTTGTTTATCTTTCGTCGGTTCAATCGCCAGACTTATCCTTATATGTAGATAATCTTCAATCATTTCTTTTGTTATGGCTCCAGGCCGTAAAATAATTGGCTGAGCTTTTGTTAAGTCAATAACGGTTGATTCCATGCCAACATTTGTTGGGCCACCATCAA
>Ga0079225_10001614_pt1 | contig 12752 bp, 9 predicted proteins | sample Poulit2012_FD_76344 | JGI IMG/M metagenome (GOLD analysis project Ga0079225, IMG submission 76344) | Agricultural soil microbial communities from Georgia to study Nitrogen management - Poultry litter 2012 | ecosystem: Environmental > Terrestrial > Soil > Agricultural land | place: USA: Georgia...
GATGAGCTTAAAAACACATGGAATTATTACAGATATAAAATTATTTACCCAGAAGACATTTTTGATGAACTTCTATACAGTCCGAAAAGTAAGGACCTATTATCATTAGAAAACTTACTGGCCGATAGCGTTGATGTAATATTAATGATTCCTGAAAGTCCAGGGTCGTTTGCAGAACTAGGAGCGTTTGCAAACAATGAAAACTTAAGAGCAAAAATAGTATGTATAGTAGATGAAAAATTTAAGAAGAATAAAAGCTTCATAAATCAAGGACCTTTAAAACTGATAAAACAGGCTAACAAAAATGGGGTGATTTTTATTGATCCAAAAGATTTATCAAATAAAATGGATAAAATTAAATCGGCAATTAATTTCACCAGAAAAAATAATGCATTAAAAACGAAAGCTGTGAATTTACTTCATTTAGATAGTTTTTTATTACCAACCATTTATTTACTTGAACCAATAAATAACCTTACCTTAGGTAAAATTGTTGGTGAAGCTATAGATGACGTTTCAAATTCCTATGAAGCAACCAGAACGGCATTAACAACTCTTACAAAGAAAAAAGAAATTGAATCCACAATTGATGGTTATAGACTAACAAACTTAGGATTAGAGCAATATGAAAAGTTAAGAAAAATAGGAAGTGGAATTAAGATACAAGATGAGACAGTAGCGTTAGATCAACTACGCTTAGAAATATTAAATTTTAAATTAAGAAATAAAAAAATGAAGATATAAGAAAGTTCTTTATAGACGTTTTTTTATTGCTTTATGTAATAAAAAAATGAGTGAGTGTTGTTCCGACGCTCGAGTTTTAAACTGAAATACTATCATCGCAAATTTTAAGTGTAAAATCCAGTAGGTTTTACACTTAAACTTTACTCAACTATTGAGAAGTATTAAGAACTTTCTTTTCTTCATGTTGTCATAAGAAGAATGGTAAAAAGCGAAAACATAAGATTGAAAATGCTTGGACTTCCAATAATCCAAACAATCGATGATTTTTCGCAAATTACCCATCTTTCAAAATATACAATTTACCAACTATCTGAAAAATCAAATTTTCATTACAAAAAGTATCCTTTAAAGAAAAAAACAGGAGGAACTCGTACAATTTCTCAACCGAGTAAAAACCTCAAAGGATTACAAGCTTGGATATTGGTAAATATTCTTAACAAGCTTAAAGTTTCCGATTCCTGTAAAGGATTTGAAAAAGGCAGTTCAATTAGGGATAATGCTAAGCCACATATTAATGCAAATTGTATACTGACAATTGACTTATCGGATTTTTTTGGAACGGTTACAGATATTCAAGTTTATAATGTTTTCAAGTCTATTGGTTACAATAAATTGATTTCGACAGTACTGACTAATATTTGTACTTGTGATAGTTCTTTACCCCAAGGAAGCCCGTGTTCGCCCAAATTAGCAAATTTAGTTACTTGGAATTTAGACAAACGGATTCAAGGTTTTGTCGGAAAAAGAGGCATAACATACACAAGGTATGCAGATGATTTGTCTTTTTCAGGATTAAACCCTGCAAATACCGTCCAAGTATTACCTGTAGTAAAAAGCATTATAGAAGATGAAGGTTTTAAAATTAACCCAAAAAAAACAAGAGTAGCAGGTCCAAGCAGAGCTAAAATAGTAACAGGTTTAATCGTAGCAAACAACAGAATTGGTATTGGAAAAACCAAGTACAGAATTTTAAGGTCAAAGATATTTCATCTTACCAAGCCAAAAGAACAAAAAAACATGGACTTGCTAAACGAAGTAAATGGTTGGATTGCATACTTAAAAAGTGTTGATATATATAGGTGCAATAAACTTTTTAAATACATTTCAAAATTAAAAAAAGAACATCCGCAAACTCTTGTAAATAAAATAATTATTGCCGATAATAACTAAGCATTCGTGTAGTCGGTACAGCTCTATCTTGTTTTTAAAGGAGATCAATACCACACGTGCGATGTTGACTATTTCTCCTCCAAGGTAACCGGATATTTTTGTTAGTGCAATCCTATAAAGTTATTCTTCGTATGTTGAAATTTTTAGGGGTGGATATATTAACTTAGTCTACAGTACAAGTTAAGTACAAATCCTTCTCAAATTGGCACAATAGAAAATTAAGTTTTTTTTCAAAAATATTTTAGATAGGTAATTTCACCACTCCAACACATGCAAAGCAGTCGTCTCTTTAAAAAAGAACAACGCATCGTAACGCATCGGAACGATCGTCGGCACAAATTGTCTTCTATCTCTTCTGGGATTATAAACCACCCCCACTGCTCTATTGCCCGTCACTTTTAGATTTTTTCCTTTTTGATCCTGCTCATCAAAAATCATATAAAACTGATCTTGATCGATCTTATTCAATTTATGTTCGATGCTGTTGGAAACCGCCGGTGGAATCGTCATTTCTTGCATCGGCGCACCCCAGCTTGAACCGGCCATCACTTTTCCTTCGTAGGTGGTAAAACCAATCAAAAAAACATTTTCATAGCCCAGTTCATCCCGGGTGAGTTGACCGATATTTTTCTCGCCGGTGTTTTGCATACTGGTGTACTCCGCATCACCGATATGCGTATTGTGTGCCCATACAATTCCTTTGGCATTCTGGCCATAAAGATTGAGTAATTCATTGACCGTTCCGTGCATGTGGTGTACGCGAGAATTCCAAGAAGCACTTCCCTTTGAAGCTACACTTTCTCGATAAAATTCCTCGGCATTATCAACGACAGTCGCGTTTTGCAATAAATAAAAATAAGTATCATCGGAAAGATCTGAGAAATTACTGCGATTGTTTCTTATATATTCCACCACATTATTGGTGGCGGTTGCGCACTTCTCTTTCCCGGCACGCACTGCATGAGCGTATTCCCAACTATTTCCTTTGTGCGGTTCAAAGCACTTATATTGGTCTTTCACATAATCATACGCAGTTTGATTTGTCGTTTTAAGTAAGTCCAATACCTCTTTTTTGGAATTCCATTCATCGTAAACATCCATTCCATAAAAGCCCACTTTTTCCTCTTGCGGTAATTTATCATTGTGACCGCGCAGCCATTCGGCTAAGGCCACAACTTCTTCGTTAGACCACATCCAGGTTGGCCATCGGTGAAGTTTTGACAATACCTCTTTTGCCGAATTTTCTGCGCCTTCCATATTTTTTACATATCGATTGAGGTGGTATAAACTGGCAAAATCGCCTTCCACCGCAATAAAACTAAAGTCCTTTTCTGCGATCAATCTTCGACTGATCTTGTCTCGCCATAAATAATATTCGTGCGTACCGTGACTTGCCTCGCCTAATAATACCAGTTTTTTATCGCCGGCGGCTGAAATCAGTTTGTCTAAACTTTTATCTCCGTCAAGCGGAATGGCTATGTCTTTAAAATTTTGTGCAGAAGAAAACATTGTACTTAAAAATAATAGAATACTAAAAAAAATCTTTGTTTCTAATCGAATCATCATCAATATGAATTATACTATTAATGCAATTGCTATAATCTCAATAAAATAAATTAGTGCTGCCGGTGAACTATTCTTTGCTGAACAATTATTCGACAGCACTTTTTAATAAATTTTAAACTTAAATATTATTGCAGTTTTTAATTAGTTCAACTGTTCTTTAAATTTATTGATAATTCCTCCTTTAAGCAACACTTCAATTTGTCGATCACTTAGCGTATGTTTCGCTTTTATCGTTTTAGTTTCTCCGTCTTGTGAAGTGATAGTAACAGTGATTGGAATTCGGTTTTCAACGTCTTCTCTCAAGTTTTGGAATTTTATCGTATCACCTTGATCTATTTTATCGATATCTTCCGGATTTTCGAATTCCAAAGGAAGAATTCCGAAATTCACAAGGTTTTGCCAAGCAATTCGCGCATAAGATTTGGCCAATACCGCCACTTGTCCAAGATATCTTGGAGCGATGGCAGCGTGTTCACGGCTGGAACCTTGCGCATAATTATCACCGGCCACAACGATATGCCCACCATATTCCTCCTTACTTTTAAGGGCTCTGTGGTAGAAGCTATCGTCGATAACCGTAAAGGAAAACTTACTGATCTCCGGAATATTACTACGATATGGCAGCACTTCAGCTCCTGCTTTCAGAATTTCATCTGTAGAAATATTATCTCCCATTTTCAATAAAACCGGCACTTCGTATTCATCTTGCAATTCCTCAAATTCCGGCAATGCTTTAATATTTGGTGCTTTCTCCAATTCTAACTCTGTGTTATCCTCAACCGGCTCCAACAACATATCGGTTTTAATAATCTGCAGATCCGGCATTTCATACTGCGGATACTTCATGTTATACAAATCTTCCAAATCTCGAGGATCGGTGATTTTTCCGGTCAATGCCGATGCTGCTGCGGTTTCGGGGCTCACTAAATGCACTTGATCGTCTTCAGTTCCCGAACGAGAAGGGAAGTTTCGCGGCATCGTCCGCAAACTTATGGTGTCTGTTGCCGGCGCTTGTCCCATTCCGATACATCCCATACAACCGCTTTGGTGAAAACGCGCTCCGGAAGTAACCAAATTCGCAAAAGTTTTATTATCAATCATATTCTGCATGATTTGACGTGAAGTGGGATTAATATCCAAACTCACTCCGGGGTGAACCGACTTTCCTTCTACAATCGCACTGACAATCCAGAAGTCACGCAATCCGGGATTTGCCGAAGATCCGACCACACACTGGCTGATTTCTTTTCCGGCTACTTCTCTCACCGGAACAACATTTCCGGGACTTGTCGGTAAAGCGACCAATGGCTCTAAATCATCCAACACAATTTCGGCATGTTCGTCATATTCACAATCTTCGTCGGCTAAAATTTCCACCCAAGCTACTTCTCGTTTTTGTTGTTTTAAAAATCGTTTGGTTTCTTCGTCACTTGGAAAAACTGTGGTGGTAGCGCCAAGTTCTGCTCCCATATTGGCGATAACATGACGATCCATCGCGCTTAAATTTTTCAATCCATCGCCATAATATTCGATGATTTTTCCTACTCCACCTTTTACATCGTAACGCCGTAACATTTCAAGGATAATATCTTTGGCACTTACCCAATCCGGTAGTTTTCCGGTGAGTTTTACGCCCATAACTTTGGGCATTTTTATATAATAAGGTTGTCCGGCTATAGCTGCGGCAACATCAAGTCCGCCTGTTCCAATCGCCAACATTCCCAAAGACCCCGCAGCACAAGTATGGCTGTCAGATCCGACCATGGTTTTTCCCGGCTCTCCAAATCGCTCCATATGCACCGGGTGACTTACACCGTTCCCGGGTCGACTATACCACAAGCCGTGTTTTTTAGCTGCCGAGAGTAAAAAGCGATGGTCATCAGCATTTTTAAAATCTGTCTGTAAAAGATTGTGATCCACATATTGTACAGCCACTTCGGTTTTTGCACGGTCTAAACCCATGGCTTCCAACTCCAATTGAACAAGAGTTCCTGTTGCATCTTGAAGTAAGGCTTGGTCAATCTTCAAACCGATCTCTTCGCCCGGTTCCATTTCTCCTTTAATCAAATGACTTTTGATTAGTTTCTGAGTAACATTTAGTCCTGCCATAACACACGAAATTTTTAATTATTCAACGACAAAATATAGAACAAACCTAAGTTTGAAACAAGTATTTTAAGATATATCTTTTCGTAACACTATGTTTTTATGATTTTTATTGAGAAAATTATTTTAGATTGAAACTATTGATTTAATAAATTTTATAAAGTGTGATAACATCAAAATTACGTAAAACAGCATTTTATTTAAAAACGGAAAATAATTTTGTCTACTAATCACTCTAAAAGTAAATTTATAGTAATTAAACAGCTGATTTGTTTTCATCAGAAAGTGTTTTCTTTTAAGTAGATTTGTCTGTTAAAAATTACCAAGAACATGTGGTTTCATAACGAAAGCTACAAATAAAATCACCATACACCATGCAAAATAAAATTGCTGATAATCTTGAAACAATTCATCAAAGAATTAAACGCGCTTGTGAAGAAAATGATAGAAATCCGGAAGAGGTCAAACTTTTACTGGCGACAAAAACAGTTGAATCTGAGCGCATTATAAAAGCACTTAACGCCGGAGAAAACTTGATTGCAGAAAATCGAATCCAAGAAGTGATGGAGAAATATGACGCGTTGGCCGATTATCCTCATGAAAATCATTTTATCGGTCATCTGCAGTCCAACAAAGTGAAATTTCTTATTCAACATCAGATTAAGTGTTTACATAGCATGGATCGAAAGCGCTTGGCCAATCGTTTACAAAACCGACTGGAATTTGAAGACAGCCACATGGATGTTTTAATTCAAGTCAATACTTCTTATGAAGACAGTAAGTTTGGAGTAGCCCCGGAAAAAGCATTGGAGTTCACCAAATATGTTGCCCAAAAAGATCGTATTCACATTAAAGGTTTGATGACGATTGGTTTGTTCAGTGCAGAAAAAGAAAAAGTTGTTCCCTGTTTTCGGCGTTTAAGAGAATTGAAAGATGAAATAAATGCCGCTCAAATCGAAGGCGTGGAGATGAGCGAACTCTCTATGGGGATGAGTCATGATTTTGAATGGGCTATTGCCGAAGGTGCAACAATTGTAAGAATAGGCAGTGCTGTATTCGGAGAGCGTCCATATCCGGACAGTTATTATTGGAATGAAGGATAATCTATTTATTAACTGAATTATGCAAAAATTTACCATAGCGATTCACGGAGGAGCGGGAACCATCGTCAAAGATCAGATGACATCCGATCAAGAAAGACAATACAAAAACGTTTTAGAAAAAGCGTTGGATGCAAGTTATGATACGCTTAAAAAAGGGGGAACAGCAATCGACGCAGTAGAAATTGCCGTTCAACGTTTAGAAGATTCCACTTTGTTCAATGCGGGAAAAGGCAGTGTATTTACAGAGGAGGGCACCCATGAAATGGATGCTTCCATCATGGACGGAAAAACCTTAAAAGCCGGGGCGATCTCTTTGATTAGCGGCATAAAAAATCCGGTGAGGTTGGCGCGAGATGTGATGGAGAAAAGTCAACATGTTTTTTTAGCAGGAAAAGGAGCGATGGATTTTGCCGAGGAGTTGAATTATAAATTGGAGTCTCCCGATTATTTCTTTGATGAATTTCGGTATCGGCAATGGCAGGGAATAAAAGACAGCGACCAAGTTCAGTTGGATCACCGTTCCGATGAAGATTCTAAATATGGAACTGTAGGCGCTGTGGCTTGTGATCAAGCGGGGAATGTTGCCGCGGCCACTTCAACCGGCGGAATGACCAACAAAAAATTAGGTCGAATTGGAGACAGTCCCATCATCGGAGCGGGCAACTATGCCAACAATAAAACCTGTGCAATTAGTTGTACCGGGATTGGAGAATTTTTCATGCGATCAGTAGCTGCTTATGATGTTTCTTGTTTGATGGAATTTAAAGGGCTTTCTCTAAAAGAAGCTGCAGAGGAAGTCATTCATCAGCGCATTTTAAAAATGGGCGGAAAAGGCGGATTAATCGGCGTAGATTCAAAAGGAAATTTTATCATGCCGTTTAATACAGAGGGCATGTACAGAGCTGCTCGCACTTCAAAAGACAAGAGCAATCCGAAAGGAATGAAAATGATAAAAATTTATAAGGAGTAATCTTTCACAAAAATTATGTCCTAATAAATTTTATACGTGGTAGACTGCAGTTTTTACCGTGAAAAACATTAACAATAAAAAAAGCCTTCACACAACTGCAAAGGCTTTCAAAACTTAAATTATGAAAACTACTTTTGTTTTTTCTTCTTTTCGAACTTGGCGTATTTGTTTTTAAACTTATCAATACGACCTGCGGAGTCAACAAGTTTATGTTTTCCGGTATAAAAAGGATGGGAAGCACTCGATATTTCCAATTTAATCAAAGGGTACTCTACTCCATCTACTTCTATAGTTTCGTTTGTTTCAGCGGTTGATTTGGTTATAAATACATCTTCAGTTGACATATCTCTAAAAGCAACCAATCTGTAATTTTCCGGGTGAATTCCTTTTTTCATCTTAATTAATTTTTAGCTCTCGATTAACGAACTGCAAATTTAAAAATAATTAATTAAATAGCAACAATTCTAATCGTTTATTTTTTCAAGTCAAAATTCTTGAACGATGCTTCAATCTCAAGTGTCCAAATATAACTTATTCGTTTAAAATATTTAAAGAATTTGAGGTCTAAAAAGTTGAACCTCTGCCAAACTCTATAGTCAGTTTAGTTCTCTATCCCAAACACCCTTCATTTCTGTGAGATTATTATTGTTGAATTTCTGTTGAGTTTCTTGTTAGAAGAACCAAGAACTACCGATAAAATCCAATTGAAAACTTGTTTTATTTATTTTTGATTCCCACTCCACAGCAATGCTTAGGATTTGATATATTTGCGCTTTGGTATTCCAAACAAAGTTATGCAGAAAATTAAGGGGAAAATAAAATCTATCAGCCTTAAACAAGGCCTACATTTAGGAATAGTTCTGGTCCTGCTAACTATTATTTCCTATTTCATCAACTGGGATATCTTTTTAAGTCCTTGGTTTCAATTTGCGAAATTTATTATTGTTGTCGCTATAGCCGTTTACGCAACCTACCTTTCCAGAAAAGCGCACTTCAAAGTTTTTAGTTTTAGAGATGGATTCTCTGCATTCTTCATCACCGTAGCCGTAGGTTTAGGGATTTTCACGGTGATTAATTGGTTGTTATTTGATTTTTTTGCAACCGATGCAGGACACTATATCAATGATACTGCAATTGTGATGCGTCAAGAACAGTTGGAAGCTTTAGATCAAGATCCCGAAAAAATAAAAGAAGAAATCGAACAACTCCGCGACTCTTATCAGTTTTCTTTTATCAGTCAGTTTCAAGGATATATCATAACTTTGGTTTTATATTGTCTTTTAGCACCTTTGGCGGCGCTGATTTTTAAAACTAAAAAACCTATTATACGCTGATGCAAATCTCTGTTGTCATACCGTTATTAGATGAAGAGGAGTCGCTGCCGGAACTTCACCGTTGGATTAAAGAAGTGATGCAAACCCATTCCTTTTCTTATGAGATTATTTTTATCGACGATGGAAGCGCTGATAATTCCTGGGAAAAGATCGAACATTATTCCAAGACCGAACCCAATGTAAAAGGGATTCGATTTAAGAAAAATTATGGAAAGTCACAAGCGCTTCATGCGGGCTTCAAGTTGGCTCAAGGTGATGTGGTTATAACTATGGATGCAGACTTACAAGATAATCCTGAAGAGATCCCCGAATTATACCGCCTGATAACGGAAGAGGATTTCGACTTGATTTCCGGTTGGAAAAAGAAGCGATATGATTCTTATTTTTCTAAAAACTTACCTTCCAAACTTTTCAACTCTGCTGCAAGACTTACTTCTGGATTGAAACTTCACGATTTCAATTGTGGTTTGAAAGCTTATAAAAATGAGGTGGTTAAATCGATCGATGTTTATGGAGAAATGCATCGGTATATTCCGCTATTGGTTAAAAATGCAGGATATACCAAGATCGATGAAAAAGTAGTTAAACACCAAGCCCGTAAATACGGGAAGACAAAGTTTGGGATGGAACGGTTTGCCCATGGATTTTTAGATCTAATCACCATCTGGTTTCTTTCGAGATTTGGCAGGCGTCCGATGCACTTATTTGGCGCTTGGGGCGTGCTTATGTTTATCATAGGATTTGTAAGTGCCGGATGGATGGGAATTGCCAAATTAATCAAAATGGCCAATCACGAGCCCAGCATTCTAATCGCTTTAAATCCTTGGTTCTATATCTCTTTAACCGTGATGATTTTGGGAACCTTGCTCTTTATAGCCGGTTTTTTAGGCGAATTAATTTTGCGTAGCCAGCGCTCTTCTATCCGTTATCGAATTTCGGAGTCTGTCAATACTTCGGAGGAAATGGTGGATGGTTGATGGGTTGCGGGATGTAGGTGGTAGGTGGTAGGTGGTAGAAGTTAATTTCACAAGTCATCTGGAAAGAAAAACTTAAATTAAAAAACCAAGTAACTCCCTCCTCCCCTGGGAAGGTTTGTGGATGGGACGAGACAAGCAAGAAACTAATTTAATAGCAGTGGAGAACCTTCTCTTAAACCCCTCTCGGTCTCCTCTAAATGGAAGAAGTAAATGGGTAACTTAAAAAAGAAAAAAGAAATCTTGTCTCCATCCGTTGTGGCGGAGGGTTGGGGGTTCAACGCTTCACAAGTCAGTTTTCTGTTCCTATTCATCTTTTTACCCCTCTCGGTCTCCCCTAAACGGGGAGAAGATTGAATACTGGTTATGAGTTGACGGGTTGGTCGGTTGGCGGGTTGATAAGCTCGAAAACGAAATGGTCAAACCTATTTAGGAACCTCAGAAAACTCGAAATCCAAAATGAGTTAGCGGGTTAGCGAATTGGCGAGATTATTGTTCGAATATTAAAACACGAAACCAACCTAACTAAAAAGTCATGACAAACAGTAATTATATCCTTTACATCTTAATTGCCCTGATTAGTCTGAGTCTTTCACTGGGATGCAAAACAGAGAAGAATAACGGTGGTTCTAATCCTGACCAAGCTATTGAACCGGCTGTTATTACAGATGCCACTTTAACCGACACCGACGATCCGGCTATTTGGATTCACCCCGAAAACAGCGGAAGCAGCTTAATTATCGGTACGGACAAAGACCCTGAAAACGGCGGACTTTACGCGTTTGATTTGAACGGTAAAATTCAACAAACGCACTTGGGATTGAAAACTGCCAATAATGTAGATGTGGCTTACGGATTAAATTTAAATGGTCAAGAAGTTGACATTGCCGTGGCGACAGAAAGATATGAGCATAGATTACGCGTTTTTTCGCTCCCGGATTTAGCACCGATTGACGGAGGTGGTATTCCGGTTTTTGAAGACGAAGAGGACGATGATTACCGACAAGCAATGGGGATCGCCCTATATACTCGACCATCAGATCAAGCCATTTTTGCTATTGTCAGCCGTAAAAAAGGACCGGAAGAGGGATATTTAGAACAATATTTGCTGCAAAGTAATGAGAACGGACAAGTGACCGGTGAACTGGTCAGAACATTTGGGAAATATTCCGGAAAAAAAGAAATAGAAGCCATAGCAGTCGATGACAAATTGGGATATGTGTATTACGCCGATGAACAAGCAGGCATCAGAAAATATTTTGCCAATCCTGAAAAAGGAAATCAAGAACTGGCTTTTTTTGGTCAAGGAGATTTTGAAAAAGATCAAGAAGGCATTGCTATTTATGAGGTGACAGACAATACGGGCTATATTATTGTTTCGGATCAGGAGGCCAATCTTTTTAATGTATATCCACGAGAAGGAACAGAAAATGCTCCTCACAATCATAAAAAAATAAACAGTTTTGAATTATCGACCAACCGGACAGATGGGATTGAAGTTACCGATCAAACTTTACCGGATTTCCCTTATGGAATGTTTGTGGCTATGAGTGATGACAAAACCTTCCACTACTACAATTGGCAGGAACTCGCCGAGCGGTTTGGATTAGAAATTAAGGAAAATGATTAAAGGGAGTTTTCCGAAGTTTTAAAGCAATAGCTAATCTTACAAACAGCTGTTAATCAACGAATAACTCAAAGAGTCAAGGATTTAAGGGTTGAAAGATTCAAGGATTTAAAGTGTTTCGCAGGAGCTAATCTACAAGTGAGAGAATAAACAATGCTCTGCATTACCAAAAGTACTCCGAAGGAGTTCAACTATAGTAAATATATGGCAACTATACCAACTATCATGACCACCAAACTACGCGACTAAAAAACTACCGAACTTGTCAGATTGAAAAAGAATTTTGTCGCGTCTGCCATCAATTCAAACAAAATAGTATTGGGGATTTAAAAGTTCAAGGAGTCAAGGATTCGAGGTCTTTTGTTCTTGTTTTCAAAGAGATTTACTTAAAAAAGCACCTAAACCAATCAAATTAAAACAGAACAAATCGAAATTACTACGCGCTCAATAAGCTAATAAAGCTTCATATCAACCTGTGAACAAACTCGTTATGAAGCTAATAAGATTTGCATAATTTAAAAATACAACCTTTCCTGCTTAAAAACCAACAAGTTGGTTTCTAAACTGTCTTTCCCGGCAAAAAAGGGAAAGAGCTGTTTTGAGTGAGCAACTTTGCACATTTGCAGATTTGCAAATTCGCCTATTCGCGGATTTGAAACTTGAAACCCTATACAGGGAAGCTCAGTTCACAGTTTAAAACTCACCATGCTCAATTCTTAACCAACTTCCCAGTTTTCACTTTTTGACCGTTTCTATTCAAGGAATAAAAATAAATTCCGGAAGAAAGTTCAGAGACATCCACACTTTTTGAGGAAGGGTTTACTTCTTGCTTTAATACAATTCGACCGGAAACATCGTAAATTGCTAATTCCGTGTTTTCAGACAGATTTTCTATATAAAGCTGATTGGCCATTGGGCTGGGATAAAGCTTAACTGCTTCTTGCTCATTCAGGGAAACAGACAAAGGTACATCGCTATAATAAGCTTGATTGCCATCTTCTTTGGTGATGACCAATGCCAATTCCTCTTCCTCTTCAGTTATGTTGATTTCATAATGAGCTCCGGATCCATTATCATCTCCCCAAAATTGCATTTCATATAAATCAGCAAATGCCAGTAATTCCGGATTCGAACTATACATGCAGTTATCATAGGCCA
>Ga0079225_10001615_pt1 | contig 12750 bp, 12 predicted proteins | sample Poulit2012_FD_76344 | JGI IMG/M metagenome (GOLD analysis project Ga0079225, IMG submission 76344) | Agricultural soil microbial communities from Georgia to study Nitrogen management - Poultry litter 2012 | ecosystem: Environmental > Terrestrial > Soil > Agricultural land | place: USA: Georgia...
TCCGTGATCGCCGGTACTTCCGTCTATGAAGCCCGCAAGGCCATCGGCCGCGAATTGGCACGCGAGAACCTTCCGCCGGCAGACCTCGTCGTTCCGGTTCCGGATTCCGGCGTGCCGGCCGCGCTGGGTTTTGCCGAGGAGTCCAGGCTGCCCTTCGATCTCGGGATCATTCGCAACCACTACGTGGGCCGCACCTTCATCGAGCCCGGGCAGGAGATTCGCAATCTCGGCGTCCGCCTGAAGCACAATGCCAACCGCACCATGCTCAAGGACAAGCGGGTGGTACTGGTCGACGATTCCATTGTCCGAGGAACGACCTCCCGCAAGATCGTCCAGATGGTGCGCAGCAGCGGCGCCTCAGAGGTCCACATGCGCATCGCGTCACCGCCGATTACCGATCCTTGCTTCTATGGGGTTGATACCCCCGAACGCAGCCAGCTGATGGCAGCGCAGCTGTCTGTCGAGGAGATCGCCCGACAGCTGGATGTCGACAGCCTGGCCTTCATCTCGATGGATGGCCTCTACCGCGCGATGGGGCATCCGGGTCGCGATCCAAAATGCCCGGCCTTTTGTGATGCCTGCTTCACCGGTGACTACCCAATCAGGCTGACAGATGTCGAGAGTCGCGATACGGCAAGCCTCTCGGTGCTCACTGAGCTTAAGCGCGCCTGAAATGGTCCCCGCCGTCGGCCGCTTGCGCCACGGAAGAAGGGTCCACTTCTCACGAAATGCGGACGGAGCGGATCTTGTCGCGCCCGCGCGCGACCCTTAGAAAAAAACCGGAAAACGGTGTTTCCCCTGTGGACGACGCCCCAGCGGGTCGGCTCCCGGGCGTTCACGGCGGAAAATCGGAAGCGGAAGCTGACGCGAAGAGGGAGAGCAAAGCGATGAGCATCGTCAATATCACCAGAAGCGGTGCCCTCGCTGTCATTGGAGCCGCCGTCCTCGGCGTCGCCGTCTTCTCACCCCCCTGGGCTGCACCGGCGGCAGCGGAGATCGATAGTTTCGCGATCCTTACGCCTGAACAGGGCACAGACTTCGGCTGGAACCAGCAAGCAGTGGACGCGGCCCAAGCGGTCAGCGAAAGCCTGGGGGTCGAGGTCATCGTCGCCAGCGGCCTTGGTTATGGCGACGTCCGCCCAACCTTGCGCGAGCTGGCAGCGGAAGGTGCGGATCTGCTGATCGCCCACGCCAGCGGCTATAACTCAGCCGCGCCGGAGATCGCCGAGGAAACGGGGGTGCCCGTCGCCATTGTCGATGCACCGCAAGCGATGCAGGAAGGGCTCGTCGCGGACTATACGCTCAGCGGCCACCAGGGTGCCTATCTTGCCGGTGTGCTGGCCGCCAGGATGACCCGGAGCGGCACGCTCGGCATCGTGGTGTCCGGCGAGCCCCCTGCCTGGAACAGCCAGTCCGCAGGCTTCGCTCAAGGTGCCCGGGCGACAGATCCCGAGATCGAGCTGCGCTACTCCGTGATCGGCCCCGCTGCCTATGCGGATGCGGCTGGTGCACGTCGTGTAACGGAAGCGGTGATCGCCGCCGGCGCCGACGTCATTTTCGGACAGGGCAACGGTTCCAGCTTCGGCATGCTTCAGGCGGTGGAAACCACCGACGCTCTCGACGGCGGCAAGGTGTGGTTCATCGACATCATCGGTGACAAGAGCAGCATCGACAACGGACACCTGCTCTCCTCGGTGCTTTGGAATCTCGAGCCGGTCTACAGCGCGATGCTTCAGGACCTTCAGGACGGCACCTTCGGGACGGCGGGCTACCAGATCAGGCTAGAAGACGATTCCCTGCAGCTCCTGCAGAGTGAACACATTCCGGAGGAAATCTGGAAGGATGTCACGGATGTCCGCGAGGAGATCATCGCGGGAGACATCGAGGTCGAAGCACTGTTCGATGCACAAGCGGTGCGTGACCTGATGACGGCGATCGCCGAGTAGCAAGCCTGCGGCAGCAGCCTGATGACCCCGCAGCCGAGCGAAGGGAGCCCGCCGGTCCTTGCGCTCGAAGAGGTGACGAAGCGCTTCCCGGGCGTGCTGGCCAACGACAGGATCAGCCTATCTCTCCACGAAGGCGAGGTACATGCGCTGCTGGGAGAGAACGGAGCCGGCAAATCGACACTCATTTCGCAGCTCGCCGGCATGCAACAGCCGGACGCTGGCCGCATCCTGGTCCAAGGCCGTGAAATCCGTATCGCCTCCCCTCGACAGGCTCTCGCACTCGGGATCGGAACGGTCTTCCAGCATAGTACCCTCGTGCCCAGTCTCAGCGTTCTCGAAAACCTCATGCTGGGGCACAGCTGGCGAAGAAGGCTCGATCTGCAAGCGGCCCGGGCTCGCCTGGATGCGATCAGCGAAAGGCTCGCGATCACGCTTCCGGCCCAGGCGCCCCTGCGCTCCCTGTCGTTGGGCGAACAGCAGCTTGTCGAGATCGTGAGGGCACTGTGGCTGGGGCAGCGACTTCTCATCCTCGATGAGGCGACATCGCTACTCTCGATCCAGGGTGTCGAGAAACTTCGCGGCGTCGTCTCGCGGCTGAAGGAAGAGGGAACAGCGGTTCTCTTCATCACCCACAAGCTGCCGGAAGCCCTGAACTTCGGCGACCGCCTCTCGGTTTTGCGATCCGGTCGCCTGGTCGGGAGCCTGTCGGTGACCGAGCTGCGCAGCTTCGGCGAGAAAGAAGCGACCGAACGCGTCGTCGCGCTGATGTTCGGGACCGAACGATCGCCGCTCGCGGCCCCTGCCTCTGGGCAAGGACGGCCGACGGGGCCCGCACTGCTGCAGGTGAAGAAGCTTCATGTCGCCACTGGCCCGCTGGAACCCCGCGTCGAAGACATCCGCTTCACGCTGCATGCCGGCGAGATCTTCGGCATTGCCGGTGTGGAAGGCAACGGTCAGAAGCAGCTTGCCGAAGCCCTCGCCGGTCAGAGGGGAGTTCTGGGCGGTTCTATCGAACTGGATGACGGGCCGGTCCAGCAGCTGACGGTGCCCGCGCGGCAGAAAAGGGGGGTGCGCTATCTTACCGACGATCGTTTGGGAGAGGCCACGGTCGGTCGCCTCTCGATCGCACTCAACCTTCTTCTGAAGCGGATCGGAGACAGGCCTTTCTGGCAGCGGGGTTTCGAGCGGCCGCAGACCATAGACGCCCATGCTCGCAAACTGATTGCCCGTCATGACGTGCGGACCCCCGGCCCCTCGACCGCGATCGCGCGTCTTTCCGGCGGAAACATCCAGAAAGTCATCCTGGCGCGGGAACTCGATGGCCGGCCGAAGGTGGTCATCTACAACAAGCCCACCCACGGTCTGGATCTTCGAAATGCCGAGTTCGCACGCGCCGCGATCGAAGCACAAGCGGCGCAAGGCACCGGCAGCGTTGTGATCTCCACCGATCTCGATGAACTGCTCGCACTCTGTGACCGCATTGCCGTGATGTCTGCTGGTCGCATTGTCGGGATTGTTCGAAAGGGCAAGGAGGCGCGCGAGAGGATCGGCGAGCTGATGATCCGCCAGGGGCCGCGCCTGTGAACAGCAGACGGGCCCCCATCACACTCACGCTAATCGCCGGCCGGATTCTGGCGAAGTTTTCGCGCCTGGGGCAAACACTGGTCCCGATCCTGCTCGCGCTGCTCGTCGTTGCGCTGCTGCTTGTCCTTCTCGGGCGTGATCCGCTCGCCTTCTACACCGACATCGTCAGGCGCGGGCTGCTGAGTCCGCTCGGCCTGCAGGATTCCATCACCCGAAGCGCGCCCCTCCTCCTGCTGGCAGCTGGCCTTATCGTCGCCTTCCGCGCCGGCTTGTGGAACCTCGGGGTGGATGGCCAATTTCTTCTGGCCGCCGTCTTCACCGCCGCAGTGGCACCACCCTTGGCGGAAAGACTGCCACTGGGGCTGGCACTGCCTCTCTGCATGTTGACCGCCATGGCCGTCGGGGCGCTCTGGTCGGCACTGCCCGCCCTCCTCAAGGCCGCTTACGGCATCAATGAGATCATCACCACCTTGATGACCAGCTTCCTCGGGATCAGCCTGGCCAATGTTCTGATCAAGCTGGTCTTCCGGGACCCGGGGACGACCGTACCCCAGACTTTCACCCTCGCCATGGAGGACCGTCTGCCACGCCTCCTCGGGACGAACATCCACCTGGGGGTAATCATCGCCGTCGGCGCCGTGGTGCTCGTGCACCTGCTCATGACCCGCACCGCCTTCGGCCTGAAGCTCAGGGTCGTGGGGGAGAGCCCCGTCACGGCCATTCACGCCGGCCTGCCGGTTCGGCTGCTGACGCTGGCTGCCTTCGGCCTCAGCGCGGCCCTTGCAGGCCTCGCCGGCGCGGTGGAGATCCTTGGAGTATGGGGAAACGTTCGGGCTGACTGGAATCCGGCCTATGGCCTTCTCGTGATACCTCTCGTGTTCCTGGCGCGTTTTCACGGCCTCGCCGTCATCGCCTTCATCTTCTTTTTTGCCGTGGTCTCCATCGGTGGTGAAACGGCGGCGCGTCGCGCTGACCTGCCCAACCACTTCGTCCTCATTCTGATGAGCCTTATCCTGCTGTTCCTCGCCCTGACGGAGTGGCTTGGTCAGCGCGGCCAGCGCCAGCGGGAAACCTGGTCCTGAGATGGAAGCGCTGCTGACCAACGCCTTCCTGACCGCCCTGTTGGCAGGCGCTGTCGCCGCCGGACTTCCCCTGCTGCTGGCCGGCCTGGGCGAGCAGGTATCCGAGAAGGCGGGAGTGCTCAACATCGGCATCGAGGGAATGCTGCTCCTCGGTGCCTACTGTGGTTTCCTTGCCGCCTGGGGCAGCGGCTCTCTCTGGTTCGGCTTCCTGGCGGGGATGGCTGGCGGCATCCTGGTGGCGTTGCCCATGCTTCTGCTCTGCGTGTGGCTCGGCCTCAATCAGATCGTCATCGGTATCGCCTTGACCCTGGGGGTGGAGGGCCTCACCGCGCTGCTGCACCATGTTCAGTTCAGCCGCACCTATCCTCGTCTGCCCCGGGTGGAGGTACTGCCCCTTCCGCTGCTGTCGGACCTTCCCGTGATAGGACCGGCGCTCTTCAGTCGCCATCCGCTGGTGTACCTGGTCCTGCTGCTGGTACCGCTTCTGATATGGCTGCTTCGCCGCAGCGTCATCGGGCTCAACTTGCAGGCGGCGGGAGACAAGCCCGAGGCTCTCGATACCGCAGGCATTAGCGTCAAGGCCACGCGCGGCTGGGCTGTCCTCTTCACCGGTGCCATGGCCGGGCTTGGCGGCGCCTATCTTTCCACGGTCGGTGCCGGTACCTTCATTCCCTTCATGACCGGCGGCGCGGGCTTCATTGCGATCGTCCTGGCCATGTTGGCACGAGGCCGACCGCTCTGGGTGCTGTGGGGCGCCCTCCTGTTCGGCTCCTGCCTGTCGCTGACAACGGCTCTGCAGGTAGGCGGCTTGCCGGTACCGACCGATATCGTCCAGATGCTGCCCTTTGCTGTGGTCATGATCTTTCTTGCCATCTTCGGCCGGCGCGCAGTCCTGCCGGCCGCCCTTGGCCGTCCCTACAACCGCGGAGAACGATAGCCAGCCTGAAGAGCCTGCTAGCTCTGCCGCGCATAATCGGCTTCGGCCGCCGTCATTGTCCACTCGACGATCTGGCCCTGGACCTCGGCGAAAGCCGCATCGAGAGCAGAGGCAATGGCAGCCATGGCGTCCCGCTCGGCCACCCGCGCCGCCGCGAAATGACTGGCTGCAACCGCCAGGCGCTCCGGCAGACGGACGAGCTGAACCGCGATGACAACACGGCACTCGGGCGGCTGTCCCGTCTGGTGGTAGTTGGCTTGAAAGCTCCTGACGCTGGTCCGCAGCTGATAGTCGGCGCGCAGGGTCAGCGTATCCTCCGCCAAGCCCCGGATCCGACCGCTGTTGCCAAAGGATTGCAGCAGAACCAGCCGCACCAGCGACCCGAGCTGGTCGCTCCAGCTGGCATCGGCAAAATAGGCGAACTGCCCGTCGTCGCGTTGCAGAGCGATGCGCGAGCGATTCAGGACGGCAGAGATCGTCGGCTCGGCTACGACGAGCTGCCAGGACACTGCCGCTCCACCGCTGGGTCGAATGTCACTCAGCCCGAAAACGTGTGCCGGGCTGCGATCACCGCGCGCCGCCAGGCCGGCACAGCCACCTGCGAGCAGCAACGGCCCGGCAGCAAGGCCCAGGAGCAGGTGCCGCCTCAGCAGTCGAGGAGATTGACGCAAGACCATGGCTTCTCTGCCCGCCGACAGCCTTTGGAATAGGAGCTTCATCGATCCTCGCTAGGCCTGTAACCTTCGGGTGAAACACCCAGCAGAAAGCCCGCTGGATCCTGTTGCACGGCACGGGTGATCTGGTTCAGGTTGCTGGCCACCAGGCGAAGTTCCGACAAGAGGCTCGAAAGCTCGGTCAGGCCGCTATTGGTGAAGTCGGACAGCGGCCGCCGGTTCTCCGCTACCACTGCCCGCAAATCCCCTGCCAGGGCGTTCATCGAAGCTGCGGCCTCGCGTATCTCCCGGGCTGTCGGCTCGGCATTCTCACTGGCAACTGCCAGGTTGCTCGCGATCACCTGGGCCGCCTCGATGGTCCGCTCCAGTTCCGGCAGCAGGACGGCACTTTCGGTCCGCAGATCACGAGCAAGGTCCGCAACCGTTGCCGTCGCATCGCCGAGATTGGCCATCGTCACGGCGGCGTCCTGGAGCACGAGGTCGAAGCGCTCCTTGTTCTGCTCGCTCAGCATCTCTCCAGCGCGATTAAGCAGTTCATTGAGCGTCGCAACCACGTCCGGCACTCCGCTTAGCACCTGCTCGATCGGCGACGGGCGGGTCGTGATGATCGGCATCGAGCCGTCGGGCCCCATCTGCGGCGGCGGAGCCGCGGCTGTCCCGCCCGATAGTTGGATATAGCGACCTCCCGTAAGCCCCGCGAGCTCGAGGCTGGCCGTGGTGTCGCTGCGCACCGGCGTCTCGCTATCAACCTCGATCGTGACGCGAACGCGCCCTGGATCCGCCGACTCGAGATCGATCGAGATGACATGCCCAATGGGCACGCCTTCGTAGTTCACCGAGCTCCCGGTATTGAGGCCGGCCACCCCGCCCTCGAAGATCAGCAGATAGTTGTCAGTCTGGCGGTCCGCTTTCAGCGCCATGATCCAGACCGTAAAGGCCAGCACGCCGATCCCAAGAAGCAGAACAAAAAGACCGACGATGACATGATTGGCGCGAGTTTCCATGGCTGCCTACCTGTTCGCGAGAACGCGCTGGCGCGCTGCGGCCGCTGCGCGCCCGCGCGGCCCGCCGAAATACTCAGCAATCCAAGGATGAGGGTCCCGCATTAGTTCCCCGATCGTGCCCACTCTCACCTGACGATCTATCAGCACCGCAACGCGGTCACAGACCGTATAGAGCGAGTCCATATCATGCGTCACCATCAGGATGGTAAGATTCATGGCGCTCTGCAACTCGCGCACGAGACTATCGAAGCTTGCGGCGCCGATCGGATCCAGGCCAGCCGTCGGTTCATCGAGAAAAAGAAGATCAGGATCGAGCGCAAGTGCGCGCGCCAGGCCGGCGCGCTTGCGCATGCCGCCCGAGAGCTGGCTGGGATACTTGTTGGCGGCATCTCCCGGCAGGCCAGCCAGCGCGACCTTGACCTCGGCCAGCTCTCTCTTCAGGTCCGGAGATATCTTCGTGTGGGTGGTAAGCGGCAACTCCACGTTCTGGCGCACAGTGAGAGACGAAAAGAGCGCGCCATCCTGAAAGAGCACGCCCCAGCGGCGGCTCAGGAGTGTCAGCATGCGGCGATCCGCCTGGTCCACGCGATGGCCCAGCACCTCGACCCGTCCCGCGTTCGGTCGACGCAGACCGATGATCGTGTTGAGCAAGACCGACTTGCCGCTGCCGGAACCGCCTACGAGCCCCAGGATCTCGCCCCGACGAACCTCCAATGCCAGATCCTTGTGAATCACGTTGCTGCCGAACTGCGTCAACAGGCCCTCGATGCGGATAACCGGCTGCCGGGTCATCTCAAACGCCAATGAAGGAGAAGAAAATGGAGAAGAGCGCGTCCATTACAATCACCAGGAAGATCGCCTCCACAACGGCTCGGGTCGTCTGTGTGCCCACCGATTCGGCATTCCCGCCCGTCCTGAGCCCTTCGAAACAGCCGACGAGACCGATGACGAAGGCGAACACCGGTGCCTTCACCATGCCGACGAGAAAGGTGTTCAGGCCCACGGATTGCTGCAGCTGCCGAATGAAGGCATCCGGTGAGATATCCAGCAACCCCCAGACCATCACGCCACCGCCGATCAGCGCCATGATGTTGGCGTAGAAGGTCAGCAGCGGCATCACCAGTACGAGTGCGAGGGTCCGCGGGAGTACCAGCACTTCGACCGGATCGAGCCCGATCGTACGCAGGGCATCGATCTCCTGATTGACCTTCATGGTGCCAATCTGGGCCGTGAAGGCACTCCCCGAGCGGCCCGCGACGATGATGGCAGTGATCAGAATGCCCATCTCCCGCAGCACCGATATTCCAAGCAGATTGACCGTGTAGATCTGGGCGCCGAAACGGGTAAGCTGGTCCGCTCCCTGGTAGGCCAGGACGATGCCGATGAGAAAGGCCAGTAGCCCGACGATCGGCAGGGCATCGACGCCCGCCTTCTGCATGTGGTGGACAAGGGAGGTGAAGCGCACGCGAGCGGGACGCAGAATCACCGAGAGGAAAACCAGCGTCACCAGGCCGAGAAAGCCGACCAGCGCTCGTGCATCTGCGGCAAAGGCCAGGGTGATCTTCCCCAGTTGAGCTACAGCTCCGAGAGGAAAAGGAAGAGCGCGATGCGGCGGAGGGGGCGGCTCGCGCCGGGCAACGGCATCGAGCAAGCGCTGGCGAGCGTCATCGGCCCCCTCGATCGTGACTCTGGCTCCGCCCTCCTGAAGTCGCTGCGCAGTGCGCACCAGAACCCAGGCACCAGCCGTGTCGAGTTCCCCGACAGCCAGGAGGTCGAGGACTGCCTCCGACACAGGCTGCTGCCTGTGCAGACTGAAGCCGAGCTCCTGCTCCTTTTCTGCAAGCGTTCCCGTCGTCCAATTGCCGGCGAAGACAAGGCGCAGTCCCCTGCCCTCCTGCGCAACCGTAAGAACTGGAAGCTCCCCCCTCGGGCTATTCGCCACCTTCGCCACCGCCCTTTTGTTACGTCAAGGCGCGCACCCTCATGTCAAGGTACATCACATAGCAGAATCGGACGTCGGGACGAGGGGTCAAGCGAAATCGCCAGCTAGTGCTGCTCGCGTCGCTTCCGGCAGTACTGCCATGTGAGCATACTGGGGGTGCGTGAAGCCGAGGATCACCCGGCCACCCACTTGCCGGAAAAGCTCGATCTGCGCAGGGTCGAAGTGAAAGTGAATGAACTGGACGGAGGAAGCCTTCCCGTCGGCTGTCGTACGATCCAGATCCTCTTCCGGGACACCGAGAATGCGTTGCTCGCCCAGTTCGAAAAAGGCCGTCTCCTCGATCCCTCCGAGCTTCGCCAGGAAGGCATTTCGGCGCACGCGATCATCAATCTCGAACATCACGGTGGCCGAGAGATTTCGACCTTTCGGGACGAGGGGATTGAAGGCGGAAAGCTCATCTTCGATCTGCTCCTCCCCTCCACGTTCGATATAGAGCATCTCGTGGACCTGCGCCCACATGGTCTCGTAGTTCTCGAAGTAGAAGGTACAGACCGGCCCGACTGCCAGGCGCCGATGGCGCTTTGCCTCCATGAGCTGCTTGCGCAAGCTCTTGCGCTCTTTCTCGTAGCGCTCCATCGGCCAGATGTCGCTGCGGGTGATGTCGGTCTTCTTGGTCATGAGGACCTCCCCTGAGGCTGTCAGTCCTTGAACCCGTATGCGCGGGCCAGGAGCTCGATCGGATGATAGGCGCGATCCGGCAACCGCTTCCTCTCGTCGGGCGCTGCGGCGGCATCAAGGCGCTCCAATCCCTGGAGCAGATGCATCGCCGCCAGGGGACACTCTGAAGCCAGATACCTGTAACCTGTCTTGTAGATGTCCCGGGTCACCGGCCGGCCGACCTTGATGGCTGTTTCGAAATTTCCCTTCATGACGCCCCAGGAGCCCCCGTGTCCAGAACAGCGGGGGAGTTGCTTCAGTCGCGCCTGGGGGATCAACTTCATCATCTCCCGCGCCTTGTTGCCCATGTTCTGCGCCCGCGCATGGCAGGCAATATGAAGCGCCACTTCCCCATCCAGAGGCTCGAGGCCTTCGGCCAGCCCCTCCTTGTTGGCGATATCGACCACGTACTCGGTGACGTCGTAAGTCGCTTTTGACAATCGCTGGATCTCTTCATCTTCGGGCAGCAACAGCGGCCACTCGAACTTCAGCATCAGCGCGCAGGATGAAGTGAGGGCGACGACGTCGTAGCCACGCGCGACCCAGCTGCCCAGCTCGGCCGAAACGCCTCTGGCCGCCTCGACCACCTTTCCGACCTCTCCCTGCTCGAAGAGCGGCATGCCGCAGCACTGGGGGTAGACCACCTCGGTCTCGACGCCGTTGTGCGCCAGGATCTGGCGGGCTGCGACACCGATCTGCGGCTCGTTGTAGTTCACGAAGCAGGTGGCATAGAGTACGGCCTTGCGACCGGCAGCCGGTGCCGCCCGATTGACCTTGAGTTCATCCTTCGACTGCTTCTCGAAGGTTCGGGCGTGGAACTTCGGCAACTCCGCATCGCGGTCAACCTTGACCACCCGCTCGAGCAGGGGCCGTGTCATCCCATTGCGCCTGTCGCTGGCCCAGTTGGCGAGCCAGGGAGCAACCGCAGCCAGCTTACCATTGCGATCCGTCTTGATGATTTCTCCAGCAAGCCCGAGCTTTTCGCCATGGTGGCGCTCCGCTGCCCGGAACCGCAGCATCAGGTGGGGGAAGTCGAGATCGAATTCGTGAGGCGGGACATATGGACAGGACACCATGAAGCACATGTCACAGAGCGTGCAGGCATCGACCACCGCCTTGTAGTCTTTACGATCAACACTATCGAGCTCACCGCTTGGAGACTCATCGACAAGATCGAAGAGACGCGGAAAGGAATCGCAGAGATTGAAGCACCGCCGACAGCCATGGCAGATGTCGAAGACCCGCTCCAGCTCGTCGTAAATCTTGTCCCAGCTGTAGAAGTCCGGATCGTCCCACTTGATGGGATGCCGAACCGGGGCATCAAGGCTGCCTTCGCGCATCGGGCCCTCCCGAAGTTAGCCCGTTCCTCTGGAGACGCCTGTGCCTAGGGCCGCCGTCTCCTCGGAGCCTGTCAGGAGACGATCGGTCTCGAGCAGGAAGAAATGAGCGGAGGCGGGCGCCAGAGCCCGCCCCCTCAGGGCAGTTCAGTCGAGGGTATCGAGCGCCTTCTGGAAACGGCCGGCATGGCTCTTCTCCGCCTTGGCCAGGGTCTCGAACCAGTCGGCGATTTCGTCGAAGCCTTCCTCGCGCGCCGTACGGGCCATACCGGGGTACATATCCGTGTACTCATAGGTCTCACCGATGATCGCCGCCTTCAGGTTCAAGGCCGTCTCACCGATCGGCTCACCAGTCGCCGGATCGCCAACCTCCTCCAGGTACTGGAGATGCCCGTGTGCATGGCCGGTCTCGCCCTCCGCGGTCGAACGGAAAACGGCCGCAACATCGTTATAGCCTTCGACGTCTGCCTTCTGAGCAAAGTAGAGGTAGCGGCGATTGGCCTGGGATTCGCCCGCGAAGGCCTCCTTGAGGTTGGCTTCGGTCTTCGAACCCTTCAATGCAGACATTGCGACTCTCCCTTCTGGCTTCTGGTTGGCACCTGATCTTGCTCTCAGGCTTTCTTCAGCTGGCCGGGCCTTCATCGGGCGCGGCCTTCATCGGGCGTGGCGACTGTCGAAGCGCCTGCGCACCAAGGCCGCCCAGCTCAGCCCATTGAAAGCGTTGCTAACCCGAAAGCACGAGGGAGTCAATAGATTAGAAGACTTCTAAGCCACTTGATAAAAGAATGTTTTACCGAGAGGCCTTGCGGCGCAGGAAGCTACTCTTCCTCCTCGAGGCGGATGATGACATCCACCCGGCGCACGCGCGCGCCTGCCGGCGCATCGGGCAGCTGCTCGAGCTGAACGCTGTCGCCCGGAATGTCCATCAGGCGACCGCTGCCCTCGAAGAAGAAGTGATGATGGTCCTCGACATTGGTGTCGAAGTAGGAGCGGCCCGGCTCCACCACGACCTCGCGCAGAAGGCCGGCGCGGGTGAACTGGTTCAAGGTGTTATAGATGGTGGCCAGGGAAACGCGGATCCCCTTGCCCAAAGCCTCACCGTGCAGCTGCTCGGCGGTGACGTGGCGATGATCGGCGTCTTCTCCTTCGAACAGCAGCCGGCTGAGTGCCAGACGCTGCCGGGTCGGCCGCAGTCCCGCACTCTTGAGCATTTCTATCAGTCCACTGTAGGGTCTTGTTCCAGCCATGCTCTCAATATAATCCGCCCTCCAGGATTTAAAAGAGTTTTCCAAGTTCTTGTAAGGGATATTGGAAACGATCGAATGTGTAATCGGTGTTTCCGAAACTTGGAAAGGCCTTTAGGGCTTGCATCCGCACCGCATTTGTTCCCAATTCGACGTCCGCAACGTCCTGCCCCGCGGTCGCCCGCCAGGCCCGCAGACGGCAGCTTTCAATCGCCGATACCCTCGCCTATGGTGAGCCTGTGACCGACAAGAAGACTAGCTACGACTATCAGGATCTGCTCGA
>Ga0079225_10001616_pt1 | contig 12746 bp, 15 predicted proteins | sample Poulit2012_FD_76344 | JGI IMG/M metagenome (GOLD analysis project Ga0079225, IMG submission 76344) | Agricultural soil microbial communities from Georgia to study Nitrogen management - Poultry litter 2012 | ecosystem: Environmental > Terrestrial > Soil > Agricultural land | place: USA: Georgia...
CGGCTGTCCTCCGACGGCACGATCCTGCTGTCGGCGGGGCGCACCCGGCTGGAGACGTGGCGGTCGGATCTGGTGCGCACCCTGTCCTACGGCGAGATCGACGCCCGGGTGAAACCGTCGGCGCGGGGGCTCGACAGCGGGTGCACCCTGGGCTCGGCCGCGGCCAGCGCCGCGGCGGTGTCGGTGCTCGAGTCCTGCACCGACCACCCGGAGCTGTCCCTGACGTTGCTGCGCCCCGGTAAGGACGAGGACGAACCCGAGCAGCGCGACGTGCCGCTGCCCGGTGTCGGTCCCGAGTCGACGGCGCGGGTGCTGGCCGTCGTCGACACCACCACCGCGGTCTACCTGCCCGGCCCGCACCCGCAGGTGGCGGTGATCGACGAGACCGGCGCCACGGTGACCTCGACCGCCCTGCGCGCGGCCCCGACCGAGGCGGCCCTCGACGCGGTGGCGGTGTCGCGGCCCGGCAACCTGGTCACCTGGTGGACCGGCGACGCGGTGGCGGTGTTCGACAGCGCCGACCTGACCTACCGCTACACCCTCGGCGCGACCGCGGACACCGGAGTGCCGCTGGGGCCGGCGACGATGATGGCCGACCGGTTGCTGGTCCCGGTCGCCGCCGGCATCGCGGTCTATCACCCCGACACCGGCACCCATGAACGCACGATCACGCTGAGCCGCACACCCGGCGCGGTGGCGATCGTCCCGGCGGTCTCGGGCTCGCAGGTTCTCGAACAACGCGGCGACTCCCTGGTCGCGCTGGGCTGACCGGTCCGCGGACTACCCCTGCGGGGTGAACGTGGGCAGCGGCGCGCCGGTTTTCCAGTACTTCAGCAGCACCTCGGCCAACTCCCGGTAGGCGGCCGCCCCCTTGTTCTTGCGGGCCGCGAGCACCGAGGACCCCGACGCGCTGGCCTCGGCGAACCGCACCGTGCGCGGGATCGGCGGGGCCAGCACCGCCAGGTCGTAGCGATCGGCGATGTCGAACAGCACGTCGCGGCCGTGGGTGGTGCGCGAGTCGTACAGGGTCGGCAGGGTGCCCAGCAGCCGCAGCTCCGGGTTGGTGATCTGCTGGACGTCGCTGACCGTGCGCAGCAACTGGCCCACCCCGCGGTGCGCCAGCGTCTCGCACTGCAGCGGCACGATCACCTCGTCGGCGGCCGTCAGCCCGTTGAGGGTCAACACCCCCAGCGACGGCGGGCAGTCGACGAGCACCACATCGAACCGGTCACCGAGTTTGGCCAGGGCGCGTTTGAGTGCGTACTCACGGCCCGCCCGCATCAACAGCATCGCCTCCGCGCCGGCGAGATCGATGTTGGCCGGCAGCAGCGTCATCCCCTCCGGGGTGTCCACCAGCGCGGTGTCCGGCTCCACGTCGCCGAGCAGCACCTCGTGGATGGAGACCGGCAGCGTGTCGGGATCGGTGCCCAGCGAGAAGGTCAGGCAGCCCTGCGGGTCGAGGTCGACGAGCAGCACCCGGTGGCCCTGGTCGGCGATCGCCGCCCCCAGCGAAGCCACCGTCGTCGTCTTGGCCACCCCGCCCTTCTGGTTGGCCACCGCCAACACCCGCATCCGTGTCACTCACGCCCTCCTCCGCGCGTCGTGCCGTGCCGCGTCGCGGCCCCGACTGCCATCCTGACATGCCCACCGGTGGTCGCGCCCGATGGTTGCGGCACAATCGGTTCCCGTGGACACCGCGCAGCCACCGCCGCAGCGGCGCCTGCTGCTGCTGCGCCACGGCCAGACCGAGTGGTCGAAGACCGGCCAGCACACCGGGAGCACCGATCTGGCGCTCACCGCGACCGGCCGTGCTCAGGCGACGGCGCTGACCACGGTGCTGCGTCGCCTCCACCTCGCCGACCCGATCGTGCTCGCCAGTCCCCGGCGTCGCGCGGTGCACACCGCCGAATTGGCCGGGCTGACGATCACCGAGACCACCGAGCTGCTCGGGGAATGGGACTACGGCGCCTACGAGGGGCTGACCACCACCCAGATCCGCCGCACGGTGCCCGACTGGTTGGTCTGGACCCACGGCTGCCCCGACGGCGAGTCGGTCGCCGAGGTCCGGGCCCGCGCCGATCGCGCGGTGGCGCTGGCGCGCGCGCAGCCGGCGCACCGCGACGTGGTGTTCGTCGGCCACAGCCACTTCTCGCGGGCGGTGATCACCCGCTGGCTGGGCCTGCCCGTGGCCGACGGGACCCATTTCGCGATGCCGCCCGCCTCGGTCGCCGTCGCCGGTTTCGAGCACGGCCTGCCCCAGCTCGCCGCGCTGGGCCTGACCGGCGGCCGCGACGATGACTGAACCGGCGTTCGTGCTCGCCGGCCCCCGCGAGGCGCTGATCGTGCCCGAGGCGGCCCAGCGGTATGCGACGGCGACCGCCGCGCAGTCCGCGCTGCGCTCCGGGCAGGCCCGGATGGTGGTGGGCGCGTTGCCGTTTCACCCCGAAGCGGCCACCGCCCTGATGAGCCCGGCGACGATGCAGCGCCGCGAGCGGCTGCCGGACTGGGGCGGCGATCCGCTGCCGGCGGTGCGGGTCACCGCGGCGGAGCCCGCGCTGGACGAGCATCGCCGACGGGTGGCCGCGGCGGTGGGCGCGCTGCGCGCCGACGGCGCCACCTTGCACAAGGTGGTGTTGGCCCGGGCGCTGCGGCTGCGCGCCGCCGCACCGCTGGACGCCCGCGCGGTGCTGGCCCGGCTGGTGGCCGCCGACCCCACCGGCTACGGGTATCTGGTCGACCTGTCGGCGACCGGGCCCGGCCACGCCGGCGGCGTGCTGGTGGGGGCCAGCCCCGAGTTGCTGGTGACCCGCTGCGGGGCGACGGTGACCGCCCGCCCGTTCGCCGGCTCCGCGCCGCGCCACCACGACCCGCAGCACGATCGGCGCAGCGGGGCCGCGCTGGCCGCCTCCGGCAAGGACCGCCACGAGCACCGGCTGGTGATCGAGACCATGGCCGCGGTGCTGCGGCCGTTCTGCACCGACCTGCAGATCACCGCCGCCCCGCAGCTGAGCCGGACCGCCACGCTGTGGCATTTGAGCACCCCGATTCGGGGTCGGCTGCGCCGCGCCGCCACCAGCGCCCTGGATCTGGCGCTGGCCCTGCACCCGACCCCGGCGGTCGGCGGGGTGCCGACCGGCGAGGCGCTCACGTTCATCGACCGGGTCGAGGCCGACCGGGGTTTCTACGCCGGGGCCACCGGGTGGTGCGACGCCGAGGGCGACGGTCGCTGGGTGGTGTCGCTGCGCGGCGCGGAACTCGACGCCGACCGGCGCGGAATCCTCGCCCGCGCCGGTGGGGGCATCGTGGCCGAATCCGACCCCGACGCCGAGGTCGCCGAGACCACCGCGAAGTTCGGGGCGATCCTCAACGCGTTGTCGGTGCCGCCGGGGTGAGCCCGACGACCTGCCCGGGTCTGCGGGCCGGCGGCTCCTAGTCGCCGGGGGACGGCGACCGCGCGGCGCCGGCCGCCCAGGCCACCGCCGCGGGGCTGAACAGCAACGCCAGCACCGCCAGCGCGACCACCGCGACGGTGATCCCGTAGCCCCACTGGTGCGAGCCGACCGCGACATACCAGGCCACCGGCAGCAGCAACAGTTGGGTGAACACCGCGATGCCGCGCCCCCAGCGGTGCCCGCGCACCAACGCGATCCCGGCGGTGGCCACCCCCGCGCCCACGAGCACGAACCACAGCGCGGTGCCGAACCCGTTGACCGCGCTCTGGTCGGCGCCGGCCAGTCCGCGCACCACCAGCACCGCCGCGGCGATCAGCGCCAGCGCGCCCTCACCGGCCACGACGAAACCCGCCTTGCGCACCCCTTCGGGGGCCAGCACACTCACAACGCCACGGTAGCGTGCGGGTCGCGGGCGCCGAGATACTCCGGGCGCGGCGCGGCTCCACAGAACGGGTCGGCGAGCTGGTTGTCCACCGAGTTGAACACCAGAAACACGTTCGACCGCGGCAGCGGGGTGATGTTGGAGCCCGAACCGTGCAGCAGGTTGGCGTCGAACCACAGCGCCGAGCCGGCCGGGCCGGTGAACTGGTCGATGCCGGCGCGGTCCACCTCCTTGACCAGGGTGTTCTGATCCGGGATCCCCATCTCCTGGCGCACCAGCGACGTCTCGTAGTGCTGCTCGGGGGTGGCGCCCACACACGGGTAGAACGTCTGGTGGGAGCCGGGGATCAGCATCAGCGACCCGTTGTAGGGATAGTTGTCGGTCAACGCGATCGAGCAGGACACCGCGCGGATCTCGGCCATGCCGTCCTCGGCGTGCCAGGTCTCGAAGTCGGAGTGCCAGTAGAACCCGGTTCCGGTGAACCCCGGCATCATGTTGATCCGCGCCTGGTGGATGTAGACGTCGCCGCCGAGGATCTGGCGGGCGATCGGCAGCACCGAGTCCAGCCGCACCACCTCGGCGACCAGGTCGCTGAGCAGGTGGGGGGCGAACACCGACCGGATGCCGCCACCGGGTTCGCGGATGACCCGCGGATCGTCGTCGAGGACCGCGCCGAGGCGCTCCAGTTCGTGCTGCAACGGCCGGAGCCGATCCGCCGCGACGGTGCCGGGCCGGATCAGGTAGCCGTGGTCGTCGAAGCGCCGCAGTTCGCTGCGGCCCAGCGGTCCATCGTGGGCGGTTCCCCACACGGCCGGCTCAGCCCGCGGGACCGGACTAATCGCGTGGCCGAGTCGGGTGGGGTAACGGTCTTCGAGGCGTGTGAGTGTCGCCTGGGTCATGCCTGCGCAGCAGGGGCGGCGTAGGCGCCGGTCTCGTCGTGAACCTCCCGTCCGGTCACCGGGGGGTTGAACACACAGAGCATCCGCATCTGCTCGTCGCAGACGATGCGGTGCCGCTCATGGCCGTTGAGCAGGTACATCGACCCGGCGGCCAGCGGATAGTCGATGCCGGTCTCCAGGTCGGTGAGAGTGCCTTTGCCCTCCACCAGCCAGACCGCCTCGAAGTGGTGCTTGTAGTGGAATTCGTTGACCGACCCGGCTTCGATGGTGGTCTCGTGGAACGAGAACCCCACGCCGTCGTCGGCGAGGACGATCCGCTTGGAGCGCCAGGACTTATCCGCCACATCGCGGTCGGTGCCGGTGATCTCCTCGGTGGTGCGCACAATCATCGGGGTACAGCTCCTCTCGTCAGGCCAGGGTCGTCGCGACGGCGTCGGCGATGATGTCCATGCCGTGCTCCAGGTCGTCGCGCGAGGTGGTCAGCGGGGGCAGCAGTTTGACGACCTCGTCGGAGGGTCCGCTGGTCTCCATCAGCACACCGCGGTCGAACGCCGCGCCACAGACGGAGCCGGCCGCGTCGGCCTTCTCGAAACGCAGCCCCTGGGCCATACCCCGGCCCCGGGCGCGCACCCCGTCGTACTTCTTCGCGATCTCGTCGAGGCGTTCCCGCATGAAGTCGCCCTTGGCCGCGGTCTCGGTGGCGAACGCGGTGTCCGCCCAGTACGTCTCGATCGCCTTGGTGGCGGTGACGAACGACGGGTTCTGGCCCCGGAAGGTGCCGTTGTGCTCGCCGGGGGTCCACACGTCGAGGTCCCGACGGAACAGGGTCAGCGCCATCGGCAGCCCGTAGCCGCTGATCGACTTGGACAGCGTGATGATGTCGGGCACGATGCCGGCCTCCTCGAAGCTGAAGAACGGCCCGGTGCGCCCACAGCCCATCTGCACGTCATCGACGATGAGCAGGATGTCGCGCTTGCGGCAGAGTTCGGCCAGCGCCTGCAGCCACTCCACCCGGGCCACGTTGAGCCCGCCCTCACCCTGCACGGTCTCCACGATCACCGCGGCCGGGCGGTTGAGCCCACTGCCGGAGTCGTCGAGCACCCGCTCGAACCACTGGAAGTCCTCGGTGACCCCGCCGAAGTAGTTGTCGTAGGGCATCGGGGTGGCATGCACCAGCGGGATCCCGGCACCGGCACGTTTCATGGAGTTCCCGGTGACCGACAGCGACCCCAGCGTCATCCCGTGGAACGCGTTGGTGAAGCTGATGATCGACTCACGGTTGGTGACCTTGCGCGCCAGTTTCAGCGCCGCCTCCACGGCGTTGGTACCGGTGGGACCCGGGAATTGCACCTTGAAGTCCAGGTTGCGCGGCTGCAGGATCTGGGCGTTGAACGTCTCGAGGAAGTGCTGCTTGGCGACGGTGGCCATGTCCAACGAGTGCACGATCCCGTCGGAGGCCAGATACTCCATCAGCGGCTCCTTGAGCACCGGGTTGTTGTGCCCGTAGTTCAGCGCGCCGGCCCCGCCGAACAGATCGAGGTAGCGGCGCCCGTCGGCGTCGGTGATCCACGAGCCGGTGGCGGTGGCCATCGTCGTCGGCCACCCCCGGCAGTAGCTGCGCACCTCGGATTCGACGTTGGTGAATACGTCGGGAAGGTTGCTCTCGGTCATGCTGGTCAAGGTGGTCATGGGATCCTCCATTCGGTTACCCAGCAGGCGTTGTTCAAGATTTCCGGGCCGCTGAGGCCCGCGGACCGGACGCTAGGAATCCGGACCGTTCGGTAGGGGTTCGGTGATCGGGCCGATCCGCAGCATCGGTTCGGCCTCGTGGCTGCACTCGGCGTCGAGCAACTCGGCGCCGAAGCCCTCGTGTTCGGTGAGCGTGACCCCGTGCCGGCGGGCGAACGCCGCGAAGAACGCCCGGGAGGCCTCGTTGCTGGGGGTCACGGTGGTCTCGACGGTCAGCGGGTGCCCGTGGCGGTCGGCGCGCACCCGGTGTGCCAGCGTGTCGAGCATGGCGCTGGCCAGCCCGGTGCCCTGCGCCGAATCGGCGACCGCCACCTGCCAGACGAACAGCACCTCGGGGCGGTCCGGCGGGTGATACCCGGTGATGAAGCCGCAGAGCGTTCCGTCCCGCTCGGCGACGATCGACGTGGCGGCAAAGTCGACCGCCATCAGCAGGTAGGCGTAGGTGGAGTTGACGTCGAGCACCTCCGTCGCGGCGGCGAGATCCCGCATGGCGATGGCATCGGTGCCCGTCGGTGGGCGCAACGACTCCGCTCGCGCCCGCCGGCTCACGTTTTCCTCAGCGCGGTTCATAACGAGTCAGCAGTCACCACAATCCGAATCAGTCGTCAGTCATCAATCACGCGCAGTGTGTCGCTAGTGCGCGGTTGTGCGCGGTAGTGCGTACGTACAACGACCGTATGCGCTCCGAAGTGCCCGATCAAACCGCACCCACCCGGCGCGTTGTCCGGTTACCCACAAATACACCCGATCAACCAGCGGATATGTCATCACCAACGAGTTAATAAGACTTTCTATCGATGTTATCGAATCGTGATCTCATGCGCGCGAGTGTGACCCGGCTCGCGTGCGCACGGCGCGCTCTAGACTCGGCTGTCGTGCGCGCCGTGCTGATCGTCAACCCCAACGCCACCTCCACCACCCCCGCCGGGCGTGACCTGCTGGTGCACGCGCTGAAAAGCCGCCTGGCGCTGACCGTCGCCCACACCGACCATCGCGGCCACGAGGCCGAGATCGCCCGCGCGGCGGCGCACGACGCGGTGGATCTGGTCATCGTCCACGGTGGCGACGGCACCGTGCACGGTGTGGTCAACGGCATGCTGGGCCGGCCCGGGCCGCTGCCGCAGAGCCCGGTGCCGGCGGTGGCGGTGGTCCCCGGCGGATCGGCCAACGTCTTCGCCCGTTCCCTGGGGCTGGCCGCCGACCCGGTCGTGGCCACCAACCAGCTCATCGATCTGCTCGGCCAGCACGGCCTGCGCCGCGTCGGGCTCATCGACTGCGGCGAACGGTGGGCGGTGTTCGGCGCCGGCATGGGCGTCGACGGCGAGGTGGTGGCCGCGGTGGAGGCGCGCCGCCGCAGGGGCCGCGGGGTGACGATGTCGCGCTACGTGCGGGTCGCGGTGCCCGCGGTGTTGGCCAGCAGCCGCCGCGCCCCCACGCTGACGCTGCATCTGCCCGAGCGCGAACCCATCGCCGGGGTGCACTTCGTGTTCGTGTCCAACACCAGCCCGTGGACCTACGCCAACAACCGCCCGGTCTGGACCAATCCGGGGACCACCTTCGAGACCGGGCTGGGAGTGTTCGCGACCACCAGCATGAAGGTGCTGCCCAGCCTGCGGCTGGTCCGCCAGATGCTCGCCACGAAACCGGCGCTGGAGTTCGACCACCTCATCCGCGACGACGACGTCGCCGGACTGCGCGTCATCAGCCACGGCACCCCGATCGCCAGCCAGATCGACGGCGACTACATCGGCAACCGCGGGGACATGACGTTTCGCGCCGTCCCGGATGCTTTGAGCGTGATTGCACCGCCCGCAAAAACCTCAATTGACCTGCAATAAGTCGGCCAATTCCCGGTGCGGGCACCCTTAGTTTAGTGCAGGGCAATGCGCCCCGGGAACCGGGGCGCCGCATCCCGGGGGCGGTGACCAAACCGTGACGACAACGTGATATACCCCACGGAGATAAGTGTTTCTATTGACATCTGTCCAGCGTGTGCAAGTATCGGACGGTCGGATGCAACAGTTCAGAGACTTTTTTGCGCCCGGAATAACAGTCGAAGACAAATGCCCGTGCGCTGCGCTGCGCACTCAGTGAGGAGTAACGAGATTATGGATTGGCGCCACAAAGCGGTCTGTCGCGACGAAGACCCGGAGCTGTTCTTCCCGGTGGGGAACAGCGGGCCGGCGTTGGCGCAGATCGCTGAAGCCAAGCTGGTCTGTGCGCGCTGCCCGGTGGTCACCGAGTGCCTGACGTGGGCGTTGGAGACCGGCCAGGATGCCGGCGTCTGGGGTGGCATGAGCGAAGACGAGCGCCGGGCGCTCAAGCGGCGCAACGCCCGGACCCGGGCGCGCAGCGGCGTCTGATCCCGTGAGCCGACGACGGTGGCCCCGAGATGCGTCTCGGGGCCACCGTCGTCTGTGCGCTCGGGTCTAGGACGGCAGCCGCTGCGGCACCCGGCCGCGCCGCCCGATCGGGATCCGCAGCACGGCGTCGGTGCCGCCGGCACCGGACTCGGCGGCATCGCACATGCCCAGGGTGCCGTCGAGTTCGGCCGAGACCAGGGTCTGCACGATCTGCAGCCCCAGCCGGTCGGACTTCTCCAGACTGAATCCGGCGGGCAGCCCCCGCCCGTCGTCGTGGACCACCACCTGCAGCCAGCGCGCCGACCGGTCGGCGCGGATCGTCACCGCACGTTCGGTGGCCGCCGGATCGAAGGCGTGCTCGATGGCGTTCTGCACCAGCTCGGTGATGACGATGACCAACGCCATCGCCCGGTCGGCGTCGAGCACCCCCAGCGCACCCGCCCGGTTGATCCGGATCGGCGAGTCCACGGTGGCCACATCGTTCATGCTCGGCAGGATGCGGTCGATCACGTCGTCGAGGTTGACCTCCTCGTCCACCGACATCGACAACGCGTCGTGCACCTGGGCGATCGAGGCCACCCGCCGTACCGACTCGGCCAGCGCCGCGCGCCCCTCCGGGTTGGTGGTGCGGCGCGCCTGCAGCCGCAGCAGGGCGGCCACCGTCTGCAGATTGTTCTTCACCCGGTGGTGGATCTCGCGGATGGTGGCGTCCTTGGACAGCAACGCGCGGTCCCGGCGTTTGACCTCGGTGACGTCACGGATGAGCACCACCGCCCCGCTGGGCTCCTGCCCGCTCATCAACGGCAGCGTGCGCACCAACACCGCCGCGCCCCCGGCGTCGACCTCCATGCGCATGCCCGACCGGCCGGCCAGGCTGGCCCGCACGTGGTCGACGAGCTCGGCGGCCTCGAACGGATCGGAGATCAGCGGCCGGGTCAAATCGATCAGGTCGTGGCCCTCCAGCTCCGAGGCCAGCCCCATCCGGTGATACGCCGAGAGCGCGTTGGGGCTCGCGTAGCGCACCGAGCCCTCGACCGCGAGGTGGATGAACCCGTCGCCGACCCGGGGGCTCGACCGCGACACCGTCGTGTCGGCCACGTTGGGAAACGTTCCCTCCGCCAGCATCTGGGCCAGGTTCTTCGCACACCCCAGATAGGCGGTCTCCAGCGGGCTGGACCCGCGCTGTTCGGCGACGGCGGCCTGATGGGTCAACACCGCCACCACCTGCCGGCCGTGGCGCACCGGAATCGCCTCCACACTCATCGCCGCCGGCCGCCAGGCCGCGGCCGGCACGGCTTCGCCGGCCTGCCGGATCCGCCCGGTCCGGAAGGCGTCGGCGACCAGCGGCACGTCCTCGGCGGTGACGACGATGCCCACCGCGTCGGTCTGCAGCACCGTCGGCGCGGTGTTGGGTCGGCACTGGGCGACACAGACCAGGGCGTCGTCGTCGCGGCGCACCCACATCAGGTGGTCGGCGAACGACAGGTCGGCCAGCAGCTGCCACTCCCCGACCAGCGCGTGCAGGTGATCGACCGCGTCGCCGGGCAGCACCGTGTGTTCGGCGAGCAGTTCACCGAGGGTCGACATCGCCGGCGTCCGGGATCAGCTGATGACCGCGATCAGGTGCCCGGCCTGGATCACGTCGCCGACCGCCACGTTGACGGTGGTGACGGTCCCGGCGATCTCGGCGAGCACCGGGATCTCCATCTTCATCGACTCCAGCAGCACGATGGTGTCGCCGACCTCGATGCGGTCCCCCTCGCCGATCACGACCTCGAGCACACTGGCCACGATCTCCGCCCGAACGTCTTCGGCCATTCTCACTCCGCTCGTTCTGGTCGTTGCACGGTCCTCACGCTGGTCTACATCGAACCACAACCGGTGGCGGGGAAGCGGACACAGGCCACCGCGGCGGTCGTGAGACACTGGAGCCGGCAAATCGGCAGACCGAGCATGATCCCCACCCGCCAGACCGGAGGTATCCCATGGGCAAGCGTGGCCGCAAGAAGCGCGACCGTAAGCACAGCAAGGCCAACCACGGCAAGCGCCCCAACGCCTGAGGCGGGCCCGGGGTCAGCCGCGGATGATCGTGGTGCGGCTGATCTCGACCCGCAGCCGCTCGCGCAACCGCGCCGGTGCCTTCTCACCGCTGCATTTGGTGGCGATGAGCACCTTGATCCGCTCCTCGACGCCGTACTCGCGCAGACAGCCGGGGCAGTTCTCCAGGTGTTGGCGCAGCCGCTCGCGGCTCTCGGCGGTGCATTCCCCGTCGAGCAGCGTCCACACCTCGGCGATCACCTCGGCGCAGTCGACCCCGTTCTCGGTGCCGCCGTCCTCCGGCGACCCGCATCCACATGCGAAGTCGGTCACGACGACACCTCCTCGGCAGCCTGGTCCCCGCGGATGAAACCCCGATCCTTGGCCACATCGGCGAGCAGGTCACGCAGCTGCCGGCGCCCCCGGTGCAGCCGCGACATCACGGTGCCGATCGGAGTGCCCATGATCTCGGCGATCTCCTTGTAGGGGAATCCTTCGACGTCGGCGTAGTACACCGCCATCCGGAAATCCTCCGGCAGCTTCTGCAGCGCCGCCTTGATCTCGGTGTCGGGCAACGCCTCGAGCGCCTCGATCTCCGCCGACCGCAGGCCGCGTGAGGAGTGCGCCGCGGCGGCGGCGGTCTGCCAGTCGGTGATCTCGTCGGTGGGGTACTCGGCCGGCTGGCGCTGCTTTTTGCGATAGCTGTTGATGTAGGTGTTGGTCAAAATGCGGTACAGCCACGCCTTGAGGTTGGTTCCGGCCCGAAACGAGCGGAACCCGGCGTAGGCCTTCACCATGGTTTCCTGCAGCAGATCCTCGGCGTCGGCGGGGTTGCGGGTCATCCGCAGGGCACCGCCGTAGAGTTGGTCGAGCAGCGGGATGGCGTCGCGTTCGAACCGGGCGGTCAGCTCGGCGTCGGTCTCGTCGGGGGCCCGGTCGGTGACCGCCGCGGGCGCGGGGTTGCGCGACGGGGTGCGACCGGCATCGTCGATGTCGGCCATCGCCACCCCTTCCGTCGGGCGTTGCAAACACGCCGTGAGCACCGGACCTCTCCTTCGCCTGATCCTACGGGTCGGGTCGCGACACCCGGCACGGGCCTCGATCGCGGTCGCGATCGTGGTGCGCCCGCGCCACCGGCTGCGACTGCCCGTGACAACAGCGCGGCGGCGCGCGGTGTTCCCGGCCCGCGGCCGTGCCGCGCACCTCGCTAGCCTGGGCCGATGGCAGGTGCACCGACCCCGGCGATCGCCGCGTTGGTCGCGGCGGGGGTCGACCACACGGTGCTGCGCTTCGCCCACGATCGGCACACCACGGCGTTCGGCGCCGAGGCGGTCCGTGAGCTCGCCGCCGCCGGGATCGCCCCCGGGCAGGTGTTCAAGACCCTGGTGGTGGCGGTAACCGGCGACCCGGCGGGTGCGGCGGTGGCGGTGCTGCCGGTGCCGGCACGGCTGTCGGTGAAGGCGGCGGCCGCCGCGCTGACGGTGCCCAAGGCGGTGCTGGCCGAGCCGGCCCTCGCGCAGCGTGCCACCGGGTACCGCCTCGGCGCGATCTCCCCGTTCGGGCAGCGCCGCGGGTTGCCGACCGTGGTGGACGCCTCGGTGTGGCGCTGGCCGCAGGTGGTGTGCAGCGCTGGCCGGCGCGGTTGGGACGTGGCGGTGGCCCCCGCCGACCTGGTCGCGCTGACCACCGCGGTCACCGCCGACCTCGTCGCCGTTTAGGGGCCGCCGCGACAGGCCAGCGCTTAAAGCGTGTCGAACAACTCTGGTGGGTGTTCGGCACCGCCCTTCTCGGGCGTTCCTCGGTTCAGGCCGCTGGTGGGGTGTGAACGTTGGTTCCCGCGTCGTTCAGGCTGGTTTCACCAACA